>Ga0247822_10001306_pt1 | contig 15120 bp, 1 predicted proteins | sample 13C_Cellulose_Da_FD_192423 | JGI IMG/M metagenome (GOLD analysis project Ga0247822, IMG submission 192423) | Soil microbial communities from agricultural site in Penn Yan, New York, United States - 13C_Cellulose_Day30 | ecosystem: Environmental > Terrestrial > Soil > Agricultural land | place...
GCTACACGCGCACGACGTCCGGCCAGGGGAGCTTCGTATACGCGACGCGCAGCACCGGCACGAGGCCGCGTGCGCCGAGCTCGAACGTCACGGAGAATCCCCGATGCGCGTGCGCGTGTAGCTGCGCGAGGATCGCGACCTGCGCCGGATGGACGGCGATCGCATTGGCGAGCGAGACGAGGCGAGCACCCGTGAGGTCGCGAACGTCGTCGGCCTCGGGCCCCGGCGAGATCGCGTCATACGCGACGATGCCGAACCACGTCTCGCCGGTGGTAGCGCGGCGGCGCGCGAGACCGTCGCAGCTGCCATCGCCCATCACGTCGACCAGCTCGCCGAGCTGCCCGATCACCTCGCTCGGGATGCCTGCCTCGGCGAGGACGCGTTGGTCATCCGTGTATGCGCGCCGGCCGAGCGCGGTGACGACCTCCGCCACCTGGCCCTCGCGATCCAGCTCCAGCTCGAACCGGCGCGCGTATGCGGTCCGCGGGATCGGGACGCCGGGGCCCGCCGCGGTCTGCGTGCAACAGATCGCGAGGCGGTCATCGCTGTCCAGCGAGACCCACGCGCCGGCCGCGATGGCGGGTACGACTTCTCCCACCCGCTGCTGCAAGGGGGCCGCGTCGATCCCCAGGCGGTCGGCGGCGAGCCACAGGCGCGTGAGCGCGGCGGTCGCCAGAATCGGGTCGTCGGAAGGTTCGCCCATGGTCCTACGGGGTTAGGTCACTTGCAAACAAGCCGGCCGGCCGCCCCTCAGGTCGATCGGAGATCGATATGATTTCCCTGGGGATACGAGGGGAGCCGAGGGCTCCAAGTACGTATAACTGAAGACTCCCCGAGGGATCCTGGTGAGCGGCGAAAACCACTCCGAGAAGCTCCACCGCAACGACCGGGACCACGCGTTCCGACCCGACCTCCTCTCCGAGGAGTTCGAACAGCAGCGTCGCGTCGACGCCGACCACGAGGGCGGCGAGCACGAGGCCGATGCACAGACGAACGCCAACGCTGTCACGCGCATGGCGAGGCTCGCCCTCGGCGACGCGAACGGATCGTCGAACCGGCTCGTCCCGAGCGCTCCGAGCACGCAGGGCGCCGAGTTCGCGATGCAGCTGTTCCGCGAGGTCAACGGCGATCGCGAGGAGGGCGAGCACGAGGACGAGGAGAGTCACGAGGAGGCGAAGGACACCGGCGCGAGCGACGAGCGCGCGAACCCAGGCGAGGCGCTCGACGCGGCGATGGGCGAGCACGCGAACGGAGAGCACGCGAGTGGCGAGCACGCGAATGGCGTCGGCGCGAACGTCGCGATGCAGGTGCTCGGCGCCGTGATCGGCGGGCAGACGAACGACGGCGGCACCGCGAACGGTGGCGGGGCGAACGTGGCGATGCAGGTCCTCGGCGCGGTGACTGGAGCGCCGATCGGCGGGCAGACGACCGGCGGCGGCACTCCGGCGAACGTGGCGATGCAGGTCCTCGGTGCCGTGACAGGAGCACCGACCGGAGGCCAGACGATCGGCGGCGGCGGACAGAGCGCGAACGTCGGCGACAACCCGGCGATGCAGGTCCTCGGCGCGCTGACGGGCGGCCAGGCGGCGAACGACGGCAGCGCGAACGTCGCGGAGCACGTGCTCGGCGCGGTGATGGGGAACGGCGCGGCGGACACGAGCCAAGCTCCGGCGGAGCTGCAGTTCCACGACGTGGATCCGACGGCGAGCGCGGACCACGAGACCGCGCACGATGCGACGAACGAGCAGGGGCACGGCCATGGCGCCGTCGCCACCGCGGCCGTGCTCGGCGGTGCGCTGGGCGCGGCGATCGGCCAGAAGCGGGGCGGCGGCAGAGGCCTGCTGTTCGGCGCGCTCGGTGCGTTCGGCGCGGGCGCAATCGTCCGCGGCATCATCGATCACCGCGAGCAGGTGGGCACCGACGCCGACGGCGACGGTCGTCCCGACGCGCGGCCGGCACAGCCGACGCAGGTCGGTCGTGCGGCCGAGGTGAGGCCGGCGGTCCAGACGCGCGACGCCAACACCGCGCAGCCGCAGGCGCAGGCCCCCGCGCAGCCGAGCAACGCGATGCTGCCGGCGAGCGCGAACGACGGCGGGATGGCGGGCGCGACGCCGCCGATGGATCACGGCGAGCCCGTGTTCCTGAACCCGTTCCGCAACGGCCTGCGCGTCGGTCCGGCCGATGACGTGTACGAGCGCGAAGCGGATCAGCTCGCCGATCAGGTCATGGGTGCGCAGGCGGCGGATCGCGAGCTCGGCGGCGAGGAGCAGCACGAGCAGGAGCTCGATCAGCACGTCGCCGACGCGCAGCAAGATCTGCACGCCGCGCAGCAGCAGCGGCGCCAGATCCAGCAGACCGCGGCGCGCCAGCAGCGCGCGGTGCAGCAGCGCACGACCTCTCAGGCCGCGCGCGTCACCTCCGGTGGGCAGCAGCACGTGGCGCGCCGCCGGTCCTCGGGCCAGGCGCGGCTCGCGGCGGCGCGTACGCGTGGTGATCAGGCGCAGCACCAGCAGCGCCAGGCGGCGCAGGCGAGGCGGGTCCAGAAGGCGAAGAGCATCGCCGAGGTCAAGGCGAAGCTCGAGGCGGCGTTCAAGACGAAGTCGGAGGCGCTCAAGGCCGAGGTCGAGAAGCAGCGCACCGAGCTCAAGACCAAGCTCGCGGGCGAGAAGCAGAAGCTCGCCGACGAGATCAAGGCGCAGGACGCCGCGCTCGCCGCGGAGGTCGCGAAGCGGAACGCGGATCTCGAGAAGAAGATCGCCGACAAGAAGAAGGCGAGCGAGGCGCAGAACAAGGCCGAGCTCGACAAGGCCGAGGCCGCGAGCCGCGGCGAGCAGCACCGCGTGACCACGGCGGGAGACTCCGAGGCCGCGCGCATCGAGGACAAGGGCAAGAGCGAGGCGGCGAGCGCGAAGCGCGCCGGGTCGCGCGAGGCCGCGAGCATCCGGTCGCGCGGTCGGCAGCAGGCGGCGTCGCTGCGCAAGGAGGAGGGCGGCGAGCAGCGCGCCGCGGCCGCCTCGCGCAAGGCGACCGCTGATGCACGCGCCGCCGAGGCGCGGGGCGCGCGCGAGGCCGAGGCGAAGCTCGCGAACGCGCATCGGATGGCGGACGCCGCGAAGGCGAAGGCCGCCGCGCAGGTGAACGGGCTGAAGGCCCGCCTCGAGACGACGCGCGCGCAACTCCAGAGGCAGCTCGCCGACGCGATCGCGCAGGCCGATGCCGAGCGCCGGACGATGCTCGCCGAGGTCCAGAGGTTCATCGAGACGTCGAAGCGGGAGATGGCGGCCAAGACCGACGAGTCGAACGTCCGCCTCAACCAGCTCGAGAAGGACTCGCTCGCGCGCATCGACGCGGTCGAGACGCAGACCAGGAGAAAGATCCAGCAGCAGCACGACGACCTCGTGATCAAGCTCGACGGGCCGACCGCGGCGCGCGAGCTCGCGAAGCTCGACGCGGAAGCGAACAAGGTCTGCGAGCAGATCGAGAAGGCGGTGACCGACGCGCAGCAGAGCGTGCGCCAGGAGGTCGCGGACTCGCAGGCCGCGGCCGAGCGCCAGACGCAGCAGCGGATCGCCGCCGTGCGCGCCGAGGGCAAGAAGGCGCTGGACCGGATCACCGCGAAGGCCGCCGACTCCGAGCGGAAGATCGACGCCGTCATCGCGCAGCTCCAGCGGAGGAACAAGGCGGCCCTCGAGGCGCAGGACCGCGAGACCAAGGAGCGCGCGGGCACCGCGGTCGCCGAGCTCCACGCGCAGGGCGACAAGTCCGTCGCCGATCTGGAGAAGAGCGCGGCGCAGCTCGCACAGGAGCGCGCGGCGGAAGAAGCCGCCGCGGCCGCCGCGAAGGCCGCCGAGGAGAAGCAGAAGGCGGACGCCGAAAAGGCGCGCCTCGCCGAGGAGAAGCGCCAGCAGGAGGCCGCTGCGGCCGCCGAGCGCGCGAAGAAGGAAGAGCTCCAGCGCCGCACCGCCGGCGCCGCGGACGAGCTGTTCCAGGCGATGGACGGCTGGGGCACCGACGAGAAGAAGGTGATGCGCGCGCTCCAGGGCAAGTCGCCCGAGGAGATGGCGGCGATCAAGGCGGCGTATCAGGCGCGCACCGGTCGCTCGCTCGAGTCCGACCTGACCTCGGAGATGGGCGGCAATGACCTCAAGGAGGCGAAGGCGCTGCTTAGCCAGGATCCCGTGCAGTCGCGCGTCGCGGCGCTGCAGAGCGCGATGCAGGGCTGGGGCACCGACGAGAGGAAGGTCCGGGAGACGCTCGCGTCGATGACCGACCCCGCGCTCCGCGCGAGGGTGATCGCGGAGTACGAGAAGCAGACCGGCGAGAAGCTCAGCAAGGTGCTCGCCAACGAGGGCATGGCGAGCGAGGGCGTGCGGCCCGAGGACTTCCGGGTCACGCCGCAGGGCCCGGTGCTCGACGAGGACAGGGTCCGGCAGCTCGCGCAGAGCAAGGACGTCAAGGCCGCGGCCTCGGCGATCCTCGCCGCCACGGATCGCTGGGGCACCGACGAGCGCGCGATCCAGGAAGCGCTCAAGGGCAAGACGCCCGAAGAGATCGCGGCGATCAAGGAGGCGTTCCGCCAGCACAGCAACGGACAGAACCTCGACGACGTCCTCGAGGACGAGCTGGCCGGTGAGGAGCTCAAGGAAGCCAAGGCGCTGCTGTCGACGGACCCGGTCCAGATCGCGGTCGCGCAGCTGCACAACGCGTCGGCGGGCTTTGGCACCGACACCCAGAAGCTCCACGACACGCTCAAGGGCATCACGGATCCCGAGCTGCGCCGCCAGGTCACCCGAGAGTACGAGAGGCAGACCGGCCAGAAGCTCGACGACATGCTCGAGGGCGAGCTGTCGGGGTTCGACAAGGACAAGGCGCGCGCGTACGCGAAGGGGGACCAGGCCGAGATCGCGGCGGTCGAGGCGGACGCGGCGATGCACGGCGGCTTCCTCACCGACATGGCCGACGGTGTGGCCGACACGTTCGGTGCCGATCGCAAGGCCGTGCGCGATGCGGTCGGCGGCGCCGTGATCTCGGTCGGCGTGCCGTTCGCCGGTCCCATGATGGCGGCGTTCGGCGTCACCCCGGGCACCGATTTCGGGACCGACAACACGGCGCTGTATGCAGCGCTCGAGTCGGCGAAGACCCAGCAGGAGCGGGATGCGCTGATCGCGGCGTACAGGACGCGCACCGGCCGCGACCTGATGGCCGACGTCAACGCGGACCTCGAGGGCAAGGAGGAGGACGTCGCGCGGTTCATCATGGCCGGCGACAGGGCAGGCGCCGAGGCGGCGAAGATGGCGGCGGCGGCGCAGGGCCTCGGGACCGACCGGGCCGCGATCTACCAGGCGCTCGAGGGCGCCCAGAGCAAGGAAGAGCGCGACGCGATCATCGCCCGCTACAACGAGCTGTACGGCAAGAGCGGCCAGACGTTCGAGCAGATGATCGACTCGGAGCTCGACGAGCTCGACCGGGAGAAGGCGAAGCAGCTCGCGACGCAGGGCCGGATGAGCGACGGCTTCGCGCTGTACTACGCGATGAACGAGGGCTTCCTCGGCATCGGCACCGACGACGATCTGCTCAAGCAGCGGCTGCAGGGCAAGGACAAGGAAGAGATCGCCCGCATCCAGCTGGAGTACGCGGCCGCCGCGGAGGAGTTCGGTAAGCGCCCGGGCGCGGACCTCGTCGCCGACGTCCAGGGCGAGACCAGCGGTCGCGCCGGCCACGAGCTGCGCCAGGCCCTGAAGGGCAACCCGACGACGATCGAGGAGATGCGGCAGCGGCTCGCCGAGGACTACGCGTTCGAGCGCACGCAGTCGGGCTGGGTCGGGACCGCGGCGATGTGGATCATGAGCCCCGCTGCCGCGGCGACGGGCGTGAAGTCGACGGACATCGCGAACGGCCTCACCGATCTGTGGAGCGGATCGGGCCAGCGGCTCGATCAGACGCACCGCGAGATCGAGGAGAAGTACCTCGCGATCCGGAACGACCCGCGGTTCAAGGACTACGACAAATTCCCGCCCGGCTCGCCGGAGCGCGAGGCGATGGACCGCGCCATGATGGCCGAGCTGCGCGGCGTCTCCGACTGGCAGGAGGGCGATCTCAAGGCGTTCCAGGAGGCGAAGGACGCCACGGCGGATGTCGCGAGCACCGCGGTCACCGTCGCCGTCGGCGCGGTCATCACGGTCGCGTCGGGTGGTACCGCAGCCCCCGCGGTCGTCGCGCTGATCTCGGGCCTCGCCGGCGTCAGCACGAAGATGCTGATCCGCGGCGCCTCGATGTCCAACGAGGAGATCGTGCAGGAGACCGCGGCGGTGATCGCCGAGGCGGCCGCGAGCGGCATCGTTCACATCGAGAAGATCAACAAGCTCACCGAGACCGTCGGTCAGATGGCCGGCGGCAACAACAGGCTGATCGCGAAGATCGTGAGCGAGGCCCTCGAGGAGGCGCTCGAGAGCGGCTCGGAAGAGGTGATCAACGCGATGCTCGATCCGTCGCTCTACAAGGGTGACCTCGTCGATTGGGCGAAGGGCGTCTCGCAGCGCACGGGCAAGGCGATGTTCACCGGCGCGCTCGCCGGCAGCGTCGCGTCGGCCGCCGGCGACCCGCTCCCGCAGTCCGATCGATGGTACGGCCGTGCGTCCGCCGCGGCCGCCTCGCAGGCGATCGGCTCGGTCGTCACCACGGCGATCGACCCGACGACGTATCAGGGGTCGCAGGAAGAGAAGTTCGTGCGGTTCGGGCGCAACGTGGGCGAAGCCGCGCTCCGCGGTGCGCGTGACAGCCTCGGCGGCGGGCGCGGCGATGCGCTCGGTAGCGACTACAACAACGCGTCGCACGGCGCGAACGCCGACACGAACACCAACCCGAATACCAACGTCAACACGCGGATCAACGCGCCGAGCACGACGCGCGCCGACACGACCACGGCGAGCCCGAGCGTGAACACGGCGACCCCGAGCACGACGGTGGACACCACGACGGCGGTGGACTCGAACGTCGCGGCGACGGTGGACTCGAACACGGCGAGCGCGGTGGACGCGAACGCGGCGATCGCGGTGAACACGAACCCTCCGGCGGCTGTGAACGCGAACACGGCGGCCACCGTGGACGCGAACCCCGCGGCACCGAACGCGACGGCCGTGGTCGACACGAGGACCGAGGTCGCGAGCGATCAGCACGTCACCGGGCCGATCAACGTCGCGAATGATGCGGACATCGTCACGGCGCGCACCGGTCAGCCGCTCGTCGGCGACACGTCGTTCAAGGTCGACGCCAACCGCGACGGCGTGCAGGACGCGGCGCGCGTCGGCGTCGACGGCTCGACCATCCCGAACCAGATCCCGCGGCTACATGGCCTCGATCCCGCGCAGGCCGCCGCCGAGGCGCGGTTCGCCGCGGCGTACGAGCGCGATCCGCAGGCGCTCGCCGCCGCGTACCTCGCGATGGTGATGTCGGGCGAGACCGACAAGGAAGCGAAGAACTTCGCCACCGACGACGCCAAGCTGCTGTCGCCCGACTACAACGTCGCCTCGGATCCGCAGGCCAAAGCCGACGGCAAGGTCGACCCCGCGATCGCGGCGCGCGGCTACATGAACATCGCGGTCCACCAGACCGCGAACGCGGTCGCGAAGCAGGCGTTCGTGATGCGCCTCGACCAGATCGCGAACGATCCGTCGCTCCCCAAGCAGATCCTCGTCACCGCGGGCGGCGTGGGCGCCGGCAAGAGCTACGCGATCGACAACAACCCGACGGCGACGGCGCTCAAGGCGAGCTCGGCCGCGGTGTGGGACTCGGCGGGCGAGCAGAACTCGACCGAGCTGCCGTGGGTGATCGCGGAGGCGAAGAAGCGCGGCATCGAGGTCGCCGTGGTCTACGTCCACCGCCGTCCGGACCAGTCGTGGGAGAACATGAAGTTCGGCGTCATCCCGCGTGCGGCGAAGACCGGGCGCATGGTCGATGCACGCCTGCACGCCGACAGCTACGCCGAGGGCGCGCGCAACTTCAACTCAGTGCACCAGCAGAACATGGGCGCCGACGGCGTGAAGTTCGTCGTCATCGATGCGACCGGCGAGAAGCCGGTGCAGATCGATCAGCTGCCGGCGAGCGCGCTCACGCTCGATGCGAATGAGGTGCATCAGCGCAACGTCGCGTTCCTCGAGAGCCAGCAGGCGAACCTGCCCGATCACGTCGTCCAGGGTGGCAACGCGATCGGCGAGAAGATCTGGGGGCCTGCAGGGACGCCCGATCAGGGTGCCGGCGATACCACCCAGGCGGATCGCGATGCGGTGGAGGCGTGGAAGAACGAGTCGTGGTGGACGCGGGCGGCGCTGCCCCCGATGGCCGAAGCGGATCGCGTCAAGGTGCGCCGCGACGTCGCGACCGAGCAGCTGGCCCACGGGCTGGCGTACCTGAATGCGGACCAGTACACGGACGAGCACCGGGCGTTCCTCGCCGAGAACGGGCTCCAGCTCGGCGAGGTGATCCACGGCGAAGGCAGCTTCTCGATCACGACGTTCGTGCCCGTGGAGGGGAGCAACGCGGCACCGGTGCTCGCGTTCCGCGGCTCGCAGCCGGTGGACGGGAAGAAGTTCACCCTCGCGGACTTCCGCGATGATGCACACCCGGATGGCGTCGGTGCGTACCAGATGGCCGCCAACGAAGGCCTGATCGCGAAGACGCTCGCGCAGCTCTCGGCCTACGGCAAGCCGACGGTCACGGGGCACAGCCTTGGTGGTGCCCTCGCGCAGATGGCCGCGGCCCGGTTCCCCGATCAGGTCGGGCGCATCGTCACGTTCCAGTCGCCCGGGATTCCGCGCGAGATGGCGAATCGCGTCACCCAGCATAACGAGCAAGCGACGGCCGCCGGTGGTAAGGGGATCGAGTCGCGTCACTACGTCGCCGACGGCGACATGGTGTGGTGGGCAGGCCAGCAGTACACCGACGGCGCGATGACGCAGGTCCGTCGCGGCTCGGCGCTGATGCTGGAGACGCCGGGGTTCCAGGGCGGCGGACCGATCACGCAGCACCTCTCGTATCCGCTCGCGGAGTTCGTGCAGAGCGGCGAGGGCGCGACCCCCGACACGAACGCACGCGGCATGGACCTCCCGTTCGGTCATCGGCTCAACGCGGCCGCACAGACCGGCTCCACCAGCGACCGTTCGATGACGTGGGCCCCTCTCCGCGCGGTCAGCGAGCGCGTCCGCGCGTTTGCCGGCCGCTTCCTCGAGAGCACGATCTCCGACCTGACGCTCGGCCACGTCGATCGCGAAGGCTACGTCGCGACGTGGAACGACGTGCGGTCGGCGCTCGATCGCGGCGCGAGCCCCGACCAGATCATCGAGGTCATCGAGGGCTCGCGCCTGAGCGCCAAGGACCGAGCGCGGATGACCGAAGGCGTGCGTGCGATCCGCGACGCCGAGCAAGCGCGCGCCGCGACCGCCGCGGGCACGGAGACGACGCCGGCGACCGCAACGGCGGAGACGCCGGCGACCGCGGACACGACGCCGGTGCCCGGTGTCGATCCGGCGGCCGGGGCCTCCAGCGTCGAGGGCAAGGCCGCTTCGGCCACGCCCGAGGCGGACGCCCCGCCGGTCAACATCCTCAGCACGGCCGCCGGCGGCGAGCACGTGATCATGGAGCAGCTGCCGCCGACGACGAAGCTGTACCGCGTGCAGAGCGACGCGCTGCCGCTCGCTCCGCACGACTCGCCGTTCTTCGATCCGAGCCAGTACGGCCTGCCGCCGGGCGAGTACGAGGCGCTCTACATGAGCACGGACCGCGCCACGCTCGAGGACCTGCGCCGCAAGCAGGGCTACTTCGATCAGGGTCTCGTGATGCACGAGACCACGATGGCCGAGATGCTCGCGCAGTCGGGCGCGGGCTCGGTCATCGTCCAGGACTCGAAGTTCAACATGTCGGTGGTGGGGCAGGAGGCGGGCGGCTACATCATCGTTCGCCAGAAGGACGGCACGCCGATCGAGGTCTCGCCGCGCGAGCTGACGAGCGACGAGCGGGCCGCGCGCAAGGCGCGCGCCGAGCGCGGGCAGGAGATGCAGAACGCCGCGGCCGAGGCCGAGCGGCTGGTCACCGAGCGCGTCCAGATCGACGACGTCCGCACGAAGTTGCGGCAGGTGGTCCGCGCGGTCCGCGCGGCTGGGCACGAGTCGCTCGCGGATCTGCTGAACGAAGCGAGCGGGCCGGTCCGGTTCGGCGGCAAGGAGACGCGCCGGCTGACGCGCGAGCAGATCGACGCCGGCTACGCCGCGCTCGCCGCGGCGAACGCGACGGCGGCGCTGCGTACGGCGGCCACCTCGGTCGAGCTCGGCGAGCTCGGGCCGCAGGTCCACGATCTCCTGTCGACGCTGGCGTCGCTCGAGGGCCTGGCGCCCGCGACGTCCGCGCCGGCGGTGGCGACGGATCCCGCGGTGGCGACCGAGTCCGCGGCGACCGATCCAGCGGTGGCGGCGGAGCCCGCGGCGAACGCCGACGTGCAGCAGCGGATCGCCGAGGCGCAGACCGTTCCCCAGGATCAGCGCACCGAAGAAGCGGCGCGCAAGGACCAGATGGACGCCGCGTGGGCGCAACAGAGCGACGCCCAGGACAGCGCCCTCGATCAGGGGCCCGCGGACTCCGACCGCATCCGGCGCCAGATCGACGAGAAGGGGCACTCGGGGATCGAGATCCACAGCCACTTCCTCGGCAACGTCGAGCCCACGTCCATCCGCAGGTCGATGATGGAGTCGGGGCAGCTCCACATGGTCAAGGGCGATCCGAACGGCGCCACCGCCTCGGCGCGCGTTGGCGACGTCACGTCGTGGGAGCCCGTGCTCCGCGCGATCGCGGCGTACGAGAGCAAGCTCGGCCACAAGTACCAGACCGACGCGGCCGGCAACCTCGTCATCGATCCGCAGACCAACCGCCCCGTGATCGCCACGCGCGGCATCTCCGGTGATGCCATGCAGCAGATCCGCGAGGCGCGCGCCCGGATCGAGGCCCTCAAGGCCGAGCTCGACTCCGACGACCTCACCTCGGTCGAGCGCGAGCGCCTCAAGGACAAGATCTATCGCGAGGCGCGGAGCGCGGCGGAGAAGGCCCTGCGCGCGAGCGACGAGACCGACTTCAACAGCTCGTACGAGATCCGCGACGAGCTGGTGAAGCAGTTCTATGGTCGCGCCGAGCGCACCGAGCTGCTGGCCGGTCATGGCCTCGCCGCCGATGCCTCGTGGGATCAGCTCGTGCCGGTCTACCGCGAGCACTTCGCGGATCGCCCCGCGGTGCTCGAGCGCATCGACAGAGCCGTCGCGGCGGTGGAGCGACAAGACCCGGGTGCGAAGGAGCTCCTGGCCTCGACGCAGAAGAACCTCGAGCAGCAGTTCGCCTACGACGCCTACGCCAAGCAGGCGCTGCTGCGGCTCGCCCAGGACAACCTCGCGTACACCGAGCAGTCGAACAGCGCGAACAAGCTGGGGCAGCGGTTCGACGAGGGCCAGATCGACGCGCTCAAGCGCCAGCTGATCGCCGAGCACCCCGAGATGCGCGCGCAGCTCGAGGGGCTCGAGGTGAAGCACGTCGCGATGCTGAACACGAACCTGTTCGGCGCGCGCGATCCCAACGTCGATCAGAGCGACCTGCACAAGCTCGCCAAGCAGCGCGGCTCGCAGGACGCGTTCGAGTCGGCCGTCGACGGCATCATCCAGCAGACGCAGCGCACGGACGTCGTCGGTGTCGATATCGCTGGCGCCGAGCACTTCTCGCTCGACGAGCTCGGCCAGCGCCGGCTCGAGCAGCTCTATGGCCGCTTGCTGGGCGCGGCGAAGGGGCGAGGCGAGCCGATCGTGCTGCGCCCGCACGTGGGCGAAGGCGCGAATGACGTCGTCGCGGGCAAGCACTTCGGTCGCGACAGCGATCGTCAGGTGGTCGACGGCGAGCTCTCCGGCGCGAAGCGCGCGCGCGACAACCTCGAAGCGATGATCGTGTCGTTCGAGCGGATCGCCGCGAACTTCGGCGGGACGTTGCCGCCGGACGTGATCGTCCGGTTCGGGCACGCCACGATGACGACGCCCGATCAGGCGATCCGCATGGCGAAGCTCGGGATCATCGCGGAGGTCAACCTGACCTCGAACGATCAGACCGGTGCGTCGGCGCGCAACCACACCCGGGCGCGCGAAGGTGCCGACGGGCAGCGCGGGACGGAGCAGCTGCCGCTGCACCGCCCGAACCCGAACCAGCGCAACGCGCCGCTCGAGGCGCACTCACTGCCGACGCTGATCTTCAACGACGTGCAGACCGTGCTCAGCACCGACGCGCATTCGGTGATGAGCACGAACATGGCGGCCGAGTACCGCACCGCGAAGCGCGTGATCGACGAGGTGCTGGCGGGACGCCGCCCGATCCCGATGACCGCCACGCAGGCCCACGCGCTCGGCGTCGAGGGCAACGCGACGCTGACCGGCGTGAACGTGTTCCTCGACGACATCCCGGCAGCGCAGCGCGCCGCCGTGCGGCAGAAGTTCGAGGACGCGTACGCCCAGCTCTATCGGGACGCGAACGCGTACTACGACAACCGCCCGAAGCAGGCCGGCCCGGCGACGAGCGAACCCGGTGGCCGGGGGCCCGCTGGGCCGATCATGAACGACCCGGGGGCAGTGTCGGACGTCTCGTCCGCCAACGTCGCCTCGGCGCCGTCGAGCGAGCAGGCAGGCACGCCGCAGTACGCGCGCACGCAGGTCGAGTTCTCGGCGGAGGAGCAAGCGCTGATCGCGGACCAGGCGCAGTGGAACCTCGAGGCGTACCAGCACATGAAGGATCGCAACGTCCCCGACGCGGACAGTCGCGCGATCACGCCGACGACGGATCCTGCGGAAGCGAAGCGCATGATCGAGGCGTTGATGGGGCAGGACGTGGTCGACGGCCACCGCGTCCCGCCGTGGTTCCAGTACAAGCAGTCCGCGGGCGAGCTCTACCGCGCCGACAATCGCCCGATCGATCAGGTGTTCGCCGAGGGCTTCCAGCCGCGCGGCACGCACAGGTCGGTCGGCCTCCACGTCGCCGGTATCGCCGGTCAGTACGTCGCGTTCACGAAGCGCATGCAGTTCGCGCGTGACTGGCACGAGACCTCGGCGCTGCAACAGAAGGCCGGCGCGACCGGCACGCACGAGCTCGGCGGCGTGTTCGTCGTCCGCGGCTCCGGCGTCGATGTCGATTTCGGGGTGAGTGGCGAGGGCGTGCCCGAGGCGCACCGCGCCTACATCATGCAGAGCGAGGTGGCGGTCGCCGGTGGCGTCGCTCCGCACGACGTGATCGGTGCGTACGTCGTCGATCCGTCCAGCCCGACGGGCTATCGGTTCGTGCGCAACCCCGCGGCGGGACCGAGCCCCGAGGCCGCGGTCACGTCGACGCTCGAGCCGGTCGGCAACTTCCCGAGCGCGAGGGTCGATCAGCAGGTGGGCAGCGAGACGATGCGCGGCGATATCGCGTTCACGAGCGGTGACTACGCGACCGCGGAGGCGCACTACAAGGCCGCGGTGGCGATCGATCCGAACAACACCCGCGCCGTGTGGGGCCTCGAGCGTATCGCGGCCGAGCGCGAGGGCCGCTCGCTACGCACCGAGGTCTATTACGACGCGGGCACGCGCGGAGCGGCCAGCGTGATGGGCCCGAAGTCCGAGAGCCAGCCGGGCACGCCGACCACGGTACGCACGGTCGCGCACGGCGAGAAGGTCGACGCCCTCATCGAGGAGCTCGGCGCGCGTACGCGTGCGACCGGACATGAGTACGCCGTGGTCTCGATGAAGGACGGCGCACGTCTCCTCGTCACCTCGAACCAGGCCCACGCGCTCGAGCTGCCGCCCGGCGTGCGCCGCATCATCGTGCACACGCACCCGTCGGGCTCGCGCGATGCGAGCGCGGGCGACGTCGAGGCGCTGCGCCAGCTCGGCAACGTCGAGCGCGGCGGCCAACGTCACTCGTACATCGCCGCGGTGAACGCCGACGGGCAGGACCTCGTGCGCTTCAACGGCGCTCCACAGAGCGGCGTGCAGCAGGGGCAGGGCTTCACGGTCACCGTCAACGATTCGGGCGTGGAGTACGTGGATGCCGAGGTGACCACGGCCGACACGACGACGGCCGACGCGACGACGACCGACCCCGCGGCGACGGCGGATCCGAACGCCGCGAAGGGCCGAGATGGGAAGGCCGACGACGGCAAGTCGAAGGCGACGCTCGCCGCGCTGCTCGCGCAGACCGGTCATACGATCGATCAGGTGCCGGGCGCGGCCGACTGGTTCGCGCAGCAGCTCCTCATCGCCAAGGGCGTCGCCAACCCGCCGCAGAGCGCGATCGATCAGACCGCGTTCGAGCTCGCCTCGGCGGTGAAGGCCGGCAAGGGGCTCGAGTACTCGCCGACCTACGAGGCCGGCGCGATCGCGAAGGCGGACAACATCAACGAGCGCCTCGGCAACATCTTCTTCGAGAAGAGGTTCTTCTCGCAGGACGAGCTGTCGCCGGATTCGCTGCGGATGGACGACTACTCGTTGGGGCAGATGAAGGGCGGCCACGAGAGCGGCAAGGCCGGCATGATCCTGGCCGCGAGCTTCATCAATACTCGGCATCGCGCCGAGGGCGACTTCTCGCACGCGTACGGCGACGAGGCGTGGCGCGGCTTCATGCGCGCGACGACGCTGCTCGATGCCATTCCGAAGGGCCAGCTGCTCGAGCAGCTGAACGTCGACACGATCCTCGAGGTCAACCGCCTGATCCACGCGCCCGACACCGGGCTCAAGGCGCAGGCGCTGCGCGCGATCGCGATGGTCGGCCGCGGCGGCCAGTGGGACGTCGGTGGCCAGCTCCGCGAGGGCAGCCAGTACGCGCGCCCCGAGCACTACTCGAAGGCCGAGCAGGAGAACCTCCGCGAGGCCGGCGTGCGCGTGCAGCCGTGGGGAAAACAGACGGAGGACGGCGGGCTCGCGGGCCTGCACTATCCGGACGCCGAGGAGGTGCGCCCGCGCCTCGAGCAGCTGATCAAGACGCTGAAGGAAGACCTCGCCAAGCCCGGCGCGGACCCGATCATGGCGGCGTCGCAGTTCCAGCGGCACTTCGTGGCGCTGCACCCGTTCGGCGACTCGA
>Ga0247822_10001307_pt1 | contig 15116 bp, 9 predicted proteins | sample 13C_Cellulose_Da_FD_192423 | JGI IMG/M metagenome (GOLD analysis project Ga0247822, IMG submission 192423) | Soil microbial communities from agricultural site in Penn Yan, New York, United States - 13C_Cellulose_Day30 | ecosystem: Environmental > Terrestrial > Soil > Agricultural land | place...
AGTACCACCACCGTGGCGGCCACCGACCCCGTCAGGACCGCCCGCCGGTTCCGCCGGGCGAACTTCCGCAGCCGATAGCCTGCCGAGGGGGGTACGGCCAGCACGGCCTCGCCGGCCAGGAACCGTTGCACGTCCGCCGCGAACCCGGCAGCCGTCTCGTAGCGGCGGTTGCGGTCCTTCTCCAGGGCCTTCATCACGATCCAGTCCAGTTCCCCCCGGACCACACCGGCCAGCTTCCGCGGCTCAGTCGCCCGGCGGGCCGCGATCGTCGGCAACTCGTTGGTCGTCGAGATCCGGTTACTCGGCCGGGGCGGTTCTTCCTCCCGGACCAGCCGCAAGAGTTCAAACAGGGCCACCTCTTTCACCTGCTTCCGCTGGAGCGGCGGCGTCCCGGTGAGCAGTTCGTACAGGAGCACCCCGAGGCTGTAGATGTCGCTCCGGGTATCGACATCGAGTTGGTTCAACTCCGCCTGCTCCGGCGACATGTACTCTGGTGTACCCACCACCGCCCCCAGCCCGGTCACCAGCGTCTTCTCGGTGAGCGGTTGGCCGGCCGCCTTGGCCACGCCGAAGTCGATCACCTTCGGGACCGGCCGCCCGTCGTAGAGCGCAACCAAGATGTTGCTGGGCTTGAGGTCGCGATGGATCACCCCTTTCTGGTGGGCGTGCTGCACCGCCTGGCAGACGGGCACGAACAGTTCCAGTCGCTGGCGCGGAGTGAGCCGCCGCTCGTCGCAGAATTTGGTGATCGGGATTCCCTTGACCAAGTCCATGACGAAGTACGGCCGCCCGCCGGCGGTGGCTCCGGCATCGAGCACCTTGGCGATGTTCGGGTGGTCCATGAGGGCCAGCGCTTGCCGCTCGGCCTCGAACCGCGCCAGCACGTTCCGCGAGTCCATCCCGGCCTTGATCACCTTCAGGGCGACGAGCCGCTTGACCGGCTCGTGTTGCTGGGCGAGCCAGACGGTGCCCATTCCCCCCTCGCCGATCACCTCCACCAGCTTGTACGGCCCGATCACGCCCCCGTCACCGCGGACACACGGCATGTCCGCCGTGGATCGGCCGTCCGAAACCCCCACTGCCCCCGCCGTGGGGAGGAGGGCCGGGAGGTCGAGGAAGTTGCCGGCCTCGGCGTGCCGGGCCAGGAGCTTGTCCAGGCGGCCGCGGAGGTCGGCGTTCCCGGCGCACATCCGATCCAGAAACGCCGCCCGTTCGGCCGGATCGGTGATCTCCGAGGCTTCGATGAAGAGTGTCTCTTCGGTCATGGCGTGCCCCAGAGCATGGAGGGATGCTCCTACCCCCCATGCGACGTGAGGTGCGGAATTGCGCACGGATTCCGACACGATTCAAAAGACCGGCGTTTTAGCCCGCAGTGTGGTCGTGCAGGTGGTCGAGTAGCCAGGCCCGGGCGTATGCCCACACCTGGTCCGCTTTCCTCGGCGAAATGTTGAGCACCCCGGCCGTTTCCCGACCGGACAGCCCGGCGAAAAACCGCAGCTTGACCAGTTCGGCCGCCCGTGGGTTGACCGCGGCCAGTTTGTCCAGGGCCTCGCTCAGGGCCACCAGGTCGTCGTCCTCAGCCGCTTCGGCGGCGAGGTCCAGGTCGTCCAGGGTCAGACGCTTCCGCCCGCCGCCGTGCCGCTCCCGCAGCTTGCGGCGGGCGGATTCGACGAGAATGCGACGCATGGCCTCGGCGGCGGCCGCGAAGAAGTGCCCGCGGCCGTCCCAGTCCTGGGACTGGACCCCGCCGACCAGTCGGACGTAGGCCTCGTGGACGAGGGCGGTCGGCTGGAGGGTGTGCCCAGCCTTCTCGTTGGCCAGGCGGGCGGCGGCAAGTTTCCGCAACTCATCGTAGACGAGCGGGAGGAGGTCGGCCGCGGCCGTCGGGTCGCCCTGCTCGATGGCGTTCAGGAGGTGGGTGACGTCGGCCATGCCGCCAAGCATACGCCGGCGGATGGCGAGCCGCGACCGGAATCCGAGCACCACCGCCGGCCCGCCAGACATGAGCTAACCGAATATGCTCTTGCGCGCTCCGGTCCGGCACGCCGAACGACGTCCGCGGAGGGCGACGTGGAGCGGCTGGTCTACCTGTACACGGTCCCCCTGACGAGGGAGAAGCCCGGCGCCCGGTGACGCCCGTCGCGCCCTCGATGTCGATGCTTCGGGCCCGCCCCCGCGGTCCGGGAGTACCTTGCTTAGGCCGCCGGCCACGGCGGCGGTGGCCAGGGCCAGCCAGACGGTCCCGATAATCAGGGCGATACGCATTCTGGCCCTCACCACGTCACGCGGTTGTCGACCGCCACCGGCGTGCGGAACACCGGAGCGACGTGCCGGCACATCCCACGGTACTGGCCCGGCGACACGGCGGCCCGGGGTGAGAACTGGACGAGTGCGGTGATCAGCCGACCACCTGCCGCACGGCCAACTTGTCGGTCTTTGTGATCGCGTGCTGGCCTGATACCCGGAGGTGGAGGTGTTCCTGTTCGAACCGCTTACGGTACTCGTCGAGTTCCTGCACACTTGGGAACAGCTGGGGCTTCTTCAGCCGCTCCCCCTCTGCCCCCTTCGCCCAGCTGACTCGAGCTCCCCGAGTAAGGTCTGCAGGTCGGGGAGGCTCACCGGCTTTACGAGGTGGCCGTCGCACCCGGCCTCCTTCGAGCGGGCGCGGTCACCTTCCTGGCCCCACCCGGTGAGCGCCACGATCACCGCGTCCCGCCCCCAGGGCTGCTCTCTGATGCGGCGGGTGGCGTCGAGCCCGTTCATCCGCGGCATCCCGACGTCCATCAGCACCACGTCCGGCCGCACCCGCTCGGCCGCCTCGACCGCCTGGAGCCCGTCGTGGGCGACGGCCGCGCTGTACCCGAGCAGCTTTAGCATCTCGGCCATCGACTCGGCCGAGTCCCGGTTGTCGTCCACCACCAGCACCCGGCGGCCCGAGCCGGCGGCGGGCACCGCCCCGTTCCGGGTCGGCGGCTCGGCCGCCGGGCTCGCGGGGAGGAGGGGCAGCCGGACGGTGAACGTGCTCCCGCGCCCCGGCCCCTCGCTCGCGGCGGTTACGGTCCCGCCGTGCATCTCGACCAGCCCCTTGACGAGTGCCAGGCCGATCCCGAGCCCGCCGGTGCTCCGCTCGATCGAGCGGTCCACCTGGCTGAACATGTCGAAGATGGTGGGCAGCGACGCCGCCGGGATCCCGATCCCGTTGTCGGAGACGGTCACCTCCGCGTGCCCGTCGTTGGCCACCGCCGAAAGCCGGATGCGGCCGCCCGGCGGGGTGTACTTCGCGCTGTTGCCCAGCAGGTTCCCGAACACCTGGGCAAGCCGGGTGAGGTCCGCGTCGAGGTGAATCGGCTCGTCCGGGAGCGACAGGGTCAGCTCGTGCCCGGCCGCGTCGATCGCCGGGCGGACCGTCTCGACCGCGCTCGACACCACGTCCGGCAGGAGCAGCCGGGTCCGCCGGAGCTCCATCTTGTTCCGGCTGATGCGGGACACGTCGAGGAGGTCGTCGATCAGCCGCACCATGTGCGAGAGCTGGCGGTCCATCATCGCCTGCGCCCGCTCGCGGGCGGCCCGCTCCTCCGCCATCCGGATCACCTGGAGCCCGTTCCGGATCGGGGCCAGGGGGTTCCGGAGCTCGTGGGCGAGCAGGGCCAGGAACTCGTCCTTCCGCCGGTCGGCGTCCTTGAGCTGCTCGACCAGCCGCTCCCGCTCCGCCTCAGCCCGCCGGCGGGCGGTGATGTCGGTGAACAGGACGGCGACCCGGCGGCCGTCGGGCGGCCCGACCCGGAAGGCGTACACGTCGAACCACCGGTCCAGGGTCTTGTACTCGTTGGCGAACCGGACCGGCTCGCCGGTCAGCGCCACCCGGCCGTAGTTGGCCAGCCAGTGCCCCTCGATGCTCGGGACGAACTCCCGCATCCGCCGCCCGACCACGTCCCGCATCCCGGACTGGGCCTCGAACGCCGGGTTCACCTCCAGGAACCGGTAGTCGACCGCCCGCCCGGGGTCGGCCGGGTCGAACAGCACCTCGATCACGCAGAACCCCTCGTCCATCGAGGTGAACAGCGTCCGGTACCGCTCCTCGCTCGCCCGGAGCCGCTCCTCCGCCCGCTTCCGCTCGGAGATGTCGTAGTTGACCCCCAGGAACCGGGCCGGCGTCCCGTCCGTGAGGTACGCCCGGCCCTTGGACGCCACCCAGACGTCACTCCCGTCCTTCCGCCGGGCGCGGAACTCGGCGTAGAACTCGCCGCCGGACCCGATCGCCTCCTCCGACCGCCGGGCCACCTCCGGCAGGTCGTCCGGGTGGACGATCCCCCGCCAGGTGGTGGCGGTCGGGGTGATCTCGTCCGGGGTGAGGCCCAGGATCAGGTAGAGGCCCTCCGACCAGGTCACCTGTCCGGTCAGGAGGTCCCAGTCCCAGGTCCCCATCCGCGCCGCCCGCTGGGCCATGACGAGCCGCGCCTCGCTCGCCCGCAGGGCGTCCTCCGCCCGCTTCCTGCCGGTTACGTCCTGGACCACCCCGAGCATGCGGGTCAGGGTGCCGTCCGCGTCGTACACCCCGCGGCCGCGGACGGCCACCCACACCGGCTCGCCGCCCTCGCGGGCGAGCCGGTACTCGACGTCGTAGTCGGTCCGCTCGGCGGCCGCCCTTACCGCCGCCGCCCGCGACGGCTCGCGGTCGTCGGGATGGAGGAGCCGGCGGAGCACCTCCCGGCGGTGCGGGCCGGCCGGGTCGACGCCGTAGATCTCGGCCGCGCGGCGCGACAGGGCCATCCCGTCGGTGGTGGGGTCCCACTCCCAGGTGCCGAGTTCGGCGGCGGCCAGCGCCAGGCCGAGCGTCTCGGCGAGCCGGGCGAGCTCCTGCTCCGCCCGCTTCCGCTCGGTCACGTCCCGGGCCGTCCCGAACCACTCGGCGACCTCGCCGCGGTCGTCCAGGATGGGGGCGGCCCGCGAGTAGGTCCACCCGAGCGTGCCGTCGGGGCGAACCACCTGGTGCTCGAGCTCGAACACTGTCCTGTCGCGGATGGCGGCCCGGATCGCCGCCGTCACCCGGGCGTGCTCGAAAGCGGGGAGGTTCTTCTCCATCCACCCGCGGACGGGCTCCGAGTTGCTCCCCACCAGCTCGCGGCCATCAAGTGGGGACAACTCCGTCCAGTCGGGCGACATGCGGTACACCACGTCCGAGCTGGCGGTGACCAGCACCCGGTAGCGCTCCTCGCTCCGCCGGAGCCCCTCCTGCGCCCGCTCGCGTTCGGCCAGGTGCTCGCGGACGTCGTACTGGCGGCGGCGGGCCCGGAGGGCGGACCGGACCGCGCTCACGAGCGTACGGGTTTGAACGGGACGTTCGAGCTGTGTGACGTTCGCCGCCGGCTCAAGCACCTGGAACCGGCGGAGGCTGCCTGCGCTGGGCGTACCCTTGCCGGTGAGGACGAGGAGGGGCAGGTCGGACCACGGCGGCTGGCGTGTGAGTGCCTCCACCAGGCCCACGAGCCCGGCCGGTGGGAGGGCCTCCTCGGCGAGCACGGCGGTGCCCGCGCCGGCCTCGATCTCGGCGCATAGCCCGTCCAGTGTGGGGCAGGAATGGGCGACGAATCCCTGGCGGGCCAGTTCGTCCGCGATCAGCCGGGCGTCCCGGCCGGTCGGGGCGAGGACCAGGACGAGTTCTTCGCGCGGGTCACTCCCCGGCATGGGCGTCGTCCTCGCCGGACAGGGCGTTGCGCCCGCCCACGAAGTGCGGGACCCCGGTGAGCACCCCCTGGAACTCGTGCAAGGCGTCCCCGACGGCGAGGCCGCCCGCGAGCGTGAACTCGCGGATGGTCCGCTCGTGGGTGCCGGTCCGCTTCTTGAACACCGAGATCGCCTGCCGCACGAGGCCGGCCGCCTCGAAGTAGCGGAGCAGGAGCACGGCGTCGGCCAGGTAGCTCACGTCCGCCGGGGACTCTAGGCCCTCCCCGAGCAGCCCGTGCTGGGCCATCACCAGCAGGCTCAGGACCCCCCGCTGGTTCAGGTAGGTGAGCAGCTCGTGGAGCTGCACCGGCAAGAGCTCCTTGTCGGGGAGGGCGTGGAGGTAGCCGTTCAGGCTGTCGATCACCAACAGTCGGGTACCCCGCTGCTCGACGGCGGTCCGGAGGCCGTGGACGAACTCGCCGGCGGACTGCTCGGCCGGGTCGACTTGGCGGACGTCGAGTTTGCCGGCCTCGATGTGCCTGCGCACGTCGAGGCCGAGCCCGGCGGAACGGGTGAGGTACGTCTCGAGCGTCTCGTCGAACGTGTACACCACGGCGTGCTCGCCCCGCTCGGCGGCGGCCACCGCGTACCGGGTGGCGAGCGACGACTTGCCGACCCCGGCCGGCCCCATGAGGACGGTGTTGGTCCCCCGGGTGAGCCCGCCGCCGAGCATGGCGTCGAGGCCGGGCAGCCCCGACGGGGTCACGTCCGGGGTGAACGGGCGGTGGTGCTCGGCGGTGACGATCCGCGGAAACACAACCAGCCCGCCGGGGCGGATGGTGAAGTCGTGGAACCCGCCCCGGTAGTCGACCCCGCGGAGCTTGGCCACCTCGAGCTGACGACGAACCGCGCCGTACCGCGGGGCCACCCGGTGGAGGGAAACGATGCCGTGGACGACGCTCCGGAGCTGGAGGTCGCGGGTGTGCTCGGCCAGGTCGTCGAGGAGGAGCACGGTCGAGCCGTGGCGGGCGAACGCCCGCTTGAGCAGGAGCACCTGCTGGCGGTACCGGGCCGGGGTCTGGGCCAGGAGCCGGAGGCCCGTGATCGAGTCGACGACGACCCGCGTCGGCTTCAGGCGGTCGACCGCCTCGAGCAGGGCCTTGGTCACCTCGTCGAGCTGCACCTCGGACGGGTGGAACACGGTGTACTGTTCGTCCGCGTCGGCGTTCCCCTCGGGCGTCTGGAGTTCGAGCACCTCGACCCCGTCGAGCGTCCACCCGTGCGAGCTGGCGGCCTGCCCCACCTCGTCCTTGGTCTCGGCGGTGACCACGTACAGCACCGGCTCCTTCCGGCCGATGACGTCGAGCAGGAACTGCAAGGCGAGGGTCGTCTTGCCGGCCCCGGCACCGCCCTCGACGAGGTACAGGCGGTTCTTTGGGAGGCCGCCGACGAGAACCTGGTCGAGGCCCTCGACGCCGGTGGAGACGGTTGTCGTGGGCTGTGGTTCAGGGGTGTTCATCGCGACGGCTGAACCCAGCGCCCGCTAAAGCTGGGGCGACGCGGGCGTGTCCTTCCAGGGTTATTGATAGGCGGTCGCGTAAACCGTCGTGCCACACCAGACGGGTGGGAAAAAAGCCGCCGACTCGGACGACGACCCGCACGGCAATTGTAGGCAGCCCCGCTCCACAGGGGTAGGTGGGCGGACACGCTACGACCCGACTTTGGCGGCTGCGTTATCCCGAAATAGTGACCTGCCCGGGATGTACCAGCGCATGATGGCGAGCGACTTATGCCCGCTCTGGTCCTGGATCGCCCGCTCGGAGACGCCGTCCATCGCGGCCCGCGTGGTGGCGAGAAGCGGCCCCGTACCGCCGAGGGCTACGCCTGCCCGTCTGCATTCCCTCCCGCCATGAGGAGTTGCACCCAGCCTCCTGTCGAGCCCCTCTTCGACTCGCTGGAACGCAGCATCGCCGATCGTGCCGTCTGCCCGGAGTGCTATCAGACACCTCCGCTGGGCGTCGGAGGCTGGTCAAGCCGGTGGACCCCGACGAACTGATGAAGGTGCTCGCGGACATGCCGGTCGTGAACCGATAGCGGGGCCAGCCGCCGGTGCCAATCTTGCGAGCCGATCCCGACGCGGCCCGCGGATTGCTCCCCTCATTCGCCAGCGGACTGCCTCGGTAGTCCGACCTGAGGGAGGTTGCGTATGGCGATCGAAGCTCTCGCCGGCGGTGCCGCCGGGGCCGCCGTGCTGACCCTCGTCCACTAGGCCGCCCGCCGGGTTATCCCGGACGCGCCGCGGATGGACGTGCTCGGGAAGCGGGCCATTGCGGCCGGCGTCCGGGCGGCCGGCGTGGAGCCGCCGTCGGGCGCACAACTCCACGGCGCGGCGCTTGCCGGCGACCTAGTGGCGAACACCGCGTACTACTCACTCGTCGGTCTTGGCCGGGCGGACGGCGCGGTCGCACGCGGCGGGCTACTCGGGTTGGCCGCCGGCCTCGGGGCGGTGTTCCTGCCCGGTCCGCTCGGACTGGGAACCGGGCCGAGCCGGCGGACCCCGCAGACGGTCGCCATGACGGTGGCGTGGCACACGCTCGGCGGACTGGTTGCGGGTGCCGTGTACGGTTGTCTACAAAAAGCCGGGGCGGACGGTTGAGGCCGGGCCTCCTTTCGCGGTTAACCGGTGGGGAATTGTCGCCTAAACCGCATCCCTGTGTTGGCATGCCGCCGGCCGAAGAACTGGTCACGCTGACCGACGACGGGCTGTACTGCCCCGCGGGCGGGTTCCACATCGACCCGTGGAACCCCGTGGCTCGCGCGGTGGTGACGCACGCGCACGCCGACCACGCCCGCTGGGGCTGCGGGACGTACCTCGCCGCCGACCCCGGCGAGCACCTGCTCCGCACCCGCCTCGGCGAGACGGCCGACATCCGCACCATCCCGCACGGCCGGCCGGTGGATCACAACGGCGTCCGGGTTTCGTTCCACCCGGCCGGGCACGTCCTCGGGTCGGCCCAGGTACGGCTCGAGCGCTGGGGCGAAGTCTGGGTCGTCACCGGCGACTACAAGCTCGACCCGGACCCGACCTGCCTGCCGTTCGAGTACGTCCGTTGCCACACTTTCATTACCGAGTCCACATTCGGCCTCCCCATCTACCGCTGGGATCGGCCGGACGAACTGTTCGCGGACGTGAACGGCTGGTGGCGCGCGAACAAGGACGGCGGGAAGTGCAGCAACCTCTACGCCTACGCGCTCGGGAAGGCGCAGCGGGTGATGGCCGGCGTGGACGCGACGATCGGCCCGATCCTCACCCACGGGGCGGTGGAGAAGGTGACGCGGGCGTACCGCGAGAGCGGCGTCACTCTCCCGCCGACCACGCCGGTGGGCGAGGTGGCAGTGTCGCGGGGGAAGGCGAAGCCGTGGCCCGGGTCGCTGGTCATCGCCCCGCCGTCGGCCGCGGGGTCGGTGTGGGCGCGGAAGTTCGAGCCGGCGTCGGAAGCCGTGGCCTCCGGTTGGATGCGGGTCCGGGGGGCGCGGCGGCGGAAGGCGGTCGACCGCGGGTTCGCCCTGTCCGACCACGCCGACTGGCCCGGCCTCCTGACCGCCGTCCGGGAGAGCGGCGCGACCCGGGTGCTGGCAACGCACGGCTTCGCCCCGGTGCTGGCGCGGCACCTCCGCGAACGGGGGCTCGACGCGGGCGTCATCGCCACGCGGTACGGTGACGAAGAGGAGTGGGCGGACCCGCCGGCCGCGGAGGGCATCCCGTGAAGGCGTTCGCCGACCTGTTCGCCGCCCTCGACGAGACGACGCGGACGACCGACAAGGTCGCCGCGACGGCCCGGTACTTCGCCGCCGCGCCGCCCGCGGACGCCGTGTGGGCGGTGTACTTCCTCATCGGCCGGAAGCCCCGGCAGGCCGTCCCGTCGAAGCGGCTGCGGCTGTGGGCGCGGGAACTGGCCGCGGTACCCGAGTGGTTGTTCGACGAGAGTTACCACCACGTCGGCGACGTGGCCGAGACGATCGCGCTGCTGCTCCCGCCGCCGTCGGCCTCGTCCGACCGCCCGCTCGCCGACTGGGTCGAGAACCACCTCCTGCCCCTTCGGGGCCTGGACGAGGAGCGGCAGAAGGCGGACGTTCTGGCCGCGTGGGCGGCGCTCGACGCCGGCCAGCGGTTCGTGTGGAACAAGCTCATCACCGGTGAGTTCCGGGTCGGGGTGTCGCAGTTGCTCGTGGTGCGAGCGCTGGCGCAGGTGTCCGGTTTGCCGGCCGACACCGTATCGCACCGGCTGATGGGGGCGTGGGAGCCGACGCCGCACTTTTACGCCGCCCTCGTCGCACCGGACGCCGGCGACGCCGACGTGAGCCGGCCGTACCCGTTCTTCCTCGCCCACCCGCTCGAAGGCGAGCCGCACGCGCTCGGCCCGGTCCACGAGTGGCAGGCCGAGTGGAAGTGGGACGGCATCCGGGCGCAGGTGGTCCGCCGCCGCGGGCGGTCGTTCGTCTGGTCGCGGGGCGAGGAACTGGTCACCGACCGCTACCCGGAGCTGGCGTCGCTCGCCGACGCCCTGCCCGAAGGCACCGTGCTCGACGGCGAGATCCTGCCGTGGCGGGACGGGCAGGTGCTACCGTTCGGGGATCTCCAGAAGCGGATCGGCCGCAAGACCCTCTCGAAGAAGTTGCTGGAGGAGGTGCCGACGGTGCTGATGGCCTACGACCTGATCGAGGAGGCCGGGGCCGACCTGCGCGAGCAGCCGCTGGCCGAGCGGCGCTCGCGACTGGAGGCGCTGGCGGAGCGGGCCGTCCACCCGGCGCTGGTCCTGTCCCCGCGACTGGCCCTCGACTCCTGGGACGCGCTGGCCGAAGAGCGACGGGCGAGCCGGGCGAAGGGGGTCGAGGGGATGATGCTCAAGCGCCGCACCGCACCGTACCGCGTCGGCCGGTTGCGCGGCGACTGGTGGAAGTGGAAGGTCGAGCCGTTCGCGGTGGACGCGGTACTGATCTACGCCCAACCCGGCCACGGCAAGCGCAGCGGGCTCTACACCGACTACACGTTCGGCGTGTGGGAGGGCGACACGCTCGTCCCGTTCGCGAAGGCGTACAGCGGGCTGACCGACGCCGAGATCCGCCGGGTCGATGCGTTCGTCCGGGCGAACACGCTGGAGAAGTTCGGGCCGGTCCGGACGGTGAAGCCGGAGCTGGTGTTCGAACTCGGGTTCGAGGGCATCCAGGCGTCGTCGCGGCACAAGTCCGGTGTCGCGGTGCGGTTCCCGCGGATGCTCCGGTGGCGGACCGACAAGAAGCCCGAGGACGCCGACACGCTGGACCGGGTGAAGGCGCTGCTCGACGTCTCGGTCGCCGGGGGTGGGGGATGAGAGGCATTCCTAGGCCGAAGAAGCCGCGCCCGCCGAAGCCCGTCCCCATCAAACCGGCGGAGGTCGTGTCTCCGGACGCGTGGTTCGCGAGCCGCGGGTGGGAGCCGTTCGCGTTCCAGCGAGAGGCGTGGGCCGCGTACCGGGCCGGCGAGGGCGGGCTGGTCCACGCCTCGACCGGCACCGGCAAGACCCTCGCCGCGTTCCTCGGTCCCGTGCTGGAGGCGTTGGACGAACCACCCTCCGCGGGACCACCGCCGATCCGCGTGCTCTGGGTGACGCCGCTGCGCGCCCTCTCCGCCGACGCCGCGCTGTCGCTCGAAGCGCTGCTCCGCCCGCTCGGGCTGAACTGGGACGTCGGCACCCGCACGGCCGACACGCCGTCGTCGGCCCGCACGCGGCAGCTGAAGCGTCTGCCGACGGTCCTGGTCACAACGCCCGAAAGCCTATCGCTCCTCCTCACCTACCCGGACGCTCGGGTCAAGTTCGACGGGCTGCGGTGCGTCGTGTGCGACGAGTGGCACGAGCTGTTCGGCTCGAAGCGCGGAGTGCTCACCGAACTCGCGCTCGCCCGGCTGCGGGCGTTCAACCCGTCGCTGCGGACGTGGGGGCTGTCGGCCACGCTCGGCAACCTGGACGACGCCCTCGCCGCCCTCGTGGGCGCGGGAAGGACCGGCCGCGTTGTCCGCGGGCACGTCCCCAAGCCGGTCGCGATCGACGCGGTCCTCCCGCCGCGCGTGGAGCGGTTCCCGTGGGCGGGTCACCTGGGGCTGTCGCTCCTGCCGCAGGCGGTAACCGCGGTCGAGGAGGGGAGGACGGCGCTGCTGTTCACCAACACGCGCTCATCCTGCGAGCAGTGGTACCGGGCACTCCTCGAGGCGAAGCCGGGGTGGGCCGGGAGCATCGCCCTGCACCACGGGTCGATCGACCGCAAGGCCCGCGACTGGGTCGAACACCGGTTGCGGGCCGGGTCGCTCCGGTGCGTCGTCTGCACGTCCACGCTCGACCTCGGCGTGGACTTCACGCCGGTCGACCGCGTGCTGCAGGTGGGCAGCCCGAAGGGGGTGGCGCGGCTGCTCCAGCGCGCCGGGCGGAGCGGCCACCGGCCGGGCGAGACCAGCCGGGTGACGTGCGTGCCGACCCACGCATTCGAGTTGGTGGAGGTGGCGGCCGCCCGCGCCGCCGCGGCCGCGGGGGCGATCGAGTCCCGCGACCCGGTCGAGAAGCCGCTCGACGTGCTCGCCCAGCATGCGGTCAGTTCGGCGCTGGGCGGCGGGTTCCGGGCCGACGAGTTGCTGGCCGAGGTTCGGACGGCCCACTCGTACCGCGACCTGTCGGACGCCGAGTGGGAGTGGGTGCTCGACTTCGTCACGCGGGGCGGGGACGCCCTGAGGGCCTATCCCGACTACCGCCGCGTCGAGGAACGTGACGGCATGTTCGCGGTCACCGACGCGAAGATCGCCCGCCGGCACCGGCAGTCGGTCGGCACCATCACGTCGGAGGCATCGGTGCTGGTGCGGTTCTTGCGCGGGCCGAAGCTGGGGACGGTGGACGAGTCGTTCGCCGCAGGGCTGAAGCCCGGCGACCGCTTCGCCTTCGCGGGTCGGACGCTGGAGTTCGTCCGGCTGTACGAGATGACGGTGTGGGTGCGGCTGGCGCGGCGCGAGGCGAACGCCCGGCCGCGGTGGTCCGGGTCCCGGCTCCCGCTCTCGGGTGAGCTGGCGGCGGCCGTGCGGGCGAAACTCGACGAGGCCCGCCGCGGCGTGTCCGCCGACCCTGAGATGCTCGCCGTCCGGCCGGTGTTGGACGTACAGGCCCGATGGTCGCGGGTCCCGGCCGCGGACGAGGTGCTCTCGGAGCGGCTCCTCACCCGCGAGGGGCACCACCTGTGCTTCTACCCGTTCGAGGGCCGGCTGGTGCACGAGGGGATCGCCACCCTCGCCGCCTACCGTCTGTCCCGCCGCCGGCCGCAGACGTTCACCCTCGCGGCCAACGACTACGGGCTCGAGCTGGTGTCGCCGGACCCAGTCGAGCTCGACGCCGACGGGCTGAAGGCCTTGCTCGCCCCCGAAGGGTTGGCCGACGACGTCCTGGAGTCGCTCAACGCCGCAGAGCTGGCGAAGCGGCAGTTCCGAGAGGTCGCCCGGGTCGCCGGCTTGGTCAACCCCGGACTGCCGCACGCCGGCCGCACGGCGAACCAACTCCAGGCGTCGAGCGGGCTGTTCTACGACGTGTTCCGCGAGCACGACCCGGGCAACCTCCTGTTGTGGCAGGCGCGCCGCGAGGTGCTCGACCGGCAGTTCGAGGTGACCCGGCTGCGGCGGGCACTGGACCGCATCGCCGCGACGCGGCTCGTCGTGACCACCCCCGAGCGACCCACGCCGTTCGCGTTCCCCCTGCTGGTCGAGCGGATGCGCGAGTCGGTGTCGTCCGAGAAGTTGGCCGACCGGGTGCGACGGCTGGCCGCGGCGCTGGAGCGGAAGGCGGGGCCGGCATGACCGCGGACGTCGAGGTGTGCGGGGAGCGGCTGGTGCTGCGGCCCGACCGGTCGTTGTTCTGGCCGCGGGCGCGGGCGCTGGTGATCGCCGACCCGCACTTCGGGAAGGCCGACGCCTTCCGCGCCGCGGGCGTGCCGGTGCCCGGCGGCCCGGGACAGGCCCTCGCCCGCCTCGCCGCCGCGCTGGCCGACACCGCGGCGGAGCGGCTCATCGTGCTCGGGGACTTGTGGCACTCCCGGGACGGCCGGACCGACCGCGTCGCGGCCGGGTTGGCGGGGTGGCGGGCGGCGCTGCCGGGCCTCCGCGTCGAGCTGGTCCGCGGGAACCACGACCGGGCCGGCACGCCGCCGGACGGCTGGGGTGAGTGGTCGGGTGTGGTCGTTGAGCCGCCGTTCGTGTTCGCCCATTTTCCTGAGCCGTCGGCCGCCGGGTATGTGCTGGCCGGACACCTGCATTCCGGGGTCGTGCTCGGCCGCGAGCGGCTGCGGCTGCCGTGCTTTTGGTTCGGGCCCCGGGTGGGGGTGGTCCCGGCGTTCGGCGACTTCACCGGGGCTGCGACCGTGCCGGCCCGCCGCGGCGACCGCGTGTTCGCCGTCGCGGGGGACGAGGTGATCGACATCCCTCGGGTGTGACCCTGCCCCCCACGAGCCCGCCACTCGAAGGAGCCCGCCCGTGAACGCCACACCGGAACCCGACCTGACCCTGCGGGCCTACCAGCTCGCGTTCCGACCGGAGCTGGAGGCGGCCATCCGCTCCTACGACCTGCCGGACGGGGCGCGGGTCCTCGACTCGCCGTGCGGCGACGGGTTCTACGCGGGCCTGTTCGCCCGCCACCTGCGATCCGGCACTCTCGTCGCCGCCGACCTGTCGGCCGAGTACCTTGACCGGGCCCGGGCCGCCGTCCGCCCCGCGTCGCCGCGGCTGGCCGTCGAGATCACCCGGGCCGACGCCTACCGCCTCCCGTTCGACGACGACTCGTTCGACCTCGTCTGGTGTGCCCAGAGCTTCATCACCCTCGACGACCCGGTGCGGGCCCTGCGGGAACTCGCCCGGGTGGTCCGGCCGGGCGGGCGGGTCGCGGTGCTCGAGACTGACGAGTACCACCACGTCCTGCTACCCTGGCCGGTCGGGCTGGAACTGGCCGTGCAGCGGGCCGTGCGGGAGGAGAGCCGGGCGCGGTACGGGACCGGCGGAAAGTTCGCCCAGGCGCGGGGGCTGCGGGCGGCGTTCCTCGAAGCGGGGCTGAGGCCGACCGGCAAGCGGACCATCGCAGCCGACCGGGCCGCCCCGTTCGGCCCGGCCGAGCGGGAGTTCCTCGCCCGCCACCTCGCCTACCTGCGGGAGTTCGTCCGGATGGAACTGACGACCCGGGAGATGGCCGAGCTGGAGCGGGCCACCGACCCCGACGACCCGGACAGCCTGCTCAACCGCCCCGACGCGGAACTGACCTGCCTCGCCACCATCTCCCACGCCACCAAGGGGTGACCGGGCGGAAACGGGGCCTCACGCCCCCGCCCGCGGCGGGGCGGCCGGGGGCACGAACGCGGCCGAGTCGTAGTAGGTTCGGAACCGGCGGACGCGACCG
>Ga0247822_10001309_pt1 | contig 15104 bp, 12 predicted proteins | sample 13C_Cellulose_Da_FD_192423 | JGI IMG/M metagenome (GOLD analysis project Ga0247822, IMG submission 192423) | Soil microbial communities from agricultural site in Penn Yan, New York, United States - 13C_Cellulose_Day30 | ecosystem: Environmental > Terrestrial > Soil > Agricultural land | place...
GTCTACCCGTTCGGCGGCGCGGCGGCGGGGCTGGCGGCCGGAGCCGCGCCGGGCGCGGGGATGGTCGGCGCCGGGGCCGGTCCGGGCGCGCCGGCGGCGCCCTTGTTCCCGCAACCGAGGGCCGCCGCCACGGCGGCGACCAGCAACATCGACGGCCACGTCCTCGGGTTGGCCACGCGCATCGGGTCTGCGATCGACAACGCGGCGGCGGGGTCGCCCATTCCAGGGTGGTCCGTCACACGTCCGCCAGCGCGCCCTGGTACATGCCGTCGAGCAGCTGCATGTACTTCTTCTCGACCGCCTTGCGCTTGACCTTGAGGCTCGGGGTCAGCTCGCCGGCGTCGACGGTCAGGTCGCGCGGCAGGATCTCGAACTTCTTGATGGTCTCGTACTTGGCCAGCTCGCGGTTGACGTCGGCGAGGTAGCCCTCGATCAGCGCCCGCGCCTGCGGGCTGGCGACGATCTCGCCGTACGACTTGCCGCCCAGCCCGGCGGTGTCCGCCCACTTCTTGATCGCCTCCTCGTCGAGGGTGATCAGCGCGGTGCAGTAGTTGCGCTTGTCGCCGTGGACGATGACCTGGCTGACGTACGGACAGCTCGCCTTGATCTTGCCCTCGATGTGCTGGGGCGCGACGTACTTGCCGCCCGAGGTCTTGATCAGGTCCTTCTTGCGATCGGTGATGCGCAGGAAGCCGTCGCGGTCGAGCTCGCCGATGTCGCCGGTGCGCAGCCAGCCGTCGGCGGTCAGCGCCGCCGCGGTCTCGTCGGCCAGGTTGTGGTAGCCGCGCATCACGCCCGGGCTCTTGATCAGGATCTCGCCGTCCTCGGGCGCCAGCTTGACCTCGGTCCCCGGCATCGGCAGGCCGACCGTGCCGAACCGGTAGCGGGTGGTCCGGTTGACGAAGCTGGCCGCGCTCGACTCGGTCAGGCCGTAGCCCTCGACGATCAGGATCTCGCAGGCGTGGAAGAACTCGGCGATCTCGCGCGACAGCGGCGCCGAGCCCGACACGAACAGCCGCAGCCGGCCGCCGAACCGCGCCTGCAGCTTCGAGAACACCAGCGTCTCGGCCAGCCGGCGCTGCAGGGCGAGCAGCGGCCCGGGATCGCGGCCCTGCTGGCTCAGCGCCGACACCCGCTTGCCGACCCCGATCGCCCACTGGAAGATCTTCCACTTGACCTGGCCGCCCTCCTGCGCGCCCTGCACGACCTTGTTGTAGACCTTCTCGAAGATGCGCGGCGCCGCCGCCATCACGGTCGGCTTCACGATCGCGAGGTTGTCGACCAGCTTGGGGATGCGCCCGTCGATCGCCACCGTGTGGCCGACGCGGATGTGCCCGCCGGTCAAGACCTTGCCGAAGCTGTGGGCGAGCGGCAGCCACAGGTACTCGACATCGTCGGGCTCGATCAGCTCGGTCGCGGCGATCGCGTCGGCGGTGTAGGCCCAGCACTCGTGGGCCAGCCGCACGCCCTTGGGCTTGCCGGTCGTGCCCGACGTGTAGATGAGCGTGGCGAGGTGCTCCGGGCGCGCGCCGGCGGCGGCGTCGTCGACCGCGCGCGGGTTGGCGGCGAGGAAGGCCTGGCCCTTGGCCTCGAGGTCGGCCAGCGAGATGACCCAGTCGCCGTCGGCGGCGTCGGGCTTGCCGTCGATCAAGATGATCCGGCGCAGGTCGGGCAGCGCGCTCCGCTGCGACCGCAGCTTGGCGACCTGGCCGGCGTCCTCGGCGAACACGATGCGCGTCGCCGAGTCGTGCAGGATGTACGCGCACTCCTCGGCGATCGTCGACGGGTACACCGTGGTGGTCGCCCCGCCGGCGCACAGGATGCCGACGTCGATCAGCACCCATTCGACGCGCGTGTTCGCCAGGATCCCGACCCGCTCCTCGCGGCCGATGCCCTCGGCGAGCAGGCCGGCGGCGATGGCGCGGACGCGGTCGCCGGCCTGGCGCCAGCTCAGCGACCGCCACTGCTCACCGACCGGGTAGCGGTAGGCCTCGCGGTCGGGAGTCTTGGCGATGCGCTCCAGGAACAGGGCGGGGATCGTGGTGGTGGTGCGCACGAGCTTCTCGGGTGGCGTCGACGTAGCCATCGGTCCTCCTGCCGGGGTGTCGCATCTTGCCCGGCAGGTGCCGATCCCGCAACCGCCGCGGGACGCCGACGACCGGGCGAGGCGCCGTCAGCGCCGGCCCGGGCGCACCACCCGCGATCGCTCAGATCGCGACCGCGTTCATGACCTCGTCGAACATGCCCTCGAACAGGATGCCGGTGAAGTAGCGCTCGGCGGCGTCGGGCAGGATCACGACGATGGTCTTGCCCTCGTTCTCCTTGCGGCGGGCCAGGCGGTCGGCGACCGTCATCGCGGCGCCGCACGAGATGCCGGCGAGGATGCCCTCCTCCTTGGCCAGGCGGCGCGCCATCGCGACCGACTCGTCGTTGGAGACGTGCTCGACCGCGTCGACCAGCGACAGGTCGAGGTTCTTCGGCACGAAGCCGGCGCCGATGCCCTGGATCTTGTGGGGCGACGGCTTCAGCTCCTCACCCTTGAGCGTCTGGCTGATCACCGGGGAGTGGATCGGCTCGACCGCGACCGAGGTCAGCGGCGTGCCCTTCACCTTCTCCCAGAACCGCGACACGCCGGTCAGCGTGCCACCGGTGCCGATGCCCGACACGAAGAAGTCGACCTTGCCGCCGGTGTCCTCCCAGATCTCGGGACCGGTGGTGGTCTCGTGGATGAACGGATTGGCCGGGTTCTCGAACTGGCGCATCGGCACGTAGCGGCCGGGATCCGACGCGGCGATCTCCTCGGCCTTGGCCACCGCGCCCTTCATGCCCTGCGGGCCGGGCGTGAGGACCAGCTTGGCGCCGAACGCGGCCAGCACCTTGCGGCGCTCCATGCTCATCGTCTCCGGCATGGTCAGCACGCACTCGATGCCGCGCGACGCCGCCGCGAAGGCCAGCGCGATGCCGGTGTTGCCGCTGGTCGCCTCGATGATGGTCTTGCCGGGACCGAGCAGGCCCTTCTGCTCGGCATCCCACACCATCGACGCGCCGATGCGGCACTTCACCGAGTAGGCCGGGTTGCGGCCCTCGATCTTCGCGAGGACGCGGGCACCGGCGCCGGCGGTGATGCGGTTGATCCTGACGAGCGGAGTCCGCCCGATGCTCCGAGAGTTGTCCTCGAACACGTTCGCCATGGCCGGACACTAGCAGATGTCCATCCGTTTTTGCGGACAGAATCCGCTGTAACGGATGCCACCGGGTGCCAGCCAAACCTGAGTACTGTGGGGCCTCGATGGTCCGTTCCCGTGTCCTGTCCGCGATCTGCGTGGCGTTGGCCGCCCCCGCCGCCCTCGCCTCCTCGGCCTGCACCCGCACCGCGCCCGCGCCGGCGCGACCGGCGGTCACCGGCTGCCTCGCGCTGCCCGGCGCGCACCGCTACAACCTCCGGCTGGCGCCCGACGGCCGCAGCCTCTACTGGACCGAGTGGACGAGCTACCACGGCTACGAGAACAGCTGGCCGCGCTCGGTGCTGGCGCGCTGGCCGCTCGACGCTCCCGCCGACGCCGCCGGCGTGGTGACCGAGCAGATCGACGGCCTGTTCCGCGTGCTGGCCGACGGCCGGGTCGTCGGCCTGCGCGGCGACTCCGGCGTGGTGGTCTGGGGCCGCGACGGCGCGTCGCTGGTGTCGATGGCCGGCGAGATGGACCACCTCGAGGTCCTCGACGACAAGACCGCCATCTACGCGATCAACGGCGGCCTGTGGGTGCAGCCGCTGCACCGCGCCGCCGCGCGCCTGCTGGCGCTCGCCGACGAGCTGCTCGGCGTCGACGGCGGCGCCGCGATCGCGATCCGCGACGGCGCGGTCGTCCGCATCGACGTGGCGACCGGCGCCGAGCGCGTGCTGCCGGCGCCGCCCGGGGCGGTGCTCAAGGCGTTCCCCGGCGCGATCGTGTCGTCGACCGAGCAGGGCCTGGCCCTCCAGCGCGACGGCCGCGCCGCCGTCGACACCCTGCTCACCGGCAGCGACTGGAGCACCCGCCCGGGGCCCGACGCCGTGCGGGCGTGGCGGAAGGCGACCGCCGCCGGCGGCGCCGGCCACCTCGAGATCGCCCTGATCACCGCCGCCGGCCTCGACCGCGTGCCGGCCATCACCGGCGCCGACGGGGTCGAAGGGGTCGTCCGACTCCCGGACGGCCGGACCGCCTACCTGGTCGCCCAGGACACCGACCGCGACGGCGATCTCGACGGCGAGGACGAGACCGATCTGTGCCTGGCGCCGGCCGGCGCCACCACGTTCGCGGTCCCGCCGCGCCGGGTCCCGCGCCGGCTGGCCGCGGCCGAGCCGGCGATCGAGCGCACCGCCCAGGCGCTGGGCGCGACCGGCTGGACCGCGATCGGCCTGCTCGAGCTGCCGCTGGTGCGGTTCACCGGCGTCCCCCACCGGGCCGACCAGCAGGCGCGCTGGCGCGACGCGCGGACCGCCGCCGCCGCGGTGGTCGCCGCGACCGGCGACCCGAGCCTGCGGATCGAGATCGACTACGCCGACGGCCGCAAGGCGTCCAGCGCGTGGTGGGCGATGGCCCACCGCCGCACGGCGATGGCCGGCATCGGCGGCGTGATGGCGCCCGATCCCGCCGACTACGACGTGGTCGTCGACGAGCTCGCGCTCAGCCGCGGCGACGGCGACGAGATCACCTGCGCCGGGTGGCTGACCAACCAGACCGATCGCCCGCTGGTCGACGTCGAGGTCGACTGCGTCGACGGCAGCAACGACGAGATGGTCCCGGTCTACCCGACGACCCTGCGCCCGGGCGGCCGCGGCCGGTTCTCGGGCACGACCACCGCCGCGGCCGGCGAGCGGCTCGAGATCTCGGTCCACCAGGGCGCCGGGCGCGCCGTGCTGGCCCACAGCGAGCGCGGCTTCCCCGCCCGCCGGCAACGCCTGGTCGACGCCGCGGTCGAGGTCCACGACCGCACCCGCCTGCGCTACTGGGACTGGGACGAGCTCGACGGCGGCGCCGTCTTCCAGGTCACCGTCGACGCGCCCGACGACTTCGGCGAGTGGTCCGACACCGCCCGCGAGGTCGCGGCCAGCACGGCCCACGCCGTGTTCCGCCGCCTCGATCGCGACGCGTTCGGCACCAGCGTCGAGGCCGGTGTGCCCCTGCGCCTGGCGGTGCGCAGCGGCCAGCGCCGGTGGTCGACCGACGGCAGCGGGCTCATCGAGGTCGACCCCGAATGATCGAGGACGCGGCGGGCGGCCCCGCCCGCGTGATCGACGGCCGCTACCGGGTCGTCGCGCTGCTCGGCCAGGGCGCCCACGGCCGGACGTTCCGCTGCGTCGACGACGCCGGCCGCGCCGTCGCGGTCAAGGAGCTGATCGTCCGCGGCCAGGCAGACTGGAAGCCGATCGAGCTGTTCGAGCGCGAGGCCAAGGTGCTCGCGGCGCTGCGCCACCACGGCGTGCCCGCGCTCGACCGCTTCTTCGAGGCCACCGACGCGCACGGCGACCTGGCGTTCTACCTGGTCCAGGAGCTGATCGACGGCCCGTCGCTGCGCGACCGCGTCGCCGCCGGCCCGCTCGATCCCGACGAGGTGGTCCGCATCGCCCTCGGCGTGCTCGACGTGCTCGAGTACCTCCACGGCCGCGCGCCGCCGGTCTTCCACCGCGACATCAAGCCGGCCAACATCGTGCTGCGCCCGTCGGGCGCGCCGGTGCTGGTCGACTTCGGGGGCGTGTGCCACGGCTGGCGCGCCGACGACGGCGGCTCGACCGTGGTCGGCACCTTCGGCTACATGCCCGCCGAGCAGCTGCTCGGCCAGGTCGAGCCGGCGAGCGACCTGTACGCGCTCGGCGCCACCATGCTGCACCTGGTGACCGGTCGGCCGCCGGCCGCGCACAGCTACGCCGCCGGCCGCCTCGCCGTGCCGCCCGAGCTCGACGTCGCGCCGACGCTGCGCGCCGCGATCGACGCCATGCTGGCGCCGGCCCCGGGCGATCGACCGCGCACGGCGCAGGCCGCGCGCGGCCTCCTGCTCGGCCAGGCGTCGACCGCGCTGGCGGCGGTCCCCCGCGCCGGTGTCGGCCTGGCCCGGCGGCCGGCCGCGGTGCTGGCCGGGCCGGCGGCGCCGCGCCTCGCCGACCTCGGCCCGCCGCCCCGCGATCCACGCGGTCCGCACGCCGACGTCCTGCGCGTGCTGTGCGAGCCCCTCGACGACGACAGCGAGGGCGTCGGCGCCGTCATCTTCGGCTGGACGGTCTTCATCGTCATCTCGGTCGTCACCGTCGGCGTGGTCCCGGCCCTCTACTACGGCAGCCACGTCCGCGGCCGTCGCCGCCGCTACCAGCCGCTGTTCGAGCACGGCCTGCAGGTGGCCGGCGAGATCGTCTCGGTCGCCCGGACCGACGCCAGCATGATGGCGACCATCGGCTACGAGTACGAGGTGGCCGGCGCTCGCTACCGCGGCTTCATCGACTACGCCGCCCGCCTCGCCCGCTACTGGCGCGAGGGCGACCCGATCACCGTCCTCCACGACCCGGCCGACCCCGGGCGGAGCTGCGCGGTCTACGTCCGCGACCGTCGCGCCGCCGGCGCGCCCGACCGCCGGTCATGACACCCGGGCCAGCTTGTCCGGATTCCGGACGATGAACACCGCGGCGATCCGGCCCTCCTGCAGGTCGAGCGAGATCACGCTGGTCACCACCCCGTCCTCGCGCACCCGCACGGCGGGCAGCCCGTTGACCTCGCACGGCTCGACCCGCGCATGCGCGCCTCCCTTGCGCGTCAGGCCGACCAGCAGCCGGACCACCCGATGGCGTCCCACCACCGGCCGCCGCGCCGCGCGGGCGCGGCCGCCGCCGTCCGACCGGACGACCACGTCGTCGGCCAGCAGCCGCTCCAGCGCCGCCAGGTCACCCGACGCGCACGCGACCACGAACGCTCCCAGCACCCGCGCGTGCTCCGCCCGATCGACCGAGCGCGCGCGCCCCTCGCGCACGTGTCGCCGCGCCCGCGCCGCCAGCTGCCGGCACGCCTCCTCCGACTTGCCGAGCGTGGCGGCCACCTCGGCGTGCGTGTAGTCGAAGACCTCGGACAGGAGGAACGCCGCCCGCTCGGCCGGACTCAGCCGCTCGAGGAGGAGCAGGAACGCCATGGACAGCGACTCGGGATCGGCGTCGGGCGCGGTCGCGATCGGCTCGGGCAACCACGGCCCCACGTACTGCTCCCGCCGCACCCGCGCCGAGCCGAGGTGGTCCAGGCACAGCCGCGACACGATCGTGACCAGATAGGCCCGCACGTCGTGCACGTCGGCCCACGGCGCCGCCAGCCAGCGCAGCCGCGCCTCCTGCAGGATGTCGTCGGCATCGGCCGCGCTGCCGAGCATGCGGTAGGCGATCCCGAACAGCAGCGCACGGTGCGCCTCGAAACCCTCGAGCGCGTCCACGGCCTTCATCGTAGCTCCTGGGTTGGGTCCATGCCGTCTCCATTCCGGCGGTCGCTGGCAAGACGACGTCGCGGCCACGAACGTGACAGGGCGGCGCCAGGAAATGCGCGTCGCCGGGTTGGGCAGTACGCTGGCGCGGTGCCGGTCGACGACTTTCTCGCATCGCTGGCCGGGCTCTGGCGGCTCGAGCGCGCCACCGCCCGCGACCAGTTCGTCGCGGCCCGTCGCGGCACCTCGCTCCGCACCCGGGTGACGCGCGGCCTCGCGCTCGCCGACCTCACCGTGACCGAGCTCCGCCCGGCCGCGCGCTCGCGGACGCGCCTGCTGCTGACTCCGCCCGCCCACGTCGACCTCGACGACGTCCGGCTCGGCCCCGGCGACCCGGTCGTGCTGTGGCGCCAGGCCCCCGACGAGCCCGAGGCCGCGCGCGGCGTCGTGTCGCGCCGCGACCGCGGCGATCTGTGGGTGATCGTCGACGGCGATCCCGCCGAGGCGATCGTCGACGCCGGCTGCAACCTCGACCTCGAAGCTCCCGAGGCGACCTTCGATCGCGGCGACCGCGCGATCGCGCGCGCCCGCGCGGCCAAGGCGCAGTCGCCGCTGCGGTACATGCTCGACGTCCTCACCGGCGCCCGCCCGCCGGCGGTGCGCGCCGCCACCACCTGGCGTCCGCTGGACGACGACCTCGACGACGCCCAGCGCCAGGCGGTCGCCGGCGCGCTCGCCGCCCTCGAGGTCGCCTTGATCCACGGCCCGCCGGGGACCGGCAAGACCCGCACCCTCGTCGAGGTGGTCCGCCAGCTCGTCGACTCCGGCCAGCGCGTGCTCGCCACCGCGGCGTCGAACGCGGCGGTCGACAACCTCGGCGAGCGCCTGGTCGCCGCCGGCGTCGCGGTGGTCCGCCTCGGCCACCCGGCCCGCATCGCGCCGGCCCTCGAGGCGCGCTCGCTCGATGCGCTGGTCGCCGCCTCCGACGGCGCCCGCCTCGCCCGCGAGCTGTCCGATCGCGCCCGCGACGTCCGCCGCCGGGCGCAGGCGGCGCGCGGCCCCGACGCGCGCGCGCTGTGGTCGGAGCTGCGCGGCCTCGAGCGCGACGCCCGCGCCGCGCTGGCCCAGGCCGAGGCCCACCTGCTCGAGACGGTGCCGGTCGTGCTCGCGACCTGCGCCGGCGCCGATCACCCGCTGCTCGCCGAGCGGACCTTCCCCACCGTGATCATCGACGAGGCGACCCAGGTCCCCGATCCGCTGGCGCTGTGCGCGCTGGCGCGCGGCGAGCGCGCCGTCCTCGCCGGCGATCCTCACCAGCTGCCGCCGACCGTGATCGATCCCGCCGCGGCGCGCGCCGGCCTGGGCACCACCTTCTTCGAGCGCCTGGCCGCGGCGGCCGGCGCGCCGATGCTCGTCCAGCAGCACCGCATGCACGCCGACATCATGCGGTTCCCGTCGGAGAGCAAGTACGGCGGCCGGCTGCGCGCCGCGCCGGCGGTCGCCGGCCACACGCTCGACGAGCTCGGCGTCCGCCCCGATCCCGAGCGCGGCCGCGCGATCTGGTTCATCGACACCGCCGGCAAGGACTGGCTCGAGCGCCGCGGCGGGCTGACCCCCGACGACGACGAGCTCGCCGATCCGTCGACCTGGAACCCGGAGCAGGCCGAGCGCACCGCGCGCGAGGTGCGACGCCTGCTGTCGCGCGGTGTCGCACCCGCCGACGTCGCCGTGATCGCGGCCTACGACGCCCAGGTCCGCCGGCTGCGCGCGCTGCTGGCCGCCGAGCGCGCCGCCGGGCTCGAGATCGCGACCGTCGACGGCTTCCAGGGCCGCGAGAAGGAGGCCGTCGTCGTCGACCTGGTCCGATCGAACCCCGACGGCGAGCTCGGCTTCCTCGCCGACACCCGCCGCATGAACGTCGCGCTGTCGCGCGCGCGCCGCCTGCTGCTCGTGCTCGGGGACTCGGCGACACTCGGCGATCATCCCTACTACGCCGCGTTGCTCGCGGTGCTCGGTGAGCTCGGCGCCCACGGCAGCGCCTGGGCAGATGAAGCCGACCTGCTCGCGGAGTAGACTGGCGGCATGTCCGCGGATCGGGCCTACGATGTCATCGCCACCGCGACTCCCACCGCGACCGACGTCGCGTCACCGGCCGCGCCGTTGCCACGCGGCGGCGCCAGCGTCGCGCCCGGACAGATCTTCGCCGCGCGCTACCGCGTCGTCGACTTCATCGCCGCCGGCGGCATGGGCGAGGTCTACCTCGTCGACGACCTGCTGCTCGACGAGCGGGTCGCGCTCAAGCTCCTGCGCCCCGAGCTGTCGGGCAAGCCCGACGCGATCGCGCGCTTCGCCCAGGAGATCCGCCTCGCGCGTCGGGTCACCCACGGCAACGTGTGCCGCGTCTTCGACGTCGGCGCCGACGGCGATCGCATCTTCTTCACCATGGCGTACGTCGCGGGCGAGACCCTCGCCGCCCGCCTGCGCCGCCTCGGCCCGCTCGACGTCGACCAGGCCCGACCGATCGTCGACCAGCTGCTCGCCGGCATCGCCGCCGCCCACGCCGCCGACGTCGTCCACGCCGATCTCAAGCCGTCGAACGTCCTGATCGCCGGCGATCCCGGAGTGGTGATGATCACCGACTTCGGGCTGGCCCTGCCCTGCTGCGCCGAGCTCGGCTGCTCGTGCGCGATGCCGCACCTGCTCGGGACGCCGGCCTACATGGCGCCCGAGCAGGTCACCGGCGGGGCCGCGCTCGAGCGCACCGACGTGTTCGCCCTGGGCGTGATCCTGTTCGAGCTGGTCACCGGCACCTTGCCGTGGACCGGCGACACGCCGGCGGCGATCGCGTGGGCGCGGCTCGAGCGCGACGCGCCGTGGCCGAGCCAGGTGCGCCCCGGCGTCGATCCCGCGTGGTGCGCGGCGATCCGCGCCTGCCTGTGCCGCGATCCGGCCGCGCGCTTGCCGAGCGTCGCCGCGGTCCGCGCCGCGCTCGGCCTGAACTGAACTGACATCATTGCCCGACTCCGTCGGGAGCGGCGCCGCTATTGACCCGAAGTCGGTAGTGGCGACCGACCCACCGGAGTACACTCGCGGCATGCGCATCCCCGCCGAGCCCCGGGTCATCATCCGCGCCTGCAAGGACTACGACGTCGAGAGCCTGCGGCGCATCTACCGCGAGGGGCTCGACGAGCTCGGGCTCCGCCCGTTCGGACGGACGCTGGTCAAGCCGAACCTGGTGGCGGCCGGCGAGATGTTCCCCTACGCCTACACCCGCCCGGAGTGCGGCGAGGCGATGCTCAAGGCGCTCCGCGACGTCGGCGGCAGCGCGATGACCGAGCTCGCCGTCGGAGAGCGCTGCGGCATCACCATCCCGACCCGGCTCGCGTTCGAGGAGTCGGGCTGGGAGGAGATGGCCCGGCGCGCCGACGTGCCCCGCTACTACTTCGAGGAGGTGGCGCAGGTCGAGATCCCGCTCGCGCACCCGCAGCGGCTGCGCGACTACCTGTTCACGCCCGAGCCGATCGCCCGCGCCGACTTCTTCGTCAACATGCCGAAGTTCAAGGCGCACCCGTGGACGACCGTGACGTTCTCGATGAAGAACTACATCGGCATCCAGGACGATCGCCATCGGCTGATCGACCACGATCACCGACTGAACGAGAAGATCGCCGACCTCCAGTACATCATCCAGCCGCAGTTCATCGCGATCGACGGCATCACCGCCGGCGAGGGCCGGATGCTCACGCCGACGCCGTTCCCCCTCGGGCTGATCATCATGGGCAACAGCCAGGTGGCGTTCGACGCGGTGTGCTCGACGATCATCGGCCTCGACCCGCGCTCGGTCGACCACATCCGGCTCGCCGAGGACTACGGGTTCGGCACCACCGACCTGTCCAAGATCGAGATCACCGGCGACGTGTCGCTCGACGAAGCCAAGGCCCGCGCCCGCGGCTTCCGGGTCGGGCTGATCCGGGTCGAGAAGTACTTCGAGGGCACCAACATCACGGCCTACGCCGGACCGCCGCCGGAGCCCGAGCACTCCGACTATTGCTGGGGCGGTTGCCCGGGCGCGATCGAGGAGGCGATCGAGATCCTCCGGGTCTACGATCAGGAGACCGACGCGAAGCTGCCCCGGATGCACGTCGTCTTCGGCAAGTACGACGGGCCGATCGCCGCCGGCCCCGGCGAGAAGGTCGTCTTCATCGGCGACTGCGCCGAGTGGAAGGGCCAGCTCCAGGGCAAGCTCGTCCAGATCACGTCGAAGTACAAGGATCGCAGCACGCTCGATCCCCACCACGCTCGCCACGACGACATCTTCAAGAAGCTGGGCGTCACCACCGCCAAGGCCGCCGCCAGCAGGTCGGCGCCCTACATCCGCCTCGAGGGCTGCCCGGTGTCGGTGGCCGAGCAGGTGCTCACGCTGGTCGCGGTCGGCGGCCTCAAGAACCCCTACATGGATCCCCGCCAGGTGACGACCTTCACCCGCAGCTATCTCGGGTGGCGGTCGCGGGTCGCGCTCAACCTGCTGCAGCGCAAGCGCTACCAGGCCAACGGCACGTTCGCGCAGCGCGGCCAGGCCGCGCCCGAGCTGTCGGTCCGCTGACCGGCGCGGCGTCGTCGAGCCACCGACCGGCGTTGCCGATCCGTCGCCCTGCGCCTACGATCCAACCATGCGCGCGGAGCTGCCCAGGGCGAGGCTGGAGGTGAGGGGCGCGGCGGCGCGGTTCGAGCGGGCCTCCGCCGAGGCCCGACAGGGCGCGCGCGTGGTCGCCCGCGCCAGCCTGTGCGTCGCCAAGGTGGTCGCCGGCGTCGGGGGTTTCGGGATCTTCTGCGCGATCATCGTCGCCCTCGGCGGCGCGCGTGGGCAGGACCGGAGCCTCGAGCGCGACCTCGAGCGCATCCGTCGCATCCAGGAGAGCTTGCGCCTGCAGGAGCACCAGCTGCAGGAGGCCCGGCTCCGCGCCACGCTCGAGCCGAGCCGGTGGCAGACCCCGCCGCTACCGACGTACTCGTTCGAGGCGATCGCCCCGGGACAGCTCGGCGAGGTCGACCCGCCGAAGGCCCCGGCGGCGCGGCCGTCGAAGCCAGAGGCGAAGCCTGACGCGAAGACCGCCGCGAAGGCCGCCGCGAAGCCCGCCGCGAAGCCCGCCGCGAAGGCCGCGAAGGCGACGCCGAGCCCGGCAGCCGGCGGCAAGGCGCCGTCGCGCCGCTGATCCGCTCGACGCGGCGGCCCGGCCCGGGCGATGATCGCCGGCCGTCGGCCACGCACCGTCGCGTGCCGGCGCCAGCACGATGCGCATCCATCACCTCGATTGCGGCACCATGTGTCCGGTCGCCGGACGACTGCTCGGGGCGGCCGGCCCCGACCTCTTCACCCGCGGCCACCTCGTCTGCCACTGCTTGCTGCTCGAGACCGCGCGCGACGGCCTCGTGCTGGTCGAGACCGGCTTCGGCACCGCCGACTGCACCGATCCGACGCGGCTGCCGTCGGCGTTCCGCGCGCTCGCGTCGCCGCGCCTCGCGCTCGCCGACACCGCGCTGCACCGCGTCCGCGCGCTCGGCTTCGCCGCCGCCGACGTCCGCCACGTCGTGGTCACCCACCTCGACCTCGACCACGCCGGCGGCCTGTCCGACTTCCCGCACGCGACCGTGCACCTCCATCGCCGCGTGCTCGACGCCGCCACCAAGCCAGCCACGTGGGCCGAGCGCAACCGCTACCTGCCCCACCAGTGGGCGCACCGGCCGCGCTGGAGCGCCTACACCGAGGACGGCGACACCTGGCTGGGCCTGCCGGCGGTCCGCCGCCTGACCGGGCTCGACGCCGACATCGCGCTGTTGCCCCTCCACGGCCACACCCGCGGGCACTCGGCGGTGGTCGTCCGCGACCGCAGCGGCTGGCTCCTGCATGCGGGTGACGCGTACTTCCATCACCGCGAGCTGGTCGAGCCGGTCGACGCGCCGATCGGCGTGCGCGCGTTCCAGACCGTGGCCCAGGTCGACGCGGTGGGGCGGCTGGCGTCGCAGGCCGCCCTGCGCCGGCTGCACCGCGAGCACCCCGAGGTCGCCATCACCTCGGCGCACGATCCGGCCGAGCTCGCGCGCGAGCGGTTCGTCCGCCGGACCGCGCTCAGCGGATCGTCGTGATGGTCAGCCGACCGGCCTCGAGCGGCAGGCTGGTCGGCCCGGTGAACGCCTCGGTCGAGCCCAGCGTGCCTGTGCCGCTGCCGACCGGGACGTTGGGGAACAGCACGAAGAAGCCGGTGTCGCCGGCGACCCAGGTCGTGTCGTCGACGCCGTCGCTGACGAACGCCACGGTCGCGCCGGTGAGCGTCAGCGGGACATCGGCGCCCACGGTCTCGACCAGGACGTGGGCCGCCTCCGGATCGAAGGCGGGGAGGCCGAGCGACTGGTAGAACGACTCCGCCCGTTCCGGCGTGATCCCGCGCGCCGAGAAGCCGGTTCCGGGCGCCGCGAACACCGCCGGATCGGCGACGAAGCGGGCGTCGAGGTAGCCGGTCCGGTTGACCGTGATCGTCGCCACCCGCGGCGGCGCGGTGAGGATCACCCGTCCGTTGGGCGCCGTGGTCGCCGTGCGGCCGGGCTCGTCGACCACCGTCCACGTCGCGCCCACGATCCCCAGGAAGTCGCTGGTGGTCGAGTCCCAGTCGACATACTCGCCGGTGAGCTGGTAGTCGGTGAACGGGGCGTCGACCGCCGCGTCGACCGGGGCGTCGACGCCGCCAGGCGTGTCATCCGAACAGGCGACCAGCCCCAGCGAGGCGGCGACCAGCGCGAGCATCTTCATGCCGGCAGGCTAGCAAGCCGGCGAGCTCGCTGCGAGCGACCCCCGTCACGACGCAGGGCGGAGACGCCGTGCCACGGGTGCCGTGCTAGGGCTTCACGGCGAGCGCGGCCGCCGCATCGGGCAGGGTCAGCTCGGCCAGCGCGTCGGCGAAGCGGACCTTGGCCAGCATGAGCCGCTCCTGGTTGTCGACGATCTCGATGGTCGTCTTCTGCACCCGGTTCGAGATGTCCTTCATCTTGTCCTGCAGGTTGCGCTGCAGCTCGGTCGCGCTCTTGACGCTCTTCAGCGAGACGATCTGGTCCTGCAGCTCGTCCATGCGCTCGCGGTACTCGACCAGGCGCTCGCGCAGGCTGGTGATCCGTTCGCCGGTGTCGACGACGTCCTTGTGGATGGCCAGCAGCGACTCGAGCTGCTTCTTGAGCGCCGGCCCGGGGTGCGGGCTCTGCACGAACAGCTTCATCATGTCGAGGGTGGTCGGCGAGCCGAGGTCGAGCGTGCGCGTGAGCGGCGTCGCCTCGGCGATCTCGACGGTCTTGGTCTGGCCGGCGTCGAGGGCGATCTCGTACAGGTGCGCGTCGCCGATCCGCTCGTACACGTCGGGGCTCTCCAGCGTCATCCAGCCCTTGGCGGTGGTATGGCGGATGTAAACCTTGGTGGCCTTGTGGAGGCGGCTGGTGAACGTCAGCTTGGTCCGCTTGATGTGCTGGACCTCGGCGGTGAGGACGCCGCGCTGGAGCGTGATCAACCGGGCGACCTGGTTCTCGGTCACGTCGTCCTTGTCGATCACGATCTGCCGGTCGAGCGCGAACGGGATGACCACGTTGGCCTTGGGCGGGATCGGCTCGGTCAGGCCCTCGCCGATGTAGCG
>Ga0247822_10001310_pt1 | contig 15100 bp, 18 predicted proteins | sample 13C_Cellulose_Da_FD_192423 | JGI IMG/M metagenome (GOLD analysis project Ga0247822, IMG submission 192423) | Soil microbial communities from agricultural site in Penn Yan, New York, United States - 13C_Cellulose_Day30 | ecosystem: Environmental > Terrestrial > Soil > Agricultural land | place...
GGTTGGCGATATCCCGTTGCTCGTGCTTCCGCGAGAGAAGAACCCGCATCACGTCGGCATCGTCACTGACTACAAGTTTGGCGGCTTCGGGTTCATCCACGCCAACAGCATGGCTAGGGCCGTCGGAGGTGGGCGTCTGAGCGGCCGCGTTACCGAACACCGCCTGGACGATCAACTCATCGCTCGCTTTACCCACGTCTTCCGGAGGCCTGTCTAGTGGCACGCCAGGTACTGCCCATCGTCGGCGCCGTCGTCGGTGCTTTCTACGGAAATCCGCAGCTGGGCTATGCGATTGGCGCGATGATCGGCAACGCCGTCGACCCGCTCATTATCAAGGGGCCCAAACTCGGCGAAGCCGGCATGCAGACCAGCGCGGAGGGCGTGTTCCGGCCCATCGTGATGGGCACGATCTCGGTCAAGGGCAATGTCATCACCCGCGGCAACCGCTTCATCCGCATCAAGCGCGAGAAGCAGGGTAAGGGCAGCGGTGCCAAGACCGAGAACGAGCGCGTCTATTGGACGTGGGCCATCCGCATTTGCGAGGCCCCCATCGAAGGTCCCATCACCGTCCTGCGCGTGTGGCAGGACAGCAAGCTGGTCTACGACGCCACCGTCGACAACCAGATTCCGGATGAGTCCTACAAGTTCTGGCAAAGCATCCGGTTCTACGACGGCAGCGAAACCCAGATGCCGGATCCAAACCTGGAGGTCTATCTCGGCACCGGCAATGCGCCGGCGTACCGGGGAACGACCTACATGGTCTTCCCGAACTGGGACCTGACCGATCTGGGTGAGCGCATTCCTGACTTCCAGTTCGAGATGTCGACCATCACCACGCAGGCGACGTGGGATTACACATGGGGCGAGAACGTCCCAACGGACAGCGGCTACCAGGTTGGCCAAGTCATCTATTCCGACTACTGGCAACGGTTCGTCGCCGCGGTGGGGACTGGCCTTCGCGTTTCGCCAGATGGCGTGACGCCATGGGTGACGTACGGCGGGGGCAATTGCTTTGTTCTGGCCGAGCATCCCATCACCAAGCACATATTCGTCGCCTCTGGCGGCACGATGTACATGTCGATGGATGGTGGCGTGACCGGCAGCCTGGTGCAGACCGGTGTGGATCCGGCGCCATCGGCCGGGATGGCCTACTGCGATGACTTGCAGGCTGGCATCGGTGGTTTCTTTACGATGTCGCAAACCAGGGCATGGGTTTCAACTTCCTCGGGAGCAGTATGGAACCCCAGCAGTGTCATCACAGGTCTTGGGGTCAACCCGAATTGGGTACGACTTGCAAGCGGCAGCTTTGTGGCCGCTGGCCAGAACGGCAAGGTTTTCCGCTCGCCCAACGGCCTGTCGGGCTGGGTGGAAATTGGTGATGTTGGTGCGCCCGCTGGGAACCTGGCGCAGCTGGTATATGAGCCTTGGTCGGACACGATCTTTGCCTGCTACACGGCAGGCCGAATCTATCGGTCCGTGGATGGCGGCAATACCTGGACCCTGTCCCACAACGGCGGTAGCGGCGTCGACTATCAGTCAGGCATCAGCATTCCCGAGTTGCAGACTACCTACATCAACGGGTCGGGCAGTCTGACGCAGAACGCGCTACACACCGAGGATGGCGGCCTGACGTGGACCCTGGTTCCGAGTGACGCTGCGAACAACTGGATGGCCTACGCCTGGGCGCCACAAATCAACACGCTCGTGGGCGTCGGTGCATTCCGCTCGCACAAGGCGAATTTCAGCAGCACCACGGCCACCTTGGCCCTGTCTGAAATTGTGCAGATGCTGTGCCGGCGCGCGAACCTGCCGGACAATCGCTACAACGTGTCGGCCCTGACCGACAGCGTAGACGGTATTGTCTTTGCCGACGACTACACCTGCGCCGATGCCATCAAGGCGCTGATGCCGGTCTTCAACTTCGACAGCTCCGAGCATGACGCTGGCGCCGGCTACAAGCTGCATTTCCCCAAGCGCGGCCGCCCGGTGGAGCACGTCTTCACCATCGACGATCTGGTCGACTTCCCGGACAAGACCGTCCGTCAGGATGCGTACGAACGCCCGCGCGTGCTGCACATGGCCTACCAGAGCCCGAAGGTAGGCTACGCGCCGGCCAAGGCTTCACCGATGCGCTTCTCGCCCGACGTTCGTGTCGTGGGTGAGGTATCGGTGCAAGTGCCGGTGGCCTTCTCCAATGAGAACGAAGCCTGGCGCCGCGCCGACGTCATCTTGAAAAACCTGTGGACGACGGTCGCCGGCGAGGAAGAGTTCACCATCCCGGACAGCTTTCTGCGTCTGGTGCCAAGCGACGCCATTGGCGTGTCGCTGCGCGGCCAGGTCCGCCGCATGCTGATTTCCGAGCAGCGCTATGAGAACGGCACGTTGGTGTGCAAGTTCATGGCTGATCGCCAGTCCGACTACACCAGCAATCTGACCGGCATCCCGCTGCCCACGCCCACGCCGCCGCCGCCATCCATTGCGGGGCCGACCATTCACTGGCCGATGGACTTGCCGGCCATGAACGACAACAACGACCGGCTCCTGAGCTACCACGGCGCCACCGGCCAGAACTCGGCCTGGTTCGGGGCACAGGTCGACCGGAGTACAGACGGCGGCGCCAACTTCAGCGACATGCTGCGGTTCACCCAGAACACGATCATGGGTCTGCTGGTGGACCCGGTCACCGCCGCCAGCCCGCACTTCACTGACACAACGAACGTCGTGAAGGTGCAGCTGTATTCCGACGACACCATCGACACGCTGACCGACCAGCAGTTCCTCAGCGAGGGTGGGTCGTTCGCTTTGGGTTGGATGGATGGGGATGTGCGGCGCTGGGAGGTCTGCCAGTACCGCGACGCTGAGCAAGACAGTGACGGCAACTGGCTGCTCACTACGTTGGCGCGCGGCCGGCTCAACACCGACTCGGCCGAGCATCCGGCTGGCTCTGCCTTCGTGCTGCTGGATACCGTCCAGTCGGCCGACAACGTCACTGGCCACATCAACCAGGATCTGACCTATCGCGCGACCAGCTTGGGCAACCTGACCGACGGCGTGCCCACCTATACCGAGCAGTACACCGGCCAGTCCCAGCGCGAGTGGCCGGTGGCGCACCTGCTGATCGACCGCATGGGTGACACGCTCAACGTGCGCATCGTGCCCCGACACCGCTTCGGCACTGAGGTCATGCCGGTGGAATCCACCAACTGGAGAGGCTATCGCCTGCAGTTTCAGGATGACAGCGACCAGATCGAGACCTTCGAGTTCTCGGCCAACACCTACAGCTTCGACGCCAGCGGCATGGACTTCCCCGTGACCGTGCGCGTCGCTCAGATCAACCGCATAACCGGGCCTGGCCCATACGTTTCCGAGGTCATCGCATGAGCCTTCCCCTTATCCCGTTCGCTCGCTGGCAGTCGGGCACCAACGAGAACAGCCTGCCGGCCAACGACAATTCCCTGCGCTCGGAGATTGGGTTCAGCAGCGCCATTTCCGACAGCGTCACCGCGCAGCCGGCATTCACTTCGCCGGATGATGACGGCAAGTGGTACATCATCCCGGCCGGCGCCACCGGCGCGCAGTGGAGTACCTTCGCTGAGAACAGCGCGGCCATCTTCTATGGCGGCACCTGGTATGAGTTCACCCCGGTGGAAAACTCCCTGGCCGTCATTGAGGGAGTGCTCTACTACTTCGACGGCACCAACTGGGAAGTAGTCGCTGGCGGCGGGGGAGGGGGCGGCTCCGGCCGCAGTGCCGTCACCGCAGTGAGTTCTTCCTCTGGGGTGGTCACCCTGGACTATGCGTTAGGCGACTACTTCACGCTGACCTTGACCGAGAACGTGACCAGCTGGGTCATCAGCAATACGCCAGGCAGCGGCAAGGGCTTCACGCTGATGGTGCAGATCACCCAGGCCGCTACGCCATACACCGTGGCCAAGCCCGGCACCACCGCCGGCGGCATTGCGCTGAACGTCTCCACCGGCAACGCCGACGTCGACGTGTTGGCCATCTCCAGCTTCAACAACGGCACCACCCTGCGCAGCAGCATCGCCAAGGACTTCGCATGACCACGCGCGGCCACCACGGGCTGCTGCTGAACTACCAGTCGCCGGGCGATCCGGACTGGGCCAATGTCATCGCCCTGTTGCCGATGACCGGGGACAACAACGCAACCACGTTCATTGACCTGACCGGCCGAGGCTGGTCGGCCCAAGGCAATGCCAAGATCAGCACCGCGCAATCCAAATTCGGCGGCGGCGCGGGGGTGTTCGATGGATCCGGTGACTACGTCGACACGCCGGACAGCAATGACTGGGACTTCGGCGCCGGGATGTTCACCATCGAGGCGTTCGTGCGGTTCAACACCGCCGCCACGAACAGCACGGTCCTGTCGCAGTGGGGCACCACCGCCGGCACGGCCGCCTGGGCTTTCTATCTCGACACCGGAATCCTCTATTTCCGGTTTTACGACACCGGCGCCGTGCTGCGCGACACGAGCGTTGCCTGGGCGCCGGCCGCCAACACCTGGTATCACCTGTGCGCCGAGCGCAATGCGTCCGGCGTGGTCAGGGTCTATGTCAACGGCGTCGTAGTGGCCACCCAGACGCGCGGCCAGACCATGCGCACGTCCACCGCGCTGCCGCGGTTCGGAGCGGTGCAGGGTTTCTCCACCTTCGACCTGAACGGCTACGCCGGCTGGCTGCGGGTGACCAAGGGTGTCGCGCGCTACAACGGCGCATTCACCCCGCCATCTGAGCCGTACCCCGCCGGCCCGCCGTCCGCGCCCATCCTGTATGGCCTGGCAGGATTGGTGGATAGCTGATGGCGCGCAGCTTCGCGAAGGACGTCAACACCGCCCGTATACCTGCCTCCATCACCAAAGTCGTGACCGCCGTCGTCGCGCGCGAGTGGGTGAACAACGAGCACTTGGACGACGTGGTCACCGTCACGTCCGCTGATTCACCTGCAGGGCCTGGCGCTGGCGGCGTGTCCAATGGCGACATGGTCACCTACCGCGACCTGTTCTACCTGATGTTGATGACCTCGCGGGATGACGCCACGCACTGCCTGGCGCGCTGCGTAGGCGGCCTGATGGTGGCTGCAGGCGGCTCGGGCAGCTCCGACCCGCACACCCGCTTCGTGGAGCAGATGAACGCCAGGGCGCTGGCGCTGGGCGCGTCCACTGCGCTGTTCTACGACTCCGGCGGTTCCAGCGCCAACAACCGCCTGTCGCCGGCCGACATCTCGCTGATGACAGCCATCTTGGCGCAGGACTCGTTTCTGCTGACCGCAGCCGGCACCAAGAGCCGGTCAGTCACCACGAAGAACGGATCGCCGCGCACCTTCGCCTGCATCAACCTGTTCGACCCCACGGGCGCCAGCCAGCCGGACGCGCGCCTGGTGACTGGCTACGCCTTCCCGGAGCACGTGGCATCGAAGTACGGCATCACCACCGAGGCCGGATTCTGCATGACGATGATCTGGGAGACTCGAACGACCGGTCGTCGCATCACAGTGGTCATGGGTGCTGCGAACGACGAACAGTTGAAGCGCGACATGCGCGCCTTGATCAACTACGAGGCAGCGCTAACCAAGGACTTCACTTACCCCGGAACTCTTTAGAAATCGGCCCGTCCCGCCACGGATTCCCGCCGTCGCGCACCAGCCGGAAGATGCGGTTCGAACAGCGCAGCCAGCGCTCAGCCGCCACCATGTCGCCCCGGTCCTCCGCAAGGGAGGCCATGCCTAGCGCTCGCCGGCCACGGTAATCGGCATACAGACACCGCAGCCACCTCACCATTCACCAGCCTGCGCCCATTCCTCGGGCGTCTGGGGCCAGCGGCAGTGGATGGGGTAGACCGGAAGCAGCAGGTAAATCCACACCCACTGATAGGGGTTGTCCGGCTGGTGATAGATGTGGTGCTGCCAGAACCCGGCATGGATGGCGATCATGGCCACCATCCACCAGCGCGGCACCCACGGAACGAAGAAGCGCGTTTTCACCTACCACCTCCTGTGGTACTCCCCGTAGGCTCCTGGCCATGCTCCCGGCCCCCTACACCTGGCACAACGACGAAACGGGCAAGAACCGGCTGACCTTCCATTACGGGTGGGTGGCCACCGTCGAATCGGATGGGACGACCCGGGTCTGCGGCTGGGGTGTCGAGCACCAGGTCAAGGCCGCCAGCGCCGCGCAGGGTCGGCGCTTCGTCGAGCGGTGGATCAAGGCGCGCACAGGGATGCCGGGGATGGGTCGGCTTCACAGGCGATCCGCCAGCTCGTCGGCTGAGGCGTTGTAGTAGAGAAGGAGGCTGGACAGGTTCCGGTGACCGATAACCCGGGCCAGCTCCATCACGTCCAGCTTCTTGGACAGCCTCCAGATGGCCTCAGCACGACTGTCGTGGAAGTGGAGGTCGGGAATCTTCGTCCTGGCCACTGCGCGGCGCCACATCACGTCGCGCGTCGCCGGCGCAAGAGCGAATGCCTTCTCCCCATCGCGCGGCAGCACAGCCAGAATCTCTCTGGCACGTTTGGATAGCGGCACCTCCCGCGCGTCGCCGTTCTTCGTCAGCGGCAGGCGAACGGACTTCTCCGATACGTCTGCCCATGTCAGGCCGAGAATCTCGCCAGCCCGCATGGCGGTTTCGAGTGCAAACAGAAAGGCCAGGCCGGTCCGCTGCAGGGCCGTGCGCGCCTCCAGACCGTCCGCCAGGTCGCAAGCTATCTCCAACCGACCAATCTCCTCAGCGCTCACCCGACGCTTACGGCTGGCCGGCGTACGCGGTTTTCGGACGTCTCGCATCGGGTTCTCGCGCACCCATCCCCAGTCGAGTCGGCACGCTTCCAGCACTGACCGAATCAGTGTCATTTCCCGAGCCACCGTCGCGCCTGAAACCTCCTTGAGCCTGCCGTCGCGCCATGCCGCAAGGTCGGGCCCTTCCATCGCTGCAAGCGGTCGCGAGGCGATGGGCGCGGATCGCATGGCCTTGATGCGCAGAGCTTCCCAGCGATGGCCGCGATGCGTCGGGACGACTTCTTCCAGGTAGCGATCCAGCGCATCGCCCAGAGTCTTGTCGGGCAGCTTCCTGCCGGACAGTTCCGCCTCGCGCTTCAGTACCCACTGGGCGGCCTCTCGCTTGGTCTTGAACGTGGCAGAATCCCGGCCATGCCGGTTCTTGATTTGGGCTCGGTAGCCGTTGCGGTAGGGCTGGATGCTTGCCATGAATTTTTGGGGCCTTGGTGGGGCCGATGGTTGCGCCATCGGGTCGCAAGAGATGCGAACGGGAATCCAGCCATTCCCGTCACAAGGCCGCCAGAAAAGGCTTTTGGGCCTTTCGGACACTTCAGGAGGGAACCGGAAAAACAGGGCGCATCGCCTATTTCCGGCACCATACCCTGTTGCCCCACATAGGTTCCAGCGATTCATGGGGCCTGAGTGGGGACTTAGGCGGCCTTCTGGCGCCCTTGGGCCTTGCGCTCCCGCTCCGCCCACTCGTCCAGCTCGGACTTCCGCCACATGCGCCGTTTGCCCACCTTGAGGGCCGTCGGGAACCCTGGCTGGCAGGCGAACGCCAGAAAGGTCTTCTTAGGCATCTGCCCCAGGTAGGCGGCCCCAGCGCCTGCACACAGCCAGCGGTCCCCGTTGACGAGCGCGGCCAGAATCTCGGCCACGTTGTCGACTTGTTCGTTTTCGCTCACCACTGCCTCCCAGTTCTCTTGATTCGTTTGGTAATAGGCCCTTCCCAGTGCTTCGGGTTGCGGCTGTTGGTCGCCCATTCCAGCCACTGGGCAATTTTGGTCAGGGACGTGTAGAGCCACGGCGGCGGCTGCGGCGCGTCGTCGCTGACCTTGAACCCGCCAGCGCTGATCGTGATCAGGGGTTTGGGGTCGGTCATGCTGCTGCCTTCATGAAGCAGATCCAGTGCGTCGCAGCGCGCTTGCCGGATGGGTGACCGAATAGCGGCTGCTCTGGTGTCAGCGCCAGGATCTCGCCGACCTTAATCTGCGTTTCGTTCCACTTGAAAATCAGGACGCCGTGCGGCTCCAGAACGCGGAAGCATTCGGCGAATCCGGCGCGCAGATCATCGCGCCATGTGGCCACGTCCAGCACGCCGTACTTGGCCCGCAGCCAACTGTCGGCACCAGCGCGGACCAGATGAGGCGGGTCGAACACCACCAGCTTGAAGCTGCCGTCGGCAAAGGGCAGGGCGCGGAAATCCATCAGCTGGTCAGGTGAGACCGTCAGCGTGCGCGTACCGTCCTCGCGGTGACTGCGGTCAGTCACGGTTACCGTCTCGCTACGCACGTCGCCGAACACTGCGCGATCGTCCTGGCGGTTGAACCAGAACATGCGGGTGCCGCAGCAAGGGTCCAGCACAGTCGGATCGCCATCAGCCATCACCCCGCACCCCCACCAGCAGGCTGCGCCGGGGCGGCGGCCAAACGAAGTTCATCGCAGCACCGTTGTAGCGTTGCGTGCTCCGTGGATTCGCCCCAGGTGGCAGCCGCCTCATCCTGCCATCCGTTCGCGAGCGCCATAGCTGCGCGCCAGAATCGCTTCAAGACAGCGCCTTCGGTCGGGCAGCCGTCCTCGTCGCTGCACGGGCCATCCGAATCCACCGGCTCACCTCCCGCAGCCTGGGGTGGTGGGGTGCGCTTTAGGTGGTTGATGGCGTCTAGCAAGGTATCCATGTCGCCGTCGAAGGCGTCCCCGAACTTATCCCTAAGAATCGGCATCAGTCGGTCGCGCATCGATTGCAGAGAGGAAATCAAACTCGTGCTCTCAGCCATTGGACTCACCCCGGCTCATGCCATCAGCGGCTCTGTACTGAACCGCGAACCAATAACTGGTTTCAAATGGGGCCGGCCCGCTATATGCGGGCGCACCTTCTCCACGGAAGACAAGAGCCGAGTGGTAGCGAAGCTCCTTCCCGCCCCATGTGGTGGTGCGCTCCCGTGCATCCATGGTGTGATTTGTGTCAGTCAGGAACTCGTGCGACTCGCGCACTGCGGCCTTGGCGGCGTCATGCAGGTTGTCCGCATTCGTCTGGTGCAGCTTCCATCCGTAGTGATGCAGAAGTTCGACGTTCATGCATCACCCCGGCTCACGGTGCGGGCGGTGGTTTTGGTTATGGCGAACGTCTGAGCATCTTCAAACGCACAGCGGGCATCACCGCCCCGGATGGCTGAGGTCAAGTCGTGGCGTTCCAGCCATGCCGCGATCTCCGCATCGGTCGCATGGTCATCCCCCACCACGGGAGCGGTGGTTGCGGCAGCGAACGCCTCCGCAAGATTGCTCATGTCATGTGCATTGACGGGCTGCACATAGTCTTCGTCGAAGCCGAATCCAATGGTGTTGGTAATCAGCTCGCGGGCCTGCTCAACCGTCATTCCACCCTCGGCCGGAGCGGTGCGGGCTGAGGCGCAGGCTTGGCCGTAGGCGCGGAGCTGAGCGGCAGTGTAGTAGCCCTCAAATGGAATACGGTCGCTGTGGCCCATGCGCATAGGCTCCGGCAACTCAACCTCCTGCGCCGGGGTGGATTCAAGGGCGCGGGTGATGGCGCGGGTGGATGCTCGATCCACCGCGTCAAGCGAAAATTGCTGCTTGCTCCGCAGTGAAAAAGCTCGCGCGGATAACCCCTCTTGCGCGTACTCAGCAGCCAACAGCTCCCGCGCCCTCTGCTCCAGCGATTCGTTACTCATGCCGCTTTGCTCCCATAGATTTCCTCCCGCGACACCCAAGTGCGCTGACCAGCACCGAACGGCGGGTTGATGAGAAAGAGAGAAGACCCGCGTGTGTTCCCGTTGACTGGCTTCCCGTTGCCGTCCAGGAACCCGATGCGGCCGACGATGTGAATCTCGTGCGCGCGCGGCAGCAGGCGGGCGAAGCGTTCCTCGCCGTTGGGCGACATGATCAGCATCGCGACAGTGGAGTTGCAGTTCAGGGCTGCGTCGACCCACGGGTCGATCTTGCTGTACGGCGGGTTGCACCAGATAACGCGATTGCCAGGCCACTTCGCGCTCAGTGAATTACCGCTCTCAAAGTTGCTCGAATGCCGCCAGAGCGGCGTAGCTACGGCATTGTTCGCATCACAGGCCGCGTCGAAATGAAAGTACCCAGCCTTGGTAATCGCCCAGGATAGAATTTGGGCGGGGGTACGCCATTCGTCTTTTGGTGACTCAATCACGCCACACTCCTCAGTGATTCGCGCAGCCAGGTCGGCGCGCGGTCTGCTTCCGTCAGTACGCGCTCGATGCGCGGTGTATCGATGTCGCGCGCCGGCATCTGGTGGCCGACGATTTCCGGGTACTTGCTGGTCTCGTCCACGCGGATGTGCGAGGGGCGCGGGAGCGCGTAGGCCAGTTCCAGCGCGTCATTCACCGAGCGCGGCACGTCCGTCTCCATGCCCGCACGCGCGCGCCACCAGTTGACCGCCTTCGTGCGCGCGTAGCCGCTGTGCTCCAGACACACCCACTCATGGAAGCGGCGCATGCCGACCTGGTAGGTAACTTTCATGCTGACCGGCTTGTCCGGCTTCTCGTGGCGCTCGTACTTGACCGAAGCAACCTCGTAGTCGTTTAGCACGCGCTCGCGCTCGGTGGACAAAATCGGCGCATCGATGGGGCGGTCGAGGTGCGCCGGATCGGTGCCGCCGAAGGTGTGTCCGCACTCCGGGCAAAGACGGATGCCCAGGGCCAGCAGCGCATTGCACTGCGGGCATTCCTTCGTACGCCCGGTCTGCACCTCGGCTTCCCGGCCCGGCTTTGCGCGCGCCACGCGGATTTCGTCGATAGCGCCGTGCTCGACCACATTCATGGCGTAGTCCAGCACCAGGCAATCGCTCTTGCCTGGCGCCAGGCGAAGCCCGCGCCCCACCTGCTGGTAGTACAGGCCCGGGCTCTTGGTCGGGCGCAGCATCGCAACACAGTCGATGTGCGGAGCGTCGAAGCCCTCGGACAGCACGTTGACGTTGACCATCCAGCGAATGGCGCCCTGCTGGAAGGCCGCAATCAGATTCCCGCGCTCGGCCTTCGGCGTCCCGCCGTGCACCAGCGCTGCGGACTCGCCGGCTGCATGCAGGCGTGCCAGCACCTTCTCTGCGTGCTCGACGTTGACGCAGAACACGATGCCCGCCACGCGGCCGGTGGCGCGGCCCAGCAGGTCGGCGATCGTGCGCTCGACCAAGCCGTCCTCTGACATCACCGCCGCCAGCTCGCCCTCGATGAACTCGCCGCCGCGCGTGTGCACGCTCTTGAGGTCAGGACATTCGCCCGGCTTTGATACCAACCGACTCAAATATCCTTCTGCAATCAAGTCCGGTATGCGCGCCTCGTAGGCGATGTCGGTCAGGATGTGCTCGGGGCCGCACACAGGCACTGCGCGGCCCTGCAGGCGGTACGGGGTCGCGGTGACGCCGACCACACGCAAGTTCGGGTTGTGGCGCATGCAGTCGTCGATGAACTGCCGGTAGCGGCCCTCGCCGTTGAGCGGGATGCGGTGCGCCTCGTCGATCAGCAGCAGGTCGAACCGGCCTAGCGTATGCGCCCTGGCGGCGACGGACTGGATCTGGGCGAAGATGATCGGGTCGAACCGGTCCCGGCGCTTCAGCCCAGCCGCGTAGATGCCCATCGGCGCATCGGGCCACATGCGGCGCAGCTTGTCCGCGTTCTGGGCGACCAGTTCTTGCGTGTGCGCCAGGATCGCCACGCGCCCCTGCCAGCTCTGCACGGCGTCCTGCGCCATGGCCGCCATCAGCGGCGACTTGCCGGCGCCCGTTGGCAGCACCAGCGCGGGATTGCCCTCGCGGTGGCGCAGGAAGTCCCAAGCGGCTTGTTTGGCGGCTTGCTGGTAGTGACGGAGCTCCATCACGCCACCGCCTCGCGGGCAAGGCGCTTCACGTGGTGTCGATACGCCAGCATGCCAGCCGTGTGCAGGCATGCATTCCAACATGGCGCGTCAAACTCCGCTCGAATGAAGTCTCGCAGACGAAGCGGCATCTGCATGCCGTCTTCGTGACCTGCGTGAACCTGTTCAGCCCGCTCTTTAGCGAACCTTTTTACCTTCCGCTTGCACTCACTGTAGGTCGTCATCACGCCACCGCCTTGAACTCTTCGCGCGGCACCCACTCGGCATCGGGGAGGTGCGCGTTGCGGATGGCCTGCAGCTCGGGCGAGCGCAGCGCGGCGAGGGAAAGGGCGTTGAGCTCTTTGCTGCTGTAGCTGCCGACCGCGCGCGGCCCGTTGCGGAACACGAAGCCGTCGGGCGTCTTGTACTGCACCCAGCCTTCGGCCTCGGACGCGTCCTCCAGCGCGCCGTACGTGACGAGCGCCGGGATGAACAGGTGGTCGCAGCACGCGGCCTGCTGGTCGGCCAAGTTGAGCGAGGCGATGCCGCGTTTGGCGCACGACCACCGGCCGTCGCCATCCTTCTCGGGCGTGGCATGCAGGCAGGTTCTGCAGCTGACTTCGGCCAGCTGCTGCCCATGGCAAACCGCGGCGGCGGGGCACATCTTGCACTTGAAGAATGCCGGGTCCTTGCTGATCCCGGGGCCCGGCTCAGCACTGAAAATCACGCGCTCGGCTTTGGCCATCAGTGCGTCCTGCGCTGCCTTGTCCTCGCGGATGCGCTCGCCGTAGACCTCGTCCGTGTCCTTGTTGACCATCAGGTACAGCGTGCGGGTCAGATCGGCCAAGCGCATTTCGACCTGGTTCTGCGCGTAGTGCTCCGGCTTAGCGTCTTTGACGCCCTTCTTCTTCGTGTCGGAGAAGCTCTTGTTGTTCGCGGTCTTAAAGCCGACGACGTGCCAGGTTTTTGGCGCGCCAGGAAGGTTCAGCGCGGCGCCGTCAATCTTGGCCACGAAGTGGCCGCCGCAGGCGGTGAACTCGTACTGCTCGCCGGTCTGCGGGTTCAGGTCATGCACCTGAGCGCCGATGCCACGCAACTCGGCGATGAACACCGCTTCCTCGCGGTGGCCGCGATCAAACAACCGCAGCATGCGGCCGTCGAAGCCTTCGCCCTTGCTCGCCCAGCGGAAGCCGTACCAGAGCTGCGCCTCGCACTCGCGGCCAATCTGCGACGCACCGAGCCGGCGCGACACGCGGCCGAGCTTCTGCTCCCACCAGGTACGCATGGCGGTGACGGTCTGCAGCTCGACGACGGATTGGGGCAGTGCGGTCATGGCGAGGGCTCGGGGTTGGGTGGGTGCCGGTCTTTCCCGGCTGTCAGCGCGTTCGGTGACCGAGTGCGCTTGCTCGGGCTCAGGCGGCAATGGCCTGGGCGTAGACGTCATCGTTTGCGTCTATTGTTTTGCGCCGATTACGTCGGTCGCCTATCGGGCTGTCCACGTCACTTGCTCGTCCCGTCGAAACCGTTGCAGGCCCTCGGTGGTGGACCTGGCGGGAGTCGAACCCGCGTCCGAAACGCATCCGCGTTGCTTCATACAGCCATAGTCAGAGTTGCCAACGACGACACGCTCTGAGGTAAGTGCCAGTGCTGCGTCTACGCCGCTGGCTCGGCACAGGAGGCGGGCGACGGCAATCGCCCTGGCGCGCAGCTCGCCGTGGGTTCCTTACGCCGCGTTGCGGCGATTCCAGGGGGCGCCACCGCTGGCCGGCTTGGGCGTGTCGTCGAAGCCGGGGACTTCTTCAGTGCGGTCGAAGCCCGAGAAGTTGCCCGCGCCCAACGCCTTGCCATCCCACTTGCGCCAGGCCTTGATACTGGCTTCATCGCGATCACGCTTCTGGCCCTTCTTGCTGCCGTAGGTGATGACGCTGCCCTCGGGCTGGAACTCGATGCGGATGACGTGCGGCTTGTAGTGCAGTTCCTGGCTGTCGCGCGGGTTCGCCACGCCAGTGGCTTCGCGCACGCTCGCGAACTGACGATTGGCGATTTCGACCGTCTTGTCGTTCGGGTTGTCCAGGTTCAGACGCTCCCAGTGCTTGCGACCCTTGAGCGGACCTTCGATGACCTCGTAGGTCAATTCCAGGTAGTGCCCGCGCTTGTCGCCGGTGGGCTTCATGTCGCTGTCGATGATTTGCGCGACGTAGTCGCCGGTCGGGAGCTTGCCCAGGTCTTTCTGGGCTTCTGCGTTGGCGTCGTAGGTGCCGGTCAAGTTGGCCATTTCGGTTCCTTGGTTGTGGTTCGGTGTTGTGTTGAAGGGGTGGGGATAGGCTGTTACATGCCGCCGTCGCTGCGTTCGGCCGCTTCGCCCCGTAGGTCAGGCCGCCTTCGCGGCGGGATTCATCGCGTCGAGCAGGGAGTCCCAGCTCAGCGGGATGACGTCGGGCAGGGAGTAGCGGTTCTTTGCGACGCAGGCCGGAATCTCGGCCACGCGCAGGAGGCGGCGGCCGGTCGACACGCCGCGCGAGCGGGTGCTGAATCCGTTGTTTTCTTTCTTGATGGCGGTCTCGTGATGCGCGAAGCCGATGATGTCGGCCCACTCGCGCACCATGGCGTTCGCGCCCTTGTGCAGCTTGATTTGGTAGCGGTCGAACGGCTCGCTGTCCGGCGCCTCGAAGCGCTTGATTTCGCTGTGCGCGATGAGCACCACCGCCATAGCCTTCGTCTCGCGCAGGTAGTTCAGGCCATCCAGCAGCGTGCGCCACAACGGCAGCGCCTCGGCGTATCCCTTGCCGTACGGGATTTCCTCGATGCTGCTCTTGCCAGCTCGCTTGGCAACTTCGGCATGCACCAGCGGCTCCAGCCAGTCCAGGCTGTCGATCACGGCCGTGCCGTAGGTGTGCTCGCCTTCGGCCAGGCTGGCGATGGCCTGCACGGCCTCGTCGTAGCTGGACAGGCGCGGGAACGCGTCGACCTCGATGCCGTCCAGTCCGTCCTCGAACGGCAGAAAGATGGGCTTGAACGCACTGGCAGCGAAGGTGGACTTGCCGACGCCGCCGTCGCCATGGATGACCACGCGCGGGGGCAGGGAGTTGCGTGAGGTTTTGCTGATGCTGTTGAGGGAGATGGCCATGGGTTAGGTGCTCGGGTTGGTATTTGCGCGGTCGAGAGCCGCAAAAAGTGCATCGCGTTCGAGGATCCACGCCGCCGACTCCGCCGACTCCGCCGACCACGCCGCCGACGCCGCCGACCGCGCCGCCGACT
>Ga0247822_10001313_pt1 | contig 15078 bp, 17 predicted proteins | sample 13C_Cellulose_Da_FD_192423 | JGI IMG/M metagenome (GOLD analysis project Ga0247822, IMG submission 192423) | Soil microbial communities from agricultural site in Penn Yan, New York, United States - 13C_Cellulose_Day30 | ecosystem: Environmental > Terrestrial > Soil > Agricultural land | place...
TGGTGAATGCCGCTAGCGCTTCCTCCGGACTCGGGTGATCACCGAGCGCCTTCAACAGCAGCTCCGCGGCCTGGCGATCGATCTTCATCGTCCGCATGAACTGGATCGAGAGCCAGTGCGGATCCCCGCGGCTCGCAACGTCGAATCGCTCGATCGCTTCGACGAAGAAGCGGCAGCGGCGCTTCCAGTTGGTGAGCACTTCAATGCCTGTTCCTGAAAGGATCGCTCGCCTCGGAGTGATGCCATGACTGACCGCATCGATGGTAGTTCGAGAGCCAAGGGAGAAGCCCCCAAGATCGAACCCGGCGAGGCCCAGATACGCGATCAATTCCTTCAGGTCGCGGACGAGGATGTCCGGCGGATAATTTGCCGGATCGTGAGGCTTGCCGCTCTGCCCGTGGGCGCGAAGATCAGGCATGATCACCCGGAAGCCTTCGCGTGCGATCCGCCCCGCATGACCGAACTTGATCCAGTTCATCTGTGCATCGGAAAACAGGCCATGCAGCAGGATGACGGGTGCACCGGAGCCAACTTCATGGAACGCCAATTCGACCCCGTCGGAGGCGGTCCATTTTTGAGTAAGCGCATCAACCATTTGCAGCGCGAATGTCAGTCGATCTGGGACATTGCAACCGGAACCGCTTTTCAACCTTTCGGGACACGTTACGAAGGACGATGGAAAATTATTCGTTAGGAGGCGTTACCCGCGAATGCCTGGTCGTATCGCAACGCTGACTTACCTTGCACCCGTCGTGGTTCTTGCCGCCGCAATTCCCTCCGCCACAGCTCACGCGACCCGCGTGACCGAGCCCCTGAAGTTCTTCGAGGGCAAGACGGAAATGGTGAGCATGGTCAAGGTGATCATGAAGAAGCCGTATGAGTCGCGGACCGTCGGCCGAGGACAGATCCTGCCGGACGGAAGCTTGTCGCTGGTCCAGCAGGTTCACGAGGATGGAAAGTCCGCGCAGCGCCGGCACTGGCGAATCAAGCAGACCGACCGCGACAGTTTTACGGGCACGATGTCCGAAGCGATCGGACCCGTTGCCGTGGAGGAACTCGGCGACCGTTTCCGCTTCAAATTCAAGATGAAGGGCAACGTCTCCGTCGAGCAATGGGTCATCCCGCTAGCCGACGGAAAAACGGCCCGGACCAAGATGACCGCACGCAAGATGGGAATGCGTGTAGCGACTTCCGAAGGAACGCTCCGGAAGCTCTAGCCCGGGAACTCTCCCGTCGCTTCGATCCAGCGGTCCTTGAGCGCCTGATATTCGTCCGTCCGATATTCCGGCAGTCCGTCGGTGTTGATCCACGCGCGATGGATGCTCTCGGCTCCGAAATGATGCTTCGGCTTGAACCGTGACGGATCGTCGAAGCTCGCGATGGTCACATCCATCTGGTCGCTGCCCTTTTTGAACGCGAAGCCGAGCGATGGTCCGCACTCGCGGCAGTAAGGCCGCCGGGCAATCGGTGAGCTGTCGTACCAGTCGGGCTCATGCTCCCAGGAGATGTCTTCCAGCTTCACGTTCTTGAAGGCGATGGACACCGATCCGGTCGACCGCTGGCACATCCGGCAGTGGCAGAGATAGGCCTCGTCGTCGTGAACGTTGGCGGTGAATCGCACTCGCCCGCAGGCGCATCCGCCGCTCATTTGATCAGCCACATCATCCTCCCTTGGAGCACCCCCATTTGCGCGGCTAAGTGACGGCATGTCCAGCGCTCCGACGCCCGAAGAAATCTGGAAAGACGCGCGCTGGCTGGTGCAGGCGGTGGATCCGCGCGCCGGTCTTGTCCGGGTCGTCGAAATGACTCCGAACGACTATCGGCAGGCGAGCTTCCTGGACGATCGCATGTTCGCTAAGCAGCGCGTCAGTCACCTGCTGAAATGGAACGAGGTTCAATCGGCTGCACCTAGCAACACGCGAGGCGACGCCCGGTGGATCTTCCACATCGGCCACGTCGGTTCGACGCTGATTGCGCGGCTTCTGGGCGAACTGGACGGTGTCCTGTCCGTACGCGAGCCCCGTGCCCTCCGTGACCTCACCTTCTTCCCTCCCGATGTGCGCGCCGGTTTCGTGCCGACAGTGAATCGCCTGATGTCGCGCACATTCGACGGCGATCAGGCCGCAGTGATCAAGGCCACGAGCTTCGTAAGCGAGATCGCGCGCGAGTTGACGGGCGGGACGGGCAAAGCACTGTGCCTGTTCGCCAAGCCGCAGGCCTACATTTCGGGCATTCTCGCCGGAGAGAACTCGCGCGCGGAATTGGCCGGAATGGCCGACGTTCGGAAGCAGCGGCTCGGCTCCCGCGGTGTACAACTACCTCTGGCGCGCAACGAGGCGGAAGCCGCCGCCATCGCCTGGGCCTGCGAAATGACCGCACTGGAAGCGGCGGACGCAGCGAACTGCCTGTGGAGTGACTTCGATGACCTTCTCGATGATTTGCCGCACGGCCTTCGTGTGATCGCCGATCATCTGGAGTTGGCGGCTTCCGACCAAGCGCTGTCCGATGTTGCCGCTGGACCCCTGACACGACGCTATTCCAAAGCGACGGAGTACGAATATAGCCCGCAGCTTCGTCGCGACCTGCTGGCTGACGCATTTGCCCGTCATCGCGTCGACATTGAAAGTGCGCTTGCCATGCTGAACGCGGCAGCCGAAACAGCGCCACTGCTTCGGAAAGCCCTCGACCGGGCGCAGGCGGAGAGCTGAATGTATCGAGTGCTGGACATCCTAACGCCGCAGGAAGTCGCGGAATGCCGGCAGATCGCCTCGGCCGCGACCTTCGTCCACGGCAAGATCAGCAACCCGCACAACAAGGCGAAGCAGAACGAACAGCTTCACGAGCAGCAGGCCTATCAGCGAAGCGCCAAGATCGTGTTCGACGCCCTCGGCCGCAGCGAGGAGTTTCGCGAATTCGCCTTCCCGGTGCAGGTCGCCCCGCCACTGCTGACGCGGTACAAGCCCGGCATGCATTACGGCGCGCACGCCGACGCCGCCTATCTGACACTTCCGCAAGGCACGGTGCGTAGCGACCTGAGCTGCACCGTCTACCTGAACGACCCGGGCGACTATGAAGGCGGCGCGCTCCATATTCGCCTCGCCGACGCAAACATCCGCTTCAAGCTGAAGCCCGGCCAGGCGATCGTTTATCCCTCGGACACGTTGCACGAGGTCGAAGCGGTGACGAGCGGCGAGCGGCTGGTGGCGATCACCTTCATCCAGAGCCGGGTGAAAGACCCCTTCCAGCGGCACATGCTGTTCGAACTGAACGAAGTCGCCGCGCTGGAAGGCAACGGAATGAGCCCGGAGAATTTCAGCCGGATGCAGCTGATCCAGGCAAACCTTCTGCGGTACTGGGGCGAGCAGCCCTAGGCGTTACGCCGCCTTCTGCAGGTGCTTCCGGCCCAATAGCTCCGCAATCTGCACGGCATTGAGCGCTGCGCCCTTGCGGAGGTTGTCGCTTACCACCCACAGGCTGAGGCCATTCTCCACGGTCGAATCCTCGCGGATGCGGGACACGTAGGTGGCGTATTCGCCGACCGCTTCGATCGGGGTGACGTAGCCGCCGTTCTCGCGCTTATCGACGACCATCAGGCCCGGCGCCTCGCGAAGGATTTCGCGCGCTTCGTCGGCCGAGATCTCGCGTTCGAATTCGATGTTCACCGCCTCGCTGTGACCGACGAACACGGGCACGCGGACGCATGTCGCGGTCAGCTTGATCGACGGGTCGAGGATCTTCTTCGTTTCGACGACCATCTTCCACTCTTCCTTGGTCGAGCCATCGTCGAGGAAGGTGTCGATGTGCGGGATCACGTTAAAGGCGATCTGCTTGGTGAACTTCACCGGCTCGTTGGGATCGCCGACGAAAATGTTGCGGGACTGTTCGAACAGTTCGTCCATGCCCTGCTTACCGGCACCGGAAACCGACTGATAAGTCGCGACAACCACGCGCTTGATCTTCGCCGCATCGTGAAGCGGCTTAAGGGCGACGACGAGCTGCGCAGTCGAGCAGTTCGGGTTCGCGATGATGTTCTTCTTGGTGTAGCCCGAGATCGCATCGGCATTCACTTCCGGCACGATCAGCGGGACGTCCGGGTCCATCCGATACAACGAGCTATTGTCGATGACCGTGCATCCGGCCTGGGCGGCACGCGGCGCGTGGATCTTGGTGATGTCTGATCCGGCGGCGAACAGGGCCATATCCCAACCGGCGAAGTCGAAGTGCTCCAGGTTCTTGACCTTGAGCTCCTGCCCGCTGTCGCCGAAATCGATGATGTCGCCCGTCGAACGCGCGGAGGCGACGGCTGCCACCTCATCCACCGGGAATTGCCGTTCCGCGAGGATGTTCAGCATCTCCCGCCCGACATTGCCCGTCGCTCCGACGACTGCGACCCGATAACCCATTTTGCTTCTCCGTTTCGCCCTCGCACCTAGTGCAGGCGGCGTCATTTACCAAGTGTCGGGATCCCAAATAATTTGATATTGAGGTTGCCCAAGCGACGCGCCCCGCCGGTCGCGAGACGCGCCCTTTGCAGGTGAAGGGAGGTCTTCGTGTCCGCCACAACCGTAACCGCGTCCCCAAAGTCCAAGTCCGCCGCCATTCCCGTGCGCACGATCACGAACGCAGACGCCAATGCCGCGCTTCGTGAAGGCTGGGACGACTTCATGGAGATGCGCGGCGATCTGATGTTCGTCGGGCTGATCTATGTGCTCGTGGGAATCGTCGCAGCAACCGCGATCATGGGCGGAGCATTGCTCCCCCTGCTCTTCCCGATCCTGACCGGTGTCGGCCTGCTCGGCCCCGTCGCGGCCATCGGCTTCTACGAGATGGCAAGAAGGCGCGAGCGGGGGCTGCATTCCAACTGGCAGCATTTCCTCGACGTTCGGAAGCGCCCCGGCGCCGAAGACATTGCAGCGGTCGCCGGACTGCTGGTCGGCATCTTCCTGGCTTGGATCTTCGTCGCGGGAGGTCTGTACATGGCGCTGTTCGGCTGGTGGGAGCCGCCTTCGGTCGCCGCCTTCCTGACGCGCCTGTTCACCACGCCCGAGGGGTGGGCACTCATCCTCATCGGCAATGCCATCGGCCTCGCCTTTTCAGCCGTGGTGCTCGCGATCAGCGTGGCGTCGCTGCCGATGCTCGTCGACTGCAACCTGAGCGCAGCGCAGGCGGTGTCGACATCCTGGCGCGCCGCGAAGGCGAACCCAGGCGTGCTGTTCCGTTGGGGATTGATCGTCGCCGGCCTGCTGGTGCTCGGCTCGATTCCGTTCTTCGTCGGACTGGCGGCCGTCTTGCCGTGGCTCGGCTATTCAACCTGGCATCTGTACACGAAGCTTATCGACCGCAGCGCGATCCGCGTGCGGGGCGATTAGCTCCGAAAGATGAAACTGGGCCCCTGCCTTGGCAGGGGTAACCCAGCGATTTAGGCGTCCTGCTTCGCGGCTTCGCGGCGCGGGTCGCGGCGCTCGGCGATACGCGCCGACTTACCCGTGCGGCCACGCAGGTAGTAGAGCTTGGCGCGGCGGACTGCACCGCGGCGGACCACCTCGATCGACTCGACGGCCGGCGAATAGAGCGGGAAGACGCGCTCGACACCTTCGCCGAACGAAATCTTGCGGACGGTGAAGCTGGAGCCGACGCCCTTGTTCGAACGGGCGATGCAGACGCCTTCGAAGTTCTGGACGCGGGTGCGCTCGCCTTCGATGACCTTCACGCCGACGCGGAGGGTGTCACCAGGGCGGAATTCGGGGATCTTCTTGTCTGCGGTCAGCGCTTCGATGGCTTCGCGCTCAAGAGTTTCGATCAGGTTCATTTCTTACTCGCTCTATCTTCACGCTGCGCGCCAGAGGGCGGTGCCTGCGATGCGCCCCCGTGGCGCTCGATCAGGTCCGGCCGCCTTAGCCGTGTATCTTCGACTGCACGTTCGTGTCGCCACGCGGCAATCTTCGCATGATCCCCCGACCGCAGCACTTCGGGGATCGTGCGTCCTTCCCATGTTACTGGTCGGGTATAGTGCGGATATTCGAGTAGCCCCGCTTCGAAGCTCTCCTCCTCACCGCTGGAGGCCGCGCCCATTACCCCGGGAAGCAGTCTCACGCAAGCGTCGAGGATCACCATCGCGCCAAGCTCTCCACCAGAGAGGACATAGTCGCCAATGGAGACCGGCTCGATAGGCCGCGCTTCGAAGATGCGCTCGTCGAATCCCTCGAAGCGTCCACAGAGGAGGATGACCCCCTCACCCGCCGCCAGTGCGCGCACCCGCTCCTGCGTCAGAGGCTTGCCGCGTGGCGTCAGCGCGAGGATCGGCCGGCCATCGGCGACGCTGTCGATGGCAGCCGCAAGCACGTCCGGCTTGAGCACCATCCCTGCCCCGCCGCCCGCGGGCGTATCATCGACGCTGCGATGCTTGTCCGTGGCGAAATCGCGGATCTGGACGGCGTCCAGCGACCAGGTGCCCTCGCTCAGTGCGCGCCCCGCCAGGCTGATGCCGAGCGATCCGGGAAACATTTCCGGATAGAGCGTCAGGACGGAGGCGCGGAAAGACATTTGCGCGGGCTAGTCCGGAACCGTAGTTCCAGCAATCCATTGGGCCTCGAATGGCTGAACCAATCGATTGCCTGATCGTCGGCGGCGGACCCGCGGGTCTGACCGCCGCCATCTACCTCGCACGTTTCCACCTCGACATCCTGATCGTCGATGCCGGCAAGAGCCGAGCGGCGCTCATCCCCTGCACTCGCAACCATGCGGGCTTCCCGGAGGGCATCAGCGGGACCGAGCTTCTCGAAAAGATGCGCGAGCAGGCCTGCAAATATGGCGCGAAGACGCTGACAGAGTTCGTCACCAAACTCGAACGCAATGCGGAGACTGGTCTGTTCACCGCGACTTGGGGTTCTGGAACTGTCGAAGCGCGCTCGGTTCTACTCGCGACCGGAGTCACCAATCGCCGCCCGCCGATGGACGAGGAGCTTCACGACGACGCACTGGCGCGCGGCCTCGTGCGCTACTGCCCCATCTGCGACGGGTACGAAGTCACCGACAAGCGCGTCGGCGTGATCGGCAGTGACAGCCACGGCGTTGCCGAAGCGATTTTCATCCGCAGCTACACCGCCGACATCACTCTCATTGCGCCCGACAAATCGCTGCAGCTTAAACCCGAAGATGCGCAGAGGTTGAAGAAAGCGGGGATCAAATGCGTCGATGGCCCCGCCCAGGCTGTCGCGATCGACCACGACTGTATCGTCGTCGATACCGCCGAGGGTCACTATGCCTTCGACAGCATCTACCCGGCGCTCGGCTCAGACACGCATACGCAGCTGGCGGAGATGGTCGGAGCAGACCTGTCGAGCGACGACTGCATCAAGGTCGACAGCCACCAACGGACCAGCGTCGAGGGCCTCTATGCCGCCGGCGACGTCGTGATCGGTCTCGATCAGATCAGCCACGCCATGGGCGAAGGCGGGGTCGCGGCAACCACCATTCGCAACGACCTCTGCTCGAAAGAGCCGCTCTGGCGTGAGCCGACCGAAGAAATGGAGAAGGCCGAAGCCGGCGTTTAGGCCAGGAATTCCCGGTCCACGACAACGCGGCCGTCCACGATATCGGCTATGCCGTCGCGGAACGGGATGAGCGAACGGCGTCCGTTAGGAAATTCGATCTCGAGAAGGTCGCCGGCGCCGAAATTCTCGACCGACGCCACTTCGCCGATCGCCTGACCCTCGCGGTCGACGCACGCCAGACCGACAATATCGGAGTGATAATATTCGCCCTCTTCGAGCGGCGGCAGGTCAGCGCGATCGACTTCGACCAGCTGGCCACGGAGCGCCTCGACGGCTGAGCGGTCGGAAATGCCCTCGAACCGGGCGACAGCGGTCTTCCCGCCGTCACGGGCGCCGAGCAGGCGATGCTCGGTCCCGCCAACAAACACTTTGGAGTGTCGGGTGAGGCTGGCGACGCTGTCCGAGAACAGCTTCAGCCGAACCTCACCCTTCACACCGTGCGCGCCGGCCACTGCGGCGAGTGAGACGCGCTTTTCAGTCATGCGACGAGCTTAGGCCTGCTCAGCCTTCTCGGCGTCTTCAGCAGCGCCCTCGGCAGGCTCTTCGCTCGAAACGCCTTCAGCTTCCGCAACCGGCTGTTCGGGGGTCTCAGCGCCCTCGGCCGGAGCGTCCTCGACCGAACCTTCAGCCGGCTCGGACGACGATTCAGCAGCCGGAGCTTCCTCAGCTGCGGGAGTTTCTTCAGCCGTCGCTTCTTCAGCCACAACCTCTTCAGCAGCGGCTTCGGCCGGAGCCTCGGTCACTTCCTCAGCGGCCGGCTCTTCAGCCGGGGCCGGAGCAGCAGCGGCCTCGGCGGCAGCGGCTTCAGCTTCAGCGGCCTTCGTTGCACGCTCCTCGGCGCGCTCCTTGGCCTTCTCGCCCGGCTCGGCCTTCTTCGGGTTGTTGCGAGCCGGACGCTCCTTGAGGCCAGCGGCGTCGAGGAAGCGCAGCACGCGGTCCGACGGCTTCGCGCCAACCGACAGCCAATGCGAGATGCGCTCGTTGTCGAGCTTCACGCGCTCGGGCGAATCCTTCGCCAACAGCGGGTTGTAGGTGCCAACCTTCTCGATGAAACGGCCATCGCGCGCATTGCGGCTGTCAGCCACGACGATGCGATAGTACGGGCGCTTCTTGGAGCCGCCGCGGGCCAAACGAATTGCTACTGCCATGTCTTCAATCCTTCTTCTAAATCTTTGTTATTTTTTTGTGAACTTGTTGAAACCTGGGGGCAGGTTGAACGGCTGACCGCCGAGCCCCGGAAGGGCCGCGCCGCCGCCGAGACCACCCGGAGGCATCGCCCCGGGAGCAAGCCCGCCGAGAGCGCCTTCGAGGCCGCCCTTGCCGAACATGGCCGCGAGCTTGCCCAGCCCGCCCATCTTCTTCAGCCGCTTCATCACGGTCGCCATTTCCTGGTGCATCTTCAGCAGCTTGTTCACTTCTTGAACTGTCGTGCCGCTGCCCTTGGCGATGCGGATCTTGCGCTTGGCGTTGATGACGTCGGGCTTGGCCCGCTCCTTCGCCGTCATCGACGACAGCATCGCTTCCATGTGGACCAGAGCCTTGCTGTCCTGCGCCTTGTCCACGGCGCCCTTCATACCCTTGAGGCCCGGCATCATGCCCGCGAGCGCGCCAATCCCGCCCATGCGCTGCATCTGCTTCAATTGGGCCCAAAGATCGTCGAGGTCGAACTTGCCCTTGGCCATCTTGGCCGCGAGCTTCTCCGCATCCTCCATCTCGATAGTTTCGGCGGCCCGCTCGACGAGGCTGACGACGTCGCCCATGCCGAGGATGCGGCCGGCGACGCGGTCCGGATGGAAGGCTTCCAGCTTGTCGAGCGCCTCGCCGACACCGGCGAACTTGATCGGCTTGCCGGTGACCGCACGCATCGAAAGCGCAGCACCGCCACGCGCATCACCGTCCATGCGGGTCAGCACCACACCGGTCAGGTCGACTTCGCCCGCGAAACCCTTGGCGACGTTGACGGCGTCCTGGCCGGTCAAGCTGTCGACGACCAGAAGCGTTTCGGTCGGGCTCGACGCCTGAGCGACGGCCTTCATTTCGCCCATCAGAGCGTCGTCGACGTGGAGACGGCCCGCAGTATCGAGCAGGACGACGTCATAGGCCTGCAGCTTGGCGGCCTGGATCGCCCGCTTGGCGATATCGACCGGCTGCTGGCCCGCGACGATGGGCAGGGTGTCGACGTTTGTCTGGCGGCCGAGGACCGCAAGCTGCTCCTGCGCAGCGGGGCGGGCAACGTCGAGCGAGGCCATCAGCACCCGCTTGCGCTCACGCTCGGTGAGGCGCTTGGCAAGCTTGGCGGTGGTGGTGGTCTTACCTGAGCCCTGCAGGCCGACCATCATGATGATGGCGGGCGGAGCGACGTCGACGTTCAGCTCGGCCGTTTCCGACCCGAGCATCTCGATCAGGGCATCGTTGACGATCTTGACGACCATCTGGCCCGGCGTGACCGAGCGGATGACTTCCTGTCCGACCGCGCGCTCGGTGACCTTGTCGACGAAGTCGCGGGCCACCGGCAGCGCAACGTCCGCCTCGAGCAAGGCAACGCGCACCTCGCGCATCGCCGCGCGCACGTCCGCTTCCGTAAGCGCGCCGCGCCCACGAAGCCGGTCGAAAACATTGCCGAGCCGATCGCTCAGACTGTCGAACATTCACGTCTCCCAAATCGATGCTCGGCCCCATGTAGGGAGCGCAAAACGAAAATGCGCCGGCGAACGAAACCTCGTCAGCCAGCGTGCACCCTCGGGCGCGATCATCGATGTTGCGTCTAAAAGACGGGCGCGCCCTAGCGGATGCGCCTGCCTAAATCAACCAAGCCGCGGCTTGCCCTTCGGTGGCTTTCGCGGGCGCGAAGGGCTGCCACCGGGTCCGCCCGGCCCCCGCGGACCCTTCGGAGGACCGTCGCCTTCCGGACGGGGCGGACCGCGGCGGCCTTGCCCGTGACGAACGGTGCGACGATCCTGCGGCGCGCGGCGATCGCGCTCGGGAACGCGGTCCATCGGCCGCTGCGCCTGCATCTGCTGACGCGGGCCGACTGCATAGCCTTCCTTCAGAAGCTGCGTGAAAGCGGCGCGCGTGCTGTTGGCGATGGCGTCCTGCAGATCCTTCGGCAGATCGGCGAAGGTCACGTTCGGGTGTATCGCCTGCACGTCGCGCAGAAGCTGGTTCGGAAGCCCTCCCGATCCAGCCTTCAGGGCCGCAATGGCATCGAGCACAGCCGAAAAGACGATCGACTGCATCACTTCGGTGGCGGCTCTTTGCATTTGTCCTTCTCGCGGCTGGTGGACTTGCCCTCTGCCCGTCCCTAAGTGCCGCGGCAAGCCATGACACGCACGTTTCACAAGATGCACGGGCTCGGAAACGATTTCGTGATCTTCGATGCACGCGAAGAGCCGCTCGCGATTGACGAGCCGCTGGCGCGCGCCATCAGCGATCGGAAGACCGGTGTGGGGTGCGACCAGTTGATCGTGCTCGAGCCTTCGACAGTCGCCGATCTGAAGATGCGGATCTGGAACCATGACGGGATCGAGGTTGAAAGCTGCGGCAATGCGTCGCGCTGCGTCGTCGCACTGACCCATGCCAAGAGCATCGAGACGGCCGGTGGCATGGTCGGAGGCACCGAGCACGGCAGTGACATCGAGGTATCGCTCGGCGAGCCTCATTTCGAATGGGACAAGGTGCCCGTCACCTACGCTACGCCGACCAACCCGATGCCGATGGCCTGGGGTGAGCTTCACAGCCCGATCGCCCTGAACGTCGGGAATCCGCACGTCGTCTTTTTCGTCGACAATGTCAGCGGCATCGATCTGGACGAACTGGGACCGCGAATAGAGCACGACCCGGTCTTTCCCGACCGCATCAACGTCAACGTTGCGGAGGTGCATCCCGAAGGCATTCGCCTGCGCACATGGGAGCGCGGCGTCGGACTGACCCGAGCCTGCGGCACGGGCGCGAGCGCGACCGCTGTGGCGGCAATCCTGTCCAAGCGCGTCCAATCGCCCGTCAAAGTGACGATGCCGGGCGGCTCGCTGACGATCGCCTGGGAACCCGGTCAGCCAATCCGTATGCGGGGCGGCGCTACCTATGTCTTCAAGGGCGAGATTGACCTTGAGGCCTTCGCGTGAGCGTCGAAACGATCACGCTCGGCTGCCGCCTGAACTTCGCGGAGAGTGAAACCATTCGCCGTCTCGCCAAGACCGACGAAGACTGGGTGGTCGTCAACAGCTGTGCGGTGACGAACGAGGCCGTGAGACAGACGCGCCAGGCCATCCGCCGCTCGTACCGGGAGCGTCCGGACGCTCGGATCCTCGTGACCGGGTGCGCCGCCGAACTCGACCCAGCGGCCTTCTCATCCATGCCCGAAGTCGCGCGCGTTGCTGGAAACAACAATAAGATCGGTAGCTTGGGCGCGGATCCTGAAACTGTGCCTGCCGGCTTTCTCGGCCATGTCCGTAGCTTTGTCGCGATCCAGAACGGCTGCGACCATCGCTGTACTTTCTGCTCGATCTGGCAGGCCCGAGGACCGAGCCGCTCCCTGCCCTTCGAGGCAATCCGGGACGCGATCGAGCGTGAACTGGAACGCGGTGCGAAGGAAATTGCGCTGACAGGCGTAGACGTCACCAGCTACGATCATGTTGGAATGGGCCTGGGTGCGTTGTGCCAAAAGCTTCTGAAGGTAATTCCGGCGCTCAACAGGCTGCGCCTTTCCTCGCTGGACAGCATCGAGGTCGACGAGGCTCTGTTCGAGTTGATTGCCGGCGAACCACGGCTGATGCCACACTTTCACCTCTCGCTTCAGGCCGGCGACGACATGATCCTGAAGCGGATGAAGCGCCGCCACAGCCGCGCGGACGCTGTTGCAACCGTTGACCGCATCAAGGCGGCGCGCTCGGATGCCACGATCGGCGCCGACCTCATCGCCGGCTTTCCTACGGAAACCGAGGATATGGCTCTGAACAGCCTGAGATTACTCGACGATTGCGATATCGTTGCGGCGCATATCTTTCCCTTTTCACCAAGGCCAAATACTCCGGCAGCGCGTATGCCGCAGCTTTCACCGGAACTCGTGAAAGCTCGTGCTGCACGGCTTCGCTCGGCTGCCTCGGATCGGCGGACGAGCTGGCTCCGCGGCCTTGTCGGCTCAAAGATGGATGTGATGATCGAGAACAATTCCAAGGGCCACAGCGCCAATTTCGCGCCTGTCCGTATCGAGGGGGCCACGCGCGGCGAGACCGGAATGGCTCGCATGACCGGCCACAACGGCGATCACCTCACCGCGGTGTGGGCATGAGTTGGCTCGACCGCCTGCGCGGCGGGTTTTCCAAGACTGCGGAAAAGGTCGCCGACAACCTCACCGGGCTCGTCAGCCAACAGGCGCTCGACACATCGACGCTCGACGACATCGAGGAAGCGCTGATCGCGTCGGACCTGGGTCCTGAGGCATCGCATCGCATTCGTCAGGCCATCGCCAGCAAGAAGTTCGAGAAGCTCGACGAGCGCGGGCTTCGCACGATCCTGGCCGAAGAGATCGAAAAGATCCTCGCTCCGGTCGCCAAGCCGCTGGAAGTGTGGGGCTTTCCGCGTCCACACGTCATCCTGGTGATCGGCGTCAACGGCTCCGGAAAGACGACTACCATCGGCAAGCTGGCGCACTGGCTGAAGGAGCAGGATTACGGCGTGCTCCTCGCCGCTGGCGACACGTTCCGCGCCGCAGCGATCGAGCAACTCAACATCTGGGGCGAGCGCATTGGCGCTCCGGTCATCTCCGGCAAGGAAGGCGGCGACGCCGCCGGCATCGTATTCGATGGCGTGAAGCAGGCGACCGCGACCGGCATTGACGCACTGATCGTCGACACTGCAGGGCGGCTTCAAAACAAGTCGCACCTGATGGAGGAACTGTCGAAGATCCGCCGCGTCCTCGGCCGCCTCAACACCGAAGCGCCGCACGACGTCCTGCTCGTCCTCGATGCGACCACCGGCCAGAACGCGCTTGCGCAGGTCGAGGTCTTCCGTGAAACGGCAGGGGTGACGGGCCTCATCATGACCAAGCTGGACGGCACGGCCCGAGGCGGCGTTCTCGTCGCTGCGGCCGAGAAATTCGGCCTCCCCATCCACGCGATCGGTGTCGGCGAAAAGGCCGACGACCTTCGTCCGTTTGACCCGCGAGCGGTCGCCCGCGCCATTGCAGGTCTTCCGCCAGAATGAGCGAGCCTACGCCGAAGCATGGGTCATGGACGATGCTGCTCGATTACGGGCCGCTGATCGTCTTCTTCGTCGCCTACAAGCTCGCCGGGTCCGGACTGCAGGGTTCGCTGGTCGCCACCTTTGCCTTCATGGTCGCGGTGATCATCTCGATCGCTATCGGGCTAGCCGTCGTGAAGCGAGTGTCGCCGATGGTCTGGGTGTCGACCGTCCTAATCCTCGGGTTCGGAGCCATCACTCTTTACCTACGCGATCCGAAGTTCATCCAGATGAAGCCGACCGTCATCTACATCGGCTTCGCCGTGATGCTCGGGGCTGGCCTCCTGCGGGGCAAGGCACTGCTGAAATGGCTGTTCGGACCGGTCTTTCCGGGCCTGACTGAAGAGGGCTGGCTGAAGCTCACTCGCAACTGGGCGCTGTTCTTTCTCGCCTTGGCCGTTGCCAACGAAATCATGCGGGCGACACTGACCTTCGACACCTGGCTGACGGTGAAGGTGTGGGGCGTCACGGCCGTGTCGTTGGTCTTCGCCATCGCCAACATGCCGATGCTTCTTCGGCATGGCCTCGATCCCGACAAGAAGACCGAAGCGGTCGCGGAGACCCCAGTCGAATGAGCGATGCGATCCTCTCCATCCGCGGCCTGCGAAAGCAATATGCGACGGGCGTCGAAGCGCTGAAGGCGGTAGACCTCGATATTCGCCGTGGAGAGATCTTCGCGCTGCTGGGGCCGAACGGCGCCGGCAAGACGACGATGATCAGCATCATCTGCGGCATCGTGAACGCGACTGCCGGTGAGGTTCTGATCGACGGCAAGAATTGGCAGAAGCATTATCGCGAGGCCCGCAAGCGGATCGGCCTTGTCCCGCAAGAGCTGACGCTCGACGTGTTCGAGCCGTTGATCAGCACCGTCAGCTTCAGCAGGGAATTGTTCGGCCGCGCCCCGAACCCCGCACGCATCGAGGAAATTCTCCGCGAGCTGTCGCTGTGGGACAAGCGCAAGACGATCCTCAAGGAACTCTCGGGTGGCATGAAGCGCCGCGTGATGATCGCCAAGGCGCTGGCCCATGACCCCGACATCCTGTTCCTCGACGAGCCGACGGCGGGCGTCGACGTCGAGCTTCGCCGCGACATGTGGAACATGGTTCGCCGACTTCGCGAGAACGGCACGACCATCATTCTCACGACGCACTATATCGAAGAAGCCGAGGAGATGGCTGACCGCGTGGGCGTCATCAACAAGGGCGAACTCATCCTGGTCGAAGATAAGACCGAGTTGATGAAGAAGCTCGGTCGCAAGGTCTTGCACCTTCAGCTCGCAGAGCCGCTC
>Ga0247822_10001316_pt1 | contig 15075 bp, 17 predicted proteins | sample 13C_Cellulose_Da_FD_192423 | JGI IMG/M metagenome (GOLD analysis project Ga0247822, IMG submission 192423) | Soil microbial communities from agricultural site in Penn Yan, New York, United States - 13C_Cellulose_Day30 | ecosystem: Environmental > Terrestrial > Soil > Agricultural land | place...
GGTCCAGCCGGCGCGGGCCGGCCTGTTCCTCGCCGCGCGGCTCGGCGCGGTCGCGGCGGAAGCGGGGGAGGACGATCTCGCCCCGATCCGCACGCTCGCCCGTGCCGACCGCTGGCTGCGCACGCATGTCGACGACGGCCAGGGGGTGGCCACCGCCGATCTCGATCCCGCCAACCGCGCCGGCTGGACCGGCGAGCAATGGGCGCGCGCCGAGGCCGCCGGTCTTGTCCAGGTCGCGCCGGCACAGCCCGACACTGCCGGCGAAACCCGCGATATGTGTCAACTTCGTCAAGCGGAGGCGGACGAGGATTCGTCGGTCTGGTGGTGCGAAGAGCTTGAGGAATGGCGCACCAGCTTCCCGCCGCCCGACGATTTCTTCGGCGATGAAGAGGGGGTTGTCGGCGAATATGGCTATGAGCGCGAGCTGACGCCCGAGGAGGCGGCGGCGGCCGAGGCGCAGCATGCCCGCGACCTCGCCCCGCTCATCGCCGCGCGCCGGGTCGAGCGCGACGCATGGCTCGCACAGTCGCGTGACGGCGCGGATGGTCCTGCTTCCGTGAAGGCAGCGGGGCGGAAGGGCGGCCGCGATCCGGCGGGGGCGGCGCCCGTCACGGCCTGAAATCTGTGAATCCCGCGCATCGGGGCATGGCGGATTACGCATCGGGTCGCTAGGTTGGCGTCTGCATGTCTGACTCCCTTGGCCTCGACGAACCGCCCCAGAACCTGCGCGCGCCGCGTGATGCCGTCTATCGCGTCCTTGCGCGCAAATACCGGCCGCAGACCTTCGCCCAGCTTATCGGGCAGGATGCGATGGTGCAGACGCTGGGGAATGCGATCAAGCGCGACCGGCTGGCGCATGCGTTCCTGCTCACCGGCGTGCGCGGGGTCGGCAAGACCTCGACCGCACGGCTGATCGCCAAGGCGCTGAACTGCATCGGCCCGGACGGGCAGGGCGGCCCGACGATCGATCCGTGCGGCGTGTGCGAACCGTGCCGCGCGATCGGCGAAGGCCGGCATGTCGACGTGATCGAAATCGACGCCGCCTCGCACAACGGCATCGACGACGTGCGTCAGATGACCGACGCGGTGCGCTATGCGGCGGTGTCGGCGCGGTACAAGATGTACATCATCGACGAAGTCCACATGATGTCGAAGCCCGCGTTCAATGCGCTGTTGAAGACGCTGGAGGAGCCGCCCGCGCATGTGAAGTTCCTGCTGGCGACGACCGAGGTGGACAAGGTCCCGGTAACGGTGCTGTCCCGCTGCCAGCGCTTCGATCTGCGCCGCATCCCGGCGGAGAAGCTGGCGGCGCATTTCGCCGAGGTGGTTGCGGCCGAAGGCGCCGAGGCGGAGCCGGAAGCGCTGGCGATGATCGCGAGGGCGGCGGAGGGCTCGGCCCGCGACGGTCTGTCGATCCTCGATCAGGCGATCGCCCATGCCGGGATCGAAGGCGGAGCGGTGAGCGCCGAAGCGGTCCGCTCGATGCTCGGCCTGTCCGACCGCAATGCGATCCGCGCGCTGTTCGGACGGGTGATCGAGGGGGATGGGCCGGCGGCTTTGGCCGCGCTGCGCGACCAGTACGACCTCGGCGTCGATCCGCAGGCGGTGTTGAAGGCGCTGCTCGAGATGGTCCACCGCGTGACGCTGGCCAAGCTCGGCAACGAAGCGATCCCCGGTCAGGCGATCGAGGAGACCGCCGCGCTGACCGAGTGGGCGGGCAAGCTCGGCTTCCCCGCGCTCCACCGGCTGTGGCAACTGCTGCTGCGCGGGCATGACGAGGTGATCCGCGCTGCGCTGCCGATCGAAGCGTGCGAGATGGCGTTGCTGCGCGTCATCCATGCCTCGACCCTGCCCGATCCGGGCGAGCTGGCGCGCAAGATCGCCGAAGGACTGCCCGTCGGGGCCGCCCCTGCCGCGGCCGCGTCTTCCGGCCCGGCCGAGCCGCCGGCGCCGCGCGATCTGGCGGAAACGCTGGAGCGGCTCGAGGCGGCGCACGAACATCATGTCGCGGCGCGTGCCCGCAACCTCATCCGCGTCATCGCGTTCAATGCGCCGGTGATCGAAGTGAGCAGTCAGGGCTTGCCCGCCGATCTGGTCAGCGATTTCGAGCAGACCATCCGCCGCGTACTCGGTAAACGCTGGTCGCTGCGCGTGATCGACGCCCCCGGCGCCGAGACGCTCGCCGAGATCAAGGCGGCCGAAGCCACGGCGGAGCGCGACGCGGTGCTGCGTTCGCCGGTCGTCGCGGCCGCATTCGAAGCATTTCCCGAAGCCGAGCTGATCGGCTGGACCCCGATCCGGAGGACCGCATGAAGAGTATCGAAGACATCATGGCCATGGCGCAGAACGTCCAGGACGAGCTGACCAAGGCCCAGGCCAATCTCGACGGGATCGAGGTCGAAGGCGTTTCCGGCGGCGGCCTGGTCAAGGTCAAGGCCAGCGCCAAGGGCCGCATCATCGGCGTCGACATCGACGAATCGCTGCTCGCGCCGAGCGAGAAGCAGATGCTGGAGGATCTGGTCGCCGCCGCGCTCAACGACGCGCGCACCAAGGCCGACGCTGCGGCGCAGAGCGAAATGTCGAAACTTTCCAGCGGCATCCCGCTTCCGCCGGGGTTCAAGCTTCCGTTCTGAACATTTCACAACGGGAACAATCGCTTCGCCGCAACCGTTAGTGCCGCCATCTGATCCAATTCGGAGATGCGTTATGAGCGATGATGACCGGACCGAAGCGACCCGCGTCGAAACGCCCACCCACACGACCACCATCATCGAGCGGCGCGGCGGTGGCGGCGGGCTGATCCTCGGCATCATCGCCCTGGCGATTGTCGTGGTCGGCGCCTTCTACTTTCTCAGCGAGTCGAGCAGCGACCGCAAGAAGGACGACGCCATCACCGAGGCTGCGAAGAGCGTCGGCGAAGGTGCGGAGAAGGTCGGCGACGCGGCCGAGAAGGCGGGCAAGAAGATCGAGAACTCGATCCAGTAGCCGGTGCGATTTGCCAGATCGGCGGCGTGCAGGAAGTTGGGTTCTGCCGCCGCCTAGCGCAGGCAGGCATCGAGCCCTTCGTTCTGGACGACGGAAACCCGGGCGGCGATCGAATTGCCATAGCGGCGGGTGAAGCCCTTGGGGGCGACGCCCGCCCTTTTCTTGGGCAAAGGCAGCACCGCGGCGATCCGCGCGGCCTCGGCGCGGGTCATCTGCGCCGCGCTGTGCCCGAAATAGCGCTGCGACCCGGCCTCGACACCATAGGTACCGATCCCGGTCTCGGCGACGTTGAGATATACTTCCATGATCCGCTTCTTGGGCCAGATCAGCTCGATCAGGATGGTGAACCACGCCTCCAGCCCCTTGCGGAAGAAGCCGCCGCCCTGCCACAGGAAGACGTTCTTCGCGGTCTGCTGGCTGATCGTCGATCCGCCGCGCAGCACCTTGCCGCCCTTGGCGTTGCGGTACATCGCTGCGGCGATCGCGTCATAGTCGAAGCCCGAATGGCTGCAGAAGGACGAATCCTCCGCGGCGATCGCCGCACGGGGCATGTCGGGATCGATCCGGCTCAGCGGCACCCAGCTCTTGGAGATGCCGTGGCCCGAAACCAGATCGCCCGCCATGGTCAGCGTGAACGGCGGGGGGACGAAGCGGAAGACCAAGACCAGCAGTATCGAGCCTGCGATGAACGCCAGCAAGGCCTTGCCGGCCCATATCACGAGCCGGCGGCCCCATCGCCGCGTTGCAACCGCTGCCGCCAATGCCGCCCCCGGCCGTGCCGTCAGCCGACGGCGAGCAGACGGCGGTCGCCCGCCAGCCGCATCATCGCCTTTTGCAGCTTCTCGAACGCGCGCACCTCGATCTGGCGGACACGCTCACGCGAGACGCCATAGACCTGCGACAGTTCTTCCAGCGTCTTGGGATCGTCGGTCAGGCGGCGCTCGGTGAGGATGTGCTGTTCGCGCTCGTTGAGCTCGTCCATCGCCTCGACCAGCATGCCGTGGCGGACGTCCGCCTCCTGCGCTTCGGCAACGACCTCATCCTGCAGCGCGCCATCGTCCTGCAGCCAATCCTGCCACTGCCCTTCGCCATCCTCGCGCATCGGCACGTTGAGCGACGTATCGCCGCCCATCGCCATGCGGCGGTTCATCGACGTGACCTCTTCCTCGGTCACGCCCAGATCCTTGGCGATCTTGGCGAGATGCTCGGGGCTAAGGTCGCCATCCTCGAACGCGTCGAGCTTGGCCTTCATCCGGCGCAGGTTGAAGAACAGCTTCTTCTGCGCGGCGGTGGTGCCCATCTTCACGAGCGACCAGCTGCGCAGGATGAATTCCTGGATCGAGGCGCGGATCCACCACATCGCATAGGTGGCGAGGCGGAAGCCGCGGTCGGCCTCGAACTTCTTCACGCCCTGCATCAGGCCGATATTGCCCTCGGAGATCAGCTCGGACACCGGCAGCCCATAGCCGCGGTAGCCCATCGCGATCTTCGCAACGAGGCGCAAATGGCTGGTCACGAGCTGCGCGGCAGCATCGGGGTCGCCATGTTCTTCGAAACGCTTGGCGAGCATATATTCCTGCTCGGGCGCGAGGATCGGAAACTTCTTGATCTCGGCCAGATAGCGGTTGAGGCTCTGCTCACCGCCGAGTGCGGGGATCGTCGCCGGGACGTTGCTTCCGCTTGCCATGATCTACTTACTCCCTTTGTACGTCCCCCCTGAAGCGGCGAGGACAATGTGCGACCCTCCGAAGACGGGTCAGTGAAAGCCTATACGACGAGCTGGTCGAACAGTTCCTGCATGTCGGACGGCATTTGGCTTTCAAAGGCCAAAGCCCGGCTATCTATGGGGTGAATAAACCCCAAATGCGCCGCATGTAAGGCCTGACGATGGAAACCCAAGGTTTCCAATAGCTCACGATGTTCTTTTTTCGTTCTGCCATAAACCGGATCCCCGATCAAGGGGTGGCCGATCGATGCCATGTGCACGCGCACCTGATGGGTGCGTCCGGTTTCGAGCCGGCATTCGACCAGCGCCGCAGCGTGAAGTTGACGAAGTTGACACAATCGCCAATGTGTCACGGCCCGCTTGCCGCCGGGAACGATCGCCATTTTCTTGCGGTTCTGCGGCGACCGGGCGAGCGGCGCGTCGATCGTGCCGCCGCTGGTTGACGGACGGCCCGAAACAATTGCCTTGTAGCGGCGGTCGATCGAGTGCGCCTTGAACTGGCGAGCCAGGCCGACATGCGCGCGGTCGGTCTTGGCCGCGACCATCAGCCCCGAAGTGTCCTTGTCGATGCGGTGGACGATCCCCGGCCGTGCCACGCCGCCGATTCCCGACAAGCTGCCCTGGCAATGATGGAGCAGGGCGTTGACCAGCGTGCCGTCGAAATTGCCCGCGGCGGGGTGGACGACGAGGCCGGCCTGCTTGTCGATCACGATCAGATGCTCGTCCTCGAACACCACGTTGAGTGCGATTTCCTGCGGTTCGTTGTGTGCGGCTTCGGGCTCGGGCACGTCGATGCGGAACAGCGCCCCGCCAGGCGCCTTCTTCTTGGGATCGCGGACCTGACCGTCAGGGCCGGTGACATTGCCGGTCGAGATCAACGCCTTGATCCGCTCGCGCGAAAGCGTGGGCAGGGCATCCGCCAAAGCCCGGTCGAGACGCCAGCCATTCGCGGCATCCGCAATCCGCGCTTCTAATGTGGAAACCCCCGGACTCATTGTCGTAAAGGATGGGGATGAGGGCGCAAATTTCAAGGTGTGTTGTCGAACTAGTTCAGCAGGCGGCTGCGGAGGCCGTGCCGCGGGAGGCATGCGGCCTGTTGTTCGATGAGGCGGATACGATTTTCGCGGCGAGCATCGAGGCCAATGTCGCGGACGACCCCCATGCTCATTTCGAGATCGATCCGGCCGGTCTGTTCGCAGCGATCCGTGCCGAGCGGGATGGCGGCCGGCGGATTGCCGGCTATTGGCACTCGCATCCGTCGGGCGACGTGCAGCCATCGGTGACCGATGCCGCGATGGCCGCGCCGGACGGCAAATTATGGCTGATCGTCGCGGGCGAGAAGGTCGCCGGGTGGCGGGCGGTGTCGGACGGTGAGCGCCACGATCGCTTCGACGCGGTCGAACTGGACGTCGTCTAGGCCGCTGCCCCGCGTTCGGGCAGGCGGAAGAACAATGCCAGTTGCAGGCTCTCGGCGATGCGCCGCGCCTTGTCCTGAAGCGCCGCGGCGGCTTCCGGCGTCATGAGCGCGTCGCTGGTCTCATCCCACAGCCTCAGCCAGCGGTCGAACAGCTCCGGGCTGATCCGCGCGGCGTGTTTCTGATGCGCGGGCACCGGCCGGCCCTTGTAGCGGCCGCTGGTAAGCATCACCGACGACCAGAAATCGCTGAGCAGATCGAGATGCTCGGGCCAGTCGTGGATCGCGTCGTCGAACACGGGGCCGAGAGCGTCGTCGGCGCGTACGCGGGCATAGAATTGCCCGACCAGCTGCCGCAAACTGTCCTCGTCGATCCCCAGCCGTTCACCCATCGCCACGTCTCCGCTCATCCTGCGCATCTATGAACGCGCCCGGCACTGCACAATGCGCCCGCCGGAACGTTCCGGCGGGCATATGCGTTAGCCATTGGAATCACTGGGAGAGTTACATGCTCTGGACCATCGCTGTCGTCATCCTGATCCTCTGGCTGCTCGGCTTCTCGCTCAACGTGGCCGGCGGACTGATCCACCTGTTGCTGGTGATCGCGCTGATCGTGGTCGTCGTTCAATTCCTGCGCGGACGCAGCGGAGTGTAGGCTGTGGCGGCGGGTCAGTGCCCGCCGCCCTTCACCAATTGCGTGATCGCGGCCAGCGCGTCGTCGAAACGTCCTTCGGCTTCGGCGTAGCGCAGGAACTTGACGCGCTCGACCAGGATTTCCTTCGGCGTCGGTGACTGGCCGAACAGGGCGAAGACCTCGTCCGCGAATTCGTCGAGTGGCTGATAGGCTTCGCGCGTGCTTTGTCCCGGCGTCAGGTCGGTCTGCACCGCGGGCGGCGCCAGTTCGAGCACCTCGACCTGTCCGGCGAGCGCGTCGCGCAGCGACACGGTGTAGCTGTGGATCGCCGCCTTGGTCGCGCTGTAGGTCGCCGCGACGACCAGCGGTACGAAGGCGAGGCCGGATGTAACGTTGACGATCGCCGAGTCCGGCTGCGCCTTCAGATGATCGACCAGCGAGTTGATGAGCCGGATGGGGCCGAGCAAATTGGTGGTGATCGTCGCTTCGGTTCCGGCGAGGTCGCGGCGGGTGTCGATATCCTCATGCTGCATGATCCCGGCGTTGTTGATCAGCACGTTGAGCGCCGGGTGGGCAGCGAGCAGGTCTTGCGCGAATGCCTCGACCGAGGCGGCGCTTTCGATGTCGAGCGTGATGGCATGCATGTTGGGGCGTCCGGCGATCGCCGCCTCCAGCGCGTCGCGGCGGCGGCCGGCGACGATCACCGTGTTGCCCGCATCGTGGAACCGCTGCGCCAGCGCTGCGCCGATGCCCGATCCGCCGCCGGTGATAAGGATGGTGTTGCCGCTGCTCTTCATGGGATGCCTCCTGAGTTGGTGGCGGTGATGTAGAAGGTCGCTACCCACTGGAAAGAAGGCACTCGAAAGATTTATACTTACCCAAAGGAGAGTGTTGGTCCGATGGAGAGTGTTACCAAATCCTGCGAGTGGCATGCCGCGGACCCGCGCGTCGATGCGCTGGTCAATGAGCTGATCGGCAACGTTGCCGATAAATGGACGATGATCCTGCTCGAGACGCTGGAGCAGCACGGCGAGCTGCGCTTCACCCAGATTTCGAAGCTGGTTCCGGAGATCAGCCAGAAGATGCTCACCCAGACGCTGCGCCGGATGGAGCGCGATGGCATGGTCACGCGGACCGTCCATGCCGTGGTGCCGCCGCGCGTCGATTATCGCCTGACCCCGGTAGGCGAGAGCCTGGGCGAGGCGTTTTGCGGCGTATGGCTATGGGCCGAGGCCAATCTGGAGACCGTGGCCGCCGCGCGCGCGACGTTCGACGCCCGCGGCGGCTAGGGGATCAGTCGCCCGGCGGACCCAGATAGTCTGCGCCATACACCGCCTTGCGGATATCGGTGTGGAGCGTGCCGTCGAACGGGAGCGTCTGGACGAAGAACACCGCCGCCATGCGGTTTGCCGGATCGACCCAGAACAGGGTCGAGGCCATGCCGTCCCAGAAGAATTCGCCCACCGCGCCGCGGTTGCGATCGGGCGTGGCGGGGCGGGCGGTGCGGACGGTGAAGTCGAAGCCGAAGCCGCCGTCGATCTTGCCCATCAGCCATTCGCGTTCCCTGACCGCAGGATCAAGGTGATCGGTGGCCATCAGCCGGACGGTGGCGGGCTTCAGGATGCGCGCCCCGTCGAGTTCGCCGCCATTCAGCAACATCCGGGCGAAGCGCATATAGTCGTCGATCGGGGCGGCGATGCCCGCGCCGCCCATCGTCAGCTTCGCGCCGGGGAAGTTCATGCGCTGAGTCTGCGCATCGGGCTGGCGGACGAGCTTGCCGCCCTGCTTCACATAGGTTGCGGCAAGGCGGGGGAGGCGGTCCATCGGCTGGTGCCAGGCCGCCTCGCGCATCTTGAGCGGCTCGAAGATATGCGTGCGGATATAGTCGGTGAACTTCATGCCGGAGAGGCGCTCGACCAGCAGCGCCTGCACATCGACCGCGGCGCTGTAATGCCATTCGGTGCCCGGCTCCGACAGCAGCGGCACCTTGGCCAGGCGCCGGCCGAATTCGGTCAGGTCGTTGTCGAGATTGAGCGGATCGGCGGCGGCGAAGGCCTTGTGCGCGGCGGTGGGGCCGTCGCCATAAGCGAAGCCGGCGGTATGGCGCAGCACGTCGCGGATCGTGATCGGGCGGCTGGCGGCGCGCCACAGCGGCTTACCGTCCTTGTCCGTCCCGTCCTGTATCAGCGGATTGGCGAATTCGGGCAGGTAGCGGGCGAGCGGATCGTCGAGCCGGAACTTGCCCTGTTCCCATAGCTGCATCAGCGCGACCCCGGTGACCGGTTTGGTCATCGACCAGATCTGGACCAGCGTGTCGCGGCGGAACGGCCGGTTGCCCTCACGGTCGGCAAGGCCGCGCTCGCCATAATAGACCTCGCGTCCGTCCTTCCACACCAGCGCCGACACGCCCGCGGCGCGGCCGCCGGCGACCATCGTGGCGAGCATCTTGTCGATCCGGGTCTTGTCGATGCGCAGCGTCTCCACCGGCGCCGGGCGTTCCTGCGCCAGCGCCGGGATCGGCACCGCCGTGGCGAGCATTAGCCCCGTCAACGCTGTCATCGTCGTTCGCTGCATGAATCCCCTCCGTCTGTTTCGGACGAGGCTATCGGGGTTCGCGCCCGGATGAAAGATCGTTCGCTTGCGGCATTGCCGCCGCTGCGCCAAAGAGTTGCGCGAATTGCCGGAGCATCATGTGACCATCTCGCCCACCGATTTCGCCAGCCTGCTGTGCTCGCGCCTGTGCCACGACCTGCTGAGCCCCGTCGGCGCGCTCAACAACGGGCTCGAGCTGCTGGCGGACGAGAACGATCCGGAGATGCGCGCGCGCTGCCTCGAACTGCTGGCGGAGAGTGCGCGGGCGAGTGCGAACAAGCTCAAATTCTTCCGCCTCGCATTCGGCGCCGCGGGCGGGTTCGGCGATACGGTCGATACGCGCGAGGCGCAGGCGGCGATCGAGGGTCTGTTCGGCGACAACCATCGCGTGTCGATCGGCTGGATGGTCGAGGATCCGGTGCTGCCCAAGCAGGTGATCAAGGTGCTGCTCAACCTCGCGCTGATCGGCGGCGACGCGCTGGTGCGTGGCGGTCAGCTCGACATCGGCGCGGAGGCGCGCGACGGCACGGTCGAGATCGTCGTGCGCGCCGATGGTCCGCGCATCGTGCTCGATCAGGAGCTGCGCGGCGCACTGACCGGCGATACGGGCGACGCGCCTGTCACCCCGCGCGCGGCGGCGGCCTATCTGGTGCATCAGCTCGTCGCGCAGGGCGGCGGCGACCTTCAGGTTTCGCCCTCCAATGCGCCGGTGCTGCTGTTCGGGGCGGCGTTCAAGGTCGCCTGAGGCATCTGGATTTTTGACGGAGGTCGCGGCGATGGGGGAGATCGGTGTCGGTCTGATCGGCTATGGCCTTGGCGGCCGCGCTTTTCATGCGCCCTATGTCCGCGCCACGCCGGGCATGGCTCTGCGGGCGGTCGTCTCGCGCGATCCGGCCAAGGTGCATGCCGACCTTCCCGGCATGCGGGTGGTGCCCGACGTCGATACGCTGCTGGGAGAGCCGGGGGTCGATCTGGTCGTGGTCTCCAGCCCCGACGCGCTCCACGCCGAACATGCGCTGGCGGCGATCCGGGCGGGCAAGCATGTGCTGATCGACAAGCCCTTCGCGACGACGCTGGCCGATGCCCGCGCGGTTGCAGCGGAGGGGGAGGCGAAGGGCGTCGTCGTCACCGCTTTCCAGAACCGCCGCTGGGACGCCGATTTCCGGACGCTCCGCGCGCTGATCGCGTCGGAGGCGCTAGGCGAGGTGGTCCAGTTCGAAAGCCATTTCGATCGCTGGCGCCCGGTTCCGGCGGATGTGTGGAAGGAAGCGCGCCCGGGCGGCGCGTGGCTCGATCTCGGGCCGCATCTGGTCGATCAGGCGCTGGTGCTGTTCGGGCGGCCGCTTGGGATCGCGGCGGATATCGCCACGCTGCGCAAGGAGGCACCTGCGCCCGACTATTTCCACGCGGTGCTGCGTTATCCGGGGCATCGTGTGATCCTGCATTCCAGCAAGCTCGCCGCCGCGCACGATCAGCGCTTCGTGGTGCACGGGACCGTTGCGAGCTGGGTCAAGCACGGTCTGGATGTCCAGGAGGCCGCGACGGTGGCAGGCGCGGCGCCGGGCGAGGGGAATTGGGGCCACGATCCGGTCGAAGGCCTTCTGACCCGGCCGGGCGAAGCGCCGGTCACGGTGCCCAATCTCAAGGGCGATTACCGCCTGTTCTGGAATGCGCTCGCCGCCGCGATCCGCGGGGAGGGCGACAATCCCGTCCCGGCCTCGGATGCGATCGCGGTGATGGAACTGCTCGATGCCGGCCTGCGCAGCGCCGAAGCGCGCGTCGAGATCAAAATCCCGCACGCTGGATAACCCCGTCTTAACCCCCGTGCGGCCATGACCGGCGCGTATGTGTGGGGGCATCGTGGACGACCTGCTGCAAGAATTCATCGCGGAGACGCGAGAGACGCTGGAAGCACTGTCGGGCGAGATCGTCGCCTGGGAGGCGAATCCGGCCGACCGCGCTCGGCTCGATGCCATTTTCCGTTTCGTTCATACGGTGAAGGGAAGCTGCGGCTTTCTCGACCTGCCGCGCCTCGCGCGCCTGAGCCATGCGGCCGAGGACGTGCTTGCAGCGGTGCGGGCCGGAGAGCGCTCGCCCGATCGCGCGCTGGTCAATGCCGTGCTCGCGGTGGTCGACCGGATCGGCGAGCTGGTCGAGGCGATCGACGCCGGCAGCAGCCTCGACGATAGCGGCGAAGACCTGCTGATTGCGGCGCTGGCCGAAGGGTCGGAGGAAGTGATCCAGGCGACGGCACCGGCGGGCCAGCGCGCCGCGGCGCGCAGCGTCCGCCTCAACGTCGACCTGCTCGACCGCATGATGAGTGGCATGTCCGACATGGTGCTCGCCCGCAACGAGCTGTCGCGGCGGCTGCGCAATGCCGAGGTCGATCCGCAGGTCGAGGCGGCGCTCGAGCGCATGTCCGCGACCGTCGCCGATCTGCGCGATACGGTGACCCGCACGCGGATGCAGAAGATCGACGCGCTCTTTTCCGCCCTGCCGCGCATGGTCCGCGATACCGCCGCCAGCCTCGGCAAGTCGGTCAATCTCCAGATCGAGGGCGCCGAGGTCGAGCTCGACCGCGAGATGATCGAGGTGCTGCGCGATCCGCTGGTCCACATCATCCGCAATTCGATCGACCATGGCATCGAATCGCCCGAAGGCCGCCGCACCGCGGGCAAGCGCGAGCATGGCCGTCTCAGCGTCGCCGCACGCCAGTCGGGCAACCAGATCGTGGTCGAGATCGCCGACGACGGCCGCGGCATCGACACCGAGCGGCTGATCCGCAAGCTTGCCGATGCCGGCCGCGACGAACGCGCGCTGCGCGCGCTGAGCGAGCGCGCCAAGCAGGAGCTGGTGTTCGAGCCGGGCCTGTCGAGCAAGGACGAGGTGTCGGAGATTTCCGGCCGTGGCGTCGGCATGGACGTGGTCCGCGCCGCCATCGAGCAGATCGGCGGTCGCGTCGATCTCGACAGCCAGCCGGGCAAGGGGTTGCGCATCCTGATCCGGGTGCCGCTGACCCTTTCGATCATTCCGACGATTGTCGTGGCGGCCGCGGGCCAGCGCTTTGCCGTTCCGCGTCAGGCGATCGAGGAGATCGTCAGCGAATCGAGCGAGGCGATCCGCGTCGACCGTATCGGCAGCGCCGAGGTGGTGACGGTGCGCGACCGGCGCCTGCCGCTGGTCGAATTGGCCAACGTCCTCGAAATCGGCGGCAATGTCTGCGCGATGCACACGATGCTGGCGATCGTCAGCGTGGGCGAGGGCAGCTACGCGCTGCGCGTCGACGATGTGCTCGACAATGAGGAGCTCGTGATCAAGCCGGCCGCACCGGCGATCATGGCGACGGGCGTCTATGCCGGTCAGACGCTGCCCGATAGCGGTCGCCCGATGCTGCTGCTGGATTGTGGCGGGATCGCGCGCGACGCGGGGCTTCAGTTCGTCCATGACGTGCTTGCCGAGGAAGAAGAGGACGCCGTCGAGGCAGAGGCCGTGGGCGTTCAGGCGCTGGTCTTCATCGATCTCGACGGTGCCCGCCGGGCCGTTCCGCTGGGCGTGGTCGACCGTATCGAACAGGTCTCTGCCGATGCCATCCGTCATGCTGCCGGCCGGATGCGGCTGACGATCGACGGGCGGATCATCCCGCTCGCCGCGCGAAGCGACCTGACCGGCGCCGCTAGCTGGTCGGTCCTTCGCCTCAAGGACGGTGTGAGCGAGATCGGCTACGCTATTGCCGAAGCGGCGGATATCGTCACGCTGCCGGCGGAGATCGTGGCGGCCGGTACGCCGGGTCCGATCGCCGGCGCGGTTCTGCTCGATGGCGAACCGGTCGAACTGCTCGATCCGCACTGGCTGTTTGCCGAGCATGGCGAGGCCGGCGCGAGTTCCGAAACCGCGCCGCTCTGTCTGCTGACCGGCGGCGAGGATGGCTGGATGCGCACGTTCGTCCAGCCGATGCTCGAGACCGCGGGCTATCGCGTGACGCTCGACGCCAACGAAACCGCGGATGTCGTGCTTGCGCTCGACAGTGCGGCGGACGCGCACGCGGCCAAGGCGCCGGTGGTCCGCCTGCGCAGCAAACGCGGGTGCGAGGGCGACGGAAGCATCTGGCGCTATGATCGCGACGCGCTGCTCGGCGCGCTCGCCAGCGTCGCACGGGGGAAATAATGGACCGGCTTTTCCTGATCGCGCACGTCGCGGGCCAGGCGGTGGCGATCGGCGCCGACCAGGTCGAATCTGTGGTGGATATCGGCACGATCGTCGCGGTGCCCCGCGCGGGCGGCCATGTCCGCGGCCTCGCCGCGCTACGCAGCCGCGTCGTTACGGTGATCGACACCGTCGCGGCGCTGGGCATGACCGGCGGGCAGGATGCCAGCCGCGCGGTCATCACCCGGGTCGATGGACATCACTACGCGTTGCTGGTCGACGCGCTCGACGATGTCGCGCCATTCGTGCTCCAGCCGCTCGCTTCGGGCGTGCCGCTGTCCGAGGCATGGCAGCGTGCGGGTATCGGACTGGTCGAGCGTGACGGCGAACCGATCCTGGCGATCGACCTGACCGCGCTGGTGCCGGCATCCCCGGCGCAGGCCGCGTGAAGCGGCATTAACGCGGTGATTACATCTTTCAGGCACAACTGCCGGTGAACGCGCCAAAATCCGGGAACGGCCCAACATGAAGACCTGCCTCGTCGTCGATGATTCCAAGGTGATCCGCAAGGTCGCGCGTCATATCCTCGAAACCATGAATTTCGAGGTGCGCGAGGCCGGCGACGGGCGCGAGGCGCTCGACGCCTGCCTGGATTCGGTGCCCGATGTCGTCCTGCTCGACTGGAACATGCCCGTGATGAGCGGGATGGATTTCCTGCGCGCGCTCAAGGACAGCGGCCTCCCGTCAAAACCCAAGGTGGTGTTCTGCACGACCGAGAACGGCATGGCCTATATCCGCGCCGCGATCGAGGCGGGCGCCGACGAATATGTGATGAAGCCGTTCGACCGCGAGACGCTCGAGAGCAAGCTCCAGATCGTCGGCGTCGCCTGAGGCTGCTGATATGGCGAGACATTCAGCCGCGGCCGGCCCTCCGCCGGACCGCGATGGCGGAGGCGTCCGCGTCCTGATCGTCGATGACTCGGTCGTCGCCCGTGCCGTGCTCGGCCGGATGATCGAGGGGATGGGCCGGTTCCGCATCGCCGGATCGGTCAGCGACGTGAACGGTGCGCTCGCATTCCTCGCCACCCAGCAGGCCGATGTGATCCTGCTCGATCTGGAGATGCCCGGCATCCATGGTCTGACCGCGCTGCCCGATCTGGTCGCGGCGGGGCGGGGGGCAAAGATTCTGGTGGTTTCTTCCGCCGCCGACGATGGCGCCGCCGCCGCGGTGCAGGCGCTTGCGCTCGGTGCGGCGGACACGCTGGTGAAGCCGGGAGTGGGCAATTTCGCCGGGCGCTTCGCCGCGGTGCTCGAGGACCGGCTGAGCCGCCTGTTCGAAGCGGATGAGGCGAACATGCCGGTTTCGGCGCATGCCGATCGCGCGCCCGGCGAGTTTGACATCGTCGCGGTCGGCGCATCCACCGGCGGCATCCACGCGCTCAGCCAGATGCTGCGCGCGATCCCGGCGACCTTCCAGCCGCCGATCCTGGTCACGCAGCATCTGCCGGCATCGTTCATGAGCTATTTCGCGGCGCAGCTCGCTGTGCTGGCCGGGCGCCCGTGCGAGGTTGCGGCCGCACG
>Ga0247822_10001317_pt1 | contig 15075 bp, 14 predicted proteins | sample 13C_Cellulose_Da_FD_192423 | JGI IMG/M metagenome (GOLD analysis project Ga0247822, IMG submission 192423) | Soil microbial communities from agricultural site in Penn Yan, New York, United States - 13C_Cellulose_Day30 | ecosystem: Environmental > Terrestrial > Soil > Agricultural land | place...
GTCGAGCGCTGGCGGGCGCGGCCGTGCAGGTAGGCGAAGGTGGTGTCGTCGGGCGCGATCAGCCCGGCGCGGGCGCCGGCCTCGATCGACATGTTGCACACCGTCATGCGGCCCTCCATGCCGAGGGCGCGCACGCCGGCGCCGGCGTACTCGATGACGTGGGCGGTGGCGCCGCCGACGCCGACCTGGGCGATGAAGGCCAGGACCAGGTCCTTGGCGGTGACGCCGTGGCGCAGCCGGCCGTCGACGCGGACCTCGAGGGTGCGCGGGCGGCGCTGCAGCAGGCACTGGGTGGCCAGCACGTGCTCGACCTCGGAGGTGCCGATGCCGAACGCCAGCGCGCCGAACGCGCCGTGGGTCGAGGTGTGGCTGTCGCCGCACACGATGGTCATGCCCGGGTGGGTGAAGCCCAGCTCGGGACCGATCACGTGGACGATGCCCTGGTGGGGCGAGTCCATGCCGAACAGGCGGATGCCGTGCTCGGCGGCGTTGGCGGCCAGGCGATCGAGCTGGCTGCGCGCCTGCTCGTCGACGATGGTCAGCCCCTTGCCCGGCGCGGCGACCGCGGTCGGGATCGAGTGGTCCATGGTCGCGACCGTGCGGTCGGGGCGGCGGACCTTGAGGCCGCGCGCGCGCAGGCCGGCGAAGGCCTGCGGCGAGGTGACCTCGTGGACCAGGTGGAGATCGATCGAGAGCACCGCCGGGGCGCCCTCGTCCTGGACGACGACGTGCGCGTCCCAGATCTTGTCGAACAACGTCCGCGTCATGCTGCGTCTCCTGCCCGCTGGACCGGGCCCTTGGCGGCGGGGCCGCCGGCGACCAGCGCCGGGTCCGGCAGCGTGGCCACCGGCCGGCGGGCGACGACGTGGTTGAGCGCGGCCAGGTAGGCCTTGGCGCTGGCCACGACGATGTCGGTGTCGGCGCCGTGGCCGTGGGTCGCGCGCTCCTCGCCCTCCTGGACCCGCACCGACACCTCGCCGAGCGCGTCGATGCCCTCGGTCACCGCGTTGACGGTGAACTCGAGCAACTCGACCGGGGCGCGCACGATGGCGTCGATCGCCTTGTAGGTGGCGTCGACCGGGCCGGTGCCGACCGCGGCCTGGACCCGCACCACCCCGGCGGGGTCGCGCAGGCGCACGGTCGCGGTGGCCAGCCCGGCGGTGCCGCACGCCACCTGCAGATCCTCGAGCACGAACAGCTCGGGGGCAGCGGCGCGCTCGCCGGCGGCCAGCGCCAGCAGGTCGGCGTCGTGGACCGCGCGCTTCCGGTCGGCGATCTGCTTGAACCGGCCGAACGCCCGCACCAGGGCCTCGCCCTCGAGCGGCACGCCCAGCGCGGCCAGCCGCTCGCCGAAGGCGTGCTTGCCCGAGTGCTTGCCGAGCACCAGCTTGCTCTGCTGGGCGCCGACGTCCTCGGGCTTCATGATCTCGTAGGTGCGCTGGTGCTTGAGCACCCCGTCCTGGTGGATGCCGCTCTCGTGGGCGAACGCGTTGCCGCCGACCACCGCCTTGTTGGGCGGGACCGGGAAGCTGGTCGCGCGCGAGATCACCCGGCTCACCGCGGTGAGCTGGGTCGAGTCGATGCCGGTGGTCAGGCCGAGCACCGGCTCGCGGGTGCGCAGCAGCATGACCAGCTCCTCGAGCGAGGCGTTGCCGGCCCGCTCGCCGATGCCGTTGACGGTCACCTCGGCCTGACCGGCGCCGTTGCGCAGGCCGGCCAGCGAGTTGGCGACCGCCAGCCCGAGGTCGTCGTGGCAGTGGACCGAGATGGTCACCTCGCGCGCGCCGGGGACGTTGGCGATGATGCCGGCGATCAGCGCGCCGAACTCGTCGGGCATGGTGTAGCCGACGGTGTCGGGGATGTTGAGCACGGTGGCGCCGGCCTCGATCGCGACCGCCAGCACCTGGTACAGGAAGGCCGGGTCGCTGCGCCCGGCGTCCTCGGGCGAGAACTCGACGCGCTCGCACAGCTTGCGGGCGTGGCCGACCATCCGGCCGACCTTGACCAGCACCTCGTCGCGGCTCATCCGCAGCTTGTGCTCGAGGTGCAGATCGCTGGTGGCCAGGAAGGTGTGGATGCGCGGGTAGGCCGCGCCGCGGATCGCGCTCCACGCGGCGTCGATGTCGCCTTCGTGGGCGCGGGCCAGGGCCTGGATCACCGGCGGCTCGTCGGACGGCCGGCCGCCGAGCGCGGTGCGGCCGACCTCGGCGGCGATGGTCGCCACCGCGGCGTGGTCGTCGGGCGACGCCGCCGGGAACCCGGCCTCGATCACGTCGACGCCCAGGCGGGCGAGCGCGCGGGCGACCTCGAGCTTCTCGCTCGAGTTCATGCTGGCGCCCGGCGCTTGCTCGCCGTCGCGGAGGCTGGTGTCGAGGATCTGGATGCGTCGAGTCGTGGTCATGGCGTGCTCCCTCCCCAGTCGTCGGTCACGAAGCGATGTCCCACCGCCGACATCCCGGAATGGCAACCGAGCAGGCGCCACCACCGAGGGGCATGGGGGTTTGGGGGACGTGATCGTCCCCCATCGGAGGACGCGCAGCGTCCGGATGAGACTGACGGCCGCCGGCGTGGTCCATGGCTGGTTGCTTCATCGTGATTCTCCGAGCGCGGCACGAACGTTCGAGGTGATGCGCCGTCAGTCGCCGGGCTTCACGGTCACCGCGTCGAGGAACGGCATCAGCGCGCGCAGCTTGGCGCCGACCTCCTCGAGCTTCTGGGTCCGCTCCTCGGCGCGGCGGGCCGTGAAGCGGGGCGCGCCCTGCTCGTTCTCGGCGACCCAGTCCTTGGCGAAGGTGCCGTCCTTGATCTCGGCGAGGATCTGCTGCATCGCCGCCTTGACCTCGGGACCGACCACGCGCGGGCCCGAGACGTAGTCGCCCCACTCGGCGGTGTCGCTGACCGAGTAGCGCATGTAGTTGAGGCCGCCCCGGTACATCAGGTCGACGATCAGCTTCAGCTCGTGGAGGCACTCGAAGTACGCCACCTCGGGCTGGTAGCCGGCGTTGACCAGGGTCTCGAAGCCGGCGCGGACCAGGTGCGAGACGCCGCCGCACAGCACCGCCTGCTCGCCGAACAGGTCGGTCTCGGTCTCCTCGCCGAACGTGGTCTCGATCAGGCCGGCGCGGGTCGAGCCGAGCGCCTTGGCGTAGCTCATCGCCAGCGGCTTGGCGGCCTTCGACGAGCTGGCGGTGACCGCGATCAGCGCCGGCACGCCGGCGCCGTCCTTGTAGGTCTCGCGGACGCGGTGGCCGGGCGCCTTGGGCGCGATCAGCGCGACGTCGAGGCCGGCGGCCGGGGCGATCGTGCCGTAGTGGATGTTGAAGCCGTGGGCGAACATGAGCAGCTTGCCGGCCTTGCCGTCGAAGTGCGGGGCGAGCTGCTCGCGCCACAGCTTGGGCTGCGAGGTGTCGGGGGTGAGCACCATGAGGACGTCGGCCCAGGCCGCGACCTCGGACGGCGGCGCGACGTCGTGGCCGGCGGCCTTGGCCTTGGCCAGGCTCTTCGAGGTGGCCGGCAGGCCGACCTTCACGGTGACGCCCGAGTCGGCGAGGTTGCCGGCGTGGGCGTGGCCCTGCGAGCCGTAGCCGATGACGCCCACCTTGCGGGCGCGGATGAGCTCGAGGTCGGCGTCGTTGTCGTAATAGAGCGTGGCCATGGTGGGTCTCCTCGGGGTTCAGGCGCCGGCCGCGGTGGCAGGCTTTTGCGAATGGGTCAGGGTGTCGGCCTTGGGCATGGCGATCGCGCCGGTGCGGACGATCTCGACGATGCCGAACGGCTCGAGCACCCGGCGCAGACCGTCGACGCGGTCGCGGGTGGACGTGATCTCGACGATCAGGGCGTCGGGCGCGACGTCGACGATACGGGCGTCGAACAGCTGCGCGGCCTGCACGACCTGGGCGCGGGTGGCGGCGCTGGCCTTGACCTTGATCAGCGCGAGGTCGCGCTCGACCGCCTGGTCGGCGTCGAGCTCGACGACCTCGACCAGGTCGACCAGCTTCCACAGGTTGGCCTCGAGCCGGGCCGCGGTGGCGTCGTCGGCGCCGACCACCACGGTCAGGCGCGACAGGCCGGCGACCTCGGACTGGCCGACGGTCAGCGAGACGATGTTGTAGCCGCGGCGCCGGAACAGCGACGCGACCCGGTTGAGCACGCCGGGCACATCCTCGACGGTGGCCACGAACGTGCGCAGGCGCTGGCGGGCGGGCGGGGTCACTTGGGCAGCTCCTGGTCGTCGGGGTCGGCGCCGGTCTCGGCCAGCGGCGAGCCGCCGGGCGGCGGCGTCGACCCGACCGGGCGGCGGATCATGTCGTGGAGGTCGGCGCCGGTCGGCACCATCGGGTAGACCGAGTCCTCCTGCTCGACGCGGAAGTCGATCACCACGGTGCCGGGATCGCGGCGCGCGGCCTCGACCGCGGCGGCGACCTCGGACCGCTTGGTCACCCGCAGGCCGGTCAGGCCGTGGGCCTCGGCCAGCTTGACGAAGTCGGGGCTGCGCATCGGCGTCGCGACGTAGCGGCCGCCGTAGAACATCTCCTGCCACTGGCGGACCATGCCGAGGTAGCCGTTGTTGATGATCGCGACGTTGACCTTCACGCCGTCCTGGGCGCAGGTCGACAGCTCGCACGCGGTCATCTGGAAGCCGCCGTCGCCGGCGACCACCCACACCTCGCTGTCGGGCCGGGCCATGCGGGCGCCGATCGCCGCCGGCAGGGCGAAGCCCATGGTGCCGAGGCCACCCGAGGTGACCAGGCCGCGGGCGTGGTCGTGCTTGTAGTACTGCGCCTCCCACATCTGGTGCTGGCCGACGTCGGTGACCACCAGGGCCTTGCCGTCGGTCAGCCGCCACAGGTCGTGGATGACATGGGCGGCGTACAGCTTGCCGCCGTCGGGGAGCGACTGGATGTCGCGGACCGCGACGTCGCCCTTCTCGGTGTCGATGCGGGCCAGCCACGGCGCGCGATCCGACGCCCGCACCCGCGGCGTGATCGTCTGCAGGAAGTGCTTCACGTCGTCGACGATGCCGACGTCGGCCGGGACGTTCTTGCCCAGCTCCGACGGGTCGAGGTCGACGTGGATCTTGCGGGCGCGGCGGGCGTAGGTCTTGAGGTTGCCGGTGACGCGGTCGTCGAAGCGCATGCCGAGCGCGATCAGGAGGTCGGCCTCCTGGATCGCCCGGTTGACCCACGCCTCGCCGTGCATGCCCATCATGCCGAGCGCGCGCGGGTGGGTGGCCGGGAAGCCGCCCAGGCCGAGCAGGGTGCACGCCACCGGGATGCCGGTCTTCTCGACGAACGCGAGCAGCTCGGCGCTGGCGCCGGCCTGGACGATGCCGTGACCGGCGAGGATGACCGGGCGCTCGGCGCCGTCGATCAGCACCGCCGCCCGCTCGAGCGCGTCGAGCGAGGTCGCCCGCGGCGGCCGGCCGTGCGGCGTGCGCGCGAACGAGCGGTCGTCGGGATCGAAGCTGCAGCTGCCCTGCTGGGCGTCCTTGGTGATGTCGACCAGCACCGGCCCGGGCCGGCCGCTGCGGGCGACGTGGAACGCCTCGCGCAGGGTCGGGCCGACGTCCTCGGCGCGGGTGACCAGCCAGTTGTGCTTGGTGATCGGCAGGGTCACGCCGGTGACGTCGGTCTCCTGGAACGCGTCGGTGCCGATGAGGTGCGACGACACCTGGCCGGTGATGAACACGACCGGGACGCTGTCGAGCATCGCGGTGGCGATGCCGGTGACCAGGTTGGTCGCGCCCGGGCCGGAGGTGGCGACGGCGACCCCGACCTTGCCCGACGCGCGCGCGTAGCCGTCGGCCATGTGGGCCGCGCCCTGCTCGTGGCGGACCAGGACGTGGCGGACGCGGTACTTCGGCAGCGCGTCATATGCGGGCATGATCGCGCCGCCCGGGTAGCCGAACACGACCTCGACGCCCTCTTGCTCGAGGACCTCCCAGATGATCTCGGCGCCCGTCCGGCGCAGAGGTTGAGGAGAAGGGGTGGCTGCGCTGGCGGACGCTGGAGTCATGGGGTCTTCGCTTGGCTCGAAGTCGGACCCGGAGTGCTCGGGTCGGTCGGGTCGGGCGGGAACGTCACCGCGCCCTCGGAGGCCGAGCGCACGGTGGCGGCGTACTTACCGAGCACCCCGCGCGGCCGCGGTCGCGGCGCCGGGGCGTTCGGCCGGGCGTCGAGGTCGGCCTCGACGTCGAGACGGCGGGTGGCGACGTCGATGACGACGCGATCGCCCTCGCGGATGCGGGCGATCGGCCCACCCAGCGCCGCCTCGGGCGAGACGTGGCCGATCATGAAGCCGAACGTCGCGCCCGAGAACCGGCCGTCGGTGAGCAGGGCGACGTCGTTGGCGCCCAGCCCCTGCCCGACCAGCGCGGCGGTGACCGCGAGCATCTCGCGCATGCCCGGGCCGCCCGACGGGCCCTCGAAGCGGATCACGACCACGTCGCCGGCCTTGATGGCGCCGGCCGCGACCGCGGCGAACGCGTCCTCCTCGCTGTCGAACACCCGGGCCGGCCCGGTGTGGCCGGTGCGGGCGTGGCCCGACAGCTTGATGACGCAGCCCTCGGGGGCGAGGTTGCCGCGCAGGATGGCGAGGCCGCCGGTCGCCGACTTCGGCTTGTCGAGCGTGGTGATGACCTGCTGGCCCGGGGTCTCGCGGGCGGCCTGGGTCTCCTCGCGCAGGCTCTTGCCGGTGACCGTCGGGGTGTCGACGAGCAGGCCGGCGGCGAACAGGCGGTCGCACAGCACGGCCATGCCGCCGGCCTTGTGGAAGTCGACCGCGGTGAACCGCCCGCCCGGCTTGAGGTCGGCGATGGTCGGCGTGCGCGCCGACAGCCGATCGAAGTCGTCGATGTCGAGCGGCACGCCGGCCTCGCGGGCGATGGCCAGCAGGTGCAGCACCGCGTTGGTCGAGCCGCCCGAGGCGGCGACCGCGGTGATCGCGTTCTCGAGCGAGGCGCGGGTGATGAACTTGCGAGCGTTGCCGCCATCGGCGAGCAGCTGCATGACCTGCTTGCCGACCGCGACCGCGGCGTCGGTGCGCTCGGGCGCGGTGGCCGGGATCTCGGCGACGCCCATCGGCCCGAGGCCCATCACGGTCACCGCGGTCGCCATGGTGTTGGCGGTGAACTGGCCGCCGCAGGCGCCGGCGCCCGGGCAGGCCTTGTCCTCGAGGGCGCGCAGGTCGGCCAGGGTCATCTTGCCGGCGGCGTGGGCGCCGACCGCCTCGAAGACGTCCTGGATGGTGACGTCCTTCTCCTTGAACCGGCCGGGCGCGATCGGCCCGCCGTAGAGGATGATGCCGGGCAGGTCGAGGCGGGCCAGCGCCATCGCCGCGGCCGGGATGGTCTTGTCGCAGCCGACCAGGCACACGACCGCGTCGACCAGGTGGCCGAGGCACACCAGCTCGACCGAGTCGGCGATCAGCTCGCGCGACACCAGGCTGGCGCGCATGCCCTCGGTCCCCATCGTCACGCCGTCGGACACCGAGATCGTGTTCCACTCGATCGGGGTCCCGCCCGCGGCCCGCACGCCCCGCTTCACGTCGTCGGCGAGGGCGCGCAGGTGCAGGTTGCACGGCATCACCTCGGTCCACGTGTTCACGACGGCGACGAGCGGTTTCTCGAGGTCGGCGTCGCGCAGGCCGGTCGCCTTCAACATCGCGCGCGCCGGGGCTCGGCTCGGGTCTCGCTTCAGGGCATCGCTGCGCATGGTCCTCTCGGGTGGGAAAACGAAAACCCCCGCTACCTTCCGGTGCGGGGGCCAAGCTCTGATTCGGAGTTCCGTCTCAGGTCGGCGGCCCGCACCGGGTCGCAATCAGCAGCACGACGGGCAGCAGCACGATCTCGCCAATAATCAGGCCACCGACGATGCCGTCGACCTTCTCGACACCCGCGGCGCCGGTCCGAAGGACCGTGGCGACCTCGCAGGACTCGTCGAGACGCATCACGGACTCAACACTACGCGCTGGACGCACCGTGTCAAGGAAAAGGAATGCTCACCGATGTTCATCTCGCGTCAACACGCAGTTAACGGGTTGACGCCCACCCTTGAGCATCGCTCAAGCATGTAGGCGGCCGTCCGTAGTCCGGACGATTCTGTCCGGACCGCGGACGCTCCACCCCTACCCGACCCGTGCCGAGCCTCAGCCCGGCGGCGGAAGGATGCGAAAGATCAGGGCATCCTTGTTGGTCAGCGCGGTGCCGACGCAGGCCTTGAAGTCGGCGATGGCGCGGACCACGGTCTCGGCCAGCATGCGGCCGTCGTCGCGGCGGCGGGGGGCGTCCGGCTGCGATCCCACGTACTTGACGAAGTCGTCGTACTTGTCGAGCAGCTTCTGAGGATCGAGGTCCTTCAGCATCGGGACGAAGTACCCCGGGTCGACCACGACCCAGTCGCCCTTGCCGACCTCGAGCATGTTGCGGTCGCCGTACGGGGTCGACAGGTGGTCGTGCGGGATCGACCCCAGGAAGCCCTCGTCGTCGGCCTGGTGCTGGTGGGGGATGACCTCGACGAAGAACACGAACAGCTCGATGCCCTTGCGCAGGTTCGACAGGTCGTCCTCGTCGAGCGGCGGGAAGGTCTCGGGCACGCCGACGTGCATGGCCGGCACCACCACCCGCTCGAGGATGTCGATGGCCAGCGGCGCCGTGGCGCGGCGCAGGCTGACGATCTGGGCGACCGCCTCGAACAGGCCGCGATCGGTGGTCTGCTCGGCGACCGGCTTGGCCTGATCGGCCCGCGACAGCGCCTCGGTGACCCGCTCGACGATGACCTGGTTCTGCGGCCCCAGCCGCGGCCCGGCCTCCTTGATCGCCTCGATCAGCTTGGACGTCGGCTCCTTGGCCCACAGCTGGCCGAGGGTCGCGAAGTCCATCGACAGCCACTGGCCGAGCGGCACGGTGTGCAGCCGCAGGTAGTGCTGGGCGAGGAAGCGATCGAGCGACTGCCCCTTGTCCTTCTCGCGGGCCTGGTCGTGCTGCTCGCGGATCTTCTCGATCTCGGTGACCATGCGCCGGATCGCGCCCGAGCCCATGCGCAGCAGCTGCTCGGCGAACATGAACGGCGCGATCTCGAGGAAGATCTTCGAGAACCCGATCCGCCAGGTGTGGGGATCGTCGCCGAACAGGATCCAGTGGCCGCCGTGGCGCCGGCGCAGGGTCTCGCCGATCCACGAGCCGAAGTTGAACCAGATCTCCCAGTGCGACTCGTCCTTGAGGTCGAGCTCTTCCTTGTCGCCGATCTGGCCGAACAGCCAGGTGTCGAAGGTGATCAGCTCGACCGGGACCGCCAGCGCGATCGCGCCCTGGTCGCCCTCGACGTCGGCGATGGCGTCGACCACCTCGCCGTCGGGATCGATCAGCTCGTCGAGGACGATCTCGGTCTGGCCGCGGACCTTCGACGAGAACCGGTACGCGCCCTCGCGTAGCTCGTTCATCGCCTTCTCGAAGCGGGCCTGGGCGGCCTCCTCGGCGGCGGCCAGCTGCTGGGCGCTCTCGGACTTCTTCTTCGGCTCTGGCTTGTCGGGCTCCGACACGACCGGGGAGATTATAGGAGCGGGTGTCGAGAGCAACCGCCCAGGGCAATTAAGGCGCGACGTCGTGGGCCCGACGGACGCCGATGGCGACGAGCAGCCAGGTGGCGGCGAGCAGCGACAGGCCGAGGCCGGCGGGGGTGAGGGCCTCGCCCACCCCGTAGAGCAGGGCGTGGAGCGGGATGGGCTGGCTCGGGTCGTCGGGGACGACGTTCCAGCACACCGCGGTCAGGTTGATCGCCACCCCGCCGGCGATGCAGAACAGCTGGGCCAGGGTCATCGCCCGCACGAACGCCAGCCGCTCGGGGGAGACCTTGAGGAAGAAGCGGACCGCGGCGACCAGCAGGACGATGCTGAAGCCGATGACGAGGAACATCGACCAGCCGCCGGCCAAGATGTAGGTGAGCACGTCGGGACTCCTGGGGTCGGGTTCGCACGGTACAACGCGGCCGGCCGGCCGGCGTGACAGCCGATGGCGGGCCGGTTGGCTTGTCACGATCGCCGCCCGGGGGCGTTATGGACGTGTGGACGACGCGCTCGAGCGCGATCTGGTCACCCGGCTGCGCGGCGGCGACGCGCGGGCGTTCGACGAGATCTACGAGCGGCTGCGGGCGCGGGTGTTCAGCTTCCTGGCCCGGATGACCGGGCGGCGCGACGTCGCCGACGACCTCGCCCAGGAGGTCTGGCTGCGCCTGGCCCGCACCGCGCCCCGGCTCGATCCCGACACCCGGCTGACCGCGTGGATCTTCACCGTCGCCCGCAACCTGTATATCTCGCACTGGCGGGCGGCGCAGGTGGCCACCGCGCTCGGCGGCGACCTCTTGCCCGAGCCGGAGGCGCCGGCGGCCGGGCCGTTCGAGGCCGCGGCCGAGGCCCAGACCCAGCGCCAGGTCGAGCGCGCGGTCGCCGCGCTGCCGCCGGCCTACCGCGAGATCCTGCTGCTGTGCGCGGTCGAGGGCCTGGCGCCGCGCGACGCGGCGGCGGTGCTCGAGATCACGCCCGAGGCGGCCCGCCAGCGGCTGGCCCGGGCCCGGACCATGGTCGCCGGCGCGCTCGCCGGTGCCGACGGCGCGGCCGCGTCGTATCGTCGAGGAGGTGCCCCGTGACCGATGATCGCGACCCCGGAGCCGACGTCGACGCGCTGCTGCGCGCGGCGCTGGCCTCGCACGACCTGCCGGCGGCGCGCATCGCCGCGGTGCGGTCGCGTGCCCACGACGAGCTGCGCCGCGCGTCCGACCGGCGGCGGCGGGCCGCCCGCGCGCTCGAGGCCACCGCGGCGTTCGCGCTGGGCGCCGCCCAGGTGGCGTGGGCGATCATCGCGTTCCTCGATCGGCCGTCGTGACGCGGCCGAGCGATCACCGCTTGCGGTGGACCCGGCCCTCGATGCGGTTGCCGCCGCCGCCGCCGGGCGCGGCGGTGCCCTCGGCGGCGTAACACACCGGCTCGAGCTCGCGCAGGCGCTGGCGGCGCAGGGTCTCGACCCGGGCGGGGACGAACCGGCTCTCGAGCTGGAACTCGTAGCGGGTGACGGTGCGGGTGACCGGCCGCTGGTGGCACTCGCGGTGCGGCACCTGCTCGGTGCGGTAGCGGGTCACCGGCTCGGACCGACACTCCTGCTGGCTCTCGTACGCGGTGTAGGTCTCGGTCCGCGGCATCGAGCGGTAGGACCGCGACGAGTAGTCGTAGCTGCTCGAATAGGTGGTCCGCGTCCGCGTCACCGGCTTCGAGACCATGCGGCAGCGCTGCTGGTACTCGGTGACCATGCGCGACTCCGAGCGCGTCGTCGTCGAGCACGCCTGCTCGTAGTCGGTCACGGTCCGGGTCACCGGTCGCATCACCGACACCGTCTCGGTCCGGCTCGGCCGCCAGTGCGAGGTGGTGACGGTCTCGGGGACGATCTCGGTGCGGCACTCGACCGCCTGGCCGTCGTGGACCGAGCGCAGGTAGATCGCCAGCTCGGAGACCATCACCGCCTCTTCGGCGTCGGCGCGGGCGAGGAAGTCCGCGACCAGCTGGGTGCCGTCGGCGCCGTCGCCGAACCCGAACGACCGCAGCTCGCCGGGCAGGCCGGCGCGCGCCGCCCGGTCGGCGGTGACGACCTCGGCCTGCACCGGCGCCAGCCGCTGCTCGGGCCCGCCGCCGGCGGGCGCGTAGCCGTACTGGTGGCCGGCCGTGCACGCGGCGGCCGCGAGCAGCAGCAGGACGAGGGCAGAGCGCACCGACCGCATCGACCGACACGTACCGTGAGGCCCGGCCGGCGACAACGGCATCTCGCGGCAGGCTCAGGTCGTCGCCGGCTCCCACAGCGGCTCGGCCCGGCCGTCCTTGAGCGCGGCCCAGCGCCCGAACACGAACAGCGCGTCGGACAGCCGGTTGAGGTAGACGACCGGCAGCTCGCCGAGGTCCTCGTGCTCGGACAGCGCGACGATCAGGCGCTCGGCGCGGCGGGTGACCGTGCGGGCGAGGTGGAACGTCGCCGACGCGGCGCCGCCGCCGGGCAGGACGAAGCTCTTCAGCGGTGGCAGCTCGTCGTTGAGCGGGTCGATGTCGGCCTCGAGGCCGTCGATGTGGCGCTGCTCGACCCGGGGCAGCTTGGCGCGCCGCTCGGGATCGGGCGTGGCCAGCTCGGCGCCGAGGTTGAACAGCTCGTTCTGCACGCGGTGGATGATCGGGATGAGGTGGTCACCGGCCGCCGAGGTCTCGAGCGCGGTGCGGACCAGGCCGAGCGTGGCGTTGACCTCGTCGACCGTGCCGTAGGCCTCGATCCGCGGCGACGCCTTGCTGACCCGCTCGCCGCCGATGAGAGACGTCTGGCCGCGATCGCCACCCTTGGTGTAGACCTTGTCGATGCGCATCGCGCGCAGTCTACCCGGTCCCGGCGGTGGGCGATGACCACCGCGGCCGCCGCGCTCGCGGTCGATCGCTATCGCCACGTCGTCGTGTTGACCGGCGCCGGCGTGTCGGCGGCGTCGGGGCTGCCGACCTACCGCGGCGCCGGCGGGCTGTGGACCGAGGGCGACACCGCGCGCGCCTCCGAGGCGGCGACCCTGGCCGCCGAGCCCGAGCGGGTGATCCGGTTCTTCACCGGCTGGCGGCCGCAGGTGCTGGCCGCCGAGCCCAACCCGGCCCACCACGCCCTCGCCGCCGCCGAGCGCCGGCGCGGCGCCGGGACGACGTTCACGGTGATCACCCAGAACATCGACCGGCTCCACCAGCGCGCCGGCAGCCGCGACGTCATCGAGCTGCACGGCTCGCTGTTCCGGTCGCGGTGCACGGCGTGCGACGCCGCGCCGATCGACGACGATCGCGGCGCGATCGATCCGCTGCCGCGCTGCGGGTGCGGCGCGCTCTTGCGGCCCGACGTCACCCTGTTCGGCGAGCCGGTGCCGGCCCGGCCCGAGCACGACGCCAAGCGCGCGCTGCGCGACTGCGACCTGTTCGTCGCCATCGGGACCTCGGGGCTGGTGTGGCCGGCGGCCGGGTTCGTGCGCGGCGCGGCGTACGCCGGCGCGCGCTGCGTGTACGTCAACACCGAGCCGCTCGGCGACGCGACCGGCTTCCACCAGGCCTACCTCGGGCGCGCCGAGGAGCTGGTGCCGGTGCTGTTTGCCTGAATACGTCGCCGGCGCGAACGCGTGACCGAGGCCACGCACGCCCACACGTGGGCGCCGAGATTGGCCACAGCTTGCCATCCTTTGACGAGCGAAGCGCCGTCGCCTCCCGCGTACGACGGACCTGGCCGTCGAACTGGAGGAGGAGAGATCATGCGTCACGTCTCGTGTCTCGCGCTCGCCGCGGTGTCGCTGGCGATTGCCGCCACCGCCTGTACCGACCCCGGTCCCAGCACCGGCACCGCCGCGATCAACCTGGTCGGCCAGGCGCCGTCGGGCAACATCTACCGGCTGCGCGACGGGATCATCACCGTCCAGGGGCCGAGCTCGACCACGTTCTGGAACACCGAGGACAACCCCGACCGCACCCTGCTGTCGGCCAACGTCGCCGTCGGCAACTACACCGCGTTCCTCCAGGCCGGCTGGCGGCTCGAGCGGCTGATCCCCGGCCAGCCGCCGACCACCGTCGCGGCGACCCTGCTGACGCCCAACCCGGTCGGCTTCGTCGTGTCGCCGCAGGCGCGCACCATCGTCCCGCTCCGCTTCCGCGTCGGCGAGGGTGAGGTCGACATGAGCCAGGGCTACGACATCGTGATCGAGATCGAGGAGGAGCCGACCACGCCGGCGTTCTGCGCGACCGACGCCGACTGCGGCAGCGGCCAGACCTGCTGCCTCGCCGGCTTCCTCGGCACCTGCCGCGCGCTCGCGCCCGGCGAGGCCTGTCCCCTGCCCGACCTGACCGTGTCCGACACCGCGGCGCTGCAGAGCATGTCGATCGGCACCGAGATCTTCAACCCGGGCAGCTGCGCCATCTTCGAGGGCTGCGTCGCCGCGCCCGGCGCGCGCCGCCTGCTCCGCTTCTCGACCCAGACCCCCAACATCGGTCAGGCCGACATGATCCTCGGCGACCCGACCAGCACCGGCGGCTTCGAGTTCTCGACCTGCCACAACCACTACCACTTCAACGGCTACGCCGCCTACGAGCTGCTCGACAAGGCCGGCACCGTGGTGGCCACCGGCCACAAGCAGGCGTTCTGCCTCCTCGACCTGTCGCCGATGCCGGGCACCAGCTCGGCGCCGCGCTACCACTGCGGCTTCCAGGGCATCTCGGCCGGGTGGAGCGACGTCTACGGCTCGGGCCTCGACTGCCAGTGGGTCGACATCACGGGCGTGCCGGCCGGCAGCTACCGCCTGCGCATCACGATCAACGGCGACCGCACCCTGCCCGAGAGCAACTACGACAACAACATGATCGAGGTGCCGGTGACGATCACCCCCGACGTCCCGCCGCCGCCCGGCGATCCGCTGGCCGCGTGCCCCGGCCCGTCGCAGGGCCTCAACCGCGACTGCGGCTGGGAGATCGCTGCCGGCCAGCAGGCGGTCGCCTGCACCCCCGGCACGGCCGTGACCCTCGGGTGTGGCTGCGGCACCGTCGGCACCTGCTCGGCCGATCCGATCCTGCGCGTGTGCGACGGCGACACCGCCTGCACCGCGGCCCAGGCGATCGCCGCCGAGGACGACTCCTGCGGCTTCTGCCCGCAGACGTCGTTCACCTGCCCGGCGAGCGGCGTGTACACCGTGCTGACCGCGCCGTACCGCGCGGGCAATCCGTACAGCTGCGAGGTCGCGATCGCGCCCTGACCAGCGGGGCTCCACGCCGGATCCTCCGGCGTGCACCGACGAGCCGGGCCGCTCCGGCCTGGCTTCGGCTTCGGCTTTCGGCTTTCGGCTTCGGCTTCAGCTTCGGCTTCGGCTCCGGCGTCGGCTTCCAGCGCCAGCTCCGGTTCCGGCATCCAGGACCAGCGCCGGCTCCGGCGTCCAGCGCCTGCTCCGGCTCCGGCGTCCAGCGCCTGCTCCGGCGTCCAGCGCCTGCTCCGGCTCCGGCGTCCAGCGCCTGCTCCGGCGTCCGGCGCCGGCTCCGGCTCCAGCG
>Ga0247822_10001320_pt1 | contig 15056 bp, 17 predicted proteins | sample 13C_Cellulose_Da_FD_192423 | JGI IMG/M metagenome (GOLD analysis project Ga0247822, IMG submission 192423) | Soil microbial communities from agricultural site in Penn Yan, New York, United States - 13C_Cellulose_Day30 | ecosystem: Environmental > Terrestrial > Soil > Agricultural land | place...
CGAAGATGATTCCGATAGGTAAACGCAGGGCCAAGGCTGAGTAGCTGTTGTTGGTAGCGATGATGTTTTTGATTGTGCTCATGATAGTGCTCCGAAAAATTTGATGTTTGAGTAACTGTTGGGTTAGTTGGTTTGGCGCCGCGCTAACTGCTTGTTCGCCTCACTTGTTGCTAGATTAGGCTTGCGGGTGGCAACAAAAAAGCGGAACATTTTGAGCTGTTAGTTCAAATTTTTTGAACACTCATTGGAATACCCGATTTATGCAACATGCCATCACCCTTGATGCCCTCAGAGTCCTTGATGCTATTGAGCGCAAAGGCAGCTTTGGCGCTGCAGCCGAGGCTCTGTTCAAAGTGCCTTCGGCCCTGTCTTACACGGTGCAAAAGCTGGAGTCTGACCTTGGAATCAATCTTTTTGATCGCACCAAGCAGCGCGCGCAGCTAACAGCCGCCGGGCGCCTGCTGCTGGAACAGGGCCGTCAGTTGCTGCAAGCCGCCAATGCGATTGAGGAGGCGGTGCAACAGCTGGAATCCGGTTGGGAAACGCAGCTGCGCATTGCCAAAGACACAGTGCTACCACTCGCACCGCTGTTGCAGCAGATCAATGCGTTTAACCTGCTGGATAAACGCGTTGCAATTACCATCAGCGAAGAAGTCTTGGGTGGAACCTGGGATGCACTGATTGCCGAGCGCTGCGATCTCGCACTCGGAGCCAGTGGCGATCTGCCTAAAGGGATTTTTGAATATCGCTTGATGGGTGAAGTGGAATTTGTTTTTGCCGTCGCGAAGGAACATCCGCTGTGTTTGCATAAAGGCCCGGTGGATGCAGCGGCCATCAGCGCATTTCCAACAATAATTATCGCCGACTCATCCGTTAGCTCACCGGGCCGTTCGTCAGGCTTACTGGAAAGCCGACAAATTATTCGCGTCGCCAATGCTAGCGCGAAAATCCAGGCGCACATCATGGGCACTGGCGTAGGTTTTTTACCCAAGCATTTAATTGCGGAAGAAATTGCGAACAGCAAACTTGTTGTTTTGGAGTGCTCGGTGCCGCGCCCGAATATCCCGCTATATTTAGCTTGGCGCAAAGGCAATAAAGGTAAGGCCATGGAATGGTTTGTAGAGGCGTGTTTGAAAGCGAATTGGTTCGTGCAATATTAATGCAGCACCTGTAGTGCAATATAAATTACTACCGCATAACGCACTGCTTTTCCTAGCCCAACCAATATCAAAAATTTCCAAAAAGAAACGCGCAATACGCCGGCAATAAACGTGAGCGGATCACCCACCACCGGCACCCAGGCAAACAGCAGTGAAATTAATCCATAGCGCTGGAAATGTTGCTGCGCGCGCACCAGCTGCGCAGGCTTAACGGGAAACCATTTTTTATCTTGCCAGCGTAAGCATTCTTTTCCCAAATACCAATTGATGCAGGAACCCAAGGTATTGCCACTGGTTGCAGCCAGCCATAGAAACAGCGGTGAATATTGTTGATAAAGAAGCGTGGCGAGCAGTGCTTCGGATGAAAGCGGGAAAAGTGTGGCGGCGATCAACGCGGTAAAAAACAGGGAGAGATAAACCATAGGGGCAGCGCTCAATAAAATTTACGCCGCAGCGATTGCTGGCACTAATTACAGATTGGGGATAGAGCGGATATCAATAATCCGCCGATGGGAATCTTGCAAAATTTCATGGCCGTATTTAAACATGGGCATTTGCAAAAACAATTCATCGAAGCTTCCGTCAGCCTGCGCGGCAACCAGGCCACGCTCAATTCTTTCTGCGAGTTTTTCATTACGCTTGTTAACAAAAAAACAGTAGCGAATAGGATGTTCGTATTTTAGCAGCAGATTTTGTTCCTGCATTAAACCCAGATCACCATAAGAAGCTAAATCATTGCCTATTTCATGCAAGCCGCGCGAAAGAAAATCATAGCGGTTCATGCTCAGCATTTTAAAAAGACCATTATAGTTAGCTCCGTAAACAACGCTAAAGCCGTTGTAATCCAGAACTCTGCCATCGGTCCAATAGGTGCCGGAACCCGCCTTAAATTCTTTCAGGTCAGCCAGTGTTTTCACTTTATTAAACTGAGGCTGGGATTTTTTATTGATCAGTAATACCCGGTAATTATTCAGGCCTTTCAATAAATCAATATTAATTACCCGCACTTCTTGCGCGCGCGCCTGGGTAACGGAACCCCACATAAGGTCTATGCCAGTACCGGCAGCTAGCATAGTGCGATCACGTTCAATGCCGCCCTTGTGATCGAGAAAAGTGATTTTAAAATCACCATCACTCGCGCGAGTCTTTTCCAGCGCAAGGGTCAGTGCTTGCACAAAATAATAATAGGGTTCATTGGGATTGGTTTTGCCAGTGCCAGAGAGCGTAACGGTTAAGGGTTCCGCATTAGCAACCTGACCAAATAATAACGCCACCACAACAAAACAATACACAAACAGATTGCGCACAAAGTAGTTGTAGGGGCGATTATAGTTTTGCACGTAACACCTTAAAAACCATGGCATCAATAGATTGGCCATGTGAAGCGAATTGAAATTATTATTTTTTCTCGGCGATTTGACGACGCATCGCCGTGATAACAGGAATAACTTCCGGACGAATTTGTCGCCACAAATAAAACGCTTCTGCAGCTTGCCCAATCAACATACCCAAACCGTCAGCAGTTTGCGCTGCGCCACGCTCTATCGCCCAACGCAAAAAAATGGTTGGCTCAGCGCCGTACATCATGTCGTAGCAACAGGCATTTGCAGCGAGCAAATTATCCGGCAATGGCGGCAACTCACCTTGCATACTCGCCGAGGTGCCGTTGATAACAATATCAAACACTTCGCCCGTTAATTGTTCAAATGCTTGTGCTTGCACATTGCCCAGATCGTGAAAATTTTTCGCCAATTCTTCCGCTTTGCTTTTAGTGCGGTTGGCGATGACAACTTGCGCCGGATTTTCTTCCAGCAACGGCTGCAAAATTCCGCGCACTGCACCACCTGCGCCGAGAATTAATATGCGCTTGCCTTCGAGCTCCCAGCCAAGATTGTGCATATCGTGGATCATGCCAATACCGTCGGTGTTATCGCCGAGAATGGTGCCATCCGCTAAACGCGCGAGCGTATTGATCGCACCGGCGCGTTCGGCGCGCGCAGTGCGTTTTTGTGCAAACTCAAAAGCATTTAATTTAAACGGTACAGTGATATTTAAACCTTTGCCGCCTTGCGCAAAAAAATCCTGTGCTGCCTGCTCGAACTCACCTTCATTAACCATCTGCTTGGTGTAGTGCATATCCTGACCGGTTTGCTCGGCAAACTGGCGGTGAATATGGGGCGACTTGCTGTGGTTAATCGGGTTGCCAAACACGGCATATAAATCGGTCATGAATCATCCAAATAAAATCAAAACTGTGTAAAGACTAGCTGAAATTTATTTCAGCCAATCGCGATGCGGTAAAAATTTTTCGTAGAGTTCCGCTTCTGCGCTACCTGCTTCCGGGTGCCAATTATATTCCCAGCGCACCAGCGGCGGCAGCGACATTAAAATCGATTCAGTGCGACCACCGGTCTGCAAGCCAAACAAAGTGCCGCGATCATACACAAGATTGAACTCTACGTAGCGACCACGACGGTAGAGTTGGAAATCGCGCTCGCGTTCCGTAAAAGACATAGCTTTACGCGCGTTAACGATCGGTTGGTACGCAGGCACATAACTGTCACCCACCGCCTGCATCAGCGCAAAACTGTGCTCGAAGCTCTCTGCATTGTAGTCGTCAAAAAATAATCCACCTACACCGCGCGCTTCATTGCGATGTTTGAGGAAAAAATACTCATCGCACCATTTTTTAAAGCGCGGATAAAGATGTTCGCCGAGCGGATCGCACGCATCTTTGGCGGTCTGGTGCCAATGGATAACATCGGCTTCATTGCCGTAATAAGGGGTGAGATCGTAGCCGCCGCCAAACCACCACACAGGGGCAGCACCTTCTTTTTCGGCGATAAAAAAGCGCACGTTGGCGTGACTGGTCGGCACATGCGGATTGTGCGGATGAATCACCAGCGACACACCCATCGCCTCAAATGCGCGCCCGGCAAGTTCTGGGCGATGCGCTGTGGCAGAGGCGGGCATTTGCGTGCCGTGAACATGGGAGAAGTTTACGCCGCCTTTTTCGATCACCGCGCCATTTGTCAGCACGCGCGAACGACCACCACCACCTTCGGCGCGCGTCCAAGAATCCTCAATAAATTGTGCACCGCCATCTTCGGCAGCGAGCGCGTTGCAGATGCGATCTTGTAAATCGAGCAAATAGGCTTTGACGGCGGCTTTATCCGGCCCATGGGAGTGTGTCATGTGAATACCTTATGTGCGTTGAGTGCGTGAATGGCGAGCAGAAGATCACCATTTTACGCGGCCAGCCCTGCAAGCGGGTGTCCGCGCGGCAGGATTCCGACCGATACTTGATGCCAATCAACCGGGACGGACAATTTCTCCGGTGAGCAAATCGCGGATTTCCGATGGCTTGGCGCGTTGACCAACCTGACCCGAAGTAATTGCATCCAACTGATCGCCAAAATAGCGCCGCACATGATGGATGGTAGCTGCAGGAGGCATGCCCTGGGGATTACAGGAGGTTGAAACCACAGGACCGCCAAACGCGCGCGAAAGCCCGGCGGCGACCGGGTGATCGGTAACCCGCAACGCGACACTGCTGAAGTTTCCACTGATCCAGCGGGGAATTAAATCATTCGCCGGCACTAACCAAGTAACAGGACCGGGCCAGGTATTTTTTAACCGCTGCCGCTGAAGATCGTCGAGATGGCTGATAAAAGGAGCGAACATCTTGATATTAGCGGCGATCAGGATCAATCCCTTTTCAACCGGACGCTGTTTCAGCTCCAGCAATTCCAGTACCGCGCCTTCATCAAACGGATTACAACCCAAACCCCAGACTGCCTCTGTGGGATAAGCAATGACGCCGCCGAGTTTCATCTGGTGGGCAGCAAATTGAATACGGGGATTATGCGACCAATCGAGCATGGGTGATACCTATTATCCAGTTGCCGCCAATCTACCCGAGCTATCACCCAAGCTCAACCATTCATGATGTGCGCTGGTAACTGGCGCCAATTTGCTGCACCAGACCCTTGATCTCCAGACCGATCAATTGCGCCGATAAATTGCCAATATCCAATCCCGTGCGTTCAGCCAAAAGATCCATCGGCAATGGATCGTAACCCAGTGCCTGCAGCAGTTCTTGCTCGTGCTGATCCAGTTCAGGTTCGACGCTATCTTTCTCGGCGGCGGTAACAAATAAATCCTCTTGCGGTAGCGCCGCGCGCAGCTCTTGGCGCTTGTAACTGAAGAGTCCTGCCAATTGATCGACAATATCCTGCGCCGTTTCCACCAATGTCGCCCCTTGGCGGATCAGCTGATGGCAGCCGCGCGCAAGCGGGTTGTGGATCGAGCCGGGAATCGCAAACACTTCGCGATCATGTTGCAGCGCGCAAGAAGCAGTTATCAGCGAGCCACTTTGCACTGCTGCCTCAACTACCAAAGTGCCGCCACTTAAACCACTGATAATCCGGTTGCGCTGCGGAAAGTTGCAGGCGTGGGAAGCGGTACCTAATGGGAATTCACTGACCAAGGCGCCGCCGCTATTAATTATCTCTTGCGCCAGCTGGCGGTGGCGCGAGGGATAGATCAAGTCGATACCAGTGCCCATCACGGCAATGGTTTTGCCCTTTGCACGCAGGGCGCCGCGATGCGCTGCTGCATCTATACCTAGTGCCAAGCCACTGGTAATCGCAAAACCGCGCTCAGCCAAATAGTGCGCAAATCGCTCGGCATTTTCGACGCCGCCGCCACTCGGATTACGGCTGCCCACAATCGCCAACTGCGGCAAGCTGAGGCAGGTTGGATCACCGCGCACGTAGAGCAGCGGCGGAGGACGGGGAATTTCGCGCAGCAAGCGCGGGTAAAGTGGATCATCGTAAACGAGGCAATGCAGGTCGGACTGAGATTCAATATAAGCCAGATCAACAGCCAGCTTACGCCCAACATCACTCGATTCAGGATTGTCGCGATACTGTTGCAACATATCGGCTGCAGCAGGCTTCAATAGGCAGCGTAGGGATTGGGAGGGTGAATCGAGCAACTGAAGCGGATGATCAAGTAATTCTTGTAGTCGCCAGTAGCCGGCAACACCAATATCAGGGAGACGTAAGATAAGCAGGGTAGCCACGAGCGGGGAGAGCATAGACTTCATCCTTGAAACAGGCTGCCCATTGGAGGGCAGCCGACAAAAACAATATTACGGGTTGCGTGCCTTATCGTTAATAGCCAATGGGCGATCAGCTTCCAACACCAGCGCAAAACTCATTTTTTCAAAGGTGCGGAATACCATCAACAAGCCAGCACGCTCATCAGGCAGGACAACTTTGCCACCTTTGACACGATCAGTTACCACTTCGCCCGCCTTATAAATGGCCAGCACGTTACCGATTTGTAGCCCTTCACGATCTCCACGGTTAATCATCACCACGTTGAACTTACCAACCTGGGTCACGCCACCTTCGACTGCAATAATCTGGGCTTCGATGTCTACATCGGGTGCACTAGGAAGGAAGATGGAATCAACCGGGCGATCTTCACCGGGCAACAAAGCATCACCGGCGCGCACTTCTTCATAGGTGCGAACCACATCCAAGGTAGCGATATCATCATTTTTAGCCGCAACTGAAACGGTGCCAATACCTTGGGCATAAACACCTAGGAACTCTTTGGTCACAGGATCTTTGAATACCTGCCCTTTGCGATAGATACCATAATTAGAGTATTGCGCATCAAAGTTGCCGCGCGCGTAGGCACGATCTCCGGCACCCACAATTACGTGCTGCTGTTGTCCAGCCAGAATGTAAGGGCTTTGCTCAAGTTCACCGGCAGCGACGATACGACTGCGCGATAAGAATGCATCAATTTTATCGAGCGGAATTGAGCTGATGGCATCTTCAGTATGTTGCACACGAATACTGGGGCTCAGCTTGGTTGCACCATTGATTCCACCTGCGCCCGGCACCATTTTCAAAGTGCGTTCAACAGTAAGGCGTGGCTGGCCATCCAAATAGATCAGTTTGATCAAATCGCCGGGGAAAATCAGGTGAGGGTTTTCGATTTGGGGGTTAACATGCCAAATCTCGGGCCACAACCAAGGGCTGTTTAAAAAGGTACCGGAAATATCCCAGAGGGTATCGCCTTTTTTAACGGTATATTCGTCGGGATGACCCTTTTTAAGCAATGCGTCATCAGCCCATGAAAAGAAGCTAATGAGAGAAGCCGCCGCAACGGCCAAAAATATTTTTTTCATAGAAACCGATCCTGTTTTATTCGGTCCTGAGGCAGATAGACGTATAATAGTTAATTAAAAGCCCATGCTGTTTCCTTTTGCACTGCATAAATCCTGTGCGATCATCATGTTAGCAGCGGTTATTACCTTTTTACTAGAAGTTTGTCACAAACACTATGGCCTTGTTACCTATCCTTGAATTTCCAGACCCACGGCTGCGTACTGTCGCCAAACCCGTCACAGAAGTGGACGACAATATCCGTCGCTTGGTTGTCGATATGTTTGAAACCATGTACGACGCTCCCGGCATCGGACTCGCTGCGTCGCAAGTGAATGTCCATAAACGCGTAGTAGTTATAGACGTCAGTGAAGATAAATCCCAGCCACTGGTGTTTATTAATCCTGAAATTGAGGTGCTTGACACTGAAGTCAGCGAATACGATGAGGGCTGCCTGTCAGTTCCCGGCTTTTACGAGACAGTGGTGCGCCCGGAGCACATCCGCGTGAAAGCACTGGATCGCGATGGCAATCCATTTGAGATTGAGCCGCAGGGGCTGCTCGCCGTGTGCATCCAGCATGAGCTGGATCATCTCAACGGCAAACTGTTTGTGGATCATATTTCGCCATTCAAGCGCACGCGCATTCGCGCTAAATTAGAGAAAAAACATAAAACTGACGCTCGCTAAATGTGCTTCAGCGGTAGCGGCCCCCGGGCTGCTTTTTTGTTTGCTCGTTATTACCGCAATGGATCTGTCATGACTTCCACCTTCAGGATTACCCTTCACGTTATTGCATTGTTTATTACACTGCCACTTTGTGTGTTCACCTACCCAGCTGCTGCGCAACCTTCGCCGCAGCTAAATGCTGAACACTGGGACTCATTATCAGAAGTGAAATTTGGCCGTGATGTGCGCGCAATCTACGTGGATCGCGATGGCCTGATGGAAGTGGAGAACTTCAATAGCCAAGATGAGCGGGCCTACCCGGCAGTGAGAGTACTGGTAGATTTGGCCGAGGTAAAAAATGCTGGAATCCTCGGCGCTTACCGGTCAATCATCTACTTGGTAGCGCTGGATTGCCCCGGCAAACGTGCGCAGAATATACAGGTGCGTTTTTACGCCCAAAATGCTGGAGTTGAACGAACGACCATCATGGGTACGCTCTCGATGTGGGATTGGAGCGCAGAGTCTTACACCCACCCTGGCATAGCTGCCGCGTTATTTCAGCGGCTCTGCAAGACTAAAGTAAGCGAATCATCTGACTGAATAGGTACTGACAAGCCAGTAATAATTATGGCGACAACGAAAACGCGGGCGATCACACATACCGACACTCATAGGCGCACCTCAAATTATTTTCCCACGTGATACACAGCTCCGCGTATGTCACAGCAACTGAAACTAACAAATAGCAGCATCTCCTTGTAAAAAGTAATTTATTAGGTTCTTTTGATTGCTATTGATTTAATGCTTTGTAATTTAACGGGTTATTCATGAACCAAGGTTTACGCATTATTTTCGCCGGCACGCCTGAATTTGCCGCCGAACATTTAACAGCACTTTTGGGCAGCCGCCATCAGGTTATCGCCGTATATTCACAACCTGACCGCCCCGCCGGACGCGGTAAAAAACTCAGCGCCAGCCCGGTAAAAGAAGTGGCGTTTGCGCACAATATTCCGGTTTATCAGCCACTCAATTTCAAAACACCCGAAGCAGTCGCCGAATTGGCCTCGCTCAATGCCGACTTGATGGTGGTGGTTGCCTACGGCCTGATTTTGCCCAAAGTTGTGCTGGATGCACCGCGCCTCGGCTGCATTAATGTTCACGCCTCAATCCTGCCGCGCTGGCGCGGTGCCGCGCCAATCCAACGCGCGATTGAAGCGGGTGATAGCGAGACCGGCGTGACTATTATGCAGATGGATGTGGGCTTGGACACTGGCGATATGCTCATCAAAGCATTTTGTCCGATATTAGGCGATGATACGGGCGGAAGCCTGCACGATAGGCTCATCAGCGTAGGTACTCCCGCACTGCTTGACGCACTGGAGCAAATCGCAGCCGGAACACTAAATCCTGAAAAACAGGATGATAGCCAGTCCAATTACGCCCCCAAACTTAGCAAAGAAGAAGCCGCTTTAAACTGGCAACTCCCCGCACTTGATTTGGAGCGCAAAGTCCGCGCCTTTAATCCTTTCCCAATCGCACATACCAAACCTGCCGGCACTGGCGACGACCAACGTATCCGTGTATGGGCGGCAACGACAAGCGACAAAACCGCAAATGCCGCCCCAGGCAGCATCACCCAAGTAGGTGCAGATGGATTGTGGGTCGCCTGCGCGGAAGGACAACTAATCCTTGAGCAGCTGCAATTACCCGGCAAAAAAGCCATGAGCGTGGGCGAGATACTGCGCGGCCATCCTGATTTGTTCAAAGTCGGCGACCAACTGGAACAACCAGCATGTTAACGGTACGCGCCGCAGCGGCGCAGGTGATAACCCAAATCCTCGCCATGAAAGGCTCCTTATCCAGCCTGTTGCCGCCCATTTCCGCGAAAATACCCGAAAATGACCACGCACTGCTGCAAGAGCTTTGCTTTGGCACCTGTCGCTTTTATCCGCAGCTGCACGCCTACACGGAATGCTTGCTCGATAAGCCTCTGCGCGCCAAAGATGGAGATGTACAAGCGCTGCTTCTACTCGGCCTGTACCAACTGCTGCACACCCGCATTCCCGACCATGCCGCCATTGGCGAAACCGTTGAAGTTACGCGCCATATTAAAAAGCCTTGGGCGACTAAATTGGTCAATGGCGTTTTGCGCAGTTTTCAGCGCGATAGCTCCAGAATTAACGAATTTCTTAGCACAAACCGTGCTTTTTTGAGCAATCATCCGGCTTGGATGGAGGCGATGATCAGCAAATGCTGGCCCGACCAATTTGATGCGCTAATCGCCGCCAACAACCAACACCCGCCTTTTACCCTGCGCCTGAACACCAACAAAATCAGCCGCGAGCAGCATCTCGAATTATTGAAAGATAACGGGATAGAGGCGAAACCTACCCAATTCAGCCCTTATGGCATCACCCTCGCGCAAGCCTGTGATCCACGCAAACTGCCGCATTTTGCTGAAGGCTGGCTCAGTGTGCAGGATGAAGCGGCGCAATTGAGTGGCGATTTGCTGCAATTGTCGCCCAACTTGCGGGTATTGGATGCTTGTAGCGCACCCGGGGGGAAAACCGGGCATTTGCTGGAACTGGAGTCAACCTCGATTGTTACAGCGCTGGATGCTGACGAGCGCCGCCTGAATCGCGTGCGCGAAAATCTGGCGCGCCTCGACGTTAGCGCAAACGTGATTTGTGGCGATGGCACCAAACCGACCAGCTGGTGGGACGGCGAGCAATTCGACCGCATACTGCTGGATGCACCCTGCTCGGCGACCGGCATTATCCGCCGCCATCCAGACATTAAAGTACTGCGCACGCCCGAAGAGCTCGACCGCTTGGGCGAGTTGCAACAGCAATTGCTGAAAAACCTGTGGCCACTGCTGAAACCGGGCGGCATCTTGCTCTACGCAACCTGCTCAATCATGCCCAAGGAAAACACGCGGATTATCGAGGCTTTTCTCGCACGCCAAAAAGACGCCAGCTGCGATCAGCTCGATGTCGCGTGGGGCATAGCTCAACCCCAAGGCCGACAGCTGTTGCCACAACTCGACGGCCACGACGGTTTTTACTACGCGCGACTGCGCAAAGCAGGCTAATGCGCACTAGGCTTTTCTGGTAATTGTACGAATGGCTGGCCGGAACGACCAATAAAAGACCCACAATAACAGGCGAACTATGAAAATCATCATCCTCGGCGCAGGACAAGTCGGCGGTAGTCTGGCGGAGCATTTGGCGAGCGAAGCCAACGACATCACCGTGGTGGATACCGACGAGGCGCGTTTGCGTGAGCTGCGCGATCGCCTGGATATCAGCGTGATCGCCGGTGAAGCATCGCACCCCGATACTTTGACGCAGGCCGGCGCGGAAGATGCGGATATGTTGGTGGCGGTGACCAGCAACGACGAGATCAACATGATCGCCTGCATTGTCGCCGATAACCTGTTCCACACCCCCACCAAAATCGCCCGCGTGCGCGCGACTTCCTACCTGACTCATCACCAGTTGTTTGAATCCGAGGCAATTCCGGTCGATGTATTGATCAGCCCGGAGCAGTTGGTTTCCGAATATATTTTCCGTTTGATCGAGCAGCCCGGCGCTTTGCAGGTACTGGATTTCGCCGATGGCAAAGTGCAATTGGTGGCAGTAAAGGCCTATCACGGTGGGCCACTGGTCGGCCAGGAGCTGCGCTTTTTGCGCGAGCATATGCCGTCAGTCGATACGCGCGTTGCCGCCATTTATCGTCGCAATCGCGCCATTATGCCCACCGGAACGACGGTGATCGAAGCAGATGATGAAGTCTTCTTTATCGCAGCCAAGGCCGATATCCGCGCGGTAATGAGTGAATTGCGTCGCCTCGAAGTCGCCTACAAACGCATTACCATTGCCGGCGGCGGCAATATTGGTTTGCGCCTCGCGAAGATGCTTGAAGGGCGCTACAACGTGCGCGTGATCGAATACAACAAACCGCGCTGCATCCGCCTGTCCGACCAGCTTGAGCGGGCGATAGTGATCCAGGGCAGCGCGTCCGATAAGGATTTGTTGCTGGAGGAGAGCATCGAAGATACCGATGTATTCCTCGCGCTCACCAACGACGACGAAGCCAACATCATGTCCTCCATGCTCGCCAAACGCCTGGGCGCGCGCAAAGTGATGACGCTGATCAACAATCCCGCCTACGTGGATGTCGTGCAGGGCGGTGATATCGACATCGCTATTTCCCCGCAGACCACCACCATCGGCAGCCTGCTCACCCACGTGCGCCGTGGCGATATAGTCAACGTGCATTCACTGCGGCGCGGTGCGGCCGAGGCGATTGAAATCATCGCCCACGGCGATTCCAAGTCATCCAAAGTAGTGGGCAAAGCGCTGGAAGATATAGACCTACCCGAGGGCGCCAACATTGGCGCGATTGTGCGGCAGGGGCCGGACGGCGATGAAGTGGTGATCGCCCACGACGATGTGGTAGTGCAATCAGGCGATCATGTGATTGTATTTTTGCTGCAGAAAAAACATATCCGCGATGTGGAAAAACTGTTCCAGGTGGGATTCAGCTTCTTCTAACGGACTTACTGTTCGGCAGGAGCCAAGACCGCAAGCAATTCGCCATGCAGCAATAATGTTCCTGCGGCGCTGAGCGCAAATTGGTAGAGCGACGACTGGTCAGTTACCGCCAGTTGCGTCAGCTCGACCTGCAAGGGTGCGGAGATTTCGTCGAGATCCCGCACCTGCGCTTCCAGCTTGGATGCGACCGCGACAAAACCTTTGCGCGATGCGCCGCTATCTTCAACTGGAGCACTTAAGCGCGCGTGCAAAATCTGCGCTTGGGCGGCGTATTCCACACCGGCGTAGACAGATAGAATCCCGCCTTGGCGGAGTGGATTGTCCAGCGCCAAATGGGTTTGGGCGGAGCAAAAGATCTTATGCGAATCCCAGCTTTCAACCGCATCGAGCAGCACCATAGGTGCCGCATGGGGCAGCAGGGATTCAATAGCGGCGTAGCCAAGCGGTGCCGATAAAAGTGACTCAGCCATAACAGCGATTACCAACGATAACTTCAGGAGGCGGCATGCTAGTAGATTTCACCCTGGACGAACAGGAGCGCTGCGTGCAGGGGCATTTTCCGGGAGCGCCACTGGCGCCGGGCGCCTGGCTGCTGGCGAAAATCGATCTGTGTCTGCGTGCGCACTTGCCGCAGCGGCGTGTGGCAGGATTTAGCAAAGTGAAATTTATTGCTCCCTTAGTACCGGGAATGGCGGCGCAGTTGGAGGCGGATTTGCCTGCTATCGTCGATCAATCAGCCTTCCAAGATCAATCCCAAACCCAGACTGCAGCGATCAAGGTGCGCATCCGCAGCGGCGAACAGCTTATCCTGGAGGCTAGGGCGCAGTTGGTTTAGCACCCGCTGTTGCGGAGTTGGCCTTGTTAGACTTCACCTCAGGATGCAAAAAGCGCAACACCAATTCTCCGCTCTCACCCACATCAACCCCCGCCGCTTTGAAACGCAAAGAATCAGCGGCGCCCGTCTTACGGCTAAATGCAAAGGGTTCTTTTGGCTTGCCGAAGGCACCGGTATCCAGTTCACCATTGCCATTAATATCGACAAACGCGCGCAGGGCATAGCGACCAGCAGGTAACTCGGCTTCAAGTTTCATTTCATCACCCGCCAAGGGCGGCGACAGGATCAGTTTTGTGGGTTCATCGCCCCAGGATGCGCCGTCTTTTACGCTATAGACGGCGATATAAGCGGTGGCGCCGGGATGGCGATAATCCTGCAGATGGATTGTCAGGCTCGCGGCTTGGGAAACCAGTGGCGTGATAGCGATAATTGAAAACAAAAAGAGTGAAAACATCCGCTTTTTCAAATTATTATCCCCTGAAATTGCTGTGGTAAACTGCGCCGCACTATAACATGGCGTATCACTTTTGATGCCAACGCGGCTCGCCATAACGCGACCTGAAAACTGGAGCTAAGACATTGACGGACATAAGGAAACCAAAGCGCGTACTAATGGTTCACTACTCGCAGACCGGTCAACTACACAAGGTTGTGTCGTCCATACTTGCGCCGCTTGAATCCCAGCCGGCGATCCATATCGATCAACTGCGACTTGAGCCGGTGGAGGACTATCCTTTCCCCTGGCCATTCATCCGTTTTATCAATACTTTTCCCGAAGCTGCGCACGAGCGCGGCTGCGCGCTTAAGCCATTCAATTTGCCCAGCGACGAACCCTACGACCTTGTGATACTCGCGTATCAGGTTTGGTTCCTCGCGCCATCGATTCCGGTAACCGCATTCCTCAAAAGCAGCGCAGCGGAATACCTGCTGGCCAATACGCCGGTGGTGACCGTAATCGCCTGCCGCAATATGTGGTTGATGGCGCAGGAGAAAGTTAAAGCACATCTCACACGGCTGAATGCGCGCCTGGTGGGAAATGTGGCGCTGGTGGATGAAGCTGGCACCGCCGCGAGTTTTATCTCCACTCCGCTGTGGATGCTCACGGGTAATAAAGGCCCATTCCCATTGGGGATTCCGGCGGCGGGTGTCGCCGAGACAGAAATCAATTCCGCCGCGCGTTTTGGGGTGGCGATCCGCAAAGGTCTCGCAAGCGATGCAGCGCTCGACGAAACCCTGCTGCAAGGTTTGGGCGCGGTGCAGATCAACGAGCGTTTGATCGCCAGCGAAAAAGTGGGCACCCGCAGCTTCTACATCTGGGGCAAACTGTTCCTCGCAGCGGGCAAACCCAGTGCCTGGCTGCGCAAACCGCTGACCATCGCTTACGCACTCTTCCTGCTGACCTTGATCCTGACCGTGGTTCCGGTCACATCTATTTTAAAGCGCTTGTTTGCGCCGCTGATGAAAGCGCGTATCGCCCGCCAGAAAGCCTATTTTGCCCAGCCATCCGGCGAAGGGCGGGACAAGTTGAACGGCGATGCCAAGGCCTGTCCGGCCTGTGAAACCTCTGTTGCCCAATAGCGCCAGCGCGATCAAATTAACCATGTTTTGCGCCAGATTAACCGTCTGGTGCGCCAGATATTAAGAAGTAGCTTA
>Ga0247822_10001323_pt1 | contig 15050 bp, 12 predicted proteins | sample 13C_Cellulose_Da_FD_192423 | JGI IMG/M metagenome (GOLD analysis project Ga0247822, IMG submission 192423) | Soil microbial communities from agricultural site in Penn Yan, New York, United States - 13C_Cellulose_Day30 | ecosystem: Environmental > Terrestrial > Soil > Agricultural land | place...
ATGTCGTTGCGTACGAGGGTTAGAACAGTAATGTAACCCGTTCCCATCATGAAAAAGTTTCCCCGATTGTCTTGCGTGGCGAGCTTACTGGCGACGCTGCTCCCCCTTTCCGCTTTTGCGCAGAACGAAGGTGGCTTCACCGTTCAGGAAAAGCCCGGTATCGCGCTCGTAAAACCCCAGGCATGGTCGAAGAACGACCAAGCCACGGTCATGGAGTTCGAAGCCTTCACGGACCGGACGGTGAAAGGCACGCAAGGGGCGGGTTACTACGAATTCAAGACCAAGGCGCAGGACAAGCGCCAGATCCCGGCGGCGAAGGTGGTAAAGCTCCTCGTCTATCCGGATCCATCGAATTTTCAGAGCGTCGTCACGAAGGAAGAACGCGAGAACATCGTGGTCCTGGTGAAGGAACTGAAGGAGGCCGTCACACAGTACCCGGCTGCCCAGACGTACGTGAATCCGGCGATCAAAAAGCTGGAGGCCGAAATCTCCCAGTACGACAGCGGCAAGGTGAAAGTGGCCGGCGTGTGGCAGGCTCGTGAGGCCTTCCTCTCCGGACAGATCACGACGCTGAACGGCCAGCTCCGTGGCGACCTCGTCCGCGCCAAGCCGCCAACCAGCTTTGACCTGAACGCCGACCCGCGCTTCCTCGCCCTGCAGGAACTCGCCGGTAACAGCCCTTCGGCCAATACGGTCGTCAAGGAACTCACCGCGCTACGCGACAAGCTCGTCCGCGAAGAATCCCGCAACGACCTGCTGGCTCGTCTCGCCGAGCCCTCGATCTCCCTCGCCGAAGCGAAGGGCGCTGTGGAGCGTCTCAAATCCCTCAAGCCTGAAGAAGACGCGAAGACCGTGGCCTTCATCAAGAAGTGGGAAGCCGGCGAAGCCTCGATCAAGGCCATGAGAGACGCGGCCCTGCCGCTGAACGAGGCGGTGGAAACCGAGCTCACAGCCATCCAGGTCACCGACACGCCTCCCCAACTCAGCACGGAACTCTCGATCAAGATCGCTCCGCTGCGTGATCAGGTGCGCACCTTTGCCTCCTCGAATCCTCCGCCGGTCCTCGTGATGGAGAACAGGGAGCCCGTTGCCCTCGCGCAGGTCTCGGAAGGATTCATCAAGCTCCAGCCGATTTTCCAGGAAAAGCGCTTCCTCGATGCGAAGGAGATCATCGACAACCTCGTCAGCAAAGCCGAAATCGTCGGTCCGCAGACGGCCCGCATCGTCGGTGGACTGCAGGCTTTCGCCGGTGGCAAGATCGAGCAGTTCTCCCGCCAGCGCGAGGAAGCCAAGCTGCTCCTCGACTCCGGCAAGAAGGACGAAGCCCTCGCGAAATTTGAGGAAGCTTTCGCCACGATCCCGGACAACGGTGTCGGCGAGCAGATCGCGCAGCTGAAGCCCGCTGAGGAAAAGAAGAATTGATCTTGAGACGGGCGGGTCTAAATCCATGATCCGCCCTATGGAATTTTCCGAACGCTGCCGGGTATCGACCGATATCCGGGTGATGTACTTCGACACCGACGCCGGTGGTGTCGTGCACAATATCGTCTATCTGCGCTTCATCGAAACGGCGCGGACTCTCCTCGCCATGCAGATGGGCATGAGCTTTGAGGAGATCAAGCGCACGCAGATCCACCCCGTGGTAGTCCGCACGGAGATCGACTACAAGCGGCCCGCCGTCCTCGGTGATCTGATCACGGTGAAAGGCGGCGTCTCCGAAGTGAGCAAGGTGCGCTTCTGGGTGGAGTTCGAGGTGGTCCGCCCCTCTGACGGTGCATTACTCGTCCAGTGTCGTCAGGCGCTCGCCCTCGTGCAGATGCCGGAGGGCAAGCCGGTCCGGCTGCCGGAGGGCTTTCCCGAGTCCTTTGCCTACAGCGCGTGAAGAACGACCCGGCGTCCCGCTGGCTCCTGCCGCTGCTGCTGGCCGGGGCCTTTCTCCTGACCGTCGCGACAAGCGGACGCGGGTATCTTTTTAACGAGACCGACTGCCAGTATGCCGGAGCGGCCAAGGTGATGGCGGAGGGCGGCTCGTGGCTCATCCCGGAGAACAACGGGATCCCGCGCCTGGTCAAGCCACCCCTGCTCTACTGGGCGATGACGGCCTCGATCGCGGTCTTCGGCGAGAATGAATTCGCCATCCGGCTGCCGGGTGCGCTGTCGCTGTGCGCGCTGGTCTGGATCACGTACCTGATCGGCGAGCGCATGGGGGGACGCTGGCGGGGATTCATGGCGGGCGCGATCCTGCTGACCTCGCTGGGGACATTTACGCTCGGGCGCATCGTGATGCCGGAGCCGACTTTTTGCGCGCTGATCGCGGGCAGCATTTGCTGCGTGCTGCGCGGGATGGATACCCCAGCAAAGCGGAGGTGGTGGTTCCTCGGATTCTGGCTTTGCGCGGGGCTGGCGAGTTTTACGAAAGGCGTGCATGGGTTGCTCTATCCGCTGATCATCATCGCGCTGACGGCGCTCTTTCACCGGGCCGAGCGCAAGGATCTGCGGGGGTTGCTTTCCTGGCAGGGCGGGCTGCTTTTCCTGGCGATCAATCTGCCGTGGTACTTCTATGTCGAGTCCCGCTATCCGGGCTACCTGCAGAATCTGTTCTTCTCCGAGCAACTCGGGCACATGACCGGCGCGGGAACGCCAGCGACGAATCACTCGGACGTCCCGCGCGTGCAGTTCCTCCTGCTGCACCTCGCGTGGTTCTTCCCATGGGCGATTCCCGGTCTGGCGGCTCTCTTCGCCGGCGGGCGGCAGATTTTCTGGCCGCTGAGTTTTCAAACGCGGCTGGTCGTTTTTTGGGTGGGGGTGGTTTTCCTTTCGGCGATGCTGACCGGGCAGCGGCAGGATTATTACGCCATGGCGGGATGGCTGGCGGTGGCGTTGGTGATGGCGGCGTGTTTCGATCGAACGATTCCCCGCTGGTCGCGGATCGTGGTGGCGGCTCTGCTCGGAGCGGGGTTTGTGGCGGCGCTCTTCCTGCCCTCGCTGACGGCCAATACCGAGACGGCCCCCCTCGCCGAGCGCGCCACGGCGTGGAGCACGCTGGTGAACTTTGATGCGAGCGTCTGGAGCAGCTTGTCCCTCACGGCGGTGCTAACGCTGGGAGGGGCCTGCGTGGCGGCGGTGCTGGCGTGTTTTTTACCCCAGAGGAAGGCTTTCCTCGCCCTGACCGCCACGGGCGCGTGCCTGGCTCTCGGTGCGATCAATGGCACGGCCATCGTCTCGCCGTACTTCTCGGCGGGGCCGCTGGAGGAGTTTTTCGCGAAGACCCAGGCTGAGGCGATCGTCTTCGACGGCGACATCGACACGGGGAGCAGCCTGCTTTTCTACGCGGATCGCCCGGTGTGGCTCCTCGACCAGAGAGCGGAGAAAGACTTCGTCGTGCGGAAATTCGGGATCGGTCGCGACCGCTACCTGACTTCGGAAGAACTCGCCCAGCGCTGGCGCGAGGCCGCGCCGCTGCTTTTCGTCACCGAGCGGTCCCGCCTCGCCGAGTGGCGGACGCGTTTGGGCCAGCCGGATCTGGCTCCAGCCGGGGAGGCCGGGACGCAGATCGTCCTGAAAAACCACCCGTGAACAATCTTTCATTGGCAGTGTGTCGGCTTTCCGTGTAGTGCCTTTCTATGGAAAATGTGATCATTGTGGGCACGGGATGTGCGGGCCTGACCGCCGCCATCTATACCGCCCGCGCCAACCTCTCCCCGCTCGTCCTCGAAGGCCGACAGCCCGGCGGCCAGCTCACCACCACCACGGCGGTGGAAAATTTCCCCGGATTCCCCGACGGCGTCGACGGTCCTGACCTCATCATGCGCATGCACCAGCAGGCGGAGAAATTCGGCTCACGCTTCCAGTACGGTATCGTCGAGGAGTTCGAGCACATGGACACGTACAGCCGCCTGAAGGTGGACGGTGTCTGGATGGAAACGAAATCTGTCATCATCGCCAGCGGCGCCTCTCCGCGCTACCTCGGCATCGATCGTGAAAAGGAACTCATCGGCCACGGCCTGACCTCCTGCGCGACGTGTGACGGCGCTTTTTACCGCAACGTCCCCGTCTGCGTCGTCGGTGGCGGCGACTCGGCCTGTGAAGAAGCGAGCTTCCTCACGCGCTTCGCCTCGAAGGTGTATCTCATTCATCGTCGCGACACCCTGCGCGCGTCGAAAATTATGGCCGATCGCGCTCTCGCGAATCCCAAAATCCAGCCGATCTGGAACTCCACGATCACCGAGTATCTCACCGACGAATCCGGCGAAGTGAGCGGCGTCAATCTCATGGATCTGCACTCCGGCAAGAGCCGCGAGCTCGAGGTAAAGTGTGTCTTCGTCGCCATCGGTCACGAGCCGAACAGCGGCCCCTTCCGCGGCAAGCTCGCCACGGATGAGAACGGATACTTAATCCAGGTCGGCGGCACCCGCACGAACCTCGAAGGCGTCTTCGCCGCCGGGGATGTCGCGGATCACGTGTATCGCCAGGCGATCACCGCAGCCGGACAGGGCTGCGCCGCGGCGATCGAAGCCGAACGCTGGCTGGCGAACTTTGAATAACCCCGGGGGCTCGCGCCCTGAGGTGCCTCCCTCCCGCTCGACCGGCATGAAGATTTGCGATCTCACGCAATTTTACTCCCCGGTGAGCGGAGGCGTGCGCCGTTACGTCGAGCAGAAGGTCGCGTACATCCGCAAGCATCGCCCCGACTGGCAGCATGTGCTCGTCATTCCCGGGGCGGAAAACACGTGCACCGGCGACGAACAGGCGAGGGTCTATACCATCGCCTCGCCGTTGGTGAATCGCACCTCGCGCTACCGCATCCTCTTCAAGCTCCAGGCGGTCGAGGACATCCTGGAGCGCGAAAAGCCCGACATCATCGAGTCGGGTGACCCCTACCAACTCGCGTGGAAGGCCGTGGCCTCGGGCGAGGGGTTGGGCATTCCGGTGGTGGGATTTTACCACTCGCACTTCCCGGAGGCGTACATCCGCTCGGTCGCGAAGTACTTTGGCCGGACGGCGCTGTCGGTGGCCGAAGACCTGAGCATGCGCTACGTGCGGTCGCTTTATAATCACTTCGCCCGCACGATGGTACCGAGTCCGATCCTCGCGGATCTGCTGCGCTCCTGGGGTGTGGAAGGGGTCGAGAGCATCGACCTCGGCGTGGATGTGGATGTCTTCAAGCCTTCGGATACGCCACCGGACGCCATCCGGCGCGAACTCGGCATCCCCGAGGGTCGCAAGCTGCTGCTCTACGTGGGGCGCCTTGCCTCGGAGAAGAACGTCAGCACGCTCTTCGACGCGTTCAAGCTCCTGCACGAGCGGCATCCCGGCGAGTATCACCTCCTCACGATGGGCGACGGGACCTTGCGCCCGAGCTTGCTGCGACTCCAGGAAGAGACGGGGGCCGTCACCTGGCAGCAGTATTGCCAGGATTCCGAGAAGCTGGCGGAGATTTACCGCGCGGCCGACGTTTTTGTACATCCTGGGATTCAGGAAACATTTGGCCTCGTGACGTTGGAGAGCCAGGCCTGTGGCACGCCCGTCATCGGCATCCGGGGCAGCTACATGGACCGGATCATTTTTTCCCACCAGGAGCACTGGGCCCGGGAGAATACGCCCGCCTCGTTGGCTACGGCCATCGCGTCGAAGTTCACCGAAGACCTCCGTGCGATGGGACTCGCCGCGAGCGAAGCGGCGCGCCTCCGCTACTCGTGGAAGACGGTTTTCGACCGGCTTTTCGGGATCTACGGCGACGTGATCGATAAATTCGAGACCTAGCCAGTGCGGTCGGGCGCGGGGGGGCCCTGATGCGCCCATAAGTCGCACGGTTTTCGATTTACCCCCGGCACGGAACCTTAAATAATCAAACCGTGCCCTCTCTCGCCGATATCCAAGTCCGTCCCTACGAAGCCCGCGACCGCGAGGCCGTGCGCTGGCTGTGCTGTCAGACCGGTTACCTCGGTAAGCCGATCGATCCGGTCTTTGAGGATCGCGAGCTTTTCGCCGACTACCTGACGAGTTTTTACACGGATGTGGAGCCAGAGTCGTCGTTCGTCCTGCTCCATGAGGGCCAGGTCAAGGGCTACCTCCTCGGCTCCCGGCAGCCTTTTAAGCAGCAGGTACACAGCTTTTTCTCAAACCTGCGGCTCTTCGCGATCGGGATGTTCCGGTACCGGAAGTACAACAAGGCGACCAAGGAGTTCATCCAGTGGATCCTGAAGAACTCGTGGAAGGAAGTGCCCGCCACGCCGCGGCGTACCGCGCACTTTCATTTCAACGTGCTGCCTGAGGCGCAGAGCTTCGCCGGCACGGCCGTGATGATGAATGCGTACTTCGACTACCTGCGCGCGAAGGGCGAAAAAGCCGTCTTCGGCCAGATGGTGACCTTCGAGTCTCGGCGTGGGGCCAAGGTGCTGGAGCGCTTCGGTTTCCAGGTCTTGAGCAAGAGCGAGATCACCAAATGGCGGGATAAACATCCCGAGCCCGTCTATCTCACGACCGTCATCAAACAGCTCGTCGCAGTAGAGTAAAATTTTTCTGCGAATGGGACGGACGATGACCGATCCCTCGTAGTAGTATCCCGATATCTATGGGAATCGTGACCGGATTAATCTGTGTGCTACTGGGTGGAGCCGTCGGCGCACTGGTGACACACTTAATGGGCCATCGTCGCCTGATGGCCGCCGAGACGCGGGCCACGTCGTTTGAGACGCGAGCCACGCACCTCGCCTCCGACATGGAGAAGGTCCGCATCGAGATGGGCGAGGAGCGCGCCCGCAGCAACGAAGTCGCCGCCGCCATGGCCGCGACCGAAGCCACTTCCAACCACCTGCGCCAGAAGCTGGAGGAGGAAGGCAAGCGCATCGCCGAGATGCAGGTTCAGGCTCGCACGGAATTCGAAAATCTCGCAAACCGCATCCTCGAGGAGAAGAGCGCGAAGTTTCTCAGCCAGAACCAGGAGCATCTCGGAGCGCTGCTCGATCCGCTGCGGACGCGCATCGGGGAGTTCAAGGACCGCATCGAGCACATTCACACGGAGGAGACGAAAACCTCCGCCGCCCTGCGCGAGCAGCTCACCAACCTTAAAGAACTCAACCAGCAGATCACGCAGGAAGCGGGAGCCCTCACCCGCGCACTGAAGGGCGAATCGAAGACCCAGGGCTCGTGGGGCGAACTCATCCTCGAGCGCATCCTGGAGAAGTCCGGGTTGCAAAAAGGCTCGGAGTACGAGACGCAGACGAATTTCCGCAATTCCGAGGGCGGTCGCTACCTGCCTGACGTGGTGATCCACCTGCCCGAGGGCAAGCACCTCATCATCGACGCGAAGGTTTCACTCACGGCGTATGAGCGCTTCGTCAACGCCCAGGATGCGACGCAGCAGGCGGCCATTCTCAAAGAACACACGCTCTCCGTGCGCCGCCACGTGGAAGAGCTCTCGCGCAAGGACTACCCTGGGCTCTCCGACCTTCAATCGCCCGATTTCGTCCTGATGTTCGTCCCGGTGGAGCCCGCGCTCCAGCTCGCCCTGCAAAGCGATCCGGATCTGTACGCGTCGGCCTTCGACCGCAACGTGGTGCTGGTTTCCTCCTCCACCCTGCTCATCACCCTACGCGCCATCGAGAACGTCTGGCGTCGCCACAAACAAACGCTGAACGCGTTGGAGATCGCTAATAAAGCAGGCGCGCTGCACGACCAATTCGTCCTCTTCACCGAATCCCTGCACGAAATCGGCCAGCGCCTCGATCAGGCGCGCGGGTCCTACGACCAAGCCCTCTCGCGTCTCAGCACCGGTCGCGGCAATCTCGTGCGCCGCGTGGGAGAGTTACAAAAGCTCGGAGCCCGTGCTGATAAACAAATCGCCGCCGCGCTCGTCAAACAGTCCGAGGAAGACGCCGAACAGGAAGCTCTCAAAGACGAGATCGCCCCTGAGGCTCCGCCCGTCGCGGCCCTGCCGCCAGTCGCCGCACCGGTCATCGAGGCAGAACCTGAGCCCAAACCGTCGGCTCCTGCTGAGATCGAACCAGCCACCGAAGAATCGGCGCCCACCGCCGCCAATGCGATCAAGCGCACCGCCTCGAGCACCAAGGCCAAACCCGCGCCCGTCCTCTCCGACGAGTTGCCCTGGTAGTACATCTGCATTGACTACTCCCTCTCCCTGCTTTCGTGGCCGGGAGGGAGAGAACAGTCCGTCTCTTCTTCCGCCAAATCGTTGGCGACCTCATCATAGGCGCACATGCAGCTCCTTCATTCGGTCGTTGTTGCCATGGCCGTCATCATCGCGCTGACGTCTCGCATGCAGGCGGCCGGCACCGACAAGATCACGTCCACTCCCGATCTAAGCCAGACCGATCCGGCAGGGGCCTTTGAAGGTGACGGCAGCAATTATTGCGCGCCGGTCGCCATCTCCAATTCGCTCATGTATTTGTCGCGCCACGGCTTCCCCGACCTGGCCTCGCAAGAAACCAGCACCAAAGATGCGCAGATCGAGGTCGTTCACTACCTTGCCTCTCCGGACTATCTCAAAACGGATGCCAATAGCGGCACGAATCCCGCGAAAATCCTGATTGGGCTCACCGCCTATCTCGCCGACTGCGGATATGGCGAAGCGACTCTGGAGTATGAGGGCTGGCGCGAGGTCTCCGAGAGATTTGACCAGGGTGCGGAACGCCCCGACCTCGACTGGCTCCGCGCCGGTATTGACAATCCCACCGGCGCCGTATGGCTGAATGTCGGCTGGTATAAGTATAACAGCGATACTGACGAATACTATCGCGTCGGCGGCCACTGGGTGACTCTCGTCGGCCATGGTGTCGATGCCGACGGCGAAGAGGATCCCGCGGCCTTTGTCATCCACAATCCCCTTAGCAAAAACGGCAACCGCGTTTCGCACGACATTATTTACGCAGAGCAAATCACATCCGGCACACTCACCGCCACCGGCCAGAACCGCCTAAAAGGCCTGCCTCGCAGCGCCAAGGGATACTATGAAATTCACCGGGCAACTCGGCACACGCGCAGGCTATACCGCAATCCTCGACGACGCGATAGCCCTAAACATGGGCGAACGCTAATCGCATAAATATCATTTCATAAGCAACTCATCACTAAGAGCTTGTCGCCGACGCATACAAATTACCCTTGCGCCGACCGCTAAGCAGTGAGACCCTTCCATTGTGAAAACACATAAATACTACAATCGCTTCCTCCAGGACGTTGTAGTCAGCATGGCTCAAGCTGCCCTTCTGGTCAGCGGCGGTCTTGCTGCCGGCCTCATTGCCCTTTCCTATTTGGGCAACGGTCTCAAGTAAACCAAGATGCCATCCGTCACGCCGTTTCAACAGCGCGTCTATGATGCGACACGGCAAGTACCCAGAGGACGGGTGGTGACATACGCCACAGTGGCCAAAGAGATCGGCTGTCTTTCTCCTCGGGCAGTCGGTCAGGCCCTGCGGCATAACCCTTTCGCTCCAGAAGTCCCCTGCCACCGCGTCGTGGCATCGGACCGCTCACTTAACGGCTTCAACGGCCACACCGACGGTCCTGAAACGGCCCGCAAGCGCAGCATGCTGGAGGAGGAAGGCGTGGAGTTCGACATCGAAGGTCGTGTGCATGTGAAGTGCATGGTCGTGGAAGACGAACCGTTTGCGCTGCAGGCTTGAATTGCACTCGGGCCTTCTCCCACGCTAAGATCGGTCCATGCCGACTGATGTCCGCGTCCTCAAAGTCAGCCAGCCCACGGCTTTCCAGCAGCGGGTGTTCGATGTCGTCTGCCGGATTCCGGAGGGCTTCATCTCCACCTATGGCGAGGTGGCCAAGGCGATCGACTGCGGGTCCTCGCGCGCGATCGGCCAGGCATTGCGTCGCCATCCTTTCTCGGAGGACGCTCCCTGCCATCGCGTCATCGCGGGGGATCTTAGCATCGGCGGATACGGGGACCACGAACACAAGGACTTCGTGCGAAAGCGCCGCCTCCTGGAGCAGGAGGGTGTCGCCTTCGATGACGAGTGGCGGGTCAAGCCGGAGCATCTCATCACTGCTTCAAAGCTAAAGATCCCAAGCCAGTCCCGCCGGAAAGCAACTACTAAGGCGACCTCTTAGCTATCTGCGCCGATGAATCTACTCTGCCGCGAGATCGCCTTTGGCTCTCCGCTCTACCACATCACCGTGGAACTCCGGAAGCGGGTCCTGCGGACACCTCTGGGACTCGACTGGGAGCCCGATGCCTTCGCCGGAGAGGAAAAGTCCTTTCACATCGGCGTCTTTTCCGAAGAACATGAACTGCTCGGCTGCCTGATCCTCAAGCCCCTCGGCACGACCGAACTCAAAATGCGCCAGGTCGCCATCGAACCGGGCAGACAAGGCCAGGGGGTGGGCGGACGGCTGCTCGCCTTCTCCGAGGAGTTCGCCAAAACAAAAGGGTATCGGCGGATCTCCGCGCACGCCCGGGAAACGGCCCTCACCTTTTACCAGCGACACGGGTATGACGTGAGCGGGGAGATGTTCCTGGAATTGACAGTTCCCCACTTCGCCATTGCCAAATCCCTGGCGGAGGGAGCCTAGCCGTTCTGCGCTGGAGAGTTAAGTGACTCAATGCCGGCATCGACAGTGACACTTCCGACTCGAGATATGGCCAAGCCTTGCAGGGCCGTGTCTCCTAAAGCGGTGAAGCGCGGGATGGCAGCTAGACCGGTTTGAGTAGTTCTATAGCCAGTTGGACAGCCGAGCGGCACGTCATGGCGGACTCCCCTCCATGGGGTATATTCCCCATCCGATAAGGCCTGCTTTTTAGGCGAAAGCACGATAAACGGATCGACACCCGGGACAAGGGCCCGCCCCCCCGGGGACAACCGCTCCGCTGACCGTCCTTACTTATGAATTTCTGGAAATTTTGCCTAGTCGCGATCATCGCCTCCCTATGCAGCGGTATCTCACCAGCCGCGATCGTGCAGTCTGCGGAGCATCAGAAGGTCGCCTATTTTCTCGCCAGCGTCCCAACGCGAATCGAGCGCTATCAAATGGATAGCAGACAGTGGCAGGCAGCAATACCTCTGTCCAGCGCCCGCGGCACCCCCACCGCGATAACTGTAGATGCTGACGGCATCTATGTGGCTTATATCTTGAGCGTCTATCGCTATAAGCTGGACGGCTCAGCCGAAACGCATGTTTTCAATGCGGACTACCCGGTCAAAGCCCTTCATACGGATGGAAACCTCCTCTTCGTCAACTTCACGGCGTATGGCTATTCGCGCCTAGCCAGCATTAATAAGACAACCAATACCCTCATCTCACGCAATGAGGCCTATAGCTCATCGATCTTCGGCTCATCAATCGCACCTGGAATCAATAAAATCATTGGCTTGGTAACGGATCGGTCCCCATCAAGCACCATCTCCATCAGTTACACAGACAGCGGCGAATTCACCACGACGGAGAGCTATCGCCACGATTCCGATCAAGCGATGGCATCAAGAACCTGGTTGTTTCCCAACCAGGGTCGACTGGTTGACAATGCCGGCATGGTCTATAGCGCGGGAGATATGAGCCTCGTCGCCACATTTCCCACCGAAATCGATGATATCATCTTCAATGGAATGGACATCCCGATCATCGCTCAAGGAAATCAACTGCTCGGCTACAATGCCGGCCTGCAGGAGGTAGGAAGAAAGTCCCTCGCGAAGGCTCCCTATAAGATCTTCGTCAACGGATCTGATGTGCTGATCTTCTCCTTGGATTCCAGCATCAGTCGTGGGCTATCGGTAACAACGACACCGCTCACCGAGATCAACGCCAACCATTCCAATCAAGCCCCCGATCCGGCGACGTTGTCCTATCTTCCCGAGACATCTTTTATCGGAAACGACGGCCTCATATACCTCGTCAGCAATGGGCACCAAACCATCTTCCGATGGAATCCGATCACGCAGACTTATGCGACCAACATTCCGCTAAGTGCCATCCCAAGGTTTGTGACCTATGCTCCCGCGCTAAATCGCATTTACGTTACCTATCCTAACGGCGAGATCCGCAGGATCGAACTGAGTGCCCCCGACTTAGCAGAGCTACCATATCACACGCTGCCCGCCGCGCCGCTGGGAGTATCCAGCGCAGGCACCTACCTCTTCATCCGCGACCACAATGGATACGGCAATCACCTGACGATCAATCAATCCGGCATCTTAGTGGATCGCAAGAACAAGAGTTACAGCTACTCCAGCCAATACACATGGAGCGACGCCACCCAAAAAATGTACTTTTTCCGAGATGGTCTTTCTCCCAACGACCTGATCTGGGAACAGATCAATGCGAATGGAAGCGCGTATCCCGGCATCGTGGCTGGCGGCATCGGTGCCATGCAGGACTCCCCACTGCACACGAGCACGGGTATACTGCCTCCGATCCGGGTCTCACCTGACGGCGCAAGGGTCATTCTAGGATCTGGGCGCGCCCATGATGCAACCACTCTCGCGGTCGCCCCCCACTCCCTCTCAAACTCGATCAAGGATGCCGATTGGATGACGCCAACTGATCTACGTTCGATCCGCAACCTAAACACCAAGACACAGTTTCAACAATGGAGCGGATTAGATTACACGGCAGGTCTCACCAAAGAATACCCTGGGACAGCGCACCGCATACTAAGCTTGAGCCCCACCCGAGTGCTAGGCGTTGCCATGCTTGCGAATGGCCAGCCTTCCTTTTACCTTCTCGATCAAAATTTCGATCTTGTTCCTGCGACGACTCTAGCGCCCCCCAGTCGACTCATCTCCGGGACGGTCACCACTACCAGCGTATCTCTGCAATGGGCCGATGTCTCAGGAGAAACGTCTTACCGGATCGAACGTAGAATTTTGCCCAACGGCAGTTGGACTGCGATCGGCACCTCCGAAATTAGTACGCCTACATTTGAGGATCCGACGCCTCCAGCCGGAAGCTACTCCTACCGGGTAATAGCACTAAACTCAGACGGCGAGTCAGGCCCATCGAACGCGACCACTGTATCCATCTCTCCGCCATCACAACCGCAAGGCCTAACCGCTCGGTTCCTGTCGCGGACTAGAGCTCAAATAGATTGGCTGCCAGTAGCGAATGCCACAGGGTATGAGGTGCAGCAGGCATCTAACCCAGCTGGTCCTTGGTTGACGACAGCATCCAACATAAGCCCGCTAATCACCACGATCGAACAATCCGTCGCTCTGATTGCCTCACCACTTTACTTTAGAATCCGCGCAAACGGCACTTTTGGCTACTCGCCATACTCAACGACAGCATCAGCAACACCCCCGCCGCAGGCCGTGCCAGCTACTCCAGTGCTGAATGCCCCGACAGCTACCTACGGCAGGATATCTCTGACTTGGACAGATGTCGCGTGGGAAGACGGCTACTGGCTCGAGAAGCGAGCGGTCGGCGAAACCTATTGGGAAACCTATAGTGTTGGTCGGGATGTTGTAAGTTACGAAGACGAGGAAACTAATGCGTGGATCGATGATCAACTAACATCGGGCGTGAGTTTCCAATATCGAGTGCGGGCGACGAATAGTGCGGGCTCATCCAGCTACTCCAACATTCAGACGATGCAAGCTATCGTCCTACCCCCGCCGTCCCAAGTCACCATCGGTGCCGAATCCCCCTATAAAGTGACCGTTTCCTGGAACGTCGTGCCTGATGCCCTTTCTTACACCCTGGAGATCTCAAACGACGGAACGTATTGGAGTACAGAAACTACAGTTTCGCGGGGGCAACCCCTAACCGTCTCCATCAATTATTTATCTCCGAGTACCACTTACCGATACCGCGTTCGCGCAAGCAACAGCGGTGGAGCCTCCTTACCATCTGCGGTCGTTACCATCACCACTCCCACATTAATGGCGCATTGGCGCTTCGTGAACTTTGGCACGACCTCCAACACCGGAGCCGCAGCGAATCTCGCGAAAGGGCCTGATGGAATCCCCAATCTGTTAAAATACGCCAGCAATCTCAATGCCTCCGAGAAAGTGACGTACGCAGAGTTTCAGTCCAAGGGACTGCCACGAGTGGAAGCAAATACATCTCGAGACAGACTCCAGGTTTCCTTCCTACGACGGAAAGCTACCTCTGACCCAGGGATCAGCTACTCTGTGGAATTCAGCAGCAATCTCGTGCAATGGGCTGCGGAGGGTAGCGCAGCGACAGTCAGGTGGGTCGATGATGTTTGGGAACTCGTCATCTGGGAAGATTCGGTAAAACTATCCGAATCTCCGCGACGCTACGCTCGGGTCAAAGTGACCGAGATCCCGTAGCCGGTCTGGCAACGCCAACGCACGGAGCGAGGGAAAAGTGAAAGGGACCTAGTAAAACTACGAGGTTTTGCCGATGGTCACATTTTGCTCAAGATGAGACAGACACAGGTTCAACGCTGCCGTACCTGTGAAAAATCTACCCATCGCACTCCTGAGCGCCGTCGCCATCCTCACAAGTGGAGGCGCGCTTCTCGCCCAAAGTAGCTACTCCTGGGGGCCGAATGGCTCCGGCACTCCCACGGGAGGCGCTGGCACCTGGAATCTCTCGGATCCCTTCTGGACAGCGGATGGCGGGGTTACTTATCAGCCGTGGGCCAGCGACAGTAATGATGATGCATATTTTGGCGGCACGGGCGGCACGGTAACCCTGAGCGAGCCCATCCAGGCGGGTCGGGTGTTTTTTGATTGCAATGGGTATGTATTGGAGGGAAGTGGTCTCCGGTTGGCCGGGGGCAATATGTCTCCTTCCTTCACCGTGACCAACGCCGGCGATACGGCAACGATCCGATCCAACGTGACGATCGCACCCGGTATCGGAAGTTTCATAGTGAGGGGCGCCGGCACGCTCAATATCGCGGGCTCTCTCGGCTTTGAAGACTCGGGGAATTTTTATGTCCAGGGAGCCACTGCCCGGGTGATGTTGGCGACAGGTTCCCTCGACTCGTCTTTTGCCTATCTCAACTTCGGAGGGATCAGCGGAGGGGAAGGCGGCGGCGGCACGTTCGCGGTCGATAACACGGGAGCCACGGGCAATAAAACCGTCGCATTTAGCTGGGGTGTCTCTACGAC
>Ga0247822_10001324_pt1 | contig 15045 bp, 16 predicted proteins | sample 13C_Cellulose_Da_FD_192423 | JGI IMG/M metagenome (GOLD analysis project Ga0247822, IMG submission 192423) | Soil microbial communities from agricultural site in Penn Yan, New York, United States - 13C_Cellulose_Day30 | ecosystem: Environmental > Terrestrial > Soil > Agricultural land | place...
GCGGGCAAAAGCCTGGATCCGCTCGCAACTTCGCGAACTGGGTATGGCGAGATCGTCTCGGTCCGCCAGCAACGCCCGCTCGGCCTCGGCCACGCCGTCTGGTGCGCGCGTCACGTTGTCGGCGACGAGCCGTTCGCGGTCTTGCTCCCCGACGATTTGATGGTCGGCTCGCCCAGCGCTCTGAAGCAGATGGTCGCCGCCTATGAGCAGGTCGGCGGCAATATTATCTGCGCCGCCGAAGTGCCGCGCGACAAAACCACGAGCTACGGAATCGTCACGCCGGGCGCGGTCGATGGCAGCCGCACCGAAGTGCGGGGCCTCGTCGAAAAACCGGAGCCTGAAGATGCGCCGTCGACGCTCGGCGTGATCGGACGATACATCCTCCAGCCCGAGGTGATGCGCATCCTCGACGGGCAGGAGACCGGCGCGGGCGGCGAGATCCAGCTCACCGACGCCATGGCCCGGCTGATAGGCACCCAGCCGTTTCACGCCGTTACGGTCGATGCGAAACGCTACGATTGCGGGACGAAGCTCGGCTTCGTTAGCGCCAATCTCGCGCTTGGGCTGGCCGACCCCGATATCGGCGAGGCATTGCGGGCTTCGTTTCCTTAGGGGTCCAATTCCACGTCCCAATAAAGGTAATCCCGCCAGCTCGAATGGAGGTAGTTGGGCGGGAAGCTCTTACCGTGGTCCTGCAGCTGCCAGCTGGTCGGACGGATCGGCTCGCGGTGGATCTGCATTCCGGCTTGGCGCGGCGTTCGCCCGCCCTTCTTGAGGTTGCAGGGTGCGCAGGCGGTGGCGACATTTTCCCACGTCGTCCGGCCGCCTTGGGCGCGCGGCACGACATGATCGAAGGTCAGCTCCTTGGGCGAAGCGCAGTAGACGCAGCGGAAGCGGTCGCGGAGGAACAGGTTGAACCGGGTGAAGGCCGGATATTCGTTGGGTCGGACGAACTGCCGAAGCGCAATCACCGACGGAAGCTTCAGCGCCTGGCTGGGGCTGTGAACCTCGCGGTCGTAATGGGCGACGACGTCGACCCGCTCCAGGAACATGGCCTTGACCGCGGTCTGCCACGGCCACAGGCTCAACGGGTAGTAGCTCAATGGGGTGTAGTCGGCGTTGAGCACCAGGGCAGGGCAACTATCGGGATGGCGGAGTAAATCGGTGTGGTACACGCGCGCAAAGCTCCTGTTCGGTCATGGTCCGAACTGAAGCTCCCCCGGCCCCGTCGCACGCAAGGAGGAGAGGCCATGTCGGGCCGTCTTCCCTTGTCATCACGCGGATGCCAACCCGCGATGACAGAATCATGAATCATTCGGCGAATCATCGTCAAGAGTCGAAATTGCCACAGTGAGTATATCACGTTTCGCCCCCTCCCCGTCCGGGCGCCTCCACCTCGGCCATGCGTTTTCGGCGGTAATCGGCCACGAAGCGGCGCGCGAAACGGGCGGAAAATGGCTATTGCGCATCGAAGATCTGGATCCCGGACGGTGCCGGCCAGAATTCGTCGACGGCATAATGGAAGAATTGGATTGGCTCGGCCTCGGTTTGGACGGAAAGCCGATCGTCCAGTCGAAACGCACCCCTCTTTATGCCGCCGCGCTGGATCGATTGCAGGACAAGGGGCTCGTCTATCCCTGTTTCTGCACGCGGGCGGACATTGCCGCCTCCCTGACCGCGCCGCACGGCGACGCCGGCGCGGCTTACCCCGGGACCTGCCGCGGCCTGCCCGACGACCCCAAACGCCGAGCGACAACTCCGCATAGCTGGCGGCTCGACAGTGCCAAGGCCCTCGATCTGACAGGCCTCCCGTCTTGGGCCGAAGCGGACGGCGGGGTATTTCATTCGCAGGCACGCGACTTCGGCGACGCAATCCTGGCGCGCAAGGACGCGCCATCCTCTTACCATCTCTCCTGCGTCGTCGACGATGCAGACTGCGGAGTCGACCTTGTCGCTCGCGGCGAAGACCTAAGGCCTTCGACCCCGACCCAACGATTGCTCCAGATCCTGCTCGGCTTGCCGGAGCCGACCTACTTTCATCATCCGTTGGTTCTTCACGAAGATGGGCGCCGTCTCGCCAAGCGCGATCTTGCTCCGACCCTCTGTGCGATGCGCGACTCCGGCGTGGACGGACGGGCGCTGGCGGACCAACTCAGGTCGGCACGCTTGCCCCTAGGATTTGCCTTTTCGAACGCCTAGATGAACGCCCATGAACGTCCTACTGATCATTGCGCTTATCGCCGCCATGGGCGCGACTGGCTACGTTCTCGTTCGCGGCATCATGGCCATGGCTTCCGGCAAGGATGTCAGCGGCGAGCAGCAGCAGAATTACATGCAGAAGCGTGTGCTGTACCAGGGCGTGGCGATCGTCATTGTCGTCCTCATCCTGCTGCTGGCCGGCGGGCGGAGCTGACGAGCCAAACGGTCGGATGGTCAAGCTCAACAAGATCTACACGCGCACCGGCGATGCCGGAGAAACCGGGCTGGTCGACGGCTCGCGGATCGGCAAGGACCATCCCCGGGCACATGCGATCGGCGAGGTTGACGAACTCAACAGCATCATCGGCGTCGCGCTGCTGGGCATCGAGTCTGGCGCGGCGCAGGCTAAGCTGAGCCGAATCCAGAACGAGTTGTTCGACCTCGGCGCGGACCTCGCGACGCCGGAAGACGTCGCGGGCGCCTTGCGAGTCGTGGAGCCGCAGATCCTTCGCCTGGAGCGGGAAATCGACGATATGAACAGCTCGCTGGCACCGCTGACCAGCTTCATCCTGCCCGGCGGCGGCGGCGGCTCCGCGGCAGTCCATCACGCCCGGTCATCCGCGCGACGGGCTGAGCGAGCAGTAGTCGCGGCGTCGCGCGACGTGCCCATCAATCCGCTGGCTCGGGTTTACCTCAACCGCTTGTCGGACCATTTGTTCGTGCTCGCCCGCTGGCTTGCCCGCGACAACGGGGGCGACATCTTGTGGCAACCGGGCGCAACTCGGGACGGGTAAGAAATGAACTTCCCCCTCTGCCGATCATTGAAGCGATGAAGGGGGTTTGGCGTTGGCCAGAAGCGACGAGGAAGCATCAAACGGCCTTTCGGCGCGGCTACGCGCGACGAGGGCGCTTACCCTCGATCTCGCCGCGCCGCTAAGCGACGCCGACGCGACGATCCAGCCGCATCCCGACGCAAGCCCGGCGAAGTGGCACCTCGCGCACAGCACCTGGTTCTTCGAGACGTTCGTGCTTCGCGACCATGTGCCGGGCTATTCGCTCCACGACGACCGCTGGCCTTTCCTGTTCAACAGTTACTACAACGGCGAAGGCGAACGCCATGCCCGCCCCCGCCGCGGGATGATCAGCCGGCCCAGCCTGGACGAGGTTCGCGAATGGCGGATGGTCGTCGACTCCGCGCTTGACGAGGCGCTGCCGAAGCTTCCGGACGCAGCACTGGCGCTGGTCGCGCTCGGTATCCAGCATGAGCAGCAGCACCAGGAATTGCTGCTGACCGACATCCTCGCGACCTTCGCCGAGAATCCGCTGGAACCGGCCTACGGGCAAATCGGCCCAGCGCCCTGCTACGCGACCGAGCCGCTGCAATTTCATCCCGGGCGCGACGGGCTGGTCGAAATCGGCGCGCCCCGCGGCGGCGCGTTTGCTTACGATTGCGAGACTCCGCGCCACAATGTGCTGCTCCATCCGCATGCCGTCGCCCACCGCTGCGTCACCAACGGAGAATGGCAGCAGTTCATTGCCGAGGGCGGCTATGACGATCCGGCGCTGTGGCTCAGTGAAGGCTGGGACTGGCGCCAGGCGGAAGGGATCGCCCGGCCGCTCTACTGGGCTGAGGACAACCAGTCCTCCTTGACCCTTGCTGGCCGCCGCGACATCGACCGCTCAGCGCCGGTCGCCCACGTGAGCTATTACGAGGCCGATGCCTTTGCCCGCTGGGCCGGCGCGCGGCTTCCGATCGAGACCGAATGGGAGGATTTCTTCACCTCCGCCGACCCCATGATCGGCCACCAGCTCGACCGCGCCGAAGCAGTTCTTCCAAAGCCCGGCGGCGGCCCATTCGGCGACGTCTGGCAGTGGACGGGCTCGGCCTTCCTTCCCTATCCCGGTTTCAAGCCGGCGAAGGGCACCGTCGGTGAATATAATGGCAAGTTCATGTGCGGGCAGTTCGTGCTTAAAGGGGCGAGCTGCGCCACCCCCCGCGGCCACAGCCGGGCGAGCTACCGCAACTTCTTCCCACCATCGGCGCGCTGGCAATATACGGGAGTCCGGCTTGCAAGAGACAATTGAGCAGGTTGATCCGGCCTTTCGCGCCGATGTGCTCAACGGCTTGGCCGAGCCCATCCCCTCCATTCCTGCACGCTGGCTCTACGACTGGCGCGGAAGCGAGTTGTTCGATGAAATCACTCGATTGCCGACTTATTATCCGACGCGGACGGAAACCGCGCTTCTCGAAGACATCGCACCGGAGATCGCGGCAATTGCCGGCACCGGCGGAGCGGTGGTAGAATTCGGGGCAGGATCGCAGACGAAGACGCCGCTGTTGCTCAAGGCCGTGCACCCGAAAGCCTATGTGCCAATCGACATCAGCGGAGACTATCTGAAGGACAGCGCGGCGACGGTTGATGCCGACCATGAGCGGGTGGACGTCTTCCCGGTGGTCGCCGACTTTACCAAGAAGGTCGTGCTTCCGAAGGAAATCGAGGATCTTCCGCGCCTAGGCTTCTTCCCCGGCTCGACCATCGGCAATTTCGTGCCGCGAAGCGCGACCGACCTGCTTCGCCATTTCCGCGACATCCTTGGGACGGGCGCAAAGCTGCTGATCGGCATGGACCGAATCAAGCCGATCGACCGGCTTATCGCCGCCTATGACGATCCCGAAGGCGTCACGGCAGCGTTCAACATCAACCTACTCCAGCGGATCAACCGCGAGCTGGATGCCGACATTCCCGCAGACGCGTTCGAGCATGAAGCGCGCTGGAACGACATGCTGTCGCGGATGGAGATGCATTTGCGCGCCGTCCGCGACGTCGAGTTCACGGTGGAAGGCCAGCGATTCGCCTTCCGCGAGGGCGAGACCATCCATACGGAGAACAGTCACAAATACGGGCCGCGCGGGGCCCGCCTGCTGCTGCTCGCCGGCGGCTGGACGCCCTTGAAGGAATGGCTCGCCCCCAATGACGATTTCGCGGTTATCCTGGCCGAGGCGCAGCGCAATCGTTTCGCCCCCTGATTGAAGCGGCGCGGAAGGGCCGCTAAGCCGCCATCATGCTCACCGTAATCCAGATCGTCCTATTCCTGTTAAACGTGCTTGGCTGGCTGGTCATCGCCGCGGCGATCCTGAGCCTTCTGTTCGCTTTCAACGTCCTCAATCATTCGAACAGCGGCTTGCGCTCGATCTACGAGAGCCTCGACCGCCTGCTTGAGCCGCTCTACCGGCCGTTCCGCAAGATCCTGCCCAATACCGGCGGGGTCGACTGGTCGCCCTTCCTGCTGCTGGTGACGATCGGAATCGTCAGGATCATCCTCACCAACGTCGCATATTCGGTCTGATCGTGACCGCCCGGCGGATCGACGGAAAGGCGGCTGCGGCGGCGCTTCGCGCCCGAATTGCCGACGGTGTCGCCGCTTTTCGTGAGACCGTCGGCCGGGCGCCCGGCCTTGCCGTCGTGCTGGTCGGGGAGGACCCGGCGAGTAGCGTCTATGTCCGCTCCAAGGGGAAGGCGACAAACGAAGCCGGGATGCGGTCGATCGAGCACCGGCTCGGGGACAGGACGAGCGAGGCCGAACTTCTCGCGCTGGTCGATGCGCTCAACCGCGACGCCGATGTCGACGGAATCCTAGTCCAGCTTCCCCTTCCCGACCAGATCGACGAGCGCAAGGTCATTGCGGCGATCGATCCCGCAAAGGACGTCGACGGCTTTCATGTCGAAAATGCTGGACGGCTGGCGGTCGGCGCCGAGGCGCTGGTTCCCTGCACGCCGCTCGGCTGCCTTCACCTGTTGAAAACGGAACTTGGCGACCTCACCGGCAAGGACGCGGTAGTTATCGGCCGATCCAACATCGTCGGAAAGCCGATGGCCATGCTTCTGCTCGGCGAAAGCTGCACCGTGACGATCGCCCATAGCCGGACGAGGGACCTGGCTGCCCTGTGCCGCCGCGCCGACATCCTCGTCGCCGCCGTCGGCCGGCCGGAGATGGTCAAGGGCGGCTGGATCAAGCCGGGCGCGACCGTCATCGACGTCGGCATCAACCGCATCGAGGGCGAAAGCGGCCGAGCCAAACTGGTCGGCGACGTCGCCTATGACGAAGCGGCAGAGGTCGCCGGGTCGATCACCCCCGTTCCGGGCGGTGTCGGACCGATGACCATCGCCATGCTGCTGCGGAATACCCTGGTAGCGGCGCACCGACGCGAGGGGCTGGACGAGCCGCGCCTATGATCGAGCTGTTCACCAGCGCTTTCCTCACCCTGGCGGTGATCGTCGACCCGCCCGGTTGCGCGCCGATCTTCGCATCGCTGACCAGCGGCGCGCCGCCGGCCCATCGCCGCCGGATGGCGATCCGCTCCTGCCTTGTCGCATGGTCCATCCTGATGTTCTTCGCCTTGTTCGGCGAAGCTCTGCTGAGCCACATCGGCGTATCGTTGAGCGCTTTCCGGCTCGCCGGCGGAATCATGCTGTTCATGATCGCGCTCGACATGGTGTTCGAGCGACGCACCGAGCGGCGCGAGGAGCGGGCGGAGGAAATCAAGGGCACGCCGGAGGCGGAGGACGTCAGCGTCTTCCCGATGGCCATCCCGATGATCGCCGGTCCCGGATCAATCGCCTCGGTGATGCTGCTCAACGCGAGGGCCGATGGACTTCAGGAGTCGGTCATCGTCCTGGTCGCGATGACGCTGGTGATCCTTCTGACCCTCGTCGCACTGCTTGCGGCCGGCCCGCTGATGCGCTTCGTCGGCGCCAAGGTGGAGGCGATGATCACCCGGATCCTTGGCGTTATCCTCGCCGCGCTCGCGACGCAGTTCGTACTCGACGGGCTAGAGCGGTCGCTACCCGGCCTTGCCGGTGCTTAACGCTTCACTCGCCACAGCTTGAGCGGTGAGCCCTTCGGCAATTGAACCGGCTCAAGCCACACTGGGACCTGACCGCGCTCGAGTTGCATATAGAAGCCTTTCGGCGCTTCGGCGGTGAACACGGTTGCCTGGCTCATCATCGGACAGGTCAGAACGTAGTCGGCGCGATATTTGTCGGCCAGCAGACGGGCTTCGTCGGGGCTCCCCCGGAAGAACTTCATCGTGTCGACAATCTGCACGCCGTTGCGATGATAAGGGCCCATGATTGCGCGGTGGTGAGTGACCGTGATCAGTCGCGGAGACAGGTCGCCGAACGTGAAAATCGTCGCTGCGGGCAGCTTCCCGATCGGCCGCATCGCGGCGAGCGTGGGGCAGGCGTTATTGGCCTTGGCGATGGCGCGCTGCCGCTCATTCTTCACCTGGTCCGGGGCGACTTGGACAAGCAGCAGCGGCACCAGCCCGCCAAGCGCGAGCAGCACGAGCGCGGTGGTACCAATCGTTCGCACCAGCATGAACCGCGAATTGTAGAGCATCGGCGCAAGCAGCACGACGAGCGCCACCGCGCCGGGGATCGCCAGCAACTGTGCTGCAGGACCGGTTCGTGTCTGCCAAAAGAGTAGCGCCGTCGCCGCAAACGCAAGAACAACCGCCGAAAGAACGCGGGCCAGTTTGGCAGCGTCCTTGCGCGTTATCCAGCCGAGTACGCCCCAGCCGATCAGGCCCGTCGCCGGAAGGGCGATGATCGTGACGGCCGTCTTCCAGGGATGGCGGTAAAAAGGCCGTGCCTCGCGCACATGGCTGAGCCAAAGTTCGTAGACCTCATCACTCACGCCTTCGAGGCGCTGAAGGCAGTTCGGCCATGCGAGCGCGTGGAAGCCAGCGATTGTCGCGCCGGCCAGCGCTGCTGCGCCAAGCCGCGTTTTCCAGCTTCCCGGCGACCACCATGCCAGCGCCAGCAACAGCGCACCGCCGAGCAATGCGTCGCTGAGCCATACCGGGGACAGGGCGTCGCACACGGCAAGGCGATTGGCTTCGGATGCGAAGACAAGGAAGCCGAACGCGGTCCCGCCCGTCAGGCTGACCGCATAAGCGGCGAGCCGGCGGCGTTCCGCGCGGTCGGCGACCCAGCGAAGCACCGTCCCAACCCCGGCCAGCGCGATATAGATCATCGCCTCAAGCCCGATCGCCAGGGACATGGCCGAGGCAATGCCGAGCGTTGCGCCGCCCCGCGCCCGCCTTGGGTCGGCGATTCCGGCCACGCTTATGGCAAGTAGCGCCAGTTGCCAGCCGTGGTGGTCGATCCGCGTCGGAACGAACTGCGCCATCGTCGATCCGGCGAAGAAGAGGCAGATCAACGCCAGCGGCCATGCCGAGGGATGGACCAGCCGGCGAACGGTAAGAGCGAGCGCAGTCGCGAGCACGGCAAGCGGGATGAGGGGCGCAACGCCGACGGCGAAAAGCTCAGCCTGCGGACCGGCAAGGAAGATTCGGCCTAGCAAGATCAGGCCGGCGAGCGGAAGGTCGACCAGCCGGCTCCAGTGGATGTTGGCTCCGTCCGGCCAATTTAGCTTGTATTGCCTAAGATCGTACCAGCCTTGCCCGTCGTTAAGCCACGCGCGGACCTGGCTGATCCGCATATTGTCGTCGGTGTCGGCAAGTACGAAGCCTTGGATGTTCGCCCAGCGCGAATAGATCAGCCAGGCGCAAAGCAGCAGGTAGAACAGCGCGAGCAGACTCTTCCAATGCCGGTCCAGCAACTCGACGACGCGTTGTTCCACTTGGCCATCCTTGCACAATCTTAAGTTTCGCGCTCTAGCGTCGGGAGATTGAAGGGCAAGGCGCGCGGCATGAGCGAGCACGAATATAATGAGGATTTCTATACCTATATCGACGCCGGCTCGCGGCGGTCGGCACGCGCAGTCGCGGCCATCCTGAAAGCCGAGATAGCGATCGACAGTCTGCTCGACATTGGCGCCGGGCATGGCGCCTGGGCGGCGGAATGGCTAGCGGCGGGCGTTAAAGACGTGCTTGCGGTCGACGGCGACTATGTGAAGCGCGACCAGCTTGCGATCCCGCCCAAGGCATTCAAGGCGCACGACCTTTCGACGCCGCTACAGCTGAAAAAGAAATTCGACCTGGTGCAGACGCTTGAGGTCGCTGAGCATGTGCCGGCGGACAAGGCCGACCTGTTCGTGGCGAACCTCGTCGCGCACGGGGACATCATCCTCTTTTCCGCTGCCGTTCCGCATCAAGGCGGCGAGCATCATGTAAACGAACAGCCGCCGGAATATTGGCGGAAGAAGCTGAAGGCGCACGGCTTTGCCGTGTTCGATTTTGTCCGCCCACGACTGGCCGACAGACCGGATGTCATGCCCTGGTATCGCTTCAACACCTATCTTTACGCGAACAAGGCCGGGCAGAAGCGGCTGTCAAAGGCGATCGTCGAAACGCGGGTGCCGGATGACCGCAAGCTGGAAATCGGCGGCGACCTGAAGTGGGCGCTACGCAGGGCCGCGGTTCGGCTCATCCCATCAGCGCTGGTGAAGCCGATCGCCATGGCCAAGGCGCGGGTCGAGGCGGCGGCGCGCCGGTGATCCAGCGACTGAAGGGCGCGGCCGCCGACCCTGCGGCGCGCGCAGCTTTCTGGCAATTGCTGCGCTACGGGATCGTCGGGGTGCTGATCACCACCGGTGGTCAGGCCATCTATTACGTGCTTGCCGAAACCCGCACCACCAGCCCGCTCGTCGCCATCGCCGTCGCCTGGATCGTCGGCGTCATCGTGGGATATTTCGCGCACGGCTGGATCAGTTTCGCGGGTCATGGCGAACGAGAGGATCATGTCGGTATGTCCACGCGCTTCATCGCGGTGAACGTCATCGGCTATTTGCTCAACACCTTCTGGGTGTGGCTGCTTGTCGAGAGGCTTGGCGGGCCGACCTGGTGGCCGATCCCCCCGAATGTCGTCTTGACCCCGCTAATGACCTTCTGGCTGCACCGCCACTGGACCTTCCGTTGAGGCGATGATCCCAAGCGGGCTCGCCGCGCCGGCTTCTACGGCGTCGCGGCCGGCGATATCCTGCACGATGTAAAGCGGGCGCTGCTTGGCCTGACTGTAGAGCCGGCCGATATATTCGCCCATCAGGCCGAGGACGAACATCTGAACCGCGCCGAGCACCACCACCACCAGCATCAGCGAAGTCCAGCCCTGAATGGTCCGGCCGGTCGCCCAGGACATGGCGATGTAGGCGATGAGAATGACCGAGCCGAGAGCGAGTGCGAGGCCGAGATGGCTGGCCAGCTTGAGCGGCGCCGACGAGAAGCCGGTCAGCGCATCGAGCGCGAAGCGGATCATCTTCGACAAAGGATATTTGGTGACTCCGGCAAAGCGCTCGTCACGCTCGTAAGGTATTGGGACCTGCTTGAAGCCGATCCAGGCCACCATCCCGCGAATGAAGCGCGCCTGCTCCGGCATTGCCAGCAAGGCGTTGAGCGCGCGCCGGCTCATCAGTCGGAAGTCGCCCGTGTCGACCGGTATATCGACGTCGGTGGCGCGGGCGAGCAGGCGATAGAAACCCGCTGCGGTGGCGCGCTTGAAATGTGTTTCCCCGGCACGGCTTTGGCGAAGGCCATAGACCACGTCGGCTTGCTCGCGCTCCATCGTCGCGAGCATTTCAGGCAGGAGTTCGGGGGGGTCTTGGAGGTCGGCGTCGATGATCAGGACTTTCTGGCCGCGGCACAGGTCGAGCCCCGCCGTCAGGGCCAGCTGGTGACCGTGATTGCGCGAGAGGTTGATTGCGACCAGGTGCGGATCCTTCGCGCACAAATCCTGCATCATCGGCCAGGTGCGGTCTTTCGAACCGTCGTTGACCAGTACCAGCTCGTAATCCTTGTCCGTCGTTGCGCGCGCCACGGCAGTCAGCCGCTCGTAGAGGGCGGTGAGGCATTCCTGCTCGTTGTAGCAGGGAACGACAATGGACAGTGCGGTCATGCTTTATCTTTGCCGCGCAAACGGTCCTTTGCGAAGAGGCTGCTGCCATCGCTGCTCCAGACGAGATGATAACCGGCGAGCGATTTCGGGTCGAAGGGCGGCACGTCGACCACCCAGACATAGTCGAACGCGTCGCGCGGGATCAGCCGCATGATCTGGTCGACGGGCGGCGAACGGCGCTCAAGACACGTCGCGCTGCTGACCATTTGCGACGGATCGGCCCGGAACCATCCGGCTTCGGGGAAACGGACTTTCAGCAGATTGGCACCCTCCACCGACCATTGTTCGTTCGAGAAGGCATGGCGGCGGACGATCGCCATCGCACCGAGATGTGACGGCCGGAACAAGGGCCATGTGTTGGTGCAGGGCTGCCCGACTAGAAAAACCAGCGGCGCGCCTCTCTCCACGTGTTCCAGTGCCGCCAGCTGTTTCTCTTGGCGATCACCGCCGATAGCCAGACTCGCGGTCGTCACAGCGAACTTTCCAAAAGCCAGAGCAGAAGCAATCACCGCAAGCACAAGCGAGAAATCTCGCGGCGGGTCGTCCTTCGCGCGAATTGCAAGCAAAAGGATCGCCAGCGAATATGGGGCCAGGCGCATATCGGCATAGGCCGAGCCAAACACCATCCAGGGTAGCGCGAGAAAGGTCAGCGACAAGACGAAGGCAGAGAAGGCCAGGTTTCGCGACAAAACAAACCAACGGGAACCCAGAGCCGCGATTCCGGTGAGGCCAATCAGCGTTAGAATGGACGTGTCGATCAGCTGCCACCGGTCGCGCAGCGACCAGAGTAGCCACAAGCCTTTGCGCTCCCATTCGAACCAGCCCTTGGTCGGCGCGCCGCTGACCTCGCTTCGCCAAGCCAACATCAGCAATACCGGACCGGCCATCACCGCCGCGTGTAGCGCAGCCTTAAGACCTGCCCGCCACCAGCTCGTCCCCTTGTCGTGCTGTCGAACCGCCTCTGCCGAAAAGCAAAGCAAGCCCAGCGCGCCCCACCCGAAAGTGTGGCAAATGAAGATGACAAAACTAATCGGGATGAAAAGCATCGCCCTGAGCCGCGTCTTTCCGAGTCGGCCGAGCCGGAGCCAGAGGCCGAACGCGAGCAGCGCAAGCGCCATCGACAAGGTGAAGTTAAGGAATCCGAAGAGAAACGGGTGCGAAAAGGCGAATGGCAGGGCCAGCGCTGCTGTCGGCGGCAAACGGTGATGCACCTCGCGCGCGACCCAAAGGAAGCCCGCCACGGTCATTGGCGGTATCGCCATCGCGATCAGCTTCACCGCCAACTCTAGGCCGAACAATTTGGCAAGCGGGATGATCAATAGATCGACACCGAGATTCCCAATCAATTGCCAACGGAAATCGAAGTAGCGCTGGAGCTCCGGCGAATGGGCGAGGTCGAGCTCGACGCGATAACGGCCCATGTGCCCAAGAAGGTCGACCAAGGGGGGCACCTTCGGGTAAAGGAGCGGGACGAACGCCAGCGCAATGAGCGCCGCGACGTACCAACGCGTCTCCCACCAAGGGCGATGCCCGATTTCCCCCAACGGATTCACGTCGTTGCCACCCTGTTCCAAGCGGCGCGAACGCCATCCTTGCTCCTAGTCTGAGGCGGTTGGGCGGCGCAATGGCCGCCTTGTCGTCCGGCAGCTTTCGTTAACCTTCTTCGCTTACTTCCCACCGGTGTAAGGACCGAGCCGGTTGCCGGTGCAGGTCCGTTTTGTCATGTTCGTAAGACGGGGGAGTAAGGATGGCGGGCTTCAGGCTTTTAGACGACGGCGGGAAGCGGTCGCACACGCCAATCCTGATGTACGGGGTCCTGGCCTTTTGCGTCGGCCTGATGATGTACCTGGCCGGCGTATTGCTGGTGTTCCCGCGTTACTTGCTGAGCCTCCACGAAATGCTGGACCCGGTTGCCGCCTGGCTGGTCTGGTATTCGGGCGTGCCGATCGTCGCGGGCATCCTCCTGGCGTTAACCGACCTGCTCTATTTCTTCAGCCGCAAGAAACCCGACCTGCCGGTGCGCTACGCGCCGGTGATTCGGCAGCGCGTGACCGTGGCTCTTACAGCCTATAACGACGAAGATTCCATCGCCGACGCCGTTGAAGATTTCATGGATCATCCGATGGTCGAGCGGGTCATCGTCGTCAGCAACAACAGCAGCGACCGCACATTCGAGCGGGCAGAGGCGGCGGGTGCCCTCACTTTCAACGAGATTCTTCCCGGCTATGGCCGCTGCGTCTTTCGCTGTCTCAGCGAAGCGGCGAAGTTCGAGGACACCGATTATATCGTGCTCTGCGAAGGCGACCGGACGTTTCGCGCTTACGACATCGAGAAGCTGATTGCTTACGCGCCGCACGCCGACATCGTAAATGGCACGCGAACCGTCGAGCCGCTGCGCCAGTACCAAACCCAACTTTCCACTTTCATGTATTACGGGAATCTCTTCGTCGGAAAGCTGCTCGAGTTTAAGCATCTCGGGCGCGGCACGATCACGGACGTCGGCACAACCTACAAACTGTGCCGTCGAGACGCGCTTCTGCGCCTTTTGCCCAGGCTCAACCCGGCCGTGAACCTCGAATTCAATGCGCACTTCCTGGATACGGCGCTGGCCTATGAGTATCTGCTTCTGGAGTGCCCGATAACCTTCCATCCGCGAGTGGGGCTTTCCAAGGGTGGAAACATCAACAACTGGCGCGGCTTTACTGTGGGCACGCGCATGATCGCCGGCCTTGTATTCGGCTGGCAGAAGCAGGCTGCATGAGTGAGGCGGGCTACCATGAGTCGCGGCTCATTCATGACAAGAAACGGGACGTCGTATGGAAGGCGCTATGGCGATACTTCTTTTCGAAGCGAATCCAGCCTAACGACTGCGTGGTCGATCTCGGCTCCGGTTACGGCGAGTTCATCAACAACGTTCAGGCTCGTCGGAGAATTGCCGTCGACAGTTGGGGCGGGATGCCGGATCATCTTGATGACGGTGTTGAGGCGATCGTCGGATCGGTCACCGACCTTTCCCGGATCGAGCTTGGAGCCGTCGATTATGCCTTCTCCAGCAATTTGTTCGAGCACCTCACCAAGGATGCGCTGGCCGAGTGCCTGCAGCAGTTGAAACTGCGGCTTTCCTCGCGCGGAACGCTTACGACACTGCAGCCCAATTATCGCTACTGCGCGAGCGAGTATTTCGACGACTTCACCCATGTCTCGATCTGGTCGCATGTCAGCCTCGCCGACTTTCTGACGGCCAATGGCTACGAGGTTCTCGAGGTACGCCCACGGTTCCTTCCGTTGACGGTGAAATCGCGACTGCCGGTCTCCCAGATGCTGGTCGGTGCTTATCTGGCGTCCCCGGTCAAGCCGCTAGGAAAGCAGATGCTGATCGTTGCCAGGCCGCGCCAGTCCTGAGATGAGCCGGATCCAACGTTTTGCGAACCCGCTGGGGCTGGCTTGGCTGATCGCGCTAACCTTCGTCGCCGTGCGATTTTTCCGTTTTATCGGCAACGGCTGGTTCGCAGTCCGCTATCCGTATGAGATCGACTATGGCGAGGGCATCGTCTGGCAACAGGCCGACATGATCCTGGCCGGAACGGGCTACGGCGACATCACAAGATTCCCGTTCATCGTCTTCCATTACCCGCCAATCTATCACCTGGCCGCCAGCGCAACCGACTTGCTTTTTCCCGGGGACTGGCTCGCGGCCGGCCGCCTGGTCGCGCTGGTTTCGACCTTGGCCTGCGCTTGTCTTTGCTCTTGGCTGGTTCTGCTTGCCACAAGGAAGAACGACGGCCGCGCTGCCGGAGCGATCCTCGCTGCGATCATGTTCCTCTCCGCTGCCCCGGTGGTGGTGTGGGGCGCTCTTGCCCGTGTTGACATGCTAGCCCTTGCACTCTGTCTTGGAGGGCTCGTCGCCGGCATCAAGTCGTTCGAGAAGCCGAAGCTGATCATTCTCGGGGCATTTCTGTTCGTGCTGGCCCTGTTCACGCGACAGACCGCC
>Ga0247822_10001325_pt1 | contig 15044 bp, 13 predicted proteins | sample 13C_Cellulose_Da_FD_192423 | JGI IMG/M metagenome (GOLD analysis project Ga0247822, IMG submission 192423) | Soil microbial communities from agricultural site in Penn Yan, New York, United States - 13C_Cellulose_Day30 | ecosystem: Environmental > Terrestrial > Soil > Agricultural land | place...
CATTCTTGCGTTGAACGATGGAAAATGGATTGAGATATTTAAAGAAACTACCGCGATTAAAAATAAAGCTTTTGTGGGCGTCACACCTGATTTCAAATCATTAGTCATGCTCGCGGGCAATGAGGATACAGGCCGCACCAACTATTACACAATGAATCTGGCCGATGGGGCGATTACCGGTCCACTCTACGGGCGCGATGATGCCGATATTGAAACCACCATCTCCGATCTGCAACGCGTCGTCTATGGTGTGCGCTATTCAGGCTTTACCCCCAGCTATAAATTTTTTGATCCCGCCATCGATAAAAAAATGACCGAAATTATCGCCCAATTTCCCGATCAGGCAGTTTGGCTGGTGGATTGGACATCTGACTGGAACAATCTGGTGGTCAATGTCGAAGGTTCTGATTTCCCGGATGATTATTTTTTATTTGATAAAGACAACAAATACCAATATTTAACCTCCGGCCGCCCACAATTTAAACCGGAAGATATAAATCCCATTGGCAAAACAACCTATAGCGCCCGCGATGGTTTAAAAATTCCCACTCTGCTGACGATTCCGCGCAGCAAGGTCGGAGCAATGAAAAATTTACCCGCGGTAATCTATCCCCACGGTGGCCCTGCCAGTTACGACACCATCGGTTTTGATTATCGCGCCCAGGCGTTGGCTGCCCAGGGTTATTTGGTGATACAACCACAATTTCGCGGCTCCGATGGTTTTGGCGCTGCGCACTATGCTGCCGGACTCGGTGAGTGGGGCAAAAAAATGCAGGATGACCTGACTGACGCAGTGAAATTTTTCACTAGCAAAGGCATGGTCGATCCCAAACGCATCTGCATCATTGGCGCCAGTTACGGTGGTTATGCGTCGCTCGCCGGCGGCGCATTTACGCCCGAGCTGTATCAATGTGTGGTCTCGATCAATGGTATTAGCGACCTCAACGACATGCTCGCGTGGGATAAAAGCCAGAATGGCTATAAAAGCGAAGTGGCAGACTATATGGCTATGCAATTTTCCAATGGGGAGGTCGATAAAAAGGAATTGGAAAAAATGTCTCCGGAATCCTTCGCCAGTCATTTTTCAGCACCAGTATTGCTGATCCATTCAGTGAATGACCAGCGTGTTCCCATGCGGCAATCCGAGCAGATGCTGAAGGCGCTAAAAAAACAAAATAAATCCGCTGAACTCATCGAACTTGAAGGCGACAATCACTTTTTGCTGGAGGCGTCCACGCGTGCACAAGCGCTGGAAGCCACCATAAAATTTGTCAACCAACACCTGCAATAACCCAATCGCAGGTTTGAAAAACGGACAGCGCACCCTAAACCGGTGCGCTGTTTTTTTATGTTAGCCGCCTGTTTTTTAATATTGGCTACCTATGGATGTTATTATCCGCACCTTGTTTAGCCTTGATCCCAGACTCATATGAAAATACCCGATCGCTTAGCATCTCTGGTCAATGATGGCCTGATCGACGAAGTTTACTATCCGTTAATGAGCGGCAAGGAAGCGCAAGTATTCGTAGTGCGCGCCAATAATGAAGTTCGCTGCGCCAAAGTCTACAAAGAAGCCAAAAAACGCAGCTTCAAACAGGCTGTGCAATATCAAGAGGGGCGCACCGTGCGCAACTCACGCCGCGCCCGTGCTATGGCGAAAGGCACTCGCTATGGCCAGAAAGAAGCGGAAGAAGCCTGGCTCAATGCCGAAGTGGAAGCGCTCTATCGCCTTGCCGATGCCGGTGTGCGCGTACCCACACCCTACTGGTTTGTGGAGGGTGTGCTGGTAATGGAATTGGTGGTGGATGAAGAGGGCGACCCGGCACCCCGTTTGGACGATGTTGCCTTCGATCCGGAAACCGCACGCGAATATCACGCACAAATGATAGTGGAGATTGTACGCATGCTCTGCGCCGGTCTCGTCCATGGCGACTTGTCCGAATTCAATGTGCTGGTCGATCACTCAGGCCCTGTGGTTATCGATTTACCGCAAGCGGTAAATGCCGCGGGTAATAACAGCGCAAAAATGATGCTCACGCGCGATGTGAATAATATGCGCGATTATTTTGGCCAGTATGCGCCCGATTTATTAGTCACCCACTACGCCGAAGAGATGTGGGATCTATTCGAACACGGCAACCTGCACCCCGATAGCAAACTCACCGGCGAGTTCGCGCAAAGCAATGTCGACGCCGACATCGCCACCATGATGCGCATTATCGAAGACGCCAAAGAAGAAGAGGAAGACCGCAAAGAGCGCGCTCGCATGGCGAGGGATGGGGAGTTTTAAATAATTGTGCCGCCCCATCATGCAATGTGATGGGGTTTCCTACCTTCTCCGATCAAATCCTGTTAATAATCCTCGGCTGTTTTTCGCTCCACCTCGCAGCACCAAGCCTCTGCTTTAATTTCAAAATCACACCATCCTGCCGTTTAAGGCTCCTTCTGCGCGCATAAAAAATTTGCAACTACGTAAATCTTCGTATATCGTTTTACGAAAACTTACGTAGTTTAAAGAAAACGCCAATTGGAATATTAAAATGAGCACACCAACTCCTGCCGAACTGGAAATACTGCAAGTGCTTTGGCTTCTGGGTGAAGCCAAAGTCCAAGCCGTAAATGACAAACTCAGCGAAATAAAACCTGTCGGTTACACCACCACATTAAAAACTATGCAGATCATGGAACAGAAGGGTTTATTGGGTCGCAAGAAAGACGGGAAAAGCCATATCTATTTTCCGCAAATCGCACAGGCAGATACGCAGAGCTCGATGCTGGAAAAATTGTTGCAAAGTGCGTTTGGTGGTTCCAAGTCGCAACTGGTTATGCAATTGCTTGGCAATAAAAAAGTGTCCAAAAAAGAATTAAATGAAATTAAAGATTTTCTCGACAGCATCGAGAAATAGCTATGCCCATCATTGAACATTTTCTGCAGCAAGATTGGATCAATTCCCTTGGTTGGGCGCTATTGCATTCACTCTGGCAGCACGCGCTAATCGCTACATGCTGCGCAGTTTTGTTATTTTGCAACAGGTATGGAAGTGCAAACTCGCGCTATTTAATTGCACTTGGCGGTATTGTCCTAGCAGCGGTTATTAGTGCATTAACTTTCTATAATTATCAGCAAGCCAGCACCGAAATTATTCTACGGCCACAACAAGCACACACACTAAAGCCATTGCTAAATAGTCCTGAGGTATTGGATATCCTCGATATCATAAATGCTCATATGAGCAGTATTATGCTCATGTGGTTAACCGGCGTTATTGCCTACGGCATGAAAATTCTATGGGCGTACAGATCCTGCCAGCAGTTAAAAAATCAGTCGTTGACGGCTACTCCTGAGAAATGGCAGCACATTTTCGCACAGCTTGCTACGAAAATTGGAATCACGAATAAAATCGAGTTGCGCATTTCATTAGCAGCAACAATTCCCTGTGTTATTGGTCATTTAAAACCAGTGGTACTACTGCCGATGAAATTGCTATTGGGAATGAGCCAACAGCAAATCGAAGCAATTCTTTTGCACGAGCTTGCGCATATACGCAGGCAGGATTATTTGCTGGGAATAATACAGACACTGATAAAAACCATATTCTTTTTTAACCCGTTTTTATTATGGATTGCTTCGCAAATGGATAATGAACGTGAGCATGCTTGTGATGATATTGCTGTAGCTGTAAATCAAAACCCACTGTTATTTGCCAACACACTGAAGGAGCTTGCAGAAATGAATATCGATCAAAAAATTGCCATGAAAATTACCGGTAGAAAATTATTACTAACGCGCATTACCCGGCTTTTTAATAAGCCAGAGAAAGTGACTCCACCTAAACACAACGTAGCCGCGAGTATCACGATACTGTTTACCAGTCTGGTGCTGGCGATTTGTGTTAATGCAACGCCGGATATGGGCAGCGATAAAAAAATATCAATCGATGTTGCTGAGACCGCCGTAAGCGAAGTATTGAAAGAGGTGAATAAAAAATGCGGTACCAGTGAAGTCTTGGCTATAAAAAATGATGGCAAGATGACACTGTTATTGGATGAAATTTCCTGCAGCCAGGCAATCCAATTGCTGAAAGATTTTGCAGCGGAAAATCCGGTACAGGAATAGCATCATCACGAGTTATACATGTTCAACCATGTATAACTCGTAAAATCAAACTACACCATCATCCCGCCCGAAACCTCAATTCGCTGCGCATTGATCCAACGATTACTTTCCGCAAGCAGCGACGCAATCATCGGCCCAATATCATCGGGCACACCAACGCGTCCCAAGGCAGTTATAGATGCGAGTTGTTGGTTCAACTGGTCATTATCGCGCACATGGCCACCGCCAAAATCGGTTTCAATTGCGCCAGGTGCCACTGCATTCACCGCGATACCGCGCGCGCCCAATTCTTTGGCCATATAACGACTCAAGACTTCAATCGCACCTTTCATGGATGCATAAGCGGAATAGCCGGGATAGGTGAAGCGCGTGAGACCAGTAGAAATATTCACAATGCGGCCACCGTTTTTGATTAATGGCAATAATTTTTGGGTGAGGAAAAAAGTACCTTTAAGATGAATATTCACCAGCAGATCGAACTGCTCTTCTGTTGTTTCAGCAAAAGGGGTATTTACCCCCACACCTGCATTGTTGATGAGAAAATCAAAATCCTTGCGCTGCCACTGTTGTTCCAAAGTGTGCGCCAGCGTCTGCGCAAAGGCACTAAAACTTTTGCTGTTACCTACATCCAATTGCAGCGCTGCCGCTTTCACACCCAGTGCTTGCGCCTCGGCAACCGTTGCTTCGGCTTCGACCTGTTTGCTGTTGTAGGTGAGCACCACATCCACGCCCTGTTTCGCCAAAGCCAGGACGGTATTTTTACCCAAACCGCGGCTGCCGCCAGTCACTAATGCAATCTTGCTCATGTTCATTGCTCCATTAAGTTATGTGAATATCGATGAAAGACCTTGTGTCAGTGAGGCCAGTCTATTGCTCGGGAATTTTTAGATAAATCAGCAATTCCCGATTAGACTGTTCGAATTAACCGAACAATAGGGGGGGTTATGAACCGATTGGATGCCATGCAGATCTTTGTCCGCGTAGCCGAACTCGCCAGTTTTACCAAAGCAGCGGATAACCTCGGCCTGCCCAAAGCCAGTATTTCCACCAGCGTGCAGCAGCTGGAAAGCCTGTTGGGGACGCGCTTGCTGCACCGCACCACGCGGCGGGTACAGCTCACCCTGGATGGCCAGATTTTTTATGAACGCAGTAAAGACTTGCTCGCCGATATGGATGATCTGGAGGGATTGTTTCAGCAGGGTGCCAGCAATTTAACTGGCCGTTTACGTGTCGATATGCCCAGCGGTGTGGCAAAAAATCGGGTGATTCCACAGCTGCCGCAATTTTTGGCGCAGCACCCGCAATTGCAGATTGATATCAGCAGCACTGATCGCCGTGTCGATGTTGTCCGCGAAGGGTTTGACTGTGTTGTGCGGGTAGGAAAACTCAGCGATTCATCGCTTATTGCACGGCCACTGGGCGTATTGGAATTATTGAATTGTGCGAGCCCCAGCTACATCGCCCGCTTTGGTTTGCCGCACACGCTGGCCGATTTAAGCCAGCACCAATTGATTCATTACACCACCACGCTCGGCAGCAAATCGTCCGGCTTTGAATACACTGAAAACGGCGACGTAAAACATGTTGCGATGCACGGCAATATCAGTGTGAATAATTCCGATGCTTACAGCGCTGCGTGTCTCGCGGGTTTTGGGATCGCGCAAATTCCGCGGATAGGTGCGCAAGACGCGCTTGCGCAGGGAAAGCTGGTTGAAATATTACCCGCCTATCGCGCAGAACCCATGCCGGTTTCGCTGCTTTATCCCAACCGCCGCAATCTCTCGCGGCGCGTGCAGGTGTTTATGGATTGGATCAGTGAATTATTAATTGATTATGTGGATGATAAAAAATAAAGATTGATCGCAATATCAGGACGCCGGTGGCAACAGATACAGCGTAATCGCGAATACCAAATACACCATCAGTACCAATACCCCGAGAAACCAGTTGGAACGGCCATTGTTCGTCACTAGCGAGGCGGTGAGCGCAGCAATCAATACCATCACCACCGCGCCCGGCCAGAGTTGCAAATCCATCGGTGCAGGGCCAATCACATAGCTGAGCAGTACCAGCACCGGTGCAACAAACAGCGCTATCTGCGCCGAACTACCCAGCGCAATACCTACGCTTAAATCGAGGCGATTTTTGCGCGCGCCTGAAAATGCCGAGGCCATTTCTGCCGCCGCCCCCACCATCGCCACCACAATAAAACCAACAAACGCGGGGCTCATGCCAAAACTTTCGGCCGCATGTTGCACCGATTCAACAAACACGTGGCTCACCATTGCCACCAGTACAGTCACACACGCGAGGGTGACCAATGCCAGAGTAATTGGCCAAGGCTCGCCTTCACTTTCATTGTGCATGGCACTGGCAAACAATTCGCGATGGGTTTTGAGCGAGAACAACAAACTCAAGACATAGGCGATCATCAGCAATACCGACAACGCCAAACTCAATGTTTGGATAAGCGATGATCCCTTTACCGAGTCCGCCTGGGATATAGCCGAGGGGATCAACAAAGCAATTGCTGCGAGAAATAACAAACCGGCCTGCATGCGCGCACTCACCCGGTTAAATTCCTGCTGGTGATATTTGAGCCCGCCCAGTAAAAACGATGCGCCCAACATAAATAATGAGTTAGTCACTATGGCACCCGCGATAGAGGCCTTCACCAACATATATTGGCCCGCCACCAACGCAGTAATCGCGATCACCAATTCCGTCAGATTGCCCAGGGTGGCATTGAGCAAACCACCGGCGGCATCGCCCGTCTTGGCCGCAACCGATTCAGTTGCATGGCTCAGCAATGCCGCCAGCGGCACTATCGCCAGTACCGACAAGACAAACAACATGGTGTGCGCATCGGGCTTAAGTTTAGCTCCCACCAGGGCGATGGGGACAAAAACCAACAGCCACAACAGTGGGTTGTGGCGAATCTCCTTCAGTAACAGCATCATAAGTCGTATGTCCTTTTTGTGTTATTAAACGCTTGCACCGCAATTGCAGCCACCAACGCCGTAAATAAAATTCCCAAAAAACCCAGCGCTATGGCGATGGTGCGCCCCGCAACTGTTTTGGGAGTGAAATCACCATAACCGATCGTCAATCCGGATACGAAAGCAAAGTAAACGCCTTCAAAAAGTTTCCAATGCTCAAGCAGGGCGATCAGTAGGCCAAACGAGGTCATCATAAAAAGTAAAAAAATGAGAATGGGCCAGACAAGCTTCAGACCCACCAAAAGCTGGGAAAGGAAGTAGCGGCGCAGAACACGCGGGGCAACTGGTTGCGACATGAGAGGACTCCTATCCGATGATGGTCTAACATCAACACCAACCGGCATTGAAAACTATCACTCCGCTGCTGAATTTGCCTGCAGTTTGAAAGCCAGTGAAGATGTAAACAAAGCTAGCACGGGCATATACCTTGTCAATATGGCAGTGGACATGTTGCGGTTCGTTCCTTACCAGCAACCTATGCTAAGCCTCATATTCCGCCTCACGGATTACCGCTAAAAATTCATCGCCAAAACGTTTTAATTTGCTTTCGCCCACACCGGTAATGCTGCGCAATTGCTCCGCTGTGAGCGGGCGGAATTCCAGCATCTCGCGCAGGGTTGCATCGTGGAAAATAACATAGGGCGGCACGCCCTGTTCTTCGGCCAAACGTTTGCGACAGGAGCGCAGTGCATTCCATAGCGATTGGTCTTCGCTTGCAATTGCTTGCGAGAGATTGGCGCGGCGCGGGGTATTGGCTGCAGGTTTGGTTTCGCGGCGCAGATAGATACTGTCTTCACCGCGCAAATACGCGCGGCAGGTTTCATTCAATAACAAACCACCAAAACCATCGTTATTCACATCCAATAAACCACGTGCAACCAATTGGCGGAAAATCGATTTCCATTCATCTGCGCTTAAATTTTTACCGATTCCGTAAGTGGTTAATTGGTGATGTCCGAACGACAAAATTTTTTCATTGTTGCTGCCGCGCAACACATCAATCACATGGCCGGCACCAAAGCGTTGGCCGGTGCGATACACACAGGAGAGCGCCATCTGTACTGCTTCAGTGGCATTCCAGGTTTGCGGTGGCGTTATGCAACAATCGCAATTACCGCAGGCTTGCGCGAGGGTATCGCCAAAATAGCGCAGCAAACTCTGGCGGCGACAGGAGGTAATTTCGCATAACCCCAACATCGCATTTAAGCGCTGCTGCTCATTGCGTTTAAATTCTTCGCTGCCTTCACTCTGCGCCATCATCTGCCGCAACTTCACCACATCTTCCAAACCATAAAGCAATAACGTAGTGGCGGGTTCACCATCGCGGCCTGCGCGCCCGGTTTCCTGATAATAGGCCTCAATACTTTTGGGCAAATCCAAATGCGCAACAAAACGCACATCTGGCTTATCTATGCCCATGCCAAATGCGATAGTCGCCACCATGATGATGTTGTCTTCGCGCAAAAACCGCTCCTGGTTTTTTTGACGCACATTTGCAGGCAGGCCTGCGTGATAGGGCAGCGCCGTAAAATTTTCACTGCTCAGCCACTCGGCAATCTGCTCCACTTTATTGCGCGACAAGCAATACACAATGCCGGAATTGCCCGCTTGCTCCTCGCGCAAAAAACGCATCAGCTGGATTTTGGGATTATTCTTTTGCGCGATGCGATATTGGATATTAGGGCGATCAAAACCATTGATAAATTGCTGCGCACTCTCCAATTGCAGGCGCGCCACAATTTCATCGCGCGTGCGCAAATCGGCCGTTGCCGTTAACGCGATGCGCGGCACTTGCGGAAATTCGCGGTGCAACAATTCCAGCTTTAAATAATCAGAGCGAAAATCATGTCCCCATTGCGAGACACAATGCGCCTCATCAATTGCAAAGAGCGCAATTTTTATCCGGTGAAATAATTCCAATGTGCGCGGTTGGATCAACCGCTCGGGGGCGACATAGAGCATGTCCAACTCGCCGCGCTCCAGGGCTAATTCGGTCTGCCACATTTCCTGCGCGGAAAGCGATGAATTTAAAAACCCGGCGCGCACACCCAATTCACGCAGCGCACTGACTTGATCCTGCATGAGCGCAATCAATGGTGATATCACAATGCCCACACCTTCACGCACCAATGCCGGAATCTGGTAGCACAGGGATTTACCGCCGCCGGTGGGCATAAGTACCAGCACATCTTCACCGGCGATCAAAGCGTCGATCACTGCCGCTTGTGGGCCGCGGAATTCGTGGTAACCGAAGGTGGAATTTAAAATGGCGAGCGGTGTGCTCATAGATTATTCATCCCTGATCGATAACCGGTGGGATATCCAGAAGGAAACACCGAAATGAATGTAGTCTGCATTACTGACCTTTTTGCCAAGCTGATGAACATATTCATCAAAGCGGCAATTTTTCAGCAAAATGATGAATATATCCATCACTTTGTTGTGAATGCGCAAGGTCTGGGCAAATAGAAGAGGGAATAAAAAAACGCCTCAATCCTGTTGGGTTGCGGCGTTTTTTATGTGAGTGAATTGTTCAGCGGATGAGAACAATACTCTGGATCTAGAACAATACTCTGCAGCGACTTAGAACAGAACTCTGCAACGAATCGTCCCTTCAATCGCCTTCAACTGCTCCAGCGCGATTTCATCGTACGGCGAGTTGATATCTACTACCACATAGCCAACTTTGTCGTTGGTTTGCAGGTATTGGGACGAGATGTTGATTTGGTTGTCGGAGAAAATTTTGTTGATCTTCGACAGCACGCCTGGAACGTTGGCGTGAACGTGCAGCAAGCGGTGTGCGGCTGGATGACCAGGCAGCGCCACTTCGGGGAAGTTGACCGAGCTGGTGGTGGTGCCGTTGTCGGAGTACTTGATCAGCTTTTCAGCGACTTCAACACCAATGTTCTCTTGCGCTTCCATGGTAGAGCCGCCGATGTGCGGGGTCAGGATCACATTGTCCAAGCCGCGCAGCGGGCTGATGAACTCGTCGCCATTGGCTTTTGGCTCTTCCGGGAATACGTCAATTGCCGCGCCAGCGATATGGTTGGATTTGACGGCGTTTGCCAGCGCATCTATATCCACCACGGTACCGCGTGAAGCGTTAATCAAAATGGCGCCTTGTTTCATCAGGCCGATTTCACGTGCGCCGATCATCATTTGGGTCGAGGCATTTTCCGGTACGTGCAGGCTGATGATGTCAGAGGTGGCGAGCAGCTCATCCAGCTCGCGCACTTGTGAGGCATTGCCCAGTGGCAACTTGGTGATCACATCGTAAAAACGTACTTTCATGCCGAGTGATTCAGCCAGCACGCTGGTTTGGCTGCCAATCGAACCATAGCCGATCAGGCCGAGGGTTTTGCCGCGAATTTCGTAAGAGCCAGTAGCAGACTTGTCCCAGCCACCGCGATGGCACACAAAGTTTTTCTGCGGGATATTGCGCAGTAACAGAATGGCTTCGGCGATGACTAATTCCGCCACCGAGCGGGTGTTGGAGTAGGGCGCGTTAAATACTGCTACGCCATGTTCTTGTGCCGCTTTCAAATCCACCTGGTTGGTGCCGATGCAGAAACAGCCAGCAGCAATCAACTTGGGAGCATTTTCAAATACGCGGCGGGTCAGTTGGGTGCGTGAGCGCAGGCCAACAAAGTGCGCATCCTGGATGCGTTCGATCAGCTCATCTTCACCCAGCGCGGTTTTCAGGTAGTCGATATTGGTATAGCCCTGTGAATGCAAGGTATCTACCGCTGACTGGTGTACACCTTCCAACAACAGGAACTTGATTTTGCTTTTGTCTAACGAGGTCTTGCTCATGGGAACAACTCCTAAAATGGGAAACTGTGTGCAGCTGCGTCTCCGGGAGCTAGGGCATCGAACGGGAGACGAAAAGGGCCGGTATATGCCTGCAGGCTAAAAAGGTGGTCGGCTGGCTGAAAAAGGCGCGCATCATACCACAGGCGCTAGCGGGAAAAGCAGCCACTCGCGTCGGCAGCGGGTGGATATTTAGCGCAGATTATGCGCCGTGGGCAGGTAGTTTTACCTGGCTTATGGTCAAACTTTTCATTACCCCCGGCGGCTGAACTTCTTATAATGACCGGCCGGTTATCTGCGGTAGATAGCCACGTCGTATTGAGGTTCAAGGTTTGTCATCGTCTTCAGTGGTATCGAACGAAAAACCTTCCCCCACGTTTTTTATCGCACTGCTCGCCATGGGCTTGGGCAGTTTTGCGATAGGTGTGGGCGAATTCATCTCCATGGGCCTGCTGCCCGAAATATCCTCCTCGCTCTCCATCAGTATTCCCCAGGCCGGCCATTCGATCAGCGCTTATGCTTTGGGGGTGGTGATTGGTGCGCCACTGTTGGCGATGCTAAGCACCGGCCGGTCGCGCACGCGCATGCTAGTGTTTCTGATGGGCTTGTATGCCCTCGCCAATATCGCCAGCGCCCTAGCGCCCAATTATGAATCCATGCTGTTGTTGCGCCTGCTGAGTGGCTTTCCCCACGGCACCTTTTTCGGCATCGCCTCACTGGTAGCGGCTTCGCTGGCGCCGGCGCATATGCGTACCCGTGCAGTGGCCTATGTAATGTTGGGTTTATCCATTGCGACCCTGGTGGGCGTGCCTATCGCAACCGCACTGGGGCAGTGGCTTGGCTGGCGTTCGGCGTTTGTCTTGGTGGGGGTGATTGCACTGGCATCGGCGCTGTGTATCGTCAAGTTTGTGCCCTATGAGCCGGCACAGGAAGGTGGCCGGGTTTCCCATGAATTGTCCATGTTTGGTAATCGCCAGGTGTGGATTACCCTCGGCATAGGCGCGATCGGCTTTGGCGGGCTGTTTTCGATTTTCTCCTACGTCAAACCCACGCTGATGAGCCTCGCCGGCCTTACGGAAATGGGCGTGCCTTTTGTATTGGCGCTGTTTGGCGCGGGCATGGTGGTGGGCAATATTTTCGGCTCGCGCATGGCCGACCGGGATTTGCTCGGCACCATCAAGCGCTGTCTGATCTGGTCGATGATTGCCTGCGCCTTTTTCGCGCTGGTCGCACCTTACCTGTGGCTCGCCTGCATCGCCGTATTCTGTGTGGGTACGGTGGTAGTGATTGGCCCGGCGGTGCAAATCCGCCTGATGGATGTGGCTGGCAAAGCCCAGACCATGGCGGCGGCGATGAATCATTCCGCGTTTAACTTTGCCAATGCGGCCGGTGCCTTCCTCGGCGGCCTCGCGATTGATGCCGGCCTGGGGTATGCCTCCACCGGTTGGGTGGGGTTGATTCTCTCGGCGGCAGGCCTGGCGATGTTTTACTGGATGGTCATCGATGCACGGCGCGCAGCGGGAGGCGCCAAGCCTGGGCGTGAATAATCGCACCAGATTCTCGGCTCTGCGGTGGCGGCCCTGGGTTTAGATGACTAAGCTTTACTCGCGATTTCATCATTAAAGGACGGAGACCATCATGAAAAAACTGCTTCCACTATTGCTGTGCGGAATGATCAGCGCCCAGGTTCAAGCCAGCGATAGCCTCGCCTCGCTCGCTGCCGCAGCGACAGCCCAAGGCACACCCGTTGTTACGGCTGACGCAACGGCAACCGCTCTGTCACTGGTGCCCCTGCTGACCCAATCACTCGGAGTGACCGAAACCCAGGCTACCGGCGGTATGGGTTCACTGTTGCAAGCGGCCAAGGGGCTGATGTCGGGCACCGATTTTGGCACCCTGACCAGCGCTATCCCCAACGCCAACGCCCTGTTGTCTGCCGCACCCAAGGTGGCTCCGGCGAAGAAGGGGGATCTCTTGGGCGGTGCTATGGATATGGCGGGCCAGCTCAGTAAAAACACCCAAATCGGCCAGCAGCTATTGTCGCAGTTCAAATCCCTGGGTTTGAGCCCGGACATGATTTCCAAGTTTGCCGATGTGGCGGTGGGCTATCTGCAAAAAGGCGAAGTGCCACAGGCGGCCGATCTGCTCTCTACCGCGTTATCCAGCGTAATTCCCTCGGCCTGATTCAAGCTGCGTGATACAGACAAAAACCCCGGTTGGTTCCCAATCGGGGTTTTTTATTCCTGTGCGGCGGGGATTGAGCTATCGCCCGGCAAGATTGCGCAGACGCAAATCCGCTGTGGCTGGCCTTGATACTGCCAGCGCACATCAAGATCCAATAACTTCATGCCATAAATCCGCTCAGGTTCCGGCTGTTGATATTGCGGGCGCGGGTCCTGCTGCAAGATTTGGACGATTAAGCTGGCGAGATCGGTACCGGTGCGCGCTTGATAGGCGACGCATTGCTTCAGTAACTCGGCGGGAATCTCCACCGGGATCAGCTCCGGCGGCGCCGCGGCAAAAGTATTTGCCGCCTCGGGTACACAGTCCACATAGGGTACATAGGGTTTGATATCCAGCACCGGCGTGCCTTCCAGCAAATCCACGCCGCTGATTAGCACGAGCAATTTCCCCTCGCGCTCGACCAATCCCTCAAAACGCACCACCGACAAACCAATCGGCGCCGGGCGCGTGGGCGAACGGGTCGCAAATACCCCGAGGCTTTTATTGCCCCCCAGGCGCGGCGGTTTCACCTTGGGTTTCCACTCATCGCGCTTATTGGCATGAAAGACAAACTGCACCCACACATGTGTGCAGCCTTCCAGCCCCTCGAAGGCGCTTTGGTCATTGTAGGGCGGCAGCAATTCAATCTCGGCACGCGCCAGCGGCGCCAGGCCAGGCTGACGCGGAATACCGAACTTCTCCTTGAAACAGGAATGGACAATGCCGATGGCGGGAAAGGTAAATTCCATAGCGCGGGTCGCTGTGTAAAAAGTGATGCGCAAGGCTAGGCAAAAGCGCTGTCTGGCTCAACCGTTTTTATCTGTAGTTGTGCGGAAAAGAGCGACAAATATCGATTGTTTATTTTTATCAATAAAAAGGTGTCCTGCGCTGTCAATTAATAACTGTCGGCTAAATTGACACTTTTGTGTGACATGGTTTGCATAAGTTGGCGCGTGTTATTGATATCAAACGAAAAAGTGAAACGGGCACAGCTTGTGCTTAGTAGCGGCTATCACAATAAGATGGCACTACTACAAAGGAAATTTTTATGCGCTTTAGTTCCAAACTCCTGACATTCGCCGCTGTGGCGTCGCTCTCGTCGATGGCATCGGCCACCCCGTTAAATGATTACAACCTGATCCTGTTTGGCGATCTGAATCCTGCCGGTTCCGTGCATGTGCATGGCACCAGTTTCATTGGCGGCAACCTGAACGGCAGCTCGCCCGAGTTCGCCAACCAGCTGGATAAGTCGCTCACCATCGATACAGTGGAAGTGGTTGGTAACCTGAATGCGACTGGCTGGACCAAGGTCAACGCCGGCCAGTTGGCCTATGGCGGCAGCAATAACCTGAGCGGTGTGAACTGCAATGGCAATCCCTTCGGCGGCAGCGGTAGCTGCGTGCATCAAGTGACCGGGCTGGAGACCAAAGCCGCATCGCTGTTCAGCGCGTTACAGTCAGAATCGGCTTTTTACCAAAGCCTGGGCGCAACCGGCAGTGTCGATCTGGGGTTGGACCTGTTCGCTTACACCGGCCTTGCCACTGATCTGGCGGTATTTAACATCGCCGGTGAAGACCTGTTTGCGCAAAACAGCAACTGGCAGCTGAATTTTGGCAGCGCCGAAAAAGTGGTGATCAATGTTTCCGGCGCGGTGCTGGGCAATCCGGGTTCAGTCACTCTGAGCGGCAGCGGTTTTGGCGATTACAGCAATATCCTGTGGAATTTCTACGAGGCCACCAGCATCAACTTCGGCAATAACTGGAAAGGTTCGGTATTGGCGCTGGGCGCCACCGTAGATACCCGCAACGACTTTGATGGCGCATTGGCCGCCAAAACCTATGTCGGTTCCGGCCAGATCCACAATATCCACTGGGATTACACCCCACCGGAAACCC
>Ga0247822_10001326_pt1 | contig 15042 bp, 7 predicted proteins | sample 13C_Cellulose_Da_FD_192423 | JGI IMG/M metagenome (GOLD analysis project Ga0247822, IMG submission 192423) | Soil microbial communities from agricultural site in Penn Yan, New York, United States - 13C_Cellulose_Day30 | ecosystem: Environmental > Terrestrial > Soil > Agricultural land | place...
GTCGCCGGGTTCTCGGCGGCCGTCCGCCTGCCGCAGCGACCCCTCGCCCGCGCCCCGGCCGCGACGCCGTCGGCCGACCTGCCGCCGCTGGCGCACCAACTGCCGGACCGTGCGTCGCTGGACGACCCGACCGCCGAGATCGCCGCGGCCCGGGCGGTGTTCACCGCGCTGCCGCTGCCGGCCCCGGCCGCGTGGTTCGCGCGGTTCGGCATCCCCGACCCGTTCGAGTTGATCGAGCAGATGAAGGGCAAGACAGTGGTCGAGAAGGAACTCGGCACCACCCCGGTCATTGTGCCTTAGCCCCTTCGGGGCAAATCCCAAATCCCAAATCCCAAACCCCAAATCCCAAATCCCAAATCCCAAATAAGGCTGGGGTCATGTTTGGGATTTGGGATTTGGGGTTTGGGATTTGCCCCCGAAGGGGGCCGGTCGCACATCCGCCGGCACCTCCGCCCGCTTCGTCGGGGTGAACCGCTTGAACCCGGCCCAGATGGCGTAGGTGATGACGAACACGCCGCCGCACGTCGCCAGCGTCAGGAGCAGGATCACGACCATCGTCAGGGTGTACTGCGGCCGGGGCCGTTCGACTGGCCCTTCGTCACGGACCGGCTGACGGGTCGGCCAGGGATACTCGGAGGGCCGCGACAGGGGCAGCGGTCGAGCCTCCGGCAACTCCTCACCCCGGGCCGGGTGGACCACCGGCACCTCGTCGAGCAGCGGCTCATCCGGCTCGTCGAGGATCACCAGTTCCTGATCGTCCGGCCCGTGCGGCGGCGGTGCGGTGTCTTCGAACCACGTTTCGATGGCCGGCGGCTTCGCCGGGTCCGGCAGTGCGGGCGGCACGACGGCCCCACACCGGGGACACTCGGTGGTCGATGGGGGTATCACGCCCCCGCACTGGGGGCAGGGGCGTTCAGGTTCGGGCATGCCGCTTGGTCCTTGGTCCATAGTCCTTGGTCCATAGTCCTCAATGCGGACGATGAGCGAAGGGCCATGGACTATGGACTATGGACTATGGACCAACTTAACTACCGGCGGGGCGGGCGCCGTGGGGCGGTCGGGAATCGGCCGTTCTTGAGGTTGCCGCCGGACGCGATCTGGTCGCGGACGAACTTGTCGGTGATCTCCGCCGGGATGGCGAAGTTGATCTGCGTGCCGAGGATCCCCGCCACGCTCACCCCGATCACCGATCCGGCCTGGTCCGTCACCGGCCCGCCGGAGTTGCCGGGGGTCATCCCGCCGCCCACCTGCACGACCTCGATCGAGCCGGTCCGGTCCTTGCGCAGACTGGAGACGGTGGACTTGTTCACCGAGATGTTTTCCCCCAGCTTCTCCCCGAACGGGTAGCCGAAGATGAACACGTCCTGCGTCTCGACCAGGCCGGCCGACCGGCCGAACCGTAGCGGCGGAGGCAGCGGCTTCGACTCGCCCCGGCCGTCCACCCACAACAGCGCCAGATCGTTCTCCACGTCCAGCGCGACCATGCGGACCTTCGGGTGGTCGAACGTCCGCTTGGTGGATTCGCCGCTATCCACCACCACCTGGATGCGCTGCGGTAGGTCCACCTTGCCCGGCTCGAACCCGACGACGTGCGAGTTGGTGACGACGTACCCCGATTCGCCGGCGAAGAACCCGCTGCCCGACGACAGCCCTTGCTGGGAATGCACCCGGATGTAGACGGTGGACCCCTTCACCCGGCGGACCGCGTCGGCGGACGACCCGGACCCGCCGGCGGTGGGGGCCGTCGGCTCGGGCGGCGGACTCGGTGCCGGTGCCGGGGCCGCGGCCGGCGGGGTGGAGGGCAGGGCGGAGACGTACGCCGGCCCGGCCACCGGCGGCGTGACCGCCACCGGCTCGGGGTCGGACGAGGACGCGAGGTAGACCACCAGCCCGATCAGCCCGACCACCAGCAGCACCGCGGCCGCGCCGCCGCCGACGAGCAGCCCGGGGTGGATCGCCGCGGGCTTCGCCGCCGGCTTGCGGGGTCGGCGGCGCGGCCGGTCGTCCTCGTCGGGGTCCGGCAGCGGCTCGGCCATCCGCGCGACAGGCGGTAGCGAGGTCGCGACCGGAAGCGGCGCCGCCTTCGGGAGAGGGGCGGCCGCCGGGATCGGGGCGGCCGCCGGCGGGGGGACCGTCGGCGTGAACGGCTTGCGGCAGCGGCCGCACTTCGCCAGCTTGCCGACCTGGTCGGCGGGCACCAGGAACCGGGCCTGGCAGTGCGGGCAACGGGCTTCGACGGCGGCCATGAGCGACAACCTGCGGAGGCGGGAAAGCTCAATTGTACAACAGGACCGGTCAGTTCTTCGCCTGGACGGTCAGCGTGAAGTTGTGGAACACTTCCTGGCCGGAGGCGTCCGTCACCGCCAGCACCACGACCACCGGGCTGGTCGTCCCGGACGGGACCCGCCAGCTCAGCGCGCCGTCGGAAAGCGTCATGCCGTCCGGGCCGCTCTCCAGCCGCAGCCGGGGCTGGCCCCGCTTCGACCGGACCGCCGGCGTGTAACGGAACGTCTCGCCGGGGGCGACGGTCGGCGGCGGCTGCGACGTGACCATCAGGTAATCGACGCCGGCCTGTACCATCAACTCGTCCGCATCCACCCGGTGCAGCACCAGCTTCGTCCGGTCGGCCGGCAGGACCGCCAGCAGCTTCGCCTCGGGGAACAGGAAGACGTGCCGGTCGAACGGCTGGGTGGACCCGGAGTGCCAGTCGATCAGCTTCTGGACCGCCTCCACCCGGGGCAGGGTGAAGAGCGAGCGTTGCTCCCCGCTCATGTGGACACGCAGCTCCAGGAACTGCCCGCCCGTCCCCCGCTTCTCGTTGAGCGAGACGTAGTACGGCCCCCGAGCGGCGGGGACGTACCAGACCGCGTGGCCGTGGCCATCGACGGGTTGGCCGATCGGCCGGCCCTCGGCGGTGTACAGCCGGCCGCGCGTCAGGAATGTCCGGCCGTCCGGCGTCGGCAGCACGCCCTCGGGGATCGGCACCTTCTTGTAGGCCGTGCCGGACCGGGCCAGCGCCCCGGCCGCGCCGCCGACCAGCCCCCCGGTCTCACTGACGGTAATCTGCAACGGCACATGGTAGTAGCTGTTGGCGTGGATCCCGACCCCCTTGACCTCGCCCGCCTCGCGGAATGTCTTCGGGTCGAGCAGGGTCAGGTTGCCGGCCTCGCCGAGGACGAACAGCGGACCGTCAGCGGCCGACCCCATCCCCACCGCCCGCACTCCGCCGACCGTCGAGACGACCGTCGCCTCCTTCTCGAACTTCGGCAGCCGGTAGCGGACGAAGGCGTTCGCGCCGGGCATGTAGACGACCAGCACCGAGCGCCCCGCCGCAAATAGCGGCCGGTCGTCGGCCGCCGGCAGGTACTTCGTCACCTTCCCCTGGGTCACGTCGAAGACGGCCAGTTGCCGTTCCTTCGGCAGGTGCAGGATCAGGTAGCGCCCGGCCCCGCCGACCGCCACGGTCGGCCCGGCCGCCGACGGCAGCGGCCGCTCCTCGACAGCCGCCTCCAGCGGGCACGGCTTCGCCGCGAACGCCTTCGCCACCTCCTCGTAGGGCCGGGCGGCGGACTCGGGCCGCTTCTCCGGCACGGCGGTCGCCCCGCCACCTTCGTCCGGCGGGGCGGCCTTCTCCTCCACGACCTTGTCGCGGACGGCCAGCTTGAAGGTGTGGAACGCCTCCTGGCCGGTCGCGTCCGTGACCAGCAGGATCACGTTCGCCTCGGAGTCGTCGAAGTCCTTCGGCACGTTCCACCGCACGGCGGCCCCGGAGACGGTCATCCCGTCCGGGCCGGACTCGAGCTTGACCTTCACCCCGCCCTTCTTCGATAGCACGGTCGGGGTGTACGAGAACCGCGTGCCGCGGCCCACCGCCGTCGGTGGCCGGCTGGTCACCAGCAGGTAGTCGATGCCACTCCTGTCCAGTTGGTCCTGGAGCTTGAACTTGTGCAGGTGGAGTTGGTCCAGGGTGTCGGACACGACGACCAGCAGTTCCGCCGACGGGATAAAGTGGACCCGGTCGATGAGCGGCAACGTCGGTCCGGTCGCGCCGCCGCGGGCCGGCGTCCCGAGGCCCGACAACTCCGGCAGCGTCACGATCGGCCGCTCGTCGCCGATCATTTTCAGCGTCGTGCGCGGGGGCTTGCTCTCGTTGCGCCCGCCCGGCGTGTCGGTGTTCTCGAACTGGAGATACCACGGCCCGTCGGCTGCGGGGATGGGCGGCAGGTGCCAGTACTGGTAGCCCTTCGGGCTGCCGATGCGCTTGAGTTCCGGCGTGTACAGGCCGGCCGCGGTGAACAGCGTGCCGTCCGGGCCGGGCAGGATGGCCCCGACGGTGGTGTGCTCGTTGTACGATTTGGCCGTCGTCCGCCCGACCACCATGCTGTTCAGGCCGCTCGGGGAGAGGCCCGGCGTCCACCAGGTGTACACCCGCCCGTCGGGCGACACCCGCACCGTGTGCGGGTAGGTGTCGCCGACGCTCGGGCCACCGCGGCCGCCCTCCACCTTGACCTCGACCTCCCGGAATGTCCTGGGGTCGAGGAAGGCGTAGTGCTTCTGCGTCACCGCGGGGCCGCCGACGTACAGCGGGCCGTCGGAGGCGTGGCCCATCAGGATCTGCTTCGGGGAGCCGCCGGCCGGGTTCGGGACGGTCGTCTCCTTCTCGAACGTGGCCAGGCTCCAGCGCTGGAGCACGTTGGCCGCCGGGTTCAGCACGAACAGCTTCGTCATCCCGGCGGCGAACAGGGCGTTGTCCTCGGCCAGCGGCAGGTACTTGACCACCTTGCCGGCGCCGGTGTCGAAGACGGCGAGTTGCCGCGTCTTCGGCAGGCGGAAGATGAGGTAGCGGCCGCCGCCCGCGACGCAGACGTCGTCGGTCGCCGCGGGGAGGCGGACGACGCGCCCGTCCGACGGCTTCGGAGGCGTGGACGTCGTTGCGACGCCGGGCTGGGGCGGCGTGGGGGCCGGCGGTTGCGGACCCGGCGCGGGCGTCTTCGGCTTCGCCGCGACCGCCTTGCCGCCGGGGCCGGCGAGCCGGAAGGTGTGGAACGCCTCCTGCCCGCCCGCGTCGGTGACGGTGACCATCACCGACACCGTCTCGAACGCGGCCGGCGCGTCCCAGGTGATCCGCCCCCGCGGGGAGATCAGCATCCCCTCGGGGCCGGCGTCGAGCTTGTAGCTCACCTCGCCGCGCTTCGACTTCACCTGGAGTTGGTAGTCGAACTCCTTACCCGGAGCCGCGACCGGCGGCCGGCTGGTGACGTACAGGTAGTCGGCACCGCTCTTCTCCAGGTGTTCGTACAGGTCGAACCGGTGCAGGACGATGCGGTCGTTGGTGGCCGGTACAACGGCGATCAACTTCGCCGTGGCGGCGAAGAAGACCCGCCTGTCCTGGGTGAAGTCGGACTTCGTCCACCCCTCGTCGCCGACCGGAAGCTCGACATCGGGCAGGGTGGCGATCGGCCGACCGTCGCCGATCGCGTACACGGTGGTCGGCTTGCCGGCGTGCGTCCCGGCGGGGAGTTGGGCCCCGCCGCCGCCCGGGGCGCTCAGGTAAAACGGACCGTCCGCGGCTGGAACCCGCAGCCGGTAGTCCCACTTGGTCATCCGAATCGGCTTGGCGTCGATGGTGAACAGCCCGCCGCCGGTCACCAGCACGCCCGAGTCGGTCGGCAGGACCTGGCCGACCGACGTGTGCTCGTAGTGCGTGCTGAACTTGCCGTCGGTCAGCGTGACCGAACTCAGCCCGCCGGGGCTGTGACTGGTACACCACGCGCCGAAGATCATCCCGGACGGGCTGACCCGGTAGTGCATGACGCTCCGGGCGGACGTGGCCAGGGCCGGGTGTTCGGTCTTGCCGGTCGGGATCTCCTGCAGGGTGATTGAATCGAGGATGACGACCGGGGCCGCGTCGTTCGCCCCGTCCCCCTTGCCGTGGCGGACCAGCAGCGGCCCCGGCCCGCCGTGCCCCATCGCCACCTGGATGACCTTGCCCTGGAACGGCAGCGGGGCGGTCGCCTCTTGCACGAACTTGGCCAGGTCGTACCGGCTGATCGTGCCGGCGTCCACATCGACGACGAACAGCTTGAACCGGTTGGCGGCAAACCGGACGTTCCTGGCTGGCAGCGAGAGATACCTGGCCACCTTCATCTGGTTGACGTCGAAGATCGCCAGTTGCCGGGATTGCGGCAGGTGCAGGATGAAGTACCGTCCGGCGCCGCCGACGCAGGTGTCGGCGACGGCCTCCGGCAGCCTGATCTCGGACCGGTCGGCGGACGCGGTCGGCGCCGGGGGCGGAGTCGGTGCCGGCGGAGTCGGGGTCGGTGGCTTTGGTGACGATGGCGTAGGGCGGACCGGCGGCCGCGAGACGGGGGGCGTGGGGGGGCGGTGTTTCAGCACGAACCCCCGGACTATATTGAAGTGGACGAAGTGCTCCTCGCCCTGGTCTGGCCCGACCGAGACGACACCCAGCACCTGTCCCCCGCCTGCCACCGGCCCGCCGGAGAAGCCGCGGTCGATGGCGGCGTACTGCAACTCGTTTCCGGTCTGCCAGTCCGGCGTCCCGATCTTCGTGATCTTGACCCGGGTGGCCCACGCGCCCTCGCCGGGCCGCGGCTCGTACCGGTAGCCGTACACCCAGACCCGGTCGTTGACGTTCAGCCCGTGATACATGGCGATCTCGGCCGGCCACGGCAGCCGGCTCGGGTCGTCCGCCCGGAGCAGGGCGAGGTCGAGGGTCGCGTCCACGGCCACGACCTGGGCGTTCATCTTCCGCTGGTCCCGACCGCCGCCGACGGTCAGCTCGACCGACTGCGGCCGGGCCCCGCCCCGGATGCCGTGGCCGACCACCCGGGCCGTCGTGACGACGTGCCCCATCGAATCGACCACGAACCCGCTGCCCATCCCGGGGCGGTCCCGGTGCGAGACCCCGACGGTCGCCTCCCGGATTGGCCGGTTGAGCGGGTCGTCCTCGATGACGTTGCCCTGATCATCGCGGGCCGACGGGTCTTTTGGCGGCGCCGCCGGCACTGGTGGGGGCGGCTCCGCGATCGGCGCGGGGGTCGCCGCGACCCGGTCGGCGTCCTTCCCGACCTGGGTGTAAACCAGGTACGCGATCCCGCCGACGGCCGCGAGCAGCAACACCGCGACGCCGCCCAGCAGAGCCAGGATGAGGCCCAGGTTCATACCGCCGGACTTCCGCCGCGGCCGGGGCGCGGCGACCGGCCTCGCCCGCGCCGGGGTAGGCTCGACCGGCCGGGCGACCACCCGGGCCGCGGTCGGCCGCGGCGGGTCGGGCAACGGCGGCGGCTCCTCGGGCATGGCCTCGGCCGCCGTGGGCGTGAACGTCTGCCGGCACCGGCCGCAGCGGACGACCGTCCCGAACTGGTTCGGCGGGAGCCGGAACAGGGCGTGGCAATGCGGGCAGCGGGTCTCGATCGCGTCCATCGAACCACCTGACGCGGGGGGCGAGGCGGAGTTCGATTGTATAGCCCGACCCGTATCCGACTCAAGCGGCGGTTCGGTCCGCCGTTACCCCTCTGGCCGTCGGCGGGGGCGGCGGTAGGCTTACCCGCTGAACCCCGTTGCGGAGCCGCCATGCCGAAGATCACCGTCAAGAACCCCGTCGTCGAGATGGACGGGGACGAGATGACCCGCATCATCTGGCAGAAGATCCGCGAGAAGCTGATCCTGCCGTACCTCGACGTCGATCTGAAGTACTTCGACCTCGGCATCGAGCACCGGGACGCGACCGACGACCAGGTGACGTTCGACGCCGCCGAGGCCACCAAGAAGCACGGCGTGGCCGTGAAGTGCGCCACCATCACCCCGGACGAGGCGCGGGTCAAGGAGTTCAACCTCAAGCGGATGTACCCGTCGCCCAACGGCAGCATCCGGAACATCCTCAACGGGACGATCTTCCGCGAGCCGATCGTCTGCGCCAACGTGCCGCGGCTCGTCGGGCACTGGGACAAGCCGGTGGTCGTCGCCCGCCACGGGTTCGGCGACCAGTACAAGGCCAGCGAGATCCTCTTCCCCGGCCCCGGCACGGTGAAGCTGACGTACACCCCCGCTGACGGCGGCGCGCCAATCGAGAAGGAAGTCTTTAAAGCTCCCGGCGGCGGCGTCACGCTGGCCATGTACAACCTGGACGACTCGATCCGCGGGTTTGCTCGGGCGTGTTTCAACTACGCGCTGGGCCGCGACTACCCGGTGTACCTCTCGACCAAGAACACCATCCTCAAGGTGTACGACGGCCGGTTCAAGAACCTGTTTCAAGAGGTTTTCGACGCGGAGTTCCAGGCGAAGTTCGACGCGAAGAAGCTCACCTACGAGCACCGGTTGATCGACGACATGGTGGCGGCCAACCTGAAGTGGTCCGGCGGCTACCTGTGGGCGTGCAAGAACTACGACGGCGACGTGCAGTCCGATACGGTGGCTCAGGGGTACGGCTCGCTCGGGCTGATGACCAGCGTGCTGATGAGCCCGGACGGCAAGACGGTGGAGGCCGAGGCCGCCCACGGCACCGTGACCCGGCACTACCGGATGCACCAGCAGGGCAAGCCGACCAGCACCAACCCGATCGCCTCCATTTACGCCTGGACGCGCGGGCTGATCTACCGCGGCAAGATGGACAGCACCCCGGACGTGGTCCAGTTCGCGGAGACGCTGGAGAAGGTGTGCGTCGATCTCGTCGAGTCCGGGAAGATGACCAAGGACCTGGCGATCCTGATCAGCGACTCGACGCCGTTCGCCACGATGAGTAAGACAAGGAGAGGATAGCGAATAGAATCACTTCTTATCCTCTCTGTGCCTCTGTGGTGAGTTCTTGAATGACCCGGCGATATGTGGAGCAACTGCGGGACGGCGACCCGATCGACGAGGTGTTCCTCGCCAGCGACAAGCAACTCCGGGTCAACCGGAAGGGCAACCAGTACGTCCAGCTCATGCTCCGCGACCGGTCCGGCGGCATCTCGGCCCGGCAGTGGAACGTCGGTGACCACGTCTTCCGCAGCTTCGGCGACGGCGACTTCGTCCGCGCCGAGGGGAAGGTGCAACTCTTTGAAGGCTCGTTGCAGGTCATCCTGACGTACCTGGAGCGCGTCGAGACGGAGAAGGTCGAGGTCGCCGACTTCCTGCCGCACACCGAGCACGACGTTCCCAAGTTGCTGGAGAAGCTCCGCGGCTACCTCCTGCGGTTGTCCAACCCGCACCTGCGGGCGCTGGCCGAGTGCTTCCTGATGGACGACGAGTTCGTCCGCGGGTTCTCGACCTGCCCGGCCGGGGTGAAGCTCCACCACGCCTACGTCGGCGGCCTGCTGGAGCACACCGTCACCATGATGGACATCGCCGACCGGCTGGTGCCGTTCTACCCCGGTGTGGACCGCGACCAAGTGCTCATGGGCGCCTTCCTGCACGACGCCGGCAAGCTCCGCGAGTTGACCTACGGCCGCGCGTTCGGCTACTCCGACGAGGGGCAGCTGGTCGGCCACATCGCCATCGGGCTGGAGATGCTGACCGAGAAGGCGGCGAAGGTGCCCGAGTTGATCGGCGAGCCGCTGCCGCGCGAACTCCTGGTGCGGCTGAAGCATCTGATCCTCAGCCACCACGGCACGCTGGAGCACGGCAGCCCGCGGGTGCCGATGACCCCGGAGGCGATGCTGCTGCACGCGATCGACCTGATGGACACCCGGATGCACATGGCGATCCGGGACATCAAGGAGGACCGCAACAGCACCACCGCCTGGACGCCGTACAACCCGACCTTGCAGCGGCGGTTTTACAAGGGCGGGGCCAACGGCGAGTTGTATTCGCCGGTGATGGAAAGTTACGATTGACCCGAGTCGTCAGGTCATCAAGTCATCAAGTCGTCAGGTCAAGAACCGACCTAGTGCGACAGCCAGCATCGACTTGACGACTTGACGACTTGATGACCTGACGACTCATGACTGATTTAACGACCCGCATCCTGCACGCCCTGGCCCGACCGAGCTACACCCCGGTCAAGCCGAAGGTGCTGGCCCGGCGGATGGGCGTCCCCGACGAGCAGTACCCCGAGTTCCGCAAGACCCTGCGGGCACTGGTCCGCGACGCGCGCATCGAGGTCGGCCGCGACCACACCCTGCGTGTCGTCGATCCCTACGGCACCATCGTCGGCGTCTACCGGCGTACCGGGTCCGGGGTCGGGTACGTCCGCCCGCACACGGTCAGCGGCGAGACCGGCCCGGAGGTCCGTGTCCGCGAGGGGCGCGAGCAGGACGCCTCCACCGGCGACGAGGTGATGGTCCGCATCACCCGCAAGGCGACGAAGACCGGCGGGGCCAGCGGCGACATCGTCCGCGTGCTGGAGCGGGCGACCCGCACGTTCGTCGGCACGTACTTCGAGCGCGATGCCCAGGGCCACGTCCGGGTGGACGGCACCGTGTTCGCACACTCGGTCTGGGTCGGCGACCCCGGCGCCAAGGGAGCCAAGCCGCAAGACAAGGTCGTCGTGGACATGCTGCGATTCCCGAGCGCCGACGAGCGCGGCGAGGGGGTCATCACGGAGGTGCTGGGATCGCTCGGCAAGCCGGGGGTGGACACGCTCTCGATCATCAAGGGGTTCGGCCTGCCGGAGGAGTTCCCGAAGTCGGCGCTGGAGGAGGCCCGGGCGCAGGCCGAGCAGTTCCGCGAGGACGACCTCGACGGCCGCGAGGACTTCACACAGGACACGATCATCACGATCGACCCGGCCGATGCTCGGGACTTCGACGACGCGGTGAGCGTGACCATCGACCCGAAGACGAAGCACTGGGTGCTGACGGTCCACATCGCGGACGTGGCCCACTTCTGCAAGTCCGGCGGGCCACTGGACGCCGAGGCCCGCAAGCGGGCGACCAGCGTCTACCTGCCGCAGAAGGTCATCCCGATGTTCCCGGAGGTGATCTCCAACGGCCTGGCGAGCCTTCAGCAGGGGAAGCTGCGCTACGTCAAGACGGTGCGGATGGAGTTCACCCCGAACCTGCAGAAGGGGCACGTCCAGTTCTACAACGGCGCGATTCGGGTGAAGCGGCGGTTCACCTACGAGGAGGTGCAGGCGCTCTACGACGGGATGGAAGCCCGTGGACTGCCGTCCACGGGCTTGGAGCCCGACATTCTCGCATTGTTAAAGCGTATGCGTGACCTCGCGCTCCTGCTCCGCAAGAAGCGGCTCAAGCGCGGCGCCCTGGAACTGTCGATGCCCGAGCCGGTGCTGGAGTACGACGCCAACGGCAAAGTCACCGGCGCGCACTTCGCCGAGAACAACCTGAGCCACCAGGTCATCGAGGAGTGTATGCTTGCCGCCAACGAGGCGGTGGCCGAGCACTTCAGCCGGCACGAGGTGCCGTTCCTGCGGCGGGTCCACCCGGCCCCGAATGAGGAGAAGCTCGAAGCGTTCGCCGGGTTCGCCGAGTTGCTCGGCTACCCGATGAAGCGGCATCAGGACCGCTTCGAGCTGCAGCGCATCCTGCACGAGACGGCCGACAAGCCGGAGCGGGCGGCCATCCACTACTCGCTGTTGCGCAGCCTCAAGAAGGCGGCGTATTCGCCGATCCAGGACGAGCATTACGCGCTGGCGAGTACCGACTACTGCCACTTCACCAGCCCGATCCGGCGGTATCCCGACCTGCAAGTTCACCGACTGTTCGACCGGTGGGTGAAGGTCGGCAAGGCGTCTGCGGACGTCAGCGAGTTGGTGGCGCTGGGCGAACACTGCTCGAAGATGGAGAAGCGCGCCGAGACGGCCGAGCGCGAGCTGGTGAAGCTGAAGATCCTTCAATACCTCAGCACCCGCCTCGGTGAAAAGCTCGACGCGGTCATCACTGGTGTCGCGGACTATGGGTTCTTCGCACAGGCCGAGCGGTTCCCGGCCGAGGGGCTGGTCCACATCTCGTCCCTGACGGACGACTACTACGAATTCGACGACGAGCACCTGGCGCTCTTCGGCCGGCGGCACAAGAAGCGATATCGACTCGGCGACCGCGTCCGGGTGGAGGTGGCCCGGGTGGACATCCAGCGGCGGATGCTCGACTTCCGCCTGGCGGCCGACCAACCGCAGCCAGAGCGGCCGCGCGAGAAGAAACGACCGCCGAAGCCGGGCCGCGACGGCAAGCGACGCCGCGGGTAGCCGAGGGTCGAGTGCCATGCCCACGCAAAGCCGTGGGTATGGCACTCGGTCGGGCTAACGGCTCTACTCTTTGCGAAGTTCCTTCACCCGCACACGGAAGTCGATGAGGCCGCTGCCGTCGTGGCGGGGCGTCTGATCGATGGTGGGCGGGCTGGCGAAGACGCCGAGACGGATTAGGTTGTCGCGGCCCTTCCCGAGTTGCGGGTAATGGATGGCCTCTCCGGGAACCAACCCGAGTTGATCCAGGATCACCTTGTCGGCGACGGTCGTGTTCCCAATGATGTCGATCCGTCCAACCCGGTCCGGTTGCCCTTCGGGTAGCTTCACCGGCGGGATGCGCGGCGACTCGGATTCATTCGGTGCGGGCTGCTCCCCCGGGAGCCTCGACACGGGGCCCTTCAGCCAGTTGATCCACGCCGCTTCCAGGGCGTCCACGTCGGAGAACCCGTACACCCCCTTCGCTGCCGCGTCCCACCCGTCCAGCATCCCGACCCGCACGAACTCGGTCGCCGCCAGGTGCGGTCGGCGGTCGGCCGGCACGTCTCGGAGGGTCAACACCACCGCCGGCTCGCCTTCCGTCCGAGGCCGGAGCCGGACCGTCGCCCCGTCCACGGCCGGGCGGGCGAGCAGGAACCGGGCGATCGAGTGCGCCTGGGCGGCGTCGTCTTCGTGCCGGGCGTCGTTCGACCGGAAGAACGCCGACAGCCGGACCGCTTTTCCATCGCTGGCCAGCTTTCGCAGTCTGGCGTCCGCGGCCCGCTGGTCCGCTAGCCAGGATTCGGTCATTCCGAACCCCCGGGTCGCCCACGGTGGGACTTCGCGCCCGAACTGCTCGACGAGTACCACCTTGACCAGGACCGCCGGGATCTCGGACTCGAGCACCTTCTGCAAGTCGCCACCGAGCCGTATCAGGTTCGGATGCCGCTCGCCGTCCCCGCCCCCGTCCGTGTTGGCGTAAGAGAACGTCTGCCCGCCGGACGTGTACTCGATGTGGATCGTGCGCTTCGGCACGGACGGGAGCTGTGCCCCGACCCACCGCTCGGCCATCAGTTGTCTCTGGGCGGTGACCTCGTTGAGCACGGCCCGCATAACGGCCACCGACGGGGCCGAGCTGCTGAACCCACCCGCGGCCTTCCCCAAAGGGGGCGCGGGCAGCCGGGGCGCCGCCGGGGCGGGAAGCGGCTTTCTGAGCCAATCGACCCAGGCCACCTGAAGCTCATCCGTCGAGTCGAACCCGTACAGCCGGGCGGCCGCGTCCCAGTTCTGGTTGTCGTCCTTCATCCCCTCGCGGACGAACTGGAGGAACTTCGCTTTCCCCTTCTTCTCGATCAGGAACCGGCTCACCGAGTAACCCTGAACGAACAGCACGTGCATGTCCCGCGGGTACTCCTTCAGGTTGAACAGCACCCGCAGCGAAATTCCCCGACCCTGGTTCATGATCTCCCGGCACTTCTCGTCGTGAGCGCGCCGCTCCCCCTCGCTTTCCGACATCACCGATGCGCCCTCGTCGGCCCAGCGTGGCACCGCCTGGCCGAAGTGGTGGGCCAGCACCGTGTGCGTCACCTCGTGCGGCAGGGTGCTGGTGAGCAGTTGCCTCGCCTCGCCGAAGATGTGCATCTCCTGGGACATCACCTCCGGCTTGTCGTTGATGCGGCCGAAGGTGAAGGTGGTCGCCCCGCCGGTCTCCTTCAGGGTGATCTGCACCCGCAGCGGGCACTTCTGCGGCCACCGCGGCATCTCGGAACCGAGCCACTCAATCGCCTTCTCCTTGCGGTAGCGCTCCGCGGACTCGCCGAACTTCTGGGCGAGTTCCTTCGTCGGAGCATCTACCACGAAGTTCTCGGTAGCGAAGCGTTCGCTCGGTCCGGGTGGCGGATCGGCGGCCGGTCCGTCTGCCGTGGGCACGCTCAGGGGCGGGGTCGCCACCGCGGCGACCGGTGGCTGCACCGGCCCGGCCACCGGCTTCTCGTCTCCCGCCAGCCCGACGCCCAGCGCCGTCAGCCCGACGGCCGCGGACACCATCGCCAGCTTCACCTTCCGTGCGAGCGTGCCCATCGCCACTCCCTTCGCGATGACGGCCACGGGCGCGGACACCGCCGCCCCGCCGGCCAGGAAGTCGAACACCGTTGATACTGTCCGCCCTGGCAGTTCGGCGGGGACCGATGCGGTCGCCTCGCCGACGCCGGCCGCCAGACCGGCCGCCACCGCCGGGACCACGCCGCGCCGCTCCAGCCGCAGCCGGAGGAGCTGCTTCGCCTCCTCCAGCCGGCGGCGGATCGTGCGGACACTGCCGCCGAGTTCGGCGACGGCCTGTTCCTGCGTGCGGCCTTGCAGCAGGCATACCACCACCGGGCCGCGCAGCCGGTCCGGCAGCCGGGTCAATTCCTCGTCGAGGATGCGGAACCGCTCGGTCCACTCCGGCGAGCCGGAAGCGTTAGCGACCGGAGTGGCGTCCTCCGGTCGCTGACGCTCCCGGCTCGCCAGGAACCGCCGTTCGCGCTTCCGCATCTGCCGGGCGACACGGCCGGCCACGCCGACCAGCCAGCTTCCGACCGACCCCGCCTGGCGGACCGATTCCGGCCGGGTGGCGAGGATCAGGAACGTCGCCTGGAACGCATCATCCGCGAGCGACGGCCCGAGCAGCCGACGGCAGACGCGGTACACCACCGGCCCGTGCCGGCGGACCAGTTCGGCGAACGCGGTGGCGTCCCGGTCGCAGACGAACCGGCGCAGCAGGTCGGCGTCGGGCGCGGAGTCCGCGACGTGTCGGAGGAGTGCGGCGGAGGCCATCCGTAGCCCTCAGTGGGTGTCGTCAGGGGTGTAGTGTGCCGAGGGGAGGGGGAGCGGCCAACATTTTTCTTGTAGGGTGGGTCGAGTCTTCGAGGCCCACCATTCCCCAC
>Ga0247822_10001327_pt1 | contig 15041 bp, 14 predicted proteins | sample 13C_Cellulose_Da_FD_192423 | JGI IMG/M metagenome (GOLD analysis project Ga0247822, IMG submission 192423) | Soil microbial communities from agricultural site in Penn Yan, New York, United States - 13C_Cellulose_Day30 | ecosystem: Environmental > Terrestrial > Soil > Agricultural land | place...
CGCGATGACCGCGTCTCCTTATTCGTTTTACTGGAGGTCGACCGGGCGGGGTGAGCGCAGGATCGACTCTTCCGAAGGAAGTTCGGGCGGACGGCGGTTGCCCCAGAGCAACTGCTGCGGACGGAGCGAGAGGTTGCGAGTAAGGAATCGTGCGTAAGTGCCCGCGATCTTCAGGTTTTCCATGGTCACGCGGAAGTCGCTGAGCGTCGTGGCGATGCCCTTCTCGTGAGTGTCGAGGAACCGGACGCCACGGGTAGCGAGTTGGTCGAGCGATCCGACGGCGTGGTTGAGTGTGGCGACCGTCTGGGTGATCGGAGCCTTGTTGTCGGCGATCAACTGGCGGGTTTCCGTGATGAGCGAGCCGACGTCTTTGACGACGGGCTGGGCGTCTTTCATCAGCGTACCGGCATCTGCCAGGACGACTCCGGCATCGTGCACCATCGGCTTGGCCTCGTTGAAGAGGGCTTCCACTGAGGTCAGGAGAGCGTGCAGGCGGGCGAAGAGATCTTGCGAACCGCTGACTCCGGAGCCGCTCATCAGCTTGGTGAGGCCGTCGACCGCGGTGTCGACATTACGGACGAGTTTGTCGAAGGAGACTGGTGAAATGCCTTGGACGACGGCGTTGTCGCCCAGCATCGGTGCCGTTGGGGTGCCTCCGCCGATGACGATCAGCTTGTCGCTCAGCAAGGTGTCAGCGGCCACGCCCACCGTGATGTCCTGTGGCAGCTCGGGGACGTTGCTGTTCAGCGCGAGGACGACCTGGACGGCATTGCGGGGATCGCCGCTTTCGATGCGCTCTTGCGGAGTGAGCATGCGAATCTGGATCACGCGTCCGGCGAGAGCGCCAGCATATTTGACATTGGCGCTGATGTTGATGCCGATCACATCATGGAAGTTGGCGCGCAAGGTGCGGTTCGGTGCGCCGAACATGGTGCCGCTCAGGGCAAAACCCAGCGCCAGTAGCAGGATGACGCTGCAAATGATGACGACGACCGCCACGGCCCAATCGCTGAAATTCTTCTTCTTCATAGTACCAAGCCCGGCATAGGACGCCAAGGTAGGTTGTTTCTCTAATCAGGTGGCAGAACGGTAGCAAGGCGGAAACGATCTATGGTAGCTTTCCGCGATGACTTCTCCCGACGAACCGCCTCCTCCGCGCCCCCGGCGCCGGAAGCGTCGGCTTTTGATCGTGGGAGCGCTGTTCCTGCTCGTGGTCTGGCTGGCTCATCCCGCGATCCTCGCGCTGGTGCTGCGGGAGGTGATCGACCGAGGCATCGCCATGGCCGGATGGCAGGTCACGATCGGGGAACTCCAGGCCTCGCTGAATCGTCCCTGGGTGCTGAAGGACGTTCACATCTGGGCTCGGGATCCGCAGAAGTCCGGCACCGATGTCTTTGCCAAACGTTTGGACATCGCGTTTAACCGCCCGTGGCAAAAGTTCGCCGGGATTCATCGCTTTATCGATTCCGCCACGGTCGACGGCATTCACGGGGTCTTCGATCTTCGCCCGGAGGCTCTGCCTCCTCCCTACATGCCGGATCTCTCGGTGGAGGAGCAGAAAAGGGTGGCGGAGATGATCATGCAGTTCCTCCCCATCTCGGCGCATGTGCGGGACGCGGACCTGGAATTTCTCGCGCCGGGCCAGTCTTATCGACTGATCGATGGCGTGGCGGACTTTGAGGAGGGCAAGCCGGGCTTGCTCACGATCAAGGAAGGCTTCGTGCGCGCCGGCACCTTTAAGTTGGACACCGGGCCGCTCACCACGGTGACGGGCTGGGCGGATGGCACGGCGTCGCTCACGGATCTCGTTTTTCGCGACGATATGAAGGTGACGCGCTTCCGGGCGCGGTTTGCTAATGTCGGAGGCGTGGCGTTGGATCTTAGCTCCGAGATTTTCGGAGGGAGGCTCACCGGCGACATTGTGTTCAACAGTCAGAACGATCTCCCGGCCATGGACACCTGGATGGAACTGGAGGACTTCGATCTCGGGGCTCTCTCGGCTTTGCTAACATTGGAGCCGCCTTTGCAGGGCACGGTGGCGAAGGCGCGCTACGCCTTTCGCGGGATTCCAGAGAAAATCTGGGATGCGGAGTCATCGCTGAGCCTCAAGTTGGTCAATCCCCGCCGCCTGGATCTTACGTGCGACGCCGTGGAGGTGGAGGCCCATCAAAAGTTGCGCCAGGTCACGTTCTCACGAGTCTTTGCTCAACTCGGCGACAATACGGTGCAGGCTGACGGTGAGGCGACGCTGGATGAGAAGGGGGAGTTTAATGTGCAGGCTTCGCCTTTCACCGTGAAGGTCGCGGGAGCTTTGGCCGATATTAGCGAGTTGACGCCGCTGCTGGGATCGTCGGCCTCGAAGGTGACGGGGCGGCTGGACTTCTCGGGTGACGCCAACCGCACCGATGGCCAGATCGTCGGCGCTCTCAAGGCCGACGGCCAGGCGCTGGCTTCGTCTGAGCAGCCCGTGGAGTCTCTTCATCTGGAAATCGCCTGCGCGGAGAATGTCGCGACGATCACAAAGCTGGAGGTCAAGGCGCGCGAGGATTCCGTTCAGGGTAGTGGCCAGATTGCGCTGGCGGACCCCTATGCCTACTCCGGGGAGCTCGCGGTGCGCATCGTCGAAGTGGCGCCTTACTTGCCGCTCTTGGGCAATCCCGCGACCTCTTCGATTTTTTCCGGCTTGCTCGACGCGCGCTGGAAGGGGCATGGCACGACCAAAGAGCACTCGGGGGAGTTTAGCGTGTCCGTGAAAGACTTCTTCTCGGAGCAAACTCCCTCCGGACTGAATGGAGAGATGGCCGGGAGTTACACGCCGCAGGAAGTTTCGATCACTTCGCTGTCGCTGAATCACCAGTCGCTCAAGTTTGCCTCCCGTGTGCAAATGACCCCGGACGGGGTGACGATTCCCGAAGCGAGTTTGCTAAGTGGGGAAACTTCTCTCGGCGCGGCCAGCATTTTTCTTCCGCTGAATCTCTTTGCGATGGCGAATGGCAAGCCGCTGAAGGACGCCTGGATCGATGGCGATGTAAAGGTCGCTCTCTCGACGAAGGGGCCGCTCAAGGTTAGCGATCTTATGCAACTCGCCGGCCAGTCCGCGCCTCTCAAAGGCACGGTCGCCGTCGATCTTCAAGCCTCGGGGAAACTGACCGAACTAACGCTGGGCGGCGATCTGAAGGGACGCGATCTCATCGTCGGCTTGGACGACGGAGAGACGCCGCCGGCTTCCTTGGATGTGACGCTGAAGTCCACTAGCGGCTTGGCCCGGCTCAGTGGAGGCCTCTCCACGCGTGGCATGCCTCCTCTCACCATCTCCGCCGAGATGCCTTTCGGGTTTTCATGGAATGATCGAAACGAGATCGTCTTTGCGAATCCGGAGGGCCGCCTGAATGCTCAGATCTCCGTGCCCCAGACCGACCTCGGCGTCTTCCAGTCTTTCCTGCCCGCCATGCGCCAGCTCAAGGGCACTCTCACCGGCGGTGTCGCCGTCACGGGAACCATGGCTCAGCCGCAGTTCAACGGCCGCCTCGCTCTGTCGAATGGCACGCTGCAATTCTCTCCCCGCGCTCCCGTCATTGGCAACCTCCAGGGCGCGCTGAAGTTCACCGCCGAGCGCGCGGACATTGAGAAATTCTCCGGGGAATTGGCCGCCGGCCCTTTTAATGTCCGCGGCGGCATCTCCTTTGCGAATCCGTCGAACCTGCAGTACGACTTCTCGCTCAGCGGCCAGAAGCTCCTTCTCGTGCGCGACCCCGGCCTCCGCCTGCGTGCTAATGTCGAGCTCCAGGCTCGTGGTGATAACAACGGCGGCTCGCTCAAGGGCGAGGTCGCTTTTGTTGACGGACGCATCTATCGCCGTTTGGAAATCACGCCGATGCTCGCGCCGTCGCCGGTCAGCGGTCCGCTTTTCACGCCGCCCGACATGGCTGGTCTCGTGCCACCTCCCTTTTCGCGTTGGAATGTCGACGTGCATATCGTGAACGCTTCGCCGTTCAAACTTGTTGGCAATATCGCTTCCGGAGAGATCGTCCCTAATCTGCGCATTACTAATACGCTGGGCCACCCCATTCCGGTTGGCCGCGTGGAGTTGAAGGAAGCTCGCGCTTTCCTCCCTTTCACCACGCTGCGCATTCAGGAGGGCCACATGGATTTTGTGGAGAGCAGTCCGTGGGTGCCGCAGCTCGATGTGCGCGGCACTGCGCAGACGCAGGACTACACGATCCAGGCTTATGCGTATGGCCCGCTGAATGATCACCGTCTCATCCTGCGCGCGGATCCACCGCTGCCGCAGGAGTCCATCGTGCTACTTCTTACTACCGGCTTCGCCCCCGGCATTTATGCCGGAGCGGGCTTTGGTGAGGCCGCGGTCGGCCAGGGCGGCTTGCTTTTGCTTCGCGCGATCCTTCGCCAATTTGAGCCGGAAGGCGTGGACGTCGATTCCTTTATGAATCGCCTCCAGGTCACCGCCACGCCGCCGCAAACCGCCGGCGATGGGGCGGGCCTGCGTGGCCGCTTCGAACTCTGGCGCGGCATCGCAGCGATGAGTGAACGCGACAGCTACGGCTATTATAATGCCGGGGCGACTTACACTTTTCGTTTCCGATGAGAGGAACTCTCGCGTTTCTTCTCTTCCTCCTGGCGACTGCCTCGCTCTGGGCGCAAACCGCGCAGACGTTTTCCTTCGAGGGCGGCACGCTCTTTAAGGAAGAGGAGTTGCAAAAGGCCCTGCGACGATTCGCGATCTCCATGACACCGCCGATCGAGGCGACCACCGCAGATGACGCTGCTTACTTCCTGCGCGAGTTTTTGTACGGGCAAGGCTTACCCGAAGCCGATGTGCTATACCGATTTTCCGGGGATCACCTGACGTTTGTCATCTCGGAGGGCCCGGTCTTTGAAATGGGCGAACTCCGCTTCTCCGGCAGCGATGCGATCCCGCAGGAGCGCATGGAGGATATCTTCGTGGCTGAGGTGCGGCAGCAGACGAAAAAACCGTTTGGCCGTCTACGCTATGTGGAGAGCGCGATGGATGCTGGCGGTGAAAAAATCCGTCAGGCTCTCGTGCAGGATGGTTATCTCGGGGCGAAGGTCTCGGTCGTTCCCACCTATCTCGACCGTGTTGTTAATGTCCTCGTCGAGGCGGATGCCGGCACGCAGGCGCGCGTGACGGAGGTCCGCGTCGTCGGCGACAACGTTCCGCCGGAGATTCAGGAAAAGGCTCAGGCGATGCACGGCCAGATCTATCGGCCGGGCCAGGAACTCCTCCTTCGCTCTCAGGTCGAGGACAACCTCCGCGCCTCCGGCTACTTCGACAGCATCGTCACGGAACAGGCGACCTTCGACATCACGGGCGGTCGCGTGGCGGTGGAGCTCGGTGTGCACATGGGAGACCGCTATCGTTTTGGCACGATCCTTGTCTCCGGCAACCGCCGCACCATCGTTCCCGCCATCCTTCGCCGCCTAGGCATTCGTCCCGGCACGCCTTATGACGCCTCCGCGCTCGACGCGGGCGTGCGGCGTTTATGGTTCAGCGGCGCCTTCTCCGATGTGGAGGCTAAAAAGTCCGCCGCGGCCGACAAGACCGTAGATGTGGCCATCGAGGTGAAGGAAGGCGCCGCGCGCCAGATCAACACCACCCTCGGCGTCGGCCAGTGGCAGGGCGCTTTCGCAGACGGCACCTACACGGATCGCAATTTTTTCGGCACGCTCAATCGCTTTTCCCTGCGCGGATTTATCTCGATGAAAAGCCGCGGCGTCGTCGCCGAGTTGACCGATCCCTGGTTCCTCCAGACCGAGATGAGCGCCACGCTCACGGCATTCTACGCTAAGCTCGAGATGCCGGCTTTCTCGATCAATCAATACGGCGGTGGAGTTTCGGTGGAGCGGAAGTTCGATCAAAACAACCTCACCGGCTGGCGCGCCGGTTATCAGTGGAAGGCCGTGACGAACTCCATCATCTACGCTGGCCAGCAGATTGACGATGCGCTCGATGATTACACGCTGGGAGAGGTATCGTTTCGTCAGATCCTCGATCGGCGAAATGATCTGCTCTCGCCGATGAAAGGTTACTTCCTCCAGTGGGACGGGGGCGTGGCTTCGCAGGTCCTCGGAGGCGAGGTCTCGTATTTCCGTCTCTCCGCGCAGGCCACTTGGTATATCCCGCTGTTTAACATCACGAAGGAGCGTCCGTTCGTTCCCTTCTTCGTGCTCAATCACCGCGCTGGCATCATGATTCCTTATGGGAACACCGAGGCGGTGCCCGTGCCCGAGCGCTTTTTCCTCGGCGGTCCCGACACCGTGCGCAGTTTCCAACTCGACGGACTCGGCCCTCGTGACGAGTACGGCTACCCCGAGGGCGGCATGGCTTACCTCCTGGGCAATGTCGAGTTCCAGTATCCGATCTGGCGTGCGCTGTATATCGCGACTTTTGTGGACGTGGGAAATCTCGCTCCCTCCGTCGAGGAGATGAGTTGGGACCAGACTCGCGTCGGCCCCGGCGTCGGAATGCGGCTCTACACGCCCATCGGCGCGATCCGCGCGGACTATGGGTACAATCTCATCCGCATGGATGGAGACCCCATTGGCGCGTGGCAGTTCGGCTTTGGCTTCACCTTTTAAGTCACTTGCGCTCGTCGCCATTCCGCACTATTAGGCTCTCATGCGGATCCCCTGGCGCATCATTATCATCCTGGCCGCCGTCTGGCTGGTGGCCGGAGCCATCATCTGGTGGACTCGCGCCGCGCGTCCGACTCCCGAGTCCGTCGCTACTTACATCCAAAAGCACCCGCTCGCCAATGTCTCAGAAGCCCAGCGCGCCGAGGTGATCGGCGACGTCGCGGAGCAGATGAACCGCCTGAACTTCGAAGAGCGCCAAAAACTCCGCAAGCTCCGCGTCGACCGGACGTTTTTTGAAACCATGACGCCCGAGGAGCGCCAGCGCTTCCTCGACCTCACGCTGCCGGAGGGCTTTCGTCAACTCATGCTGGCCTTAAATAAAATGACGCCCGAGCAGCGCCAAAAGATCGTCCAGCGCGCCCTTGATGATTTGGAAAAGGAAGACCCCGAGAATGACAATCGCGTGGACCGCGAGGGCGTGCAAAAGATGATCGGGCAGGGGATGGAGAGTTTTTATAAGGACGCCAGCGCCGAGGTGAAGCTCGAGTTCGCGCCCGTCATCGAGCAACTCCAACGCGCCACTCAGCGAGGACGATGAGACGGGCATTCACGCTGATCGAGATCCTCGTGGTGGTGGCCATCATCGGTGTGCTGGCCGCTCTGGCGATCCCGCTCATCTCTGTCACCAAAGGCCGCGCCGATGCCGCGAATTGCCTCAACCGCCTGCGCGTTCTCGGTGTTAGCCTGAATCTCTACGTCTCCGAGCACGAGATGAAACTCCCGCTTCTCAAGGCCGCTCGCAGCTCGCGTTCGGAAGAAGAGCCCGTCATCGACAACACGATCAACCAGTACGTTGACAACACCGAGGTCTTCCGGTGTCCCGCTGACTCGCATATCGCCGAGGAGTCGGGCACGAGTTATTATTGGAATAGCGCGCTGAGCGGTCAGCCGCTTGCGAGCCTGAATTTCCTCGGCCTTCCGGAGCTTAGCAAAATCCCCGTCCTCATGGATAAGGAAGGCTGGCATAAATACAGCCAGCATAAGGTGAACTACCTCTTCGCCGACGGCCACGCCACACAGGAGCTACGGCTTTTCACCGAGTAACTATGGTCCGTCTCGAAAATCTCTCGAAGACCTACGGCGGCCGCCTCGCCTTGCAAAATCTCTCGCTGGAGATCGCGCCGGGCGAAATCTTCGGCCTGCTCGGGCACAACGGCGCGGGCAAGAGCACGACCTTCGGCCTCATGCTCGGCCACTTGCATCCCGACTCCGGCGAGGCCTTCATCGCGGGGCATTCTGTGCAGAAGGCGCGCGCGACTGCGCTCAGTCGGGTCGGCGCGATTTTCGAGACGCCTTCTTTTTACGAGTACATGAGCGGCTGGCAAAATCTCCGCTTCTTCGTCTCGCTGACCAGCCTCGTTTCCGATGCCCAGCTTCGCGATATCGTGCGCGAGGTCGGTTTGGAGAAACGCATCCACGATCCCGTGCGCGCCTATAGTCACGGCATGCGGCAGCGACTCGCGCTTGCGCAGGCCTTGTCTCCGGATCCGCAGTTCATCCTGCTCGACGAGCCGACCGAGGGCCTCGACCCGGAGGGCATCCACGAGATGCGCGATATGATTCGCCGCCTGCGCGATGAGCGCGGCCTCACCGTGATGCTCTCTTCGCACCTCCTCGTCGAGGTCGAGCAGCTCTGCGACCGCGTCGCCATCCTGCATCAGGGCAAGCTCGTCTTCTGTGGCCGCTGGCAGCAGGAGCGAAATCTTTGGAAACTCGATCTCGATGACTGGTCGCGCGCGCAGGCCGTCTGGCCGCGCTTCTCCGCTTCGACGGAGAATGATTCCTACGTCACCCTGCCGCCGGATTGTGATATGGCGGACGTCGTGACCGCGCTCGTGCAGGCGGGCATTCGTGTGCGCTCTGTCGCCCCGCTGCGCAAGACTCTCGAGGATTTCTACCTGGAGCACGTCGGCCTGTGAGTCTCTTTCTTCGTCAACTCGGTGGTGAACTAAGAAAGCTCTTCGCCCGCAAGCGCACCTTCATCGGCTTCGGAGCCTTCCTCGTTTTTGAGTTCGCCGTCTTCTTTCTGATCCGCCTGGAGCCTGTCCAGCGCGGGATCACCCGGATGATTGATAAGTCCGGCTACGATCCGGCGCTGTATCTTTCTGGCTTAACTTTTGGCCTCCTCATCGTGGTGGCGACGGTCTTCTTTCTGGAAGGCTTGTTCCTTGCGCTCGTCGCCGGTGATGTCGTGAGCAAGGAAGTGGAGGATGGCACTCTGCGCATGATACTCTGCCGTCCCGTGTCACGCGGGCGCATTCTGCTGCTGAAGGTGATTGTCAGTTTTATCTACACCTTTGCCCTCACAGGTTTTGTCATGGTCACGGCGCTGGGCGTTGGATTTCTCAATGGGGGCTTCGGCGGTCTATTCGTCTTTGATCCCTTCAACGGCATATTTGCTTTCCACGATTTTTGGCTGGCGGTCTGGCGTTACCTGTTGGCGATCCCCTTGCTATCACTAGGTCTCTGCACGATTACCTCCTTGGCTGTTTGTCTCTCGTGCTTCAACATGAAGCCCGCCGCCGCCACGATCATCACCCTGGCCATTCTCTTTGCCGATACGATCCTGAAGAGCATGCCTTATTTTGAAGAGATAAGGGGTTGGTTCATCAGTACTAAGATCATGGTCTGGATCCAGATCTTCCAGTACCGCATTCCGTGGGAGGCTATGATCGAGGAATACGTGTGGCTCATGGCGATCAACACCACGCTGCTCGTCATCGCGTATCAGGTTTTTGCGCGCCGCGACTTCAAGTCGTGACAACCCCACGCGCCTTCCGTAGTCTTCCTCGATGAAAAGCATGACTGGGCATGGCCGTGGTGAGATCGTCGCCAAGGGCATGCGCGTGGTCGTGGAATGCTTTTCAGTGAATCGTAAGCAAGGCGAGGTCTCTCTCGCTGCTGGCCGTGAATGGCAGTGGATGGAGCCGCATGTGCGCGAGGACGTCTTGAAGCGTGTGTCGCGCGGCAAGGTCCAGGTCTCCGTTGTTTTCGAGCGCGCGGAAGGTTCCGCCTCCGGCCTGATCGATCATCAACGTGCCGCCGCTTTCCTGAAGGAAGCCCGCCTGCTTCAGAAAAAGCTCGGCCTCACGGAAGGCATCACGCTGGAAACGATTTTGGCCGCGCCCGGCGTCGTTCGCGCCGATGGTGAGGTCGACCGCGAAGTCCTCCCGCTCGTGCAAAAGGCGCTCGCGAAATCTCTCGATGCGCTGCTCGATATGCGCGCACGCGAAGGCGCTAATCTTAAGAAGGAACTCAAGCGCGTGCTCACCCGCATGAGCGCTATCGTGAAGCGCGTCCGCACGCTCGCGCCAAATGTCCCGAAGCGTCAGCGGGAGAATTTATTGAAGCGATTGGAAGGCGCGAATCTTCCCGTGGATGTACTCGAGCCCCGGCTCGCCACGGAGATCGCGATCTTCGCCGAGCGTTGTGATATCTCGGAAGAGCTCGCCCGCCTGGAGAGTCATCTCGGGCAGTTCGGCGAGGCGCTCGACACGGACGGCCCCGTCGGCCGCACGATGGAATTTTTGGCCCAGGAGATGGGCCGTGAATGGAATACGACAGGCGCCAAGGCCAACGACGCTGCGATCTCGCGGCTCGTCGTCGAGGCCAAGGCCGAGCTTGATCGGATTCGCGAGCAACTAGCCAACATTGAGTAATACCTTCCCACGCACCGGCATCCTCTTCGTCCTCTCGGCTCCATCCGGAGCAGGCAAGACCACCCTCTGCACTTCGCTGCGCCAAAAGCCCGACTTCGTTTACGCCGTCTCCTGTACAACGCGCACACCGCGTCCCGGCGAGACTCCTGGTGAGGATTATTATTTCCTCACCGACGCGGAGTTCGATGCCAAGGTCGCCGCTGGCGAGTTCCTCGAGCATGCGGAAGTTCACGGTCGTAAATACGGCACGCTGAAGAGCACGGTATTGGAGAATTTGGAAAAAGGCATCGACGTCCTTCTCGACATCGACACCGCCGGCGCTGCGACGATTCGTGCGTGTCAGGATCAGTTCATCATCGATGCGCTGGCCGATGTTTTCATCATGCCGCCGAATCTCGATGAACTCCGCCGCCGCCTCGCCAAGCGTGGCACGGAGACGGAAGAGCAGATCGCTGTCCGCCTGCACAATGCAGCTCTCGAGATGAAACACTGGCGTAAGTATAAGTACGTGCTCATCAGCGGCTCGATGGAAGAAGACATCGAGAAATTCCGCGCGGTCATGCGGGCCGAACGTTATCTGAGCCGTCGCTTTCTTCCCACCGAGTGAAGACGATTCTCCTCGGTGTCTGTGGATCCATCGCCGCTTATAAGGCTGCGGATCTCACGAGCAAACTTACGAAGCAAGGCCATCAGGTCTTCGTCGTGATGACACAGAGCGCGACGCAGTTCATCGGCGCGATGACTTTTCAGACGCTCTCGCGCAATCCTGTGACGAGCGGCGTCTTCGATGAGCGCGACTCGTGGAGGCCCACGCACATTGACTTGGCGGACCGCGCCGATCTTTTCCTCATCGCTCCCGCCACCGCAAATGTCATTGCGAAACTCGCGCAAGGCATCGCGGATGATGCCTTAACATCCATCGCTCTCGCCACGCGAGCGCCTTATCTCATCGCTCCCGCGATGAATGGAAAGATGTGGCTGCACGACGCGACGCAGCAAAATGTCGCGACGTTAAAATCTCGCGGCGCTGAGTTTATCGGCCCGGAAGAGGGCATGCTCGCCTGTGGATATGAGGGCGTCGGACGTCTTTGGAAAGTGGAAGATATCGTCGCGAAGGCTGATGAAATCTTGCTCCGCGGGTAGTTGCTGTCTTTCGCGATCACAATAAACGCTTCTAAAAATCAAGCGAAAATCTGAAAAATTTCGTTGACGTAATTTACGTGACGACTTATTCACAACGCAGAGTGAGTTATTCACACACTTTTCACAATTTTTCGCTTTTGCGAATGGAAAGGGGGGAGAAGTAATGCCAGTTGCAAAAAAACCCGTAGCTAAAAAAGCACCCGCCAAAAAAGCCCCAGCCGCTAAGAAGGCTCCCGTAGCCAAGAAGGCCGCTGTTAAGAAAGCAGCTCCTAAGAAAGCTGTCGCTAAGAAAGCCGCCCCGGCCAAAAAAGCCGCGCCAGCTAAGAAGGCTGCCCCAGCTAAAAAGGCCGCTCCTGCTAAGAAAGCAGCAGCCGTCAAGAAGCCCGCTGTTAAGAAAACAGTGGCCAAGAAAAAGCCAGCCGCTAAGAAAAAGTAACTTGGTCGTTCGTTTAACACGAACACCACTAACAATTTGGGAGAGGCCGCAAGGCTTCTCCCAATTTTTTTTGCCTCCGTCGCTCCACCACTCTACAACTATCCCGTGTCTGATTTTCTGACTTCTGCCCAAGAGGCTGCGCAAGCGGCCGGTGGTTTGCTGCGCGCGTCTTTCGAGCGCCCTCTCAACGTCGATGCGAACGAAGCGCACGACATCAAGCTGGAGCTGGACCGTCGCAGCCAGTCGCTCATCGAGTTCCTCCTCCTGGAGAAGTATCCCGATCACGCTATCTTTGGTGAAGAGGGCATTCGCGGCGCGCAGGATAGTGAGTATCAGTGGGTGATCGATCCCATCGATGGCACGGTGAATTTCTTCTACGGCATCGCTCACTTCGCCGTCTCCATCGCCCTGCGTCGAGCCGGCAAAGTGATCGTCGGCGTGATCTATGATCCCATGCGCGATGAGATGTGGTCGGTGGATGAAAATGGTCCCGCGACATTGAATGGCCGCGTCATTCAGGTGAGTCAGCGCACGATTCTCTCCGACGCCATCGTCTCCGTCGGCGTGGCGAAGTCCATCGCTTCCATCAATAAAGGCCTCCCGCTTTTCGAGCGCATGGCGAAGTCCGCGAAGAAATGCCGCATGATGGGCAGCGCCGCGCTCGACATCGCCTATGTGGCGACGGGCCGCCTCGACGCCTATATCGAAAGCCAGATCAGCCTCTGGGACATCGCGGCCGGTTTGCTCCTCGTGGAGAAGGCCGGTGGCAAGGTCGACCTCGTCCCACACGAATCTGTGCCGGAAAAGTTTTCCATCGTCGCGACCAGCGGTCATCTTGACCTCGGACTCTGATGTTTGCTTCTGGAATCGGTTATGACGTTCACCGCCTCGTCGAGGGGCGCCCTCTCATTTTGGGAGGGGTGAAGATCGAGCACCCGCTCGGCCTTGAGGGCCACTCGGATGCCGATGTGCTTTGCCATGCCATTGCCGATGCCATCCTCGGAGCCGCTGGCGAGCCGGACATCGGCTTTTATTTTCCGAACACCGACGAGAGCATTCGCGGGATCGACAGCGTCGAGATCCTGCGCCGCGTCCGTGAGATCGTCGTGGGCAAGGGGAGTGAGCTTCTCAACGTCGACTCCACTCTCATTTCCGAAGCCCCAAAGATTGCGCCGCACATCGCTGCCATGAAGGAAAGGATCGCCGCCGCGCTGGAGTTGCCCGTCACGCGCGTCGGGATCAAGGCGACGACCAATGAAACCATGGGCTTCCTCGGTCGGCGCGAGGGCATCGCCGCCATGGCCGTAGCTACTCTCAACCGTGCATGAGCCTGCGTTTTTTTAATACTCTGACCCGCGAGCAGGAAGACTTCCAGCCGCTCGACCCGAACCGCGTCCGCATGTACACCTGCGGCCCGACGGTTTACAACCACGCGCACATCGGCAACTTCCGCGCCTACGTCTTCGAGGATCTGCTCCAGCGTCACCTCGAGTTCCGCGGTTTCACTGTCGACCGTGTGATGAATCTCACGGACGTCGATGACAAGACGATCCGTGGTTGCCGCACGGCAGGCATAGCGCTCGCCGAATTCACGCAGCCTTTTAAGAAGGCCTTTTTCGAGGACCTCGCTTCCCTGCGCATTCGCAGCGGTGCACGCTTCCCCGAGGCTACCGCCGCAGACAATATCCAGCGCATGATCGAGATGATCGGTACGCTGATCGAGCGCGGCCATGCCTATCGCGCGGACGATGGTTCGGTCTATTTCCGCATCAAGTCCTTCCCGCCCTACGGCCAGCTCGCGCATTTCAATCTCGATGAACTCCAGCCCTCTGGTCGTGTCAGCAGCGACGAGTACGAGAAGGAGCAGATCGGCGACTTTGCGTTGTGGAAAGCTTGGGACGAGGCTGATGGAGATGTCTTTTGGCAGAGCCCTTGGGGCAAAGGTCGTCCCGGCTGGCACATCGAGTGCAGCGCCATGGCGACGGGCCTGCTCGGTCCGCAAATCGATATCCACTGCGGTGGCGAGGATAACATTTTCCCGCACCACGAAGCCGAGATCGCTCAGACGGAGTGCGTCACCGGCCTTCCCTTTGTGCGCCTCTGGATGCACTGCAAGCACCTCCTCGTCGATGGGCGTAAGATGTCCAAGAGCGAGGGAAACTTCTTCACCTTGCGCGACCTGCAGGAAAAAGGCTGGACTGGACGCGAGGTCCGTTTCGTTCTCCTGTCGGTGAAGTATCGCGAGCAGCTGAATTTCACGTTCGAGGGGTTGGAGGCCGCCCGTAAATCGGTCGCTCGTTACGACGAGTGGTCCGCTCGCCTGCGCGAGACGGCTACGGAGAAGCCCGAGGAGCTTCCGGCTGAGTTCGATCCCGAGCGCTTCGGTGCCGCCCTCGATGACGACCTGAATATCTCCGCCGCCCTCGGCGCGTTGTTCGATCTCATTCGCGATTCCAACCGCCTGCTTGACGCTGGTCAGCTTACCGGCGGTCAGGCGCGCTCTCTGCTCGCCTGGCGCGAGAGATTCGAGTCCGTTCTCGCGCTCGGTGGTGAAGACGCCGGCATCCCACCCGAGATCGCGGAGATTTTGGAACGCCGCGCCGCCGTCCGTGCGGCCAAGGATTTCGCCATGAGCGACGTCCTTCGCGACGAGCTCCTCGCCCTCGGTTGGCAGGTCAAGGACACGAAGGAAGGCCAAAAGCTCACCCGTCGTAGTTAGGCGCTTCGGCGGTGAATTAAGTTTGCTCGAAGCTCATGTGCCATGAATCATAGGGCACATGTTTGAGCCGGAAGCCTTCCTCGACCTGAGTCACACGGATCACCGCGCCCTCTTCGAGGGGGTGGAGCAGGTCTGGCAGGCTTTGCCGAAGATCGCTCTTTACTTGAAGGCCAATTTGGCTCCGGCAAATCATGGTACGCTGCTCGGCGCGCCCTTCATCGGGGCTGATGTCTACATTGGCAAAGGCACCGTCATCGAGCACGGAGCCATGATCAAGGGGCCCGCCTGGATTGGCGAAAACTGCGAAATCCGCAGCGGCTGCTACATCCGGGAAAACGTCATCATCGGCAACGGCGTGGTCGCGGGAAACTCCTGCGAGTTCAAAAACTGCCTCATCTTCGACGGAGCC
>Ga0247822_10001329_pt1 | contig 15036 bp, 8 predicted proteins | sample 13C_Cellulose_Da_FD_192423 | JGI IMG/M metagenome (GOLD analysis project Ga0247822, IMG submission 192423) | Soil microbial communities from agricultural site in Penn Yan, New York, United States - 13C_Cellulose_Day30 | ecosystem: Environmental > Terrestrial > Soil > Agricultural land | place...
TCACGACATCGACGCGCGCCAGATCGGCCGCAGCTACGAGCCCACGCACGCGGTCGTCGCCTCGGCGGCGGAGCTGCTCGGCGGTCTCGCGGATCGGCTCGAGGCGGCCTCGCCACGCCGCCGCCGGCGAACGACCGGCGTCGAGCGCCTCCAGCTGCCGCCGTCGGCGAAGCCGGCGCGGATCGCACCGCACGACGCGATCCGCGAGCTCCAGGCGCTGCTGCCGCACGACACGATCTTCACCGTCGACTCCGGCGACCACACCCTGTTCGCGACGCAGTTCCTCGAGCTCAACCACCCCGATGCGTTCATCGTGATGACCGGGCTCGGCTCGATGGGGCAGTCGATCGGCGCCGCGATCGGCGCCCAGCTCGCCCGTCCGGGCCGCAGCGTCGCGGCGATCTGTGGCGACGGCTGCTTCGCGATGAACGCGTTCGAGATCGCGACCGCCGTCGCCGAGCGCCTACCCGTGCGCGTGTTCGTGTTCAACGACGGCCACCTCGGGATGGTCGAGAAGGGGCACGCCAAGGTGTACGGCCGGCGCGCCGAGTACCCCACCGGCGCGCTCGACGTGTGCGCGATCGCCCGTGGCATGGGCGCCGCGACGATCAAGATCGACGGCCGCGACCAGCTGCGGGCGGCGCGCGAGCTCGTCGCCGCCGAGGCTGGACCGGTCGTGTTCGACGTCCGCATCGACCACGAGGTCATGCTCGGGGGCCGCGATCGGGTAGCTGCACTACAAGCCTTTCAGCCCCGGTCGACTCAGCGAGAGGAAGCCGCCGCATGAGGTAGCAACATGCCCACGAGCTCGCGCACACCTTCGCCCCTCCTCCTGTACGTCGACGACGAGCGGCATAACCGCGTCGTCTTTCAGTACGCGCTACCGCCCGACGTCCGCGTCGAGATCGTCGAGGACGCCGCCGCCGCGATCAAGGTGATGGAGCGCGAGGAGGTCGCGGTCGTGGTGACCGATATGCGCATGCCGGGCATGAGCGGCGACCAGCTGCTGCGTATCGTGAAGACACGCTGGCCGGCGACGATCCGCATGGTCGTCACCGCGTTCTCGGATATCGATCCGATCCTGCACGCGATCAACGAGGGCCTCGTCGCGCGGTACATCGTCAAGCCGTGGAACAAGGACGAGCTCGTCCAGACGCTTCGCTGGGCGTTCGGCGCCTGGAAGCTCGGGCGCGAGTCGGCGGCCGTGTCGCGCCGGCTGATCGAGACCGAGCGACTCGCGACGCTCGGCAGCATGAGCGGCATGATCGTCCACGACCTCCGCCAGCCGGTGATGTCGTTGATGGTGAACATCGAGGTGCTCCAGCAGCTCGCGGAGTACGCGCCCCTGCTCGTGCGCGCGCTCGAGCACGTCGACACGCCTGACAAGGAGGATCTCGCCGAGTTGCTGGGGGCGCTGGGGCAGACCGCGACCGACATGCGCAACGCGATCGATCACACGAGCGAGCTGATCTCCGGCCTGCGCACGCTCGGCAAGCCGCGCGCGTCGGCCGCAGCGATCTCGGACCCCCTGCCGATCGTCAAGCAGGCGATCGCGACGTGTCACGAGATCGAAGCCAAGGTGCAGGTGCCAATCACCTACGAAGGACCGTCGGCGCTCGCGCCGGTGCGTATGCCTCCGACCGAGCTCGCGCAGGTCCTGATCAACCTCGTCGCGAATGCGGCGCAGGCGATCGCCGCGAGTGGTAACCCCGACGGCAAGGTCACGGTGGGCGCGCGGACGGACGGCGACGGCATGCTCGTGCTCGAGGTTCGCGACACCGGGCCGGGGATGGCGCCCGAGGTGCTCGAACGTATCGGGACCCCGTTCTTCACCACCCGCGAGGCGGGCACCGGGCTCGGCGTGGCCAACTGCCAGCGGCTGGTGGGCGCGGCCGGTGGGCGCATGCGGATCGAGAGCGAGCTCGGGAAGGGAACCTCGGTGACGATCGTCCTGCCTCCGGCCCCGCTCGCGGCCTGACGCGCTACCATGCGGCGGCCATGGAGTTGCCGCTCGATCAGGACTACACGGTCGAGCTCGGCCTCGATGAGCCGGACGACCTCACGACGCTGACCGGCAAGCTCGCCGAGCTGCTGAGCGTGTCGCGCACGAGCCTGCCTCCGCTCGAGCTGCGCAAGCGATCGATCGACGCACGCCGCGGGCGGGTGCGATTCCACATGATCCTCGGCGCCAAGGGTGAGGAGCACGCGCTCGGCGAGCCCCCGCTGCGCGAGGTGCACGGCGAGCCCGTGGTGATCGTGGGCGGCGGCCCGGCCGGGTTGTTCTGCGCGTACGAGCTCGCGCGCGCAGGAGTGCCGGCGGTGATCGTCGATCGCGGCAAGCCGGTGCAAGCGCGGCGACGCGATCTCAAGGGGCTGACGCAGCACGGGCGCGTCGACGAGGACAGCAACTACTGCTTCGGCGAGGGCGGGGCGGGGACCTACTCCGACGGCAAGCTCTACACGCGGTCGCACAAGCGCGGCGACGTGCGCGACGTCATCGAGGTGCTCGCCCTCCACGGTGCGCCGCACGAGATCCTCGTCGACGCGCGGCCGCACATCGGTTCGAACAAGCTGCCGAAGGTGATCGCCGCGATGCGCGAGGCGCTCGAACGCGTCGGCAGCACGGTGCGGTTCGGCGCGCGCGCGGCGGAGCTCGTGGTGCGCGGCGGGCGCGCCGTCGGGGTGCGGCTCGCGGATGGCGACGAGGTGATCGGGCGCGCGGTCGTGATGGCGACGGGCCACTCGGCGCGCGATGTCCACGAGCTGCTCGTGCGTGCGGGGGTGCACCTCGAGGCCAAGCCGTTCGCGATGGGCGTGCGCATCGAGCATCCGCAGCCGCTCATCGATCGGATCCAGTACGGCAAGGCCGCCGGCCATCCGCGGCTGCCCGCGGCCGCGTACCGGCTCGCCTTCACGCCGAACGATGGCCGCGGCGCGTTCTCGTTCTGCATGTGCCCCGGCGGATGGATCGTGCCCGCGGCGACCGAGCCCGATGGCGTCGTCGTCAACGGCATGAGCCTGTCGCGTCGCGATTCGCCGTACGCGAACTCGGGCCTGGTGGTCTCGGTCGAGCTCGCTGACCTGACGAAGCTCGGCCTCGCGGGCCCGCTCGCGGGCGTCGCGCTGCAGCGCAAGCTCGAGCAGGCGGCGGCCCTCGCAGGTGGCGGCGAGCTGCGCGCGCCCGCGACGCGTGCGACCGACTTCGTGCGCGGCAAGGGCTCGTCGACGGTGCCCGCGACCAGCTATCAGCCCGGGCTGGCGGCCGGCGACGTCGGTGAGGTCCTCGACTCGATCGGTGTGCCGCTCGCGGCGCGGCTGCGCGAGGCGCTCGTGCACTTCGACAAGCAGATGCGCGGCTACCTCACGGACGAGGCCGTGCTCGTCGGGGTCGAGTCCCGCACGTCCTCCCCCGTGCGTGTCCCGCGCGATCCGGCGACGCTGATGTCGCCCGACGTCGCGGCGCTGTATCCGTGCGGCGAAGGCGCGGGGTATGCGGGCGGCATCGTCTCGGCCGCGCTCGACGGGATCCGGATCGCTCGGGCGATCAGCGGCCGCACCGGCTGACGCGCGCTACCAGTGGCGCGCCGCGAACGCGAGGAACGTCGTCCAGTCGCGTGACTCCAGCGAGTGGCCACCGCCGCGGACGTGCCAGGCAAGATCACACCCATCCGTTCAGCGTATCACGCGGGACGTTCGCGGCCGTCACGCTCGGGGGCGCGCGCGGCAGGCCGCGGTCGTGCGGCCGCGCGAGCCGCGGGGCGCGCGTCGGAGAGCGTCGGACGCGGCAGCACGATCAGCTGTCCGCGCGCGCGCGCGACGACGCGGCGAATGCCTTCGTGCACGCCGATGCGAGGCCGCCAGCCGAGCAACGTCTCGGCGCGGTCGCTCTCGTAGCGCAGGCGGGCGAGCGCGGAGCGCATACGATACGACGCGATCGGGCTCGCCTTGCCGAGGATCCCGAGCGGCAGCTCGCTGAGCTTGCCGAGCGCGAACACCACGCCGCGCGGCACCCGCACGATCGGCAGCGCGCCCCCCGCCATCCCGAGCACGTGCTCCTGCGTGAGTCGCGCCGGATCGATCAGCTGGATCACCTCACCGGCGGTGAGCCGCTTGGCGATCGCCAGCATCACCGCGTCGACGACGTCATCGAGGTACACGAGCGGTAGCTCGAGCTTGCCGTCGCCGAGCACGATCCAGCGCCCTACGGCGGCGCGTGCGACCGCGCCGTTGATCAGCGGGATGCTACCGCCGAAGATCTGGCCGGGGCGCAGGATCACGACGGGAAGCCCGTGCTTCGCTTCGTGCGCCACGAGTTGCTCGGCCTCGAGCTTCGCGCGCGTGTACGCGCCACGCTCGTCGGGTCGCGGCTCGAGGCGCGCGTGCTCGGTCACCGGGCTGACGCCCGAATAGCCGGCCCAGTCGACGACCGACATCGACGACACGTGCACGAGCTGGCGAGCGCCGGACGCGCGGCACGCGGCGATCACGTTGCGCGTGCCGACGACGGTCGCGCCCTTGTGCTCGGCCCATCCGCCCTTCATCGCGGCGCCGCAGTGGATCACTACGTCGGCACCTGCGATCGCGCGGCCGACCGCCTCCGCATCGCCGAGGTTGCCGAACGCATACTCGACGCCATCGAGCGGACGCCGCGGCTCGCGGCGCTGGAACGCGCGCACGCGATGGCCCTCGGCGCGCAGGCGCTCGACGATCGCCGAGCCGAGGGCCCCGGAGGCGCCGGTGACGACGAACGGGACGCGCGGCGACAGCTCGAAGCGCGCACGGCTCGTGGCGTGCTCGGCGTCGGCGGCGCGCGCGACCTTCTCGACCCAGCCGACGATGCTCGCCGCGTCCTCGACGGAGACCGGCGGCGGCAACCCGGCCTCGAGCCGGCAGTAGAAGTCGGTCACCAGATCGCGCAGGCCTTGATACGACTGCACCTCGCGGCGCGCGAACTTGTAGACGCCGACCGGCACGTCGATCAACGGCTGGAGTGACTCGGCGAGCGCGTTGACCAGGCGCTCCGCCGGCCCGGGGAGCGGCGTCGCGGCGCGGCGGGTGTGGAACATCGCGAACAGATCGACGCGCAGCACACCTTTGGTGCCGTGGATGATCATCTGGGACTGCATCGGCTTGGTGTTCCAGGTCAGCTGGAACTGTCCGAGCCCGCGCTCGCAGCGCACCATGGCCCGCCACTCGTCGTACGCGAGGTTCGGATCGCCTCCGAGCGAGCGCCAGGTCGCATCCACGTCCTCGATCGGGCCGAGCAGCGCCTGCATCAGGTACAGGCAATGCACGCCGAGGTCGCGGAACGGATACCCCGCGTCGCGGTACCACGGCGGCAGCGGGCCGCCTTCATACGGCGGATACTCGGAGCCGCGGAGGATATCGACGGACACGATGCGCCCCAGCGCGCCCGATGCGACGGTCGAAAGCGCGCGCCGGACCTGGGGATCGTAGAGCAGCGAGTGATCGACCGTGGCGACGAGCCCGTGCTTGCGGGCGACCTCTCCGATCCGCCGCGCGTCGGCGATGTCCTCCGCGATCGGCTTCTCGATCAACACGTGGCATCCACGCTCGAGTGCCGCGATCGCGAGCTCGGCGTGCGTCGACGGCGGCGTCAGCACGTGGATCACGTTCGCGCCGGCCGCGACCAGTGCATCGAGGTCCTGGTACGCGTGCGTGCGCCAGCGTTCGGCGTTGGTCCGCGCGCGCATGCGGTCGACGTCGGTGACGCCGACGAGCTCGACGATCGGGTCACGCGCGGCGGCCAGCTTCTTGACCGCGGCGACGTGGAGCTCGCAAATCTGACCCGCGCCGACCATGCCGGCTCTGAAACTCTTGCTGTTCATCGTTGGCGTTTCCTCTCGGCGATGTCCTCGACATGACTGACGACCTCCGCGACGCGCGCGGACCAGGTCTCGTTCCGCATGGCAGCCGAGCGCGCACCGCGTGCGGACGGCGTGGTGTCCTGAAGGGCCGCTTCGATCGCCGCGACGAACGCGTCGGGCGTGTCGGCGACCCGGCACATGTTTGCGTAGCGCTGCACCTCGGGCACCGGCGTCGACACGACCGGCAGCCCGGCCGACAGGTACTCGCGCAGCTTCAGCGGATTGACGAACTGCATCCGCGTATCGATGCGATAGGGGATCAACCCGACATCGAAGCCCTTGCAGTATGCGGGCAGCTCGCGATGCGCGCGCTGGCCGATCAGGTGAACATTCGGCAGCTCGCGCACCGGCGACACGTCGATGAACTGCTGGCCGATGAGCACGATCGACCATCGCGGCCGGGTACGCGCGAGGTGGGCGATCAGCTCGAGGTCGACCCAGTCACGCAGCGTGCCGTAGAACCCCAGGCGTGGGCTCGGGATCGCGACGAGGTCGGGCGGGACCGACGTGGCGTCGTCGAGGGCGCGCGCGAACAGCGCGTGATCCACGCCGTGCGGCGCTACGAACGTCGCACCGTTCACGCGGCGCTTCGCGTCGGCGAGCGCGTGGTTCACGGCGAACACCGCGTCGACCTTCGCGAGCAGCGCGCGCTCCGCGGCCATCGTCTGCGCGCGATCGAGGTACGGGAACAGCGACCACTCGTCGACGCAGTAGTAGACCGCGAGCTCTTCGCCGAGGCTGCCGATGTACGGCGCCGTCGTCGGCAAGAACGTCCACAGCTCGAAGCGCTCGATGCCGAGGCGCATCCGCAGCGCCTTGAGTGTCGCGCGTAGCAGCTGGCGGTTGAGCATGCGTGCGGTCGCGCTGTGGGGCAGCGGTACGACGAGCGGTGTCGCGACCCACAGGTCGTTCTCGACGTTGCGCGCGCCGTGCACGACCTCGACGAGCTTGCGCTTGATCTTCGCGAGGTCGCGCGACGATCCGAGGCTGGGCGTCCGCGTCGAGACCGAGTTGAGCCACAGCACGCGACGCGATCGCGCGAGCTCGCGCAACACGTGGTGATTCGACGTCGGATCCTCGTGCCAGTCCTTCGCGAGCGCGACGATCGGGACTCCCGCGTGCGTGCGCGCCACACGTGCGCTCGCGCTCGCCCGTGCGTGCGCCGCGTGATCGAGCGTTTGCGGCAGCGCCGTCGAGCCGCGCGCGAACACGCGTGCACGTGGATCCGGATGCGAGGCCATCGCTGCCCCGCGTGCAACTTCCGCGCGCGATCTACGCGTGCGGTTCTGGTACCGAGGTGAGCGAGCTACCGTCGTGGACGTAGCCCCACACACGCGTGCAGTGCGCGGCGAACGCAGCGCGCGCGGCTGGCAGGCGCTCGCGCAGCGCGGGGGCAGGATCGCGTACAGCGGCTCGAGCACGGCCTCCGCGATCCCGGCCGAGCTCCACGCGAATCCCTCCGCGTACATCGCGAGGACGTCGTCGGTCGGTGGCTGCGCTCGGGGAGGGCAGGGCACCCGGCTCGCTGCTTGCTGGTCGTCCCTCCATGCGAGCGCTCGCGATCGTCGCGGTGGTGGTCGGGTGTGGATCGCACGCGCGCGATCCGGGGCCGGAGCTGCAAGTGCTCGGCGAGAGCGGACGCGTGCGGCTCGAGGATCCCGTGCCCGCGGCGTCGCCGTGGTTCGACGGCACGCGCGTGTCGCTGATCGGCGCGCGCGGCGAGACGCTCGGCATCGTGGTCCGCCAGCGCGCTCGCGTCGCCGTGACGCTCGCGATCGATGGCGTCGAGGTTCGCGCCTACGAGGTCGATGCGTTCCGCGTGCGAAGAGCGTCCACCTCGATGTATGGCGGTGGGCGCACCGGCACGTACGCGGACGGCCTCACGCCGATGGCGAGGCCCACTACCGATCCGGCGTACTTCGAGATCGTGATCCCGCGCAGCGCGGCGTCGGGCGTGCGCGCGGGCGAGCTCGTCGTCGGCGAGCGAACCGTCCCGGTGGTCCTCGCGATCGCGGCGGTGACGCTGCCCGAGGTGCCGCCAAGGGTGTGGGCGTACGCGGATCCTCGCGAGCTCGCGTGGGCGAGCGGCGCGACCGGCGATCCGCCGCGTGACGTCCCGACCATCGCGGAGCGCGCATGCGCCGCCGTGTTCCGTCGCAACGGCGTGCTGCTCGCGCCCGACATGCCGCTCGCGTGGTGGCCGTCGCGAGCGCCCCTGCTCGCCGATATCCGCGATATCCCCACCGTCATCCCCACGGATCCGGCGACCGTCGGCGAGGCCGTCCGCGGCTGGATCGCGGCGACGCGCGGCACGGGCCAGGTGCCGTTCGCGATCCCGATCGACGAGCCGCGCACGCCCGAGGCGCGCAAGAGAGTGCGCGCGCTCGCCGAGGCCGTGCGCGCTGCGGGCGGCGGGCCGGCGACGTTCCGCTTCGCGGTCACCGATCGCCCGCGTCCCGAGTACGGCGACCTCGTCGATCTGTACATCGATCCGTCGGCGCCGCGTGACGGCGCATGGACGTACAACGGCACGCCGCCGCGCGCCGGCTCGATGATCCTCGACGCTGCCGCACCGGGCCCGCGCACGTGGGGCTGGATCGCGTGGCGCTACGACGTCCCGACCTGGTACGTGTGGGACGCGCTGTACTGGCACGACCGCCACAACCGCCGCGGCGCGCCGCTGCCGGGTCGCACGCTCGAGCCGACCCTCGATGCCGTCAGCTTCGACGACGGTGAGGACCACGGCAACCTCGACGGCGTGCTCGCCCTGCCGGCGGCCGGCGGCTGCCGCCCGACGCTGCGCCTCGCCGCCGTGCATCGAGGCCAGCAAGATCGCGTGCTGCTCGACCTCGCCGCGCGTTGCGCGCCCGAAGCGACCGCGCGCATCGCCGCTGCGCTCGTCCCGCGCGCCCTCGCTGATGCTGCGTCGGCCGGACCGCCCTCGTGGTCGACGAACGACGCCGATTGGGAGCTCGCGCGCCGCAAGCTCCTCGCGCTTGCCAGCTGCGAGTGACTACGTGCGCTTCTTGGTCTTCTTGCCCGCAGCGGCCTTCTTCGGCTTCGCGGCCTCCGCAGGCGACGCGGTCGCCGAGACGGGCGCCGTCGGCGGGGCCGCACCTCGGCGGGCGAACGTCGGTGGATCGAGCTGACTCAAGCTCGTCAGCGTCGGGGCATACCCACACCGCGCTGCGAGACGAAACACCGACTCGAGGGTCGCCAGGGCATTGGCCTCGAGCGCGAGCCCGGCGGCGCGGCTGAACAGCTCGCCCACGACCTCCGCGGGCGCATCGAGCTCGTCGACGAGCAGCGGCACGAGGCCCTGCGCGATCACGAGCGCAGCCCACTCGGGCCGCCCGTCGGCTTCGTAGCGGTAGACGGCGTGCTCCAGATACGCCCGCATCACCGGGGGCCGCTTGGCGTTCGCTCGCTCCTGGGCGTGCGCGAGCAGCGCGCACTGTGCCAGCCCGAACGCATCATCGATCGCGAGCATCTGCGCGTACGCCGCATCGAGCTGCGCGGGCGCCGGCTCCGCGGCGGCGCGGATCAAGGCGAGCACCGCACGCTGCGCGTCCGTTGCCTGCGCCAGCTCGGGCTCGAGCTTGTCGAGCAGGATCCGCACGCGCTCGGCGCCATGCGGCAGCGCCGTCGCCGCGAGCGTGAGTCCGGCGTCCACGGTCTTGAGCACCTTGCGCGTACGCTGCGCGTGCTCGAACGCGTGGTCATCCCCGAACACGTAGTGAGCGTGCGCGAGCATCAGCTGCTCGATCCCGGAAAGCCCGGGTGTCTGATCGAGCCGCGCCAGCGTCTCTGCGGCGAGCGTGGCCGCACCCGCTTTCAGTTGCCACGCGATCAGCGAGAACATGCCGTCACCCGTCGCCTGCTCCTCGAGAGCGCGGATGGACAACATGCCCAGCACCGGCGCGGTTGGCACGACGCCTCGCAGTGGCGGCGCGACAAATGCGCGGTCCTCGATGTCGTAGCTCTCGGGAACGCGCCACTTGGGGTCTACGTCGGTCGTCACCGCCGAACAGTATCGCGATCTGGCCTGCCGGCGAGCCAGGCGGCCATCTCCGCGGCAAGCCGATCGTTCGCGCGGCCATCCTGGCCGGTGAACGTCAGCGACGCGCGCGGATCGAACGCGGCCTGCGCCTGGCGAGCGAGCTCGACGGCGCGCACGTGCTCGCCCGCCTCCCACAGCGCGCGCGCCAGCACGAACTTCGTCGGCGCGAGCACGGCAGGAGCGGCCTGCGTGGCCTCGCCGAGCCCGATCGCACGCTCCGCCGCCTCGCGGGCGCGCGCGGGATCCCCGGCGGCCAGGCGCGCTTCGGCGAGATCGTGGAGGCACTCGGCCAGCCGCGGCGTGCCGGGCGCGTGCTTCTCGAACACGGCGCGCACGCGCTCCTGCGCAGCGATCGCCTCGGCCGGTTTCCCCTCGTCGAGCGCGAGCTTGCCGAGGTCGTTGAGGGCGTTCGCGGTGGCGGGATCGTCCGCGCCCGCGAGCTTCTCGCGCAAGGCAACCGCGCGTTCGAGGTGCGGCCGCGCATCGGTGATCCGGCGGAGCACGAGCAGCTCGTACCCGAGGCGGCGCTCGAGATTCGCGATCTCGACGCTCTCTTCGCTGTCGGCGCGCGCGAGGTCCAAGCTGCGCGTGAAGGCGCGCGCGGCATCCTCATGACGACCGCTGGCGGTCAAGGCGCGGCCGTACTCGCGCACCGCGTTGGCGACCATCGGATGTCGGGGCCCCAGCGTCTTGTCGAGGATCGCGAGCGAGCGCTCGAGCTGCGCCGTCGCGCGCCGGACGTCCTTGCGTTTGAGCGCGGCATCGCCGAGCGCATACATGACGATGCCGGTGCGCAGATCGTCCGGGCCGCCGGCGCGCTGCATCAGCGCGAACGCTTGCTCGAACACGGCGTTCGCGGCGTCAAAGTCGTGCTGCGCGCCGAGCACGTAGCCGACCTGGATGAGCAGCACGGCCTCTGCCTCCGGCTTGCGGCCCGCCCGTCGCAGCGCCGCCTCCGCTGCGGTCCGCATCTGGAGCGCCTCGGCAGGTCGCCCGCGCAGCGTGCCGACGACGTAGATCAGCGATGACCACGTGCCGACCACGAGCGCGTCATCCTGGACCTCGGACGCGATGTCGAGCGTGCGCCGCAACGTCGCTTCCGCGGCCGCTCCATCACCGAGCTGGAGCTCGATGTTCGCGCGCAGACTCAGCGCCGCCGCGAGCACGGGCTTGAACTCGATCCGCTCCGCCTCTGCCACGAGTGGCGTGATCGCGGCCAGTGCCTCACGATGCTGGCCGCTGATGTGGAGCGCGCGTGTGGCCGCGAGCTGCTCGCGCAGAACATCGAACTTCGCACGCGCCGCGACATCGGCCGGCCGCGTGATCGCCGCGAGCGTCGCGGGATCGCTGCACCCGCTCACGGGCAACAGCCGGTCGACGGCCTGCACGGCCTCGGCGAGCACACCCACCGTCGGTGCCTTCGCGAGCACGTCGATCAGTGCCGCGAGCTCCGCGCGCCGGCCCTCGAGGCAAACAAGCCGCGAGCTCTCCGCGCCGAGCTTGCACGCCTCGCTTCGCGCCGCGATCCAGTCGCGCGTGTACGCGTCGAGGCGCTGCGCGACGCGCGCATACGTGTCTTCCGCGTACGGCCGCTTGGTCTCGACAAACGATGCGTGCAACCGCTGCGCGCGCGTCGCGTTCCACACGCTCTCGATCTCGCCGGCCACGTCATCGCACGCGCTGCCCGCACGGCCGCGCCACAAGCCGTACGCGGCGACGCCGGCGAGCCCGAGCACCGCGGCTGCTCCCACGCCCCACTGCAGCCGGCGGCGCCGCACCGCCACCGGATCATGCTCGAGCGCGGCGAGCAGTGCGGCCATCGACGGCCATCGCTCACTCACGCGCGCATGCAGCCCGCGCCGCACGACGTCTCGTAGCCAACGCGGCACCTCGCGCTCCGCAGGTGGCTCGCTCACCCGATCCTCGAGCACGTTCACCGCGAGCTCGCCGTAGGTCGCGCCCGCGAACGGTCGCACCCCGTACAGCGCCTCCCACAGCGCGACGCAGAACGCGAACTGATCGGCGGCAGGCCCGGCCTCCTCGCACCGATGCTGCTCGGGCGCCATGTACGCCGGCGTCCCCAGCAACGTCCCCGTCCGCGTCAGCGACATCTCGAGCTCGTCAGGCGCGGGCGGCGGATCGATCGCCGCCGGCTCGCCATGGCTGCGACCCACGATCCCGAAGTCGGCCACCCGCACCGTGCCGTCCTTCGTCAACAGCACGTTCTCCGGTTTGAAGTCGCGATGGACGAGCCCCGCTTCGTGCGCAGCCTGGAGCCCACGCCCTGCCTGCACGAACCGGGCGACCAGCTCCTGCCGCGTGCGCGGTTCGGCGGCGCACCACGCGCGCAACGTACCTCCGCCCGCATACTCCATCGCCAGGAACACCTGCCCATCGAACGTCCCGACCTCGTGGATCGCGAGCACGTGCGAATGCGAGACCTTCGCCATCGCGCGCGCCTCGCGCAGCAACCGCGCCGTCGCCGCCGTCGGGTCGGCTTGCCGATGCGCGGGTTGCCGCAACAGCTTCAGCGCCACCTTGCGATCCAGATCCGGATCGAACGCGGCGAACACCGCTCCCATCGCACCGCGGCCCAACGTCTCGATCACCACGAACTTCCCGATCCGCTGCCCCGCGATCAGCGCGACACTGCCGCGCCCCGTGTCGGGGACCGTGTCGCCGAGCGTCTCGCGATCGTCCCCCACGCCCGACGAGTCTAAAGGCTGTCCCGTAAGTTCTCCAGGTGGAGGTTGTGGAGGAAGGCCACAGCGTTGAGCGTGTCAGCCAAGTGGCATCCACGTCGCCGATGGTCTCGGAGGATGCGCCAGTTCTTCAGGCGAGCGATCGCGTGCTCGACCCTGGCGCGACGTCGTCGGTGTCGACGCCAAGCTCGATCGCGCACGATGCAGTTGTGCCGAAACCGCGGCGTCACGAGCTCGGTCACGCCCCGGTAACCGCCGTCGGCGAGCACCCGACCATGTCGCCGACATAGCTTTTCGACGGATGAGCCGCGGTAGTGCAGCGGGTCGTTCCGGTTGCCGGGGCCACCTGCCGTCGTGGCGATGATCCAAAGGTCTCGTCGGCGGATCAGGATCTGTGCATTGCACGACCACCGGTAGTTCTTCGACTTCGCCGCGCGTGTGTGATCGCGCGTCGGGATCAACGTCCCGTCGAGGACCCAGGATTCGCGGCGGTCGTCCGGCATGCGGTTGCAGGCGAGTGCCGCGAGCCTCGGCGTCATCGTGGAGACGATCCGGTGCGCGGTCGACTTCGAGATCGCGAAGATCGCCCCGAGCTCGCGCACGGTCAGGTTGGCGCGGAGCGCCGCACAGGCGATGAGCACGCGCTGGTGGATCGAGTACGACCACGGGCGACCACGCCTGGGCTCGGCGGGGAGTCGGGCAGCGACCTGGGCGATCTGGCGCTCGGACATCGCGGTGATCGCGACCATGTTCGATGTCAGCGCGGTGACCGCGACCATGTTCGATGTCATGACCACGGTGTAGAAAGGATTTGTGGCGGCGTCGGGAACGCGGAGGCGAGGTCCGAACAAGCAGCGGCCGTGGGTGCGCTCCCCCGCGGATGGCGTGAGCGTCTTGCGCCTCGCGCTCGACTCCCACGATCCGGTGCACCGCGCGCGCGTCGAAGCGATGTTCGGCGCCGCGTATCGGATTCGCCGTGCGGTCCAGCGTGACGCCCGCGATCGGTCGCGCGCGTACTGGGCCGCGGCGCACGAGCGGTCGCGCGATCCAGCCGCGGTGCGCGAACGCCTCGGGCTGACCCGGACGGCGCTCGAACACACGGCCTACGCGCACCTCGACGGCGCGCCGCACCTGCGGCGGTTCGCGACCAAGGCGCTGGCGATGCACCTCGCGGACAACGTGTGGACCGCGACCGAGCGTCACCTCTTCCGCGACGCGCGGGGCGGTCGGCACGGGATGCCGCAGATCGGCCGGTGGCTGGACTTCACGCGGCTCCCGGGCCGGGCCCGGTCTCACACCAAGGTCAACAAGTGGGAGACGTTCCGGCTGCACGGCACGCTCGCCGGCCACCGCGCCAGGTTCACCCGCTCGGCCGGCGCCTTCGTCCAGCCGCATCGCTTGCCGGCGATCTCCAGCGATGCATGGTGGACTTACACCGGCCCGCTCGCCGTCGTGTTCACCGGCTTGCCCGGCGGCGCGCTGGTCTTGCCCGTGCGGCTGCCGACCGCTCCGTGCAACCAGCCGATCCTCGAGCACCACCTCGCGGATCCGAGCCGGTGGCACAAGGTCGACCTCGTGCGCCGTCGAGATCCGAACGCCGAGGGCGGCTGGCGCTACGAGGCGCACCTGATGGTGCTGACCACGCCGTACGTCTCGCTTGCCACCGCCGCCCGCCGCGCGCGTGCGGTGCTCGCGACGGCGGATCGCACCGCCGGCATCGACGTCAACGTCTCCAACGTGACGGTCGCGTCGCACGAGCAGGGCGCGAAGGTTCGGATCTCGCGGATCGAGCGCGAGGCGCCGATGAAGCAGCGCGCGGCCCGACGCGCCCGTGCCGAGCGGCGCCGCCAGCGCGCGCTGGAGCGATCGCGCCGGGCGATGAACCGCGCCCAGTACCAGCTGTCGAAGCGTCAGGCCAAACATGCACGCCGTCGCGCCGAGCGCGGGCTGCCGCCGATCGCGACGATTCCGATGGGGCTGCGCGTCGCCGATGCGGGCGGGCGACCGGCCCAGAGCTACCGGCGTGATCGGCTCTCCGCGAGCTATCGGCGCCATCGCGCGGCGCAGGTCGCGGCGGCCGCCGCGGCGGTGCAAGCGCGGCGTTACCATGCGCGGACGATCGCCGCCGACCTCGTCGCCGTGCATGGGACGCGCTTCATCGTCGAAGACACGCCGATCACCGCGTGGTCGCGGCGGTGGGGCGCGGCCGTCGCGGCGTTCTCGCCGGGCGGGTTGGTCACGGCGATCGATCGCGAGGCCCGCGCGGTCGCCGCGCTCGCCGGGGCGCAGGGCGGCATGCTGCGCGCGTCGACGCGCCCGACCGCGATGTCGCAACACTGTCCCTGCGGAGCGCGCGTCGCCAAGCGGCTCGCTGATCGCGTCCACG
>Ga0247822_10001330_pt1 | contig 15028 bp, 9 predicted proteins | sample 13C_Cellulose_Da_FD_192423 | JGI IMG/M metagenome (GOLD analysis project Ga0247822, IMG submission 192423) | Soil microbial communities from agricultural site in Penn Yan, New York, United States - 13C_Cellulose_Day30 | ecosystem: Environmental > Terrestrial > Soil > Agricultural land | place...
GCGGCGGGGGGCGGATCGATCATGCTCATTGCTGCGATAACCGTGGGGTGGCATCTTTACTCGGCAGCATCAAGGAATCCAGTGGAGACGCTGCGGTATGAGTAGGCTTAGTTATTCGCTCCAAACACCTTCAGTGCGTTGATGCCTTTCAGTTCTTGCATTGTAAGGAGTTGGCTTCCGCCCGACGGCTTTTGCTCTGATGTTTCAGTTTTTTGTGGGTCGCATCCGGATAGATAACGTCGTCGTATCCGCGGTGTGCAGCACAATAGGGATTGTTGTTAAAGTACCCGGTCAATTAAAGGCTAATACGGATGGATGATTTGAACAATCAAATGTTATCGGCAGCGTCCAAAGGTGACTACCTGACAGTCGAAGAACTGGTTAGCCGGGGTGCGGACATTAACTACACCGATCAGTGGGGAAATTTTGCTATGTTCTCTGCGGCCTGGGAAGGGAATATCAAGGCGATGAATTCATTCTATCAACTGGGTGCGAGATTGTCATTCGAAGATGTTAATCTCCTTTGCAACGCCGCCTACAATGGAAAAACTGATTCTGTTCAGTGGCTATTGGACAAAGGTGAAGATGCAGACTTCGCGTTTGCGAAAACAGGAGAGAACGCACTACACTATACCATTAGCAAAACGAGCGAAATGGATGCAAGGGCCGAGATCGTAAAGATTTTAATAACGGCGGGAGTCAATGTAAATAAGAAGACGTTGGCAGGTGAATCCACGCTTTGCTTTATGCGTGACGCTTACCTTAAGGGGGAGACTCCCTTACACAGGGCCGCAGCTTATGGGAGTGCCACCATCGTAAAGATGTTATTGGATGCCGGTGCAATTCCCTCTACAAAGGATGCAAATGGAGATACGCCTATGTCCTGGGGGAGTTGGCACTTAAGAGATAACGAGCTGTTGCGTTTGCTGCACTATGAAGGAGTTCCGCGTATTCACTAGTGTGCCTGGCTTTTTGCAACTGCTCCCGGATGGGCTACGTTCGAAGTGACGAGACCTTCGAAGCAACGTGGACCTACGACGTGGCGTGTACCTTCACCGTGATGAGTGCCGTCGACGTCACGTGTAGCTTATACGTGATGTGTACCTTCGAAGCGAGCATTGTGAATCGGACATAAAGAGTAATGCAAGCTCACACCCGATGATAGTCCGGGCGCCAGTTCGTGATTGCTCTCTTTATTTCGTCAGGTTTTAGATTCTGTTCGACGGTGCGCGCCACGAGGGAAACAAATTCTTCATCCGACGCGAATCGAAGTGCGATGATTTGGCGAAGGGAAAGATTTTGATTCAGTCGTTGCCCCGTTAGGATAAAATACCTCAGATTTTCTTCCGCCCGGATGGCTCTGTCCTGCGCTCTGATGGCGAATGATCGGGCGTGAAGAGCGGCGCTGGTGATTGTGAACGCCATGGCGACGATGAGGAGTTTCAGCAATAGCAAACTATCGACGAAGAGGTAGACGACGGATCCGATCAACAAGACCACAAGGGCAGCCAGGGTCACAAAGTGGAATGATGGAACCAGGTGTCTGTGATTGGAATACTCTTGTTTTACTTTACTCATATGGTAGTTTTTCGTTGCCGTTACGTCTCGCTTGAATTCCAACTGATTAGTTTCAAGCACTGTCGGTATTACGTGGACGAATATGGCTTTAAATTATTTTGTCGTGGAATGCGATTTAGCCTGAGTTTTATTGACGAGACGATCTCTCTGTTAAACCCATGTTTTACATGGACAACTGTTCAATGCGCGTTTTATTGAAATCAGCATCCCTATTTCGTCATTTCATGCTGAGTCTCTTAAGGTTCTCTTTTGCCTGGACATTTCCAAGACTGGCCGCTCGTTGGAAATAGTGTCTTGCCCATCGATCCGATTGAGTAACGCCTTCCCCATACTTGTAACATAAGCCCAGATTGGTAAGTGCTTTGTCCTCATTTCTGGCCGCGGCTTTTTTGTACCAATAAACGGCTGCATGGTGATCCTTTTTAACACCCTGGCCGTGGAAGTAACTGAAGCCAAGATTGAGTTGTGCCAGGCTATCGCCCTGTTTGGCTGACAATGAAAACCAATGGAACGCTTTACTGTAATTCTTTCTGACTAATTCTCCATCTCTATAGAAGATGCCAATGTTGTATTGTGCCTCCATTTTCCCTCGCTTCGCTGCTATCAAGTACCAGTCAAATGACTTCCGGACGTTTCGTCTCACCCCGTTTCCGAAGTCATAACAGGTCGCCAAATAGAACTGAGCTCTGAGATTTCCATTGGATGCAGCTGTTTTCCATAAGTTGACAATTCTCGCCCAAGGCTTCGTTTTCCTCCTGGTTTCAAAAGCCAAGGCAAAGCCCTCCTCAAAAAGTTGTTTCGATTGAGCGTTGGATACTTTTAATCCTGGTTTTTGACTCTCACTGCTTTTTGACATCGTGGAAGCTTGCTAATAGCACTGCACTACTTCAGTTGAACGTGAAGGTGGTCATCATGTCTCACCGCCTGACAACCATGAAAACGTATTTTATTACTTGTCAATCCTAGCCTGGTCTTTAGATGAGGTTCAATAAATATCTTTCCGGTTCCATCATGGGATGCAAAGCTGCTTACGAGGTCTCTCGTCCGGGGGTTGTCAAACACGAATTTGTCTTTGTTGCCTTGCCATACAATATCCTTCAATAAGTTGTACTGCCAATACCCTTTTTCGTCACAGAACCGCGGTTTATTCTCTTCGCCCACTTTAGGGTCTTCGCAGATACCATAACCAATGAACGACGGAACGTCGTTGGTGAAGTTGCCTGTTTTACTGTCGTTGTATTGAAATGACAGATCAAGCTTCTTTCCGTCGTTGTGACTCAAATGCGGAAGCAGCGGAAAGTTGTCGATGAATGGAAAGTTAGCGTCGAGGTAATTGACTATTACGCCAGGATACTTGCTGTTCATGCTCTCTGCAACCTGGAATGTTATTTCTCTCAATTCTTGTCTAACATAGTTTCGGTTCAGGAGGCAGGTCCAAACATTGGCTGGTTGCAGATGTCGTTTCTCCAGAACCGGAAGCTGAACTCTACCGAATGGCCTAGCGGACACCGGAACGAGAACAAACACAAAAAGCAGATACAGTGTTGCGAACGAAAGCATCTTCGTTGCAAGGCGAGTCCATTGATTGCTGAAGCGTTTGTCGATAAGTCTGAAGGATAGCATGGAAATTAAGAACACGAGTCCACCCACTTGTGTCAACGCCGTCAGGAAGAGTACGAGTGCTAACAGGAGTACAATTATTATGAGTCGCATTTTGATTGTCGTAGCACCATGTAACAGTTACATCTTACGTCAGTCAGGCAGGTTTAAATTTACGGGTTGAACATCGCGGGCGCAACTGAATCATCATCAATCGGATCCGATGAGACTGTGCCTCCCCAGGATCGGGTTCACTACGTTCCGACGGACAATATTTAATGTCATCGCTCAGTCCCATTATGTTTACTATTAACTGCAATACTTAATCATGCGGATTGCTAAAGCGCTTACGTTTACCATCAAACCGTAATACTTCAATTGGTCCAGGTTGAGCATAGATGGCCGATCATGCAGGCCGTCATCACAAGGTTACAACCTGATCACAAACTTTGTTCCTTGTCCCGGCTCAGTTTCTATTTTGATGTCCCCGCCGTGCGCCCTGATGATATCATAGGATAAACTCAGGCCCAGTCCGGTGCCTTGTCCCGTTGGCTTAGTGGTGAAGAACGGCTGAAAGACCTTGTCCATTATCTTAGCAGGAATCCCGTCACCGTTATCGCATACGTGCAGCTCGACTTCCGTAGCGGAGATCTTCTTTGTTATTATTTTCACCAGCGGGGAAAAGTCACCCTGCAGCGTCTTCTTCTTTTCAGCTACGGCATAAAATGCGTTGTTGATGAGATTTAGAATAACCCTGCCGATGTCTTGTGGAACCAGGTGGATCTTCGGAAGTGACGGATCAAAATCAGTCTCGAAGTTTGCGTTGAATGATTTATCCTTCGCTCGCATTCCATGATAGGCAAGGCGAAGATATTCGTCGCTCAATGAATTGAGATCAGTCAGTTCTTTCTGTCCGCTGCTTGTCCTTGAATGCTGGAGCATGCCTTTCACGATGCCCTCTGCACGCTTGCCATGAAAATTTATCTTTTCCTGGTTTTCACCGATCGACCTGGCGAGATAGCTGACCTCGTCGAGGTTGCCCTTCCCGATCTCGTCGACCATTTCTTTTACCAGTTCGTTGTTCAGCTCGGAAAAGTTGTTGACGAAATTGAGTGGGTTCTGAATTTCATGCGCAATACCCGCAGTGAGTTCTCCCAGCGATGCCATCTTTTCCGACTGTACAAGCTGTTGCTGGGCCTGCTTCAATTCCGACAACGTATTCTCTACCTGCACCTTTGCTGACTGTAGTTTCTTGAAGTCTTCGTAGCGGGCGTATGCCGTGGAGAACGCTGCAGCAAGTGATTGAATGAGGTTGATGTGTTCGCCGCCGAGTTTGTCAGTGTTCCCGACGTACAGCATACCCTGCAGGAAGGGTAGGAAGTGGAGCCAGAATCCGCCGGTGGGCAGTGTGCTGAGGTATTGTTCACGGTTGGCAACGGTTCCCTGCTTTACGAGTATGTCGGCGAGCAGATTAAAATCATCGTGTTCCCACTTTCCAACATAGGGCGTTTGCTCTTTCCAATGACGAAGCGCTTCGCCGATGTTGCCGGGTACGTCGAACGGAATGTGAAAGGCAGCAATTGACTTGCCATCAGGCGTGGAGAGAAAAGTGTGAATCTGTTTCTCTTTCTGATCCATGATGAAGACGCCGCAGCGAATGAACGGTACTCCAAGCGTTGTGAGCTCGTTCCATATGAGCGGAGTGATGCGGTCTAGGTCTGCCACGTTACGCATAGACGCAATGTCGGCGCGGATCCTGTCCAATGCAGCTTGCCTGATCGCCACGCCTGCGCTGGCTTCCGCCTGTTGCAGTTCTGAATACCGCCTGAACGTAAGGTCGGCAATGGCCGCGAACCTTTTGAGGATCTTCACTTCGGTTTCCTGGTAAGGTGTACCTGACCATGCATACAGACAGCCATCTGAGAATGGGATGAAATGCCCGTGCTGGTGTTCGTTGTGACCGAACTGTGGAACGGGTACCGGAAGTCCTTCGAGAAGTTGCTTATAGTATGAAACCAGCTGGGCACCGCTTAAGTCGGGAAAAAAGTCCTTCATTTCTTTCCAGTGCTCGAAAATGTCGGTGAGTACGGGATGACTGGACAACTGGACCGAACCAACAACGGCGAAAGTGTCATTGCCCGCGGATGAAGTCGCTGAGTACAGGAGAGCGTTACGCATGCTTTTGTCGATTAATCCGATGCCACTGCGGATCGGATTTATTCCAAGCTTCCTCAGTTCACCAAACACCAGCCCGGCCGTTGCAGAGAGGTCGTTGCTGTTGCGCATGGCCATAGCCTTTCCCCGCACGCGCTCGAGGGCGGCTTCGATCTGCGCTTCCCTGGCCTGCAATTCCGCCTGCCGGAGGTCTGCGAATCTTCTATAAGCGAGTCCAAAGACGTTAGCAAATCTGCGAAGGAGAGATCGTGATGCATCGGCCGCTGGACTAAGGTTGACCATGAGGAGAGAACCGCCGTCGAAATCGCTGAACGACCAGTATGCCAGGAGTTGCTTTGATAATGATTTGTCGCGTGACTCGATCATCCTGTGGACTGTTTCCGAAGACTGTTGTTCCATGAAGTGCAGCCACTCCGTTGCTTTGTTGCCGTCGTTCACGATTACATAGTCGCCGCGTTTTGCATCGTAATGAGCTAATGCCTCTTCAATTATTTGAAGGCCTTTCTTGGGAACCGGAATGTTTACTTCCAGGATGTCGCCGTCGCTCGTGGCCGGCCTTACTGCGGCCCACGCCTGAATATTGTCGGGCGATTCATCGTGAAGGTGAATAACAAAAGTCTCGAGATCCGTTTGTCCCAGTGAGGCTAGCTGCTTCCTCAGTTCGCGAACAACGTCCTTCAAGTCTGTTGAAGAATGCATCGCCATCGCCTTGCCGCGTACCTTCTCTAATGCCGACTCGATCAGCGCCTCCCGCGCCTGCGCCTCTGCCTTTTGAAGATCCAAAAAGCGTACGTAGGCCTGTTCAAACACACCAGCAAACCTCTTGAGTATTTCAACATCAGCAAGTGGTGTGATGCGACCCGTCCAGCTGTCGAAGCCCAGCAAACAATTCTTTTCCGCTACAAATGTTCCGGTCCAGCTTTCGGCCTTTTGTTGAAGTTCTCTTATAGGTGCCGGAATCTTCGACAGGTTATGCTTGCAGACATACCGGAAGTAATCATTCTTTGATGCACCAGCATATGATTTGTTGATAATATGCTCACCGTTGTTGATGGCTTTCCAGAAATCCATCATGATAATATTATTCGCGATCTCCTCGTCGAATGGAAGATCAATGAGTGTTGCCTCAGCCAATTGTGTGGTGGCGATCCAGAGGTCTATGTTTTTTCGTTCGAGGTTAAAGACAAAAATGAGGGCGCCGTCGAACGATAATCCTAATTCCAGCAGTTTATCGAATAAGACTCCGGCTACCTTTCCCAGGTCGGTGGAACTGTGCATAGCCAGTGATGCCGACCGGACTTTCTCCAACGCGGCCTCTATCTCCAGCGCGCGATTCTTCTGCGTGAGGTCGTGTGTCTTTTCTTCTACCTGGCGTTCAAGTTCCGCAGTTTTGTTTTGCCATTCTCCGATGTGCCATGTGTCGCCGCCGCCGGATTCGTACTCCGGTTTCGATCCGTGCCAATGGATCGACTTCCATTTATTATCTGCAAACTCGTAGACGTTCGTCAGCCTTAAATGAAGATTATGAGACTGGCTCCCCACCAGGAGATTGAGGTCAAATTCATCAACGATGACCGCTGAATCCATTGCAGCACTTAGCCGGCGAAAGACCGGATGCTGTGTTACCCTGATGTCGATTCCCATGCTCTGCTCGCGCTGCCGTCGAATCAATTCCAGGAAGCCGCTGATGCCAATCATTTTTTCGTCCATGGTAGTGCCATACCCCATCACGTCGGCGGCGACCGCTTCATCGACTTTATCAAGCGGCCCGTCTCCGAAGATCATCTCCATTGAGCGGGCATGAGCTTTCGTCAACAGCTCGTCTTTCGCTTTGGGCGTCAGCTTCTTTTTCGGAGGGCGTTTGTCCTTTGCCGATGCTTTTGCTTTGGTCATAGATCAGGGGCTATAATATGAGCATGCGATATGCGCATAAACAGAAAGAGAGGAGCATACGAATGGAGGCGTGGCATCAGCAACAAGGGTAAGGGGTAGCATACTTCAGGATGGACTATTGCTATTTGCAAAGCATAGCGGCGCGGCTTATGACGCCCAGTACTAAAATAAAGAATTTTTTAGTAAGGCAGATGAAATTATCAAGAGCTGGACCTGCGATGTTGTAATTAATTATAAGTATCCGTACCGGACTGATGCATTGGAGGATGCCTGGAGACGTTTGGCTATCCAAATGATAACTAAGGCTTGAACAAGAACAAAGCAGCCTTAAACCAGATTTAAGGAAACAGCAATGCCCCCTCAAATAAAAAGAATAACGACGATTACCTCGAAAAAGCGAAAAATCGCTGTCTAATCGGGCTTGCTGAGTAGGGTTGGTTTTATCCGAATATTTCTTCTGTTGTGACTGTACACATTTGTTATTTTCGCGCCCTCAATGAAATCACTACTACTGCTATTTATTTTTTCTTTGGGACCTATCGTCACTTTTGGACAATTGAGGATTAGCGGGATCGTTTACGATAGTGCATCATCCGCGATCATATACGGCGCATCTATCATCGTAAAACCGGTCAACAAAAATGCTACGACCAACGAGACGGGCCGCTATAGCATTGCTTCATTACCACCGGGCAGCTACACGGTCGAGGTCAGTCATATTGGCTACAAGAAAATGACCAAGGCGATTTCCGTAGACGAGGGTTCCAATAACTTAGATTTTAAACTCGCATATTCGAAGGTACAGCTTGAAGAGGTGGTTGTAACCGCCCCGACCATCAACGATCAAACAGTATTATCGGCAGTGGATATCAACCTTCGGCCTATCAACAACTCGCAGGAGATTCTCAGAATGGTACCCGGTTTGTTTATCGGCCAGCACGCCGGAGGTGGAAAGGCGGAACAACTATTTCTGCGTGGTTTCGATCTCGATCACGGAACAGATATCAGGATCTCCGTCGATGGTATGCCTGTCAATATGGTCTCTCACGCACATGGACAAGGTTATGCCGATCTGCATTTTGTTATTCCTGAAATGGTGCATGCGGTGGACTTTAAGAAAGGACCTTACCGGTCGGACAAAGGGAATCAAACAACCGCTGGCTGGATAGATTTCAGAACACGAAATGTACTCGACAGGAATTTTATAAAGCTGGAGGGCGGGCAATTCGATACCTATCGTGTTGTAGGAGGAGTAAATCTTTTGCCCAACAGCCTTAAACAAAAAAATCAATCAGCATTCATTGCAACGGAATACAACTACTCCGATTCATACTTTGATAATCCGCAACACTTTAAGCGCATTAACGTCATCGGTAAGTATGATGGTAAGTTATCACCTAACACGACCGCTACCTTAACAGCCTCGACTTTTTGGAGCAAATGGAATCACTCGGGGCAAATTCCTGTTCGGGCAGTGGAGTCTGGTGAAATTGACTGGTTTGGTTCGATAGATCCTACTGAAGGTGGTGAAACCAGCCGGACAAACCTTAATGCCCAGTTTCTAACAATTGGAAAGGGGAACAGTTTGATTAAAAACCAGGTGTACTATACCAACTATAATTTTGAGTTGTATTCTAATTTTACCTTCTATTTAAATGATCCTGTTAATGGCGATCAGATTCGTCAGAAGGAACGTAGAAATCTCTTCGGTTACAACGGATCATTCTCCACTACAAACAATTGGCTTGGACTGGAATGGAATTCAACGGTTGGGTTAAATTATCGGCAGGACTTTACCAGTCGCACGGAGCTTTCACATACATTGAACAGAACAACAGTGCTTGATCGCTCTAAATACGGGAATATCAACGAATCAAACGTTGGTGTTTTCCTCGATGAAATGGTGGCTCTGACAAGCAGGCTAACGATGAATGCGGGATTGCGTTTCGACTATTTCAATAATCAGTATGAAGACCTGTTACCGGCTCTTCCGGCGACTCTGAAAGCAGATGATCACATCGTTTCACCAAAATTGAATCTGTACTACATGCTTCCATCAGGAACACAGTTCTACCTGAACACAGGAAAAAGTTTTCATTCGAACGATACCCGCGTTGTTGTTGCCGAGGGAAAACAAATTCTTCCTGCCGCCTATGGTTCTGACTTAGGGGTGATTTTTAAGCCGATGCCGCAAATGTTAATCAATGCATCGGCATGGTATCTCTGGCTCGCACAGGAGTTTGTATATGTTGGCGACGAAGGCGTAGTAGAACCCAGTGGCAAAACAAGACGACACGGAATTGATGTGTCGGCGCGTTACCAGGTATTCAAATCTCTTTATGCTGATTTCGATTTTAATGTAACGCGTCCCAGGGCGATCGAAGAACCAAGGGGCGGAAACTATCTCCCTTTGGCGCCCGTGTTGACCACAACGGGCGGCCTTACATACTCAGGCAACAAAGGATTTAGCGGGAGCTTAAGATACCGTTACATGGCAGATCGTCCGGCCAATGAAGACAACTCCATCGTGGCACAAGGATACTTCGTAGCCGATGCGCAACTCAACTATACGTTGAAGCGGTCTTCGTTTGGGCTATCCATTCAAAATATTTTTAATGTTAAATGGATGGAAACGCAATTCGCAACCGAAAGCAGACTGAAGGATGAGGCTGCGCCGATGGAAGAAATACATTTTATCCCTGGTACACCGTTCTTTGCCAAAGTAAGCTGGACTTTCTTTTTTTAAGTGACGCGAAGCCACCCTCACTCTGCTTCACTCGTCTCTTAGTGATTTGACGGGATTGGCGGCGGCAGCCCTTAGAACATGATACCCAACCGTAAGCAACGTAATCACGAAAGCAATAACTGCAGACATCACGAAAGTAAGCCACTCTCCTCCCAACTGAATGCGATATGCGAAGTTCTGCAGCCAGCTGTCCGTAAAGTACCAGGCAGCAGGAAACGCCAGCAGCATACCAATACCCACCAGCAGGAAAAACTCGCGGGACACCAGCACCACCAGGCTGGACATTGATGCGCCTATCACTTTTCTAACCCCGATCTCTTTCGTGCGTTGCTGTGTGGTGAATGCTGACAATCCGAGCAATCCCAGGCAGGCGATCAGAACCGTGAGGCCGGAGAAGGCCGTGAAGATCTGACTCCTCTTCTCATCAGCTTTGTACTGTGAATTAAAATCCTGATCTAAGAATTCGAATTCAAATGCATTGTTTGGAAATATTTCTTTCCATGCTGTCTCCAAACCGGCCAGGGACTTTCTGATGTCGCCTGATGATGTTCTGACAAATAGATTATAGTGGTTCTTGCCAAGTACGATCATCAACGGTTCAATGGCGTCGTACAGGGAATTCTGATGATAATCTTTGATTACTCCAACCACCCGTTTCTCAATCGGATTGTTAGGGTCGGCATCGGGTACTACAAATTTCTTCCCAATGGGATTCTTCCAGGCCATTCTTCTGACCATCGCTTCATTAACCAATACGGCATACGTTGTGTCTGAAGGAACGTCCCTCGAAAAGTCGCGTCCCTGAACAACCGACATGCCCATCGTCTGTACGAAATCATAGCTTGCTCCGAAAAGGTCGATACCGCGATCTTCCATCGTGCCCTCTTCACTCTCGACCTTAAAAAGGTTCTTGCCGATACCCTGACCAGGCGAGGCATTTGCTGTGCCCACTCCTGCAATGTCGGATACCTGTTTTAATCGTTCGACGATCACATGTTCTTTGTTACGCATATCTTGTTCCCTTAGCTCGATCCTGATGATTCGCGATTTGTCGAAACCGAGATCTTTATTCCGGATGTATTGCAGCTGATCGAACACGATCAGGGTTGAGATAAGCATGAAGATTGATATGGCGAACTGTGTCACTACAAGTCCTTTCCGGAAGATAACGGTTCCGCCACGCGCCGCCAGCTTGCCTTTCAATACACTGACAGGATTAAAACCCGACAAATAAAATGCGGGGTAACTTCCGCCGATGATGCCAACAAAAACAATGATGCCGATCAGGCTGAGCAGAACGGTGGGTTGCAAAATATAGCCAAATGGAAGTTCCTTATTTGCCAGTGTGTTGAAACCGGGAAGCAATGCGTAGATGAGTATCATGCTCACCACTAATGCCAAACACGCAATGACCAGCGACTCCGTGATGAACTGTATCATGAGCTGAGGCCGAAGCGATCCCATTACCTTGCGGATTCCCACTTCCTTAGACCGGTTCGCGGAACGGGCTGTCGCAAGATTCATATAGTTGATGCAGGCGATGATCAGCATAAAGGCCGCGACAGCGCCGAAGATATAGATGTAGGAGATATCTCCTCCGCCTTCGGCTTCATCCTGAATTTTGGAATGAAGATGTATGTCGACGATAGGCTGAAGCTCGTAGCGGATCTTGATGTTGTACTGATCAAAAATAGGGTTGACCTTTTCTTTAATAACCTTGTCGAGACTGCCCTGCATCTTGTTCAGGTCATAACCAGGAGGCAATTGCAGGTAGGTGAATACGCCGAAATTACCCCATGAGCCGTTATAGCCGGGCTGCGAGCGCCTGGAGATGAGCCCGTCAAATCTGAAGTGGGAATTCAGAGGCACGTCTTTCATCACGCCTGTGATCTTATGCTCTTCCTTTTGAACATTTTGCAGTGACTGTCCGAGCGCGGCCTGCGCACTGCCGAAATATTTGATGGCTATCTTTTCCGTAAGCACCATGGAAAAGGGATTGTCCAACGCAGTGGCTGGATCACCGACGATGAATGGATAGGTGAACATGTCAAAGACTGTGGAATCTGCCAGGAAGAACTGCTGCTCGTAGAACTGTTTGTCGCCATTCTTGTATAACGTTCTGCCTGTTCCGAAAAAGCGCACGGCATTTTGTACTTCCGGATAGTTGTCTCTGATTTCATCGGCCAGTGGAATTTGCGCTACCGCCCAGGTGAACGCATTGTCGGGCTCCTTGATGTTTGAAATGACGCGGTAAATGTTCGCTGCATTTTTGTGATACCGATCGTAGCTCAGTTCATCGAGTATGTACATCAGCAGGAAGAGGCTGCAGGTAATGCCGATCGTTAATCCAAAAATATTGATAGCACTGTAGGTGCGATCTTTGATAATGTTGCGAAAGGCAATCTTCAGAAGGTTTTTAAGCATATGAGGAGCATTGATGTTAGTACGCTGATCTGGAAACGGGTTGTCAAAGACAACTTACGTACAAATCCCTGGTCAGTTCGCGAAATGTTCATTAGTGATCTAAAATAGTTCATGTACTTACTGTTTGCGCCACGTATAGCGAGGGAGATATGACAAAGTGAGGATGTTTTGGCAACGGGGAGTGTTTCGTACTCACGTAAAATGGGGGAGGGAGCGAGTTTGGCCGAGCTCGCATCAGGGCCGCCGTGCCTCTCAAAACGCCCGCTCAAAAGACTTACCCTCTTAGACAAGCTGCGGGTGATTTGTTTCACTTTTGATAGGGTTAGTGAAGCAATCAAACTAAATCCGTGTACGCACGTTGGCGTAGTGCCTTTTTCGTTAACTTTAGTAAGGGAGATTCTCCTCACCCTCCGACGATATGTCGTCAAAACCCAGACACGAATCGCCTCGCTGTTTGACATCGAAGACCTCTGGCCATCCCATGATTGTTTTTCTCCTGGCGTGTGTCCTGCTGGCCGACTTTGCCGACGCATATTCCCAGCTTTCGAAGCCACCAACTGATGCCTATGTTTCTGTAAATGGTGTTCGCCTTCACTATAGAACACTCGGTGAGGGGCCACCCCTTATTCTGCTTCACGGACTTGGTGTGACTGGAGAATGGTGGGATCCGATTGTTCAAAAGTTTTCATCAGATTATACACTAATCATTCCCGACTTGCGCGGTCATGGGAAGTCGACCAATCCATCTGGCAAATATTTACATAGCGATCTTGCGGTCGATATTTTCGGTCTTATGGATAGTCTGCATTACTCGAAATTCAAGGCCATTGGACATAGCAGCGGTGCGATGACACTCTATCACATGGCAATCAGTCAACCTGATAGAATCGAAGCAATGATCGTTATAGGAATGAACTATCGGGTTACGCCTGCTACGCTAAAGGAATACGGCGAATATCCGACTCTCGAAGAACTACCTGCAGCGGTGCGTGAATATCTCATTAGTCTTCACCCAGGTGGAGCGAACCAGGTACGCATTCACCTTGGGTATATGCGAGCGTTAGGACAAAATGGCGTGACTGAAATGAACTTCTCGACGGCACAGATCACAAAGATCAAGGCACGAACGCTGATAGTGATGGGAGATCGCGATTCACATCCAGTCGAAATAACCGTGGAGGCCTACAGAAATATCCCAAGAGCTGAAATCTGGATTGTGCCGAATCAGGGACACTTTCCTTTCTGGCCACAATGGGGCGGGTCCGTAGAAGCTGGATCAATTTTTCCGGATGTGGCAAGGAAATTCTTAGCTGGTTCTTAGCAAGCGAAAGTCACTCCGGGGATATGCATTTTTTAGCACCTGTCCTGGTGGGAGTCTGTTCGAGAGTTCTTTTAGGTCGAACACCATCTAACAAACCAGAGGTGATTATCCCGTTGGATGACGTTGTCGTTACTACTACTACTTGTAGTTCTGTCGAAACTGAACGGGTGTGCAGTTCGATTCCTTTTTGAAAAACTTGTTGAAATGCGTCGGTTCCGAGAAACTCAAATGGTAGGAGATTTCAGCAATCTCGTTGCTGGTATGTCTGAGGAGGTACTTTGCTTCCTCAAGCCGCCGTTGTGTAATGATGCTCTTCGCAGTCTTGCCAGTCGCAATCTTGATGGTCTGACTTAAATGATTCGGCGTAATGTTCAGCATTTCCGCGTAGTCTTCTACGAGTGTCTTCCCGATGAAATTTCTGTTAACGAGGTACTGAAACTGAGAGGCCATTACCAGGTTCGCCTTTTCCATTTTCTTTTTGGTATTGATGCCTTCGTAGATACGTCGCACCTGCCACAGGATGGCCTGGAAAGCAGAACGAATGATATCTGTGGAATAGGGTGCACCATTCTGCTGTTCCATCAGGATCTGCCGATAGTTTAACGACATACTTTCAAACTGATCTTCGTCAACCGGAAACAGATTTGTTTCCTGGATATTAAAGAATGGGTAGTCGTTCAGGAAATTCATTTCAGACTTGTACTGAATAAACTCCGACTTAAAAAAAGTACAAAAGCCCGACCAGTCGCCGTCCTTCCGGTAGTTCGAAATCTGACCGGGCGCGACGCAGATAAGATACCTTTCCAGGTTATTAAACTCCGTGTCGTTTATCGTGATGCTGAATTTTTTTGATCCAAAGCTCAGCGCAAGCGTGAAGAAGTCACACCTGTAAGGAGGCAGTGACGTGGCAATACTATTTACGTCGGCCATATTAAAACAATGGAACAACGGATTAGCGGATATCAAAGGCGACCCTGTAATCTTGTGGACGTCGTTTATCTCTTTGTAAACTGGTATTCCTTTCATGGGGACACGGTAATATCATGATACACCGCCGCTGACCGGATAATCTACGCATAAATGACGATTCCAAGAATTTTGCCATTTAACCCAACTTATTAACTATCCCACCCGTGGCAAACATACAGACCTTTGTTCATCACAAAACGAAAATGTTATGAACAAGAAGGGTCAAAAAATCAAAGTCGTCCCAGACAACTACACCGCTGTGACACCCTGGATTATATCCCGGTCGACAGAAGAGATGATTAAATTTCTCACAGTTGTTTTAG
>Ga0247822_10001331_pt1 | contig 15024 bp, 12 predicted proteins | sample 13C_Cellulose_Da_FD_192423 | JGI IMG/M metagenome (GOLD analysis project Ga0247822, IMG submission 192423) | Soil microbial communities from agricultural site in Penn Yan, New York, United States - 13C_Cellulose_Day30 | ecosystem: Environmental > Terrestrial > Soil > Agricultural land | place...
TCATAGGCAGGCGGCGGCGGCACGAAGGCCGCGCGGCGCCGCTCGAGTTCCTCGGCGGGAACATCGAGTTCGAGTTTGCGAGCGGCGCAGTCGAGCACGATGTAGTCGCCCGTCCGCACCAGCGCGAGCGGGCCACCGAGCGCCGATTCCGGCGCCACGTGCAGCACCACCGTGCCGAAGGCGGTGCCGCTCATGCGCGCATCGGAGACACGCACCATGTCGGTGACGCCCTGCTCGAGCAGCTTCTTGGGCAGCGCCATCGTGCCGGCTTCGGGCATGCCCGGATAGCCGCGCGGCCCTGCATTCTTGAGCACGAGGATACTGTCGGCATCGACGTCCAGCGCCGGGTCATCGATGCGGGCGCGAAGATCCTCGGAGTTCTCGAAGACCATCGCGCGGCCGCGATGCTGCATCAGTCGCGGCGAGGCCGCCGACGGCTTGATGATCGCGCCATTGGGGGCAAGGTTGCCCTTGAGCACCATCATGCCGCCCTGCGGCGTCAGCGGATTGTCGAGGGTGCGGATCGCCTCGTCGTTCCAGCACTCCGCCCCGGCGATGCGCTCGCCGATCGTGCCGCCCTCGACTGCAACCGCGTCGAGGTTGAGCATGTGCGAAATGCGCTTCATCACCACCGGCAGGCCGCCGGCGTCGAAGAACTCTTCCATCAGGAAGCGGCCCGAGGGCTTGAGGTCGACGATGGTCGGCACGTCACGGCCGAGCCTGTCCCAGTCCTCGAGTTTGAAGTCGACGCCCAGCCGCCCGGCGAGCGCCAGGAGATGCACCACCGCATTGGTCGAGCCGCCGATGGCGCCATTGACCTTCACCGCATTCTCGAAGGCGGCCCGGGTCAGGATCTTGGAGATGGTGATGTTCTGCCGGACCAGCTCCACGGCGCGCTTGCCCGACTCCTCGGCCAGTACCGCACGCCGGCTGTCGGGCGCGGGGATCGAGCCGTTCATGGCAAAGCCGATACCCATCGCCTCGCCCAGCGAGGCCATCGTGGAGGCAGTGCCCATGGTCATGCACGACCCGGCCGAGCGGCTCATGGCTGCCTCGGCAGCGTCCAGCTCGGCCTTGGAAATCTTGCCGGTGCGATACTCTTCGTCGAGCTTGAAGATGTCGGTGCCCGAGCCCAGCACACGCCCGCGGAAGCGGGCGTTCAGCATCGGCCCGCCCGACACCAGCACCGCCGGGATGTCGCAGCTCGCCGCGCCCATCAGCACCGCGGGGGTGGTCTTGTCGCAGCCGGCCAACAGCACCACGCCGTCGATCGGGTTGGCGCGGATCGTCTCTTCGACATCCATCGCCACGAGGTTGCGGAACATCATCGTGGTCGGCCGCATCAGCGGCTCGCCCAGACTCGTCACCGGAAACTCCAGCGGGAAGCCGCCCGCCATCAGCACGCCGCGCTTCACATGCTCGGCAAGCTCGCGCAGGTGCCGGTTGCAGTTGGTCAGCTCCGACCAGGTGTTGCAGATGCCGATCACGGGCCGGCCGTCGAGCAGTTCGGGCGAGAACCCCTGGCTCTTCATCCAGCTGCGCGGCACGAAGCCGTATTTGCCGGCGCGGGCAAACCACTCGGAACTGCGATAGGCCCGCGGCTCGCCCGGTTTTGCGCTCGTCTCGCTGACGCTTGTGCCGACCTGGTCGTTCATCCGCCGTCCACCCCTGCGACGATCAGCGGCGCCCTCAGCCGCACGAACATGTAACGTTACATGCACAGTCGTCGTCAAGAGGCTTTCTGCGTGGCCCCAGTCAGGTAGTGAAGCCCTGCTCGAATACGACAGGCAGGGTGATCTCGGCGGCGCTGAAATGCCCGGATTTCAGGCGTTGCAGCATGGCCTCTCCGGCCTTCTCGCCCAGCTCGTAGGCTGGGGACAACACCGTGGTGAGATGCGGCCGCGAGTAGCGATGGGCGTCGAATCCGTTGAAGCCGACGACACGCACATCCTCTGGCACCCGCACGGCGCGATCGTTGAGCAGCAGCATGGCCGCAATGGCGATCGGGTCGTTGGCGCCGACCACCGCATCGGGCAACGGATTGGTCTCGAGGTAGTTGGAAAGGGCTGCCTGCACGTCGGCAAAGGATTCGCTGTTGGCAGGCAGGACGGTCAGCGTGGCGTGTCCTCCCGCGGCAGCTATGCTGTCGCGCAGTCCCGCGATGCGGCTCTCCACCGCCGGCCAGATCTGCCGCGGGGTCACCACAAGCATCCGCTCGACGCGCCGCGCCAGCAGGTGATCACCAATCAGCCGCCCACCGCCCAGGTCGTCCTGGCGCAGGGCACAGACGTCGGCATCCCCCAGATCCGCCGTTTGCTGGAACAGCACCAGCGGCTGCTCCAACTCCGCCAGGCGTCGCGCTACGACAGCGCGCTCCTCGGCCGGCCCCGAGATCATGGCGCAGAAGCCCGCCACCTCGTAGTTGCGCAGGATCATCGACTGCGCCAGCGCCGCGCTCGGCACGCCGTAGATGCTGAGCGTGTAGTCGGCGCGGTTGAGCGCATTGGCCAGCCCCGCCACCACCTGGCAGGTGAAGAAGTCGGCGAGGAAGGTCGGCGACTCGTCCACGATCACCATGCCGATCGAGCGCTGCTCGGCTACGCGCAGGTTCCGGGCATTGGTCGAGCGGCGATAGTTGAGCCGCTCGATCTCCCGCTCGACCCGCTTGCGCGTCGCAGGACTGACGAACTGCATCCGGCCATTGAGCACGTTGGACACGGTCATCGGCGACACTTCCGCCGCTCGCGCCACGTCCTTGATTGTCGCCCGCTCCTTGCGGACTACCTTGCCTGTCACTCAGAAACCTCGACCAGCGCCTTGGCAGCATATATCGTTACATGCGACCGTTTTCCAAGGGATACCCGATGTCCACCTACGCCAACTACCCCAGCCTTGCCGGCAAATCCATCTTCATTACAGGTGGGGCAACAGGAATCGGCGCCAGCCTCGTCGAGCACTTCGTGGCGCAGGGATCGCGGGTGACCTTCATCGACATCGACGACGAGGCGGGCGGTGCGCTCGCAGCCGATGGACGGTCACGCTACCTCCAGTGCGACGTCCGCGATGTTGCCGCGCTCCGCTCTGCGCTTTCCGACGCCGGTGACGTCGACGTCCTCGTCAACAATGCAGCACGCGACGACCGCCACGCCGTGGAGGATGTCGACGTCGACTACTGGGACGAACGCCTTGCCGTGAACCTCCGTCCCCACTTCTTCGCCGCCCAGGCCGTCCGCGCCGGCATGGCCCGCCGAGGCGGTGGTTCCATCATCAACCTGGGATCGGTGACAGTGCAGATGTCATCTGGCCAGATGGCCGCCTATGTCACTGCAAAAGCCGGCATTTACGGCCTCACCCGAGCGCTCGCCCGGGACTTCGGCCAGGATCGGATCCGCGTCAACTGCCTCGTTCCCGGCTGGGTCATGACGGAGCGACAGCGCACGCTCTGGCTTGGTCCAGATGGAGAGAAGCGCATCGCCGAACGCCAGTGCATCCCCGACCAGCTGATCCCCGAGGATATCGCGCGGATGGCGCTGTTCCTCGCCGCCGACGACAGCAGGCACTGCACCGCGCAGCAGTTCATCGTCGACGGCGGCTGGGTCTAGTCGAGGCTGGAGATCCGCCGCACCAGGTCGGGGCGGTCGAACACCTGCGGGTGCAGATCGGTCCCCAGCCCCGGCCCTTCCATCGGGTAGACGTAGCCCCCCTCGATGCGCGGAGTCACGGTCACCAGGTCCTTGTACCAACCGTCATAATAGGCGCGGACCGACTCCTGGATCAGGGTGTTGGGCTGGCTGAACGAGGCATGGATCGTCGCGGCGAAGGACACCGGCCCGACACAGTCATGCGCCGCGAACGGCCGGTGATACACCTCCGCCAGCGATGCAATCTTGCGCGCCTCGGTCAGTCCGCCGCACCAGCCCACATCGACCATCACCACATGCGTCGCGTCGCGCTCCAGCAGTTCCTTGTAGGGATATCGCGTCGCCAGCACCTCGCTGGCGCAGGTCCATACCGGCGTCGATCGCGCGAACTCCGCCAACGCCTGCGGCGAGTTCATCCGGATCGGATCTTCGTACCAGGTGGGCTTGTAGGGCTCGAGCGCCTTGGCAATCTGCATTGCCGTCGGCAGGTTCCACAGGCTGTGGAGCTCGACCATGATCTCCATCCGGTCCCCTACAGCCCTGCGAATCTTCTCGAACGGCTCCAGCGCCAGCTTGAGCTGGTCGTTGGTGATGTACCGCCCGCCATTCTCCATGCCCGCAGGATCGAAGGGCCAGATCTTCATCGCCCCGATACCCGAGTCCAGCAGGTCTTCCGCCAACTCGCCCGCGCGATGCATGAAGCCATCCAGATCGGCGTAGCGGCTATCGCCCTGCCCGGAAGCCCAGTTGTCCACCGGCTTGAAGTTCCGCGCCTGCGCATAACGCGGATTGGCGCAGGTATTGTAGATGCGCAGCTTGTCATGGCAGCGGCCGCCTAGCATCTGATGCACCGGCAGATTGCAGGCCCGACCGAACAGGTCCCACAGCGCCACGTCTACAGCCGATAGAGCTCGCATCTCCACGCCGGAGGACGAGAAGCCGAGAGCAGCGTAAAGCATCTCGTGATGGATCGCCTCTATCTGCAGCGGGTCACGCCCCAGCAGTCGTGGCGCCAGCACCTCGTGGATATGCGCGCTTACCGAGCCGGGCCCGAAGAAGGTCTCACCCAACCCGATGATTCCCTCGTCCGTGTGCACCCGCACCCAGACGACGTTGGAAAACTCCTCGGTGTAGAGCGTCTCGATTGCCCTGATCTTCATCGTCCCCTCCCCTGCAAATACCGCGGCGCCGATCCTCGCCGCGCCCCCGTCACGAAAGTCGCCGACTACCTCTTGACGACCCGGCTCGAAGTCTGAATGAATACATTTAACGATACATCTACTGGCGGCTGTCAAGCCGCCTATCGGTTCGCCTGCCGCCAAATGCATAACAGGGAGAACACCATGAGTATCAGCAAGCGTCTTGTCTTCGGCACCGGACTGGCGGCAGCAATGCTCGCCAGCTTCGGTGCAACTGCCCAGGATCAATTCACCTGTCCGAACCAGGGAGGCGACCTCATCGTCGGCCTCGAAGGCGCGCCGGGCACGCTCGATCAGCAGACGGCAACCTCGTCGGCGGTGCGCAACATCGCGATGAACGTCTTTGAAGCGCTGATTATCCGCGACGAGAACATGGCCCCGACGCCTGACCTCGCCGACGAGATCACCACCAGCGACGACGGCCTCAGTTACACCTTCAAGCTGCGCCAGGGCGTGACCTTCCACAACGGCAAGCCCATGACCTCCGCCGACGTCCTGGCCTCGTTCGAGCGCTACAAGACGGTCGGTGTCAGCCGTTCGATCATGACCTCGGTCAAGAGCTGGGAAGCCCCGGACGCGAGCACCTTCGTGATCACGCTCAACGAAGCGCAGCCGGCATTCCTCGAGAACCTGTCGTCCTCGACTGCCCCTGTGGTGATCATGCCGGCTGAGGAAGCTGGCAAAGCGGCCGGCCAGGTCGAGATCATCGGTACCGGCCCGTTCAAGCTGGCCGAGTTCGTGCCTGACAGCCATGTCAAGCTCGAGCGCTTTGCCGAGTACGTGCCGGGCAACGCCCTGCCCGGCTTGAGCGGCTTTGCCGGCCACAAGCAGGCCTGCGTCGATACCGTCACCTTCCGCATGCTGACCGAGACGGCCGCACGCATGGCCGCCCTCGAAACCGGCGAGGTGCACATCGTCGAATCCGTGCCGGCAATCTCGATGGAACGCCTCGCTGCCGTGGAAGGCGTCGAACTGCTGACGCTCGATGCGTTCGGCCTCAACATCGGTTATCCGAACTGGTCAGCGCCGCCGACCGACAACCTGCAGGTTCGTCAGGCCATGCTCGCGGCGCTGAACATGGAAGAGATCATGGAGGCCGCGACCGACGGCGTCTTCCAGCTCAACCCGAGCCTGCAGTTCCCCGGCACCACATACTTCTCCACCGCCGGCGGAGAGCTCTACAACCAGAACAACGTCGAGCGCGCCAAGGCATTGCTCGCCGAGGGCGGTTACAACAACGAGCCGGTCGTGCTGCTGACCACCCAGCAGATCACCACGATGTACAACACGGCCCTGGTCATGCAGGCGCAGTTGCAGGCCGCCGGCATCAACGCGCAGCTGCAGGTCTACGACTGGCCGACGGCGCTCGCCACCAGCGAGAAGGAAACTACCGGCTGGAACTTCTTCTTCACACACTGGACCGGTTCAGCCGCCCAGGGTGGCGCAACGACGCTGCGCAACCTCGCGGCACCAGCCAACATCTACAAGCCGCAGGATCCGGCAGGCGACCCGGCCTATAACGCCGCCTTCCAGCAGGTGCAGAATGGCGCCACCGTCGAGGAACGCGCTGCTGCCTTCGCCGAAGCCCAGAAGGTCACCTTCGAGAACGTCCTGGCCATTCCGTTCGGCGTGATGTCGAACGTCCAGGGCATTCGCTCGAACGTGGAGGGCTTCAAGCCCTTCTACAACACCCGCGTCTCGAACGTCTGGCTCCAGCCCTGATCCGACTGCAGGCGGGCCGTCTCGGTCCGCCTGCCTCCTGACCTGACGACAACGACCACGGGGCCTGCGAGATGATCAGCTTTGTCGTTTCCCGCCTGTTGCAGGCGATCCCCATCCTGATCCTGGTCAGCCTGATCGCCTTCGGCATCATCTACCTCATCCCGGGCGATGCCGCCGTGGTGATCGGCGGCCCCTCGGCTACCCCCGAAGAGCTCGAACAGATCCGTCGCAATCTCGGCCTCGACCAGCCGCTGCACGTGCAGATCGCCACCTTCTACATCAACCTGTTCAAGGGCGATCTCGGGCGCTCACTCACGCTAGGCATTCCGGTGATGGACGCGCTCATCGCCCGCTCGCCGATCACCATCGGCATTGCGATCTACTCGCTGGTGCTGACCATCGTCATCGGGCTCAGCACCGGCATGCTCGCCGCCCTGAACCACAACCGGTGGATCGATCAGGCCGCGACGCTGTTCGCGCTGCTGGGCGTCTCGCTGCCCAATTTCTGGCTGTCGCTCGTGATGATCGTCCTGTTCTCGGTGATGCTGGGCTGGTTGCCCACCGGTGGGTACATCCCGTTCACCCAGGACCCGATCGGCTGGCTGCGCACGACGACCTTGCCCGCCGCCGCACTCGCCTTGTTGCAGGCAGGCCTGCTCACCCGCATAACCCGCTCGACCCTGCTCGAAGTGCTCAACCAGGACTACATCCGCACCGCCCGCGCCAAGGGCCTGTCCGAATGGATCGTCGTCGGGCGGCATGCCCTCGCAAACGTCATGATGCCGGTCGTCACCATGGTCGGGTTGGTCCTCTCGGTCCTCTTGTCCGGCTCGATCGTCATCGAGTCCATCTTCGGAATCCCCGGTATCGGATCGCTGCTCGGCAGCGCCATATCCAACCGCGACTATCCGATGATTCAGGGCGGCCTGCTGTTCGTCACTACCGCGCTCCTGCTCCTCAACATCGTGATCGACCTGCTCTACACCGCCCTCGATCCCCGCGTTCGCGTCAAGGGGCGCTGAGATGAGCGACCTCACGCATGCCGCCCAACCCTCGCGCCTGTCGCTGGCCCTGGCGTCGATACGCCACTGGCTGCGCCGCCTCGCCGCGAACCGCTCCTTCCTCCTCGGTGCCATCCTCTTTGGCAGCATCTGCGTGCTGACCCTGCTGACGCCACTGATCACCAGCGTCGATCCCAACGCGCTGTCGGTCCGCAATCGCTTCAAGCCACCATCCGACCAGTACCTGTTGGGCACCGACAATCTCGGTCGCGACATGCTGTCCCGTGTCCTCAACGGTGCGCGGCTCAGCCTCTCCATCGGCTTTGCCGTAGTGGCCCTCAATGCCGTGTTCGGCGTCTTCCTGGGCGCTATCGCCGGCTACTATCGCCGCCTCGACGACCTGCTGATGCGCCTCGCCGATGCGCTGATGGCCTTTCCCGCCGTGCTCCTCGCCATCGGCATCGCGGCCGCCCTTGGTCCTTCGGCGGCCACTGCGATCATCGCACTCGCCGTGGTCTATATTCCCCGCACCGCGCGGGTCGTGCGCGCCTCAATCATGGTGGCGCGCGAGCTCGACTACGTTCAGGCCGCGCGAGCCGCCGGAGCGAGGGACGGCCGCATTCTGTGGCACCACATCCTGCCCAACTGCCTCGCGCCGCTTATCGTGCAACTGAGCTTCGTCTTTGCCTACGCCGTGCTCTCCGAGGCAGTCCTGAGTTTCCTTGGCCTCAGTGCTCCGCCGACACAGCCCAGCTGGGGCGTGCTCATCGCCGAGGGCCGCACCTACATGCGCGAGGCAGCCTGGCTGACCGTGATCCCCGGCATCGCCATTGCCGTCACCGTGCTCGGCCTCAACCTCCTCGGCGACGGACTGCGAGATGTGCTCGATCCCCGCATGAAGGTGGAACAATGACCGCTGCTCCACTGCTCAGCGTGCGTGACCTGACCGTCAGTTTCGGCGGTCGAGTCACGGCGGTTCGGGACGCGAGCTTCGACGTGCGTCCCGGCGAATTGCTTGGCGTCGTCGGCGAAAGCGGCTCGGGCAAGAGCATCACCGCGCTCGCAGTGATGGGCCTGCTGCCACCGACCGCCTCGGTCACCGGCTCGATCCTGTTTGACGGGCAGGACCTGCTCGTCATGCCCCGCAGCCGGCTGCGCAAGCTGCGCGGCCGCGAGATCGGCATGATCTTCCAGGAGCCGATGACGTCGCTCAATCCGGTCTTCACGATCGGCGACCAGATCACCGAGGCGATCCTCGTGCACGAGCGCATGAGCCGGAAGGCCGCATGGGATCGCGCCACCGAACTGCTCGAGAAGGTGGGCATCCCTGCCCCGCGCCGCCGGCTGCAGGACTATCCGCACCAGCTCTCGGGCGGCATGCGCCAGCGCGTGATGATCGCGATCGCCCTCTCGTCCTCACCCAAGCTGCTGATTGCCGACGAACCCACGACCGCGCTCGACGTCACCATCCAGGCCCAGCTTCTCGACCTCCTGAACCAGCTGCGCGAGGATTTCGGCACCGCCATCCTGCTGATCACCCACAACATGGGCGTGATGGCGGAAGTCGCCGACCGCGTGGTGGTGATGTACGCCAGCCGCATCGTCGAGCAATCCGGCATCTTCGATCTCTTCGATCGGCCGCAGCACCCCTACACGGAAGGTTTGCTCGGAAGCACGCCTGAACTCGACGTCGATGCGGCGCGGCTGCGCACCATTGTCGGCACCATGCCCAACCCGTCCGAATTGCCGCCCGGCTGCCTGTTCGCACCGCGTTGCCCCAAGGTGGTCGACGCCTGCCTCGCGGCGCAACCTGCGCTGGTGCCGGTTGCGCCTGACCAGCGTGCTGCCTGCATCCTGGCCCCCGGACTGATCGAGAGCACGCCCTGATGACATCTCCGTTGCTGTCGGTGGACGGCCTGAGCAAACACTTCCCGGTAGAGAGTAGTGACTGGCTCGCTTCCAAGCAGACGCTTCGTGCCGTCGACGGCGTGTCGTTCACCCTTGGCAGCCGCGAGACCCTTGGTCTGGTTGGGGAATCCGGTTGCGGAAAATCCACCACCGGGCGCCTGATCCTGCGGCTGATCGAGCCCACTGCCGGCACGGTGCGATTCGACGGCCAGGATCTCGCGACGATCCCCAAGGAGGACCTGCGCCGGCTGCGCCGCAGCATGCAGATCATCTTCCAGGATCCCCAGGCCTCCCTCAATCCTCGCCATCGCGTCGAAGACCTGATCCTCGAGCCACTCTACGCGCAAGGGGAAGCGCCGAGCGCCGAGCTGACACGCTATGCCGGCGACCTGCTCGAGAAGGTCGGCCTGTCGCGCCGCCACCTCAGTCGCTTCCCGCACGAATTCTCCGGCGGCCAGCGCCAGCGCATCGGTATCGCCCGCGCCATTGCGCCAAAGCCACGACTGATCATCTGCGACGAGGCCGTGTCGGCGCTCGATGTGTCCGTCCAGGCCCAGGTCATCAACCTGCTGCAGGACCTGCAGGACGAGCTCGGGATGAGCTACCTGTTCATCGGACACGACCTTGCCGTGGTGCGTCACGTCGCGGACACGATGGCCGTGATGTATCTGGGACGCATCGTCGAGATGGCCCCGAAGGACGCGCTCTATCGCCAGCCGATGCACCCCTACACGCAGGCGTTGCTTGGGTCGGTACCGGTCTCCCATCCCAGCCGCCGCCGCGACCGCAAGCGGCTGGAAGGCGAGATTCCTAGTCCGCTGAACCCGCCATCGGGCTGTCACTTCCACCCCCGCTGCCGCTTCGCCCAGAGCGTCTGCAAGCTCGAAGCCCCGGCGCTGCGCACGGTAGCTCCGGGACAGCAGGCGGCCTGCCATTTCGCAGAGCAGATTGCCGCGGCCACGCCTTAGTGCGTCCCCGCGCGCCGGCACCCCAAAGATCACGAGCCAAGGAGGAGGCGCACATGGCGCGCTGGCTGAAGCAGAGCAAGTCGATTCAGGAACGAGCTGAGGACCACAAACAGGTCCGGCAAGTCGTCGAGACCATCCTTGCCGATATCGAGAAACGCGGCGACTCGGCCGTGCGAGATCTGTCGCGCCAGTTCGACGGTTGGGATCGACCGGACTTTCGGCTGAGCCGTGCCGAGATCGACGCGTGCATGGCGCAACTGTCCGACCAGGACCTGTCAGATATCGCTTATGCCCAGGCACAAGTCCGGAACTTCGCGGAGAAGCAGAAGGCGACGATGCATGACCTCGAGGTCGAGACCATGCCGGGCGTGACGCTGGGCCATCGGCACCTCCCCGTGGGAGCGGTCGGCTGCTACGTCCCAGGCGGCAAGTACCCCCTGCTCGCATCGGCGCACATGTCTGTGCTGACGGCCAAGGTGGCGGGCTGCGGTCGCGTCATCACCTGCGCACCTCCCTTTGCAGGCAGCCCCGCTCCGGCGATCGTTGCTGCGCAGCACATGGCCGGTGCAGACGAGATCTACGTGCTGGGCGGCGTCCAGGCGATCGGCGCCATGGCTATCGGCACGGAGTCGATCAGCCCCGTGGATATGCTCGTTGGGCCGGGCAATGCCTACGTCGCCGAGGCCAAGCGCCAGCTCTTCGGTCGTGTTGGCATCGACCTGCTGGCTGGCCCTACCGAGACGCTGATCATTGCCGACGAAACAGTCGATGGCGAGCTCTGCGCAACCGACCTGCTCGGCCAGGCTGAACACGGCCCGACCTCCCCTGCCATCCTGCTCACCAATTCCGAGAGGCTGGCGCGAGACACCATGTCGGAGATCGAGCGCATTCTTGCGATACTCCCAACCGGCGAGATCGCCCGGAAGTCCTGGGAGGATTTCGGCGAGGTCATCGTCTGCGACGACTATGACGAGATGCTCGAAGTTGCCGATCGCATCGCGTCCGAGCACGTGCAGGTCATGACAGGTCGCGATCTCTGGTTTCGCGACCGGCTGCACAACTACGGCGCGCTGTTCCTCGGCCCGCGTACCAATGTCGCCTATGGCGACAAGGTCATCGGCACCAACCACACGCTGCCCACCATGAAGGCCGCGCGCTACACCGGCGGCCTGTGGGTCGGAAAGTTCTTGAAGACCTGCACCTGGCAGATCGTCGAGTCCGACGAGGCCTCGGCCCTGGTCGGGAGCTATGCGTCGCGCCTGTCCATGCTGGAGGGCTTCGTGGGCCACGCCGAGCAGGCAAACGTCCGCGTGCGCCGCTACGGCCGCCGCAACGTGCCCTACGCAGAGGCGGCGCAGCCGTAGGGCCGCGCCGTCAGAGACCTACAGGTTCATCAGCACCGCGCCGGCGATACCAACGCCGATCAGAACCAGATGTGTGATCTGGGTGCCTTCCTGGCGGATGTAGTAGGCAAACCACGCGCCACCGAGCAGCATGATCAGGCTCATGGCGATAAATCCGCAGAGCGCGAGATTTGCCCAGACTATCGCCGAGGCGACATCCGCACCGCCCATGAGCACTCCAAAATGTGCAACTGCGGCAGTTGCCAGCAGCAGCGCAACGACCGCTTCCACGAGCACGATGAAGCTGTAGATCAGGCGATGCCAACTCGCGCTTTTGACGCGGCGGGACAATAACGGCGAGACGATCGCCGGTTCCTGGTTGAAGAGCTGCATGCCCATCAGCGAGCCGATCGAGAACACGCCGTTGCGGAAAGCGAGGACATTGTTGAGAACGACGACCGCCAGCCAGAGCATGAGCCCGGAAAGCAGGACGGTCTTGAGCAGGACAAGCGAGATCAGTTGGGTCACTTCGATACCATCACGTCAAGGTTGAACGGGAGCGGAGTTCCTCCCAGCGGCTTCGGCTCTGTTGCCGGCCCTGCCGCGGGCTCCATGTCCATGTGACGATCCAGAACGGCCGCTTGTGACACCAGGCATCGATCTTTCTGCCGACGCTGCGCCTGTCGACTTTCGGCCATGGCATGTCACAGATGACGACGCCTGATCGTCAAAGGCACGTGCACGATCTGATAGTGGAGTATCCCGATGATCGGGACCTGTGACGACGACAGCGACGGGGCCAGGACTTTCGAACGCTCGCGGCGGACGCTGCAGGGCCTTGCCTATCGCATCCTCGGTTCTCGCAGCGACGCCGAGGATGCGGTTCAGGACACATTTCTCAAGTGGCAGACAGCAGACCGAGGCGCCATCGACAGCCCGGCCGCCTGGCTTACGACCATCTGCACGCGGCGCTGCCTCGACATGTTGCGGGCCGCGCACCGGACGCGCGTCAGCTATGTCGGGACCTGGCTGCCTGAGCCGCTGCACACCTCGGTGATCGACGATCCGGAGAGAAAGATGGACCTGGCGGCATCGCTGAGCATGGCGTTCATGCTGATGCTGGAGCGACTGACCCCAAAGGAACGTGCGGCCTACCTGCTGTATGAAGTGTTCGATCAGTCCTATGCCGAGGTCGCAGCCTCTCTCGGCATCGCCGAGGCCGCGTGCCGCAAGCTGGTGTCGCGGGCCAGAACCAACATCGAGCTGGGCAAGGTGCGCCACACCACACCGCTCGAACGGCAGAACGAACTGCTTGCAGCTTTCCACGCCGCGCTTACCGGCAACGGTCCCGATGCGCTGACGGCACTGCTCACCGACGATATCCAGTTGCGTGCCGACGGCGGCGGCAAGGTGACGACGGTCAGCGCCACGCTGCAGGGCAAAGCCGACGTGGTGGCATTCCTTGTCGACAAGCTGCGCGCGTATTGGGCCGACTACGAATGGATTCCGGCCGATCTCAATGGTGGCCGCGCCTTAATCCTGCGCGAGGCGGAAGCGGTCGTGGCGACGGTTTCCTTCGCCTTCGATGACGCTGGCCGTGCGACGGATATCTTCATCGTGCGCAACCCCGACAAGCTTTCGAGCCTGCGGCGCACGCTGACGTGAGTGCCACGGCCGTGCCCGCAGACGCTCCGTAAGAGGCCGTTGCGTTCTCGCCCCGGATCACACCGAAGTAGCGGTGTCACGCGTGCCGGCGATCATCAGATGAAGGACCTCCTCCTCGGTTGTCGACTTGATCTGGCGATCGCCGACGTTCTCGCCGCGCTTGAGCACCATGACCCGGTCGCCGACCTCGAAGATGTCGACGAGGCGGTGCGAGATGATGATCTGCGCCACGCCATGGGCCTTGAGCTGCAGCATGGTCTCCAGCAGCGTCCGGGTGGCGGTGACCGACAGGTTTGCCGTCGGCTCGTCGAGGATCAGGACCTTGGGGTTGAAGGAGATCGCCCGGGCGATCGCGACAGATTGCTGTCGCCCGCCCGACAGGCTCTCGACCTTCTGGTAGACCGAGTTGACATTGACATTGAGGCGCTCGAGGACCTCGCCCGCCTCCCGGTACATCCTGCGGCGATCTACGAAGATGCCCCTGCGGGGCCAGCGGCCGAGGAAGATGTTCTGCGCCACGTCGAGGTTCCCGCACAGCGCGAAGTCCTGGTAGATCATCTCGATGCCACGCTCGCGGCTCTCGTGCGGGGTACGGAAGTTGGTCGGCTGGCCATCGATGAGCACCTCGCCGGAGTCACGGTGGTACGCGCCGGTCAGCACCTTCATAAGCGTCGACTTGCCGGCCGAGTTGTCGCCAACGAGCCCCAGAATCTCGCCTGGCTGGAGTGTCAGGCTCACGTCGACCAGCGCCTTGACCGCGCCAAAGGACTTGTTGACGCCCCGCATCTCGACAACGGGCACCTGCGCGTTCCGTTCAGGCATCGCGAACCCCCTGCCCTTGCCTGCGCCGCTCCGCCAGGGCCGACCAGAGCTGACCGAAGATGTTCTGCTGGCGCACCCAGATGTCGAGCAGCACCGCGCCGATCAGGATGCCGCCGATGAAGGTGTTGACCCAGTGCTGCGGCAGGCTGAACGAGCTGCCGTCGGGCAGGATGATGTTGAGCTGCATCAGCGCGCGCACCAGGGTGATCACAGCCGCGCCGGCGAGCGATCCGAGGATGGTGCCGAAACCGCCGAAGATGGAGCCGCCGCCGATGATGACAGAGGCGATGGCGTCGAGTTCCCGGAACTGCCCGGCGACCGGATTGAAGCTGCGGAAGTAGGCGACATTGATGACGCCGGCCATGGCGGCGCAGAAGCCGCAGAACAACATGGCGTAGGTGCGGACCCGGTCGGTATTGATGCCCGCATAGTCTGCCGCGCGGCGGTTGCCGCCGGTGGCGTAGACCTGCTGGCCGAACACCGTGGCGCCGAGGACCACGGCGGCGATCAGCGCGACCAGAGCCATCCAGATGGTCTGCACGCTGACGACGCCGACGATCTCCCCGAACAACCCGCCTGGAGCCGGGATGCTGAAAAAGGCGAGCACGTCGCCGAGCTTCCGGCCTATTAGGTTGTAGGGCTCTTTCCAGCCGGTGAGTTGCTGGCCGGCGACGATCCAGGCCGCGACGCCGCGCGCGACATAGAACATGCCCAGCGTCGCGATGAAGGCCGGGAGCTTGAAGCGCACCGTGACG
>Ga0247822_10001333_pt1 | contig 15014 bp, 13 predicted proteins | sample 13C_Cellulose_Da_FD_192423 | JGI IMG/M metagenome (GOLD analysis project Ga0247822, IMG submission 192423) | Soil microbial communities from agricultural site in Penn Yan, New York, United States - 13C_Cellulose_Day30 | ecosystem: Environmental > Terrestrial > Soil > Agricultural land | place...
GACGCATGCCGCCATGTCCGCGTATTTCGGTGGCGCGGGGTCGTCGGCATGCGTCAGCTCCTTGTGGCGGAACGTCAATGCCACCCGGCCGCCCACCTGCAGGTCCATCGCGCCGCCGGCCAGCCACTGGGCGCGCTTGTCCTCTTCGGTGATCCAGGCCCACGCCCGCTCAATGGGGCCGGGCAGCAGGCGTTCGATGCGCACCGTGTCGGGGGCGGTGAGCACGCCGTAATCGTCGTCCTTCATGGTTTTCTCCTTGGGTTGGGGGGTGCCCGCGGTTTCCGGGCCTTGTCCTCGGCTTTGAGCAAGGCTTCGAGCACATCGACGCGCTGCAGCCAGAACCGCTCGTAGTGGCGAAGCCACTCGAGCCCCGCGTGCATGGGTGCGGCGTTCAACTGGCACAGGTGGGTGCGTCCGGTGATGGTGCGCTGGATCAACCCGGCCCGTTCGAGCACCTGGATGTGCTTGGATGCCGCGGCCAGCGAGATGTCGAACGGCGCCGCGAGCTCGCCCACGGGCAGGGGCTGCGAGGACAGCGCGGCCAGCATGGCACGCCGGGTCGGATCGGCCAGGGCGCGAAACACGGCGTCGAGTTGGGGCGCTTGATATTCAACCATGAAGTTGAATATATACACCGCCCGAACAACTGTCAACCGAATGATTGAATGTTCTTCCGCCGTCCCCTGGCGGTAAGCTCCGCGTCGAAGACACCACCCGGAGACCTCATGCCCGCCTACCTCTACGGCAACATCGACATCACCGACCCGGCCCTCTACGAGGAATACCGCCGCGAGGTGCCCGCCGTGATCGCCGCGCACGGCGGCCGTTACCTGGTGCGCGGCGGCGCGGTGAAGGTGCTCGAAGGCCACGGCGTGCCGAACCGCCAGGTGATCCTCGAATTCCCCGACATGGCGCGGCTCGAGGCCTTCTACCACTCGCCCGAGTACCAGCGCCTGGTGGCGATCCGGCAGCGCGCCGCCAGCGGCACGCTGTTCGCCATCGAAGGCTACTGAGCCGGCGGGTCCTGTGCCGGGGCGGCGGCGCCCATCACGCTGTACCAGTCGACCTTGCGCGTCGCGACCATGATGGCGGCCAGCACGCCGAACAGCAGCAGCGAGCCCATCATCAGCGCGTTGTCCTCCGAGATCAGGATGCCGTAGAGCACGCCATAGAGCGCCACCAGCAGGCCGCTCATGAGCAGGCCCGGCGTCCAGCCGCCCAGCACGTGGCGCAGGTAGTGCGCCAGCAGGCCGATGCAGGCCGCGCTGGCCACGAGGTAGGCCCAGACGAAGTCCAGGTGCTCGGCGATCGACAGCAGCAGCAGGAAGAACAGCACCAGCGCGGCGCCGATCATCAGGTACTGCATGGGGTGGATGCGCCAGCGCTTCACCATCTCCAGCACGAAGAAGGCGGCGAAGGTGAGCACGATGAACATCATCCCGTACTTGGTCGCGCGCTCCGTCATGCGGTAGACGTCCACCGGGTTGCCGAGCGAGACGGAAAAGCTCTCGGGCGCGCGCCGTTGCTCGCCGCCCTGCTGCACGAACTGCTGCTGCGCCTGGGTCGAGAGCGACGGCACGCTCCACGCGGCCTCGAAGCCCGAGGCGCTCACGCTGCGCGTGCGCGGCAGGAAGTCGCCGTCGAAGCTCGGGTGCGGCCAGCTCGATTGCAGCTGCACGCGGTTCTCGTCGGCCAGCGGCACCCAGCCGATGCGGCCCGTGCCCGCGAGTTCGAGCTGCAGTTCGAAGGGCAGCACCGCGCCGGGCCGCAGCTGGGCGACGTCGAGCGAGGCCGCCAGCGGCAGGGGCAGCCGCTGCGCGGCCGGCCCGGGCGCCACGGCCAGCGGGCGGCCGTCGACCTTGAGCTGGGGCGCGTTGAGCAGGCCGCGCAAATCGCTCACGCCCATGAGCAGGCGTGGCTGGCCCAGGCTGATCTGGCCGTTCTTCTCGCGCGGTTCGACCTCGGTCCACACGAAGCGGCCGCTGCTCCGGTTCACGCTGGTGTAGACCGTGATCGGGAAGACGCCGCGCCAGCGCGTCTCGGTCGCGAGCTGGCTGCGGGTCTCCATCACCGTGGGAAAGCGGATCACCGCGTGCGACTGCGTCACGCGCTCCTCGCGCGTGTGGCCGGTCTCGCCCACGCTCACGGTGCGCGTGAAGGTTTCGGTGTAGGGCACGTACAGCACCGGCCCGGTGAGGGTCTGCGCGCCGGCGTGCGCGCGCGCCACCTCCTCGGTGGCGGTCTCGCGGTTCTGGCTGCGCTCCTGGATCAGGTCGCGCACCATCAGGAGGGGAATCGAGAGCAGCAGCATCAGCAGGCCGATGACCAGGACTTTGCTCAGCAGGGGGTATTTGTTCAAGTCGGGCTCCGTGGTGAGAACCCGGCCAGTCTGGCCCCGCCGTGCGAAGCGGCCGTGCGCTGCAGCAGCGTTTTGTGCAGTGGGTGTGAAACCCTCAGGCCGGCAGGCGCCAGCGGGCGATACAGCCGCCGGGCGAGGACACGTTCTCCACCACCACCTGGCCGCCGTGCAGGTCGCTCACCTCCTTGACCAAGCACAGGCCCAGGCCCGAGCCCTTGTCCTGCCCCTCGCCGCGCGGCAGCGAATAGAAACGCTCGAACAGGCGGTCGCGCGCGTAGTCGGGAATGCCCGGCCCCTGGTCGCGCACCGACCACTCCAGCTGGCCACCGTCCTTGTGCAGGCGCAGCCACAGCTCACCCTGCGGCGGCGAGAAGTCGATCGCGTTGTCCAGCAGGTTCTGCAAGGCCTGGCCGATGAGGAAGGCATCGCCCTGCACCACCAGGCCCTGCCCGAGTTCGTCGCGCACGCGCAGCGACTTGCGGCGCAGGCGCGGCTCGAGCCGCTGCAGCAGCTCGCGCGTGAGCGCGCTCAGGTCCACCGGCTCGCGCGTGCCCAGGCCTTGCATCTGCTCCACGTGGGCCAGTTGCAGCAGCTTGTCCACCAGCAGGTGCAGGCGCTCGGCCTGCCGTTGCACGTTGCCGGCGAAGCGCTGCCGGTCGGGCGCGGGCAGGTCTTCCTGCAGCAGCTCCGCCGCGCCCCGGATCGCGGCCAGTGGGCTCTTGAGCTCGTGCGTGAGCGTGTGCACGTAGCTCTCCACATAGGCCTTGTCCTCCAGCTTGAGCCGCATGCGCTCCAGCGCGCCCGCCAGGTCGGCGAACTCGGTGCTGCCGCTCAGGCGACCGAGCACCGGCAGCGGCACGCGCTCGCCGCGCGAGACCGCGTTCGCATAACCGCGCAGGCGCGAGAGCGAGCTCGCGATCCACCAGCTGAACAGCAGGCCGATGAGCAGGGACAGGCCCAGCAGCGCCCAGGACCAGCGCAGGATGCGTTGTTCGCTGCGGTCGATGTAGGGCTGCAGGCGCTGGTTGGGGCGCGAGACGGTGAGCACGCCGATGACGCGGTCGCCATCGCGGATCGGCGCGGCCACGTGCATCACCGTGTTGTCGGGGTCGTAGGGACTGGCGGGGCTGGAGCGCGCGCCGTACTCGCCGCGCAGCGTGCGCACCACGTCGTTCCAGCGCGAGTGGTCCTGGCCGATGGCCTCGGGCTGCGTGTCGAAGCGCACGATGCCTTCGGCATCGGTGATGGTGATGCGGTAGTCGATGCGGTCCTTGTGGAAGCCCCCGATGTTGGCGCCGGGCCGCGCGGTGTCCAGGCCCTGCAGCGAGCGGGCGAAGAAACCCTCGGCGATGGTGCCGGCCTTCATGTCGGGCGTGGCCAGCTGCGCCAGTGTGTAGGCCGCGTCGATCAGGCTGTCCTCCATGGCCAGGCGGGTGCCGGGCTTGACCTCGTCCAGCAGCACGCGCAGCACCACGAACAGTGCCAGGCCCAGCACCAGGAAGAACCCAATGAGCAGGCGCAGGCCGATGCGCATTCAGGGCAACCGCAGCGAGTAACCCATGTGGCGGTGGGTCTGGATCACGTCAGCCACCAGGCCCCGCTCACGCAACTTGGCGCGCAGCAGCTTGATGTGCGCGTCCACGGTGCGCTCCGAGGTGTGTGGCGCACCGCCCCAGACCAGCGCCATGAGTTCGGCGCGCGAGAAGATGCGCTGCGGCCGCCGCAGCAGCGTGGCCAGCAGCAGGAACTCGTAGCGCGTGAGCGCCAGCAGTTCGCCCTCGCAGGCGATGCGCTGCGCCTTCTCGTCCAGCGTGAGCAGGCCCGGGGCCACCGGGGTGGGCGCGGGCACGGCGGCCGGGGCGCCGCCGCCCGCGCTGCGGCGCAGGATGGCGCGCACGCGGGCGCACACCTCGCGCGGCGAGAACGGTTTGACCACATAGTCGTCGGCCCCCAGCTCCAGGCCCAGCACGCGGTCGATCTCCTCGTGGCGCGCGGTCAGGAACACGATGGGCAGCTCGCTGGTCTTGCGGATCGCGCGGCACACGTCGAAGCCGTTGCCATCGGGCACGCCCACGTCCAGGATGGCGAGGTCCGGCGGTGCTTCTTCGAAGGCCGACAGCGCCTCGCGCGCCAGCCCCACGTGCCGCACCTCGAAGCCCTCGCTCTGCAGCGCGTACAGCAAGGTGTCGGCGATGGCCTGTTCGTCTTCCAGCAGCAGGATGCGCTTGCGCATGGTGTAGAGGGGGCTTTCGGATGGAGCGGGCCATCTTAACCAAGGCCCTGGGGGCCCCCGAAAGCCAGTCACAGCTGGTTACGAGCACGACCTTTGACCACACGCCGGCTTCACACGGGGGCGGGATAATTCCACCCCATGCTTCAGCTCACCCCACGCAGGACGGTTCTCGCCCTGGCGTTCTCCGCCGCCCTCGTCGTGGCGTTCCCGGTCCCGGCGTCGACCTTCGACCTGCCCTCGCTGGATCGCATCGTCCACTACCAGCCCAAGCTGCCGCTGCAGGTCTACACCGCCGACGGCGAGGAAATCGCGCAGTTCGGCACCGAGCGGCGCGACTACGTGCCGCTCTCGCGCATGCCGATGCAGCTGCAGCAGGCCGTGCTGGCGGTGGAAGACGCGCGCTTTCGCGAACACTCGGGCGTGGACCCCAAGGGCATGGCGCGCGCGGTGCTGGCCGTGATCACCGGGGGGCGCAAGCAAGGCGCCTCCACCATCACGCAGCAGCTGGTGCGCACCATGCTTCTCACGCGCGAGTTCTCGGCCGAGCGCAAGGCCAAGGAAATCTGGCTGGCCCTCAAGCTGGAAGACGAGATCTCCAAGGACCGCATCCTGGAGATCTACATGAACGAGATCTTCCTGGGCCAGCGCGCCTATGGCTTCGCCGCCGCCTCGCAGATCTACTTCGGCAAGCCGCTGGACAAGCTCTCGCTGGCCGAGACCGCCATGCTCGCGGGCCTGCCGCAGAACCCGTACTACGCCAACCCGGTGGCCAACTTCGAGCGCGCCACGCAGCGCCAGCGCGTGGTGCTCGAGCGCATGCGCGCCGTCGACGCGATCAACGACAAGCAGCTCGCCGCCGCGCGCGCCGAGAAGCTGGTCATCCGCACCCCGGGCACGCGCAGCGTGCACGCGGCCCACGTGGCCGAGATGGCCCGGCGCGCCGTGGTCGAGCGCTTCGGCACCGAGGCCTATTCGAGCGGACTGCGCGTGACGACCTCGCTGCGCGCGGCCGACCAGCGCGCCGCGCACACCGCCGTGCAGCGCGGCGTGCTGGCCTTCGAACGCCGGGGCGCGTGGCGCGGCCCGGAAGACACCGAGTCGCTGCCCTCGGGCAACGGCGCCGAACTGGAGCGCGCGGCCGCCGAGGCGCTCAAGGACCACCGCGACGACGAGACCCTGCGCGTGGGCATCGTGCTCTCGGCCAGCCCGACGGCGCTGGAGGTGCAGCTGGCCAGCGGCGAACGGATCACCGTGCAGGGCGAGGGCCTGCGCTGGGCACAGAAGGCGCTCGACGCCAAGGCCAAGGCGCCCCTGAAGATCACGCGCGGCGCCATCGTGCGCGTGGTCGCCAACGGCAAGGCCAAGGACAAGAAGACCCCGCTGTGGGCGATCTCGCAATGGCCCGAAGCCGAGGCCGCGCTCGTGGCGCTGGACCCGCAGACCGGCCGCGTGCGCGCGCTGGTGGGCGGCTTCGACTTCACCAACCAGCCCTTCAACCACGTCACGCAGGGCTGGCGCCAGCCGGGCTCGGCCTTGAAGCCCCTGCTCTACTCCGCCGCGCTCGAAGCGCGTGTGATGCCGGCCACGCTGGTGGACGACCTGCCCTTCACCGCCGCCAACGGCTGGAGCCCGAACAACGCCAGCGGCGAACACCTGGGCCCGATCTCGGTGCGCGAAGCGCTCAAGCGCTCGAGCAACCTGGCCAGCGTGCGCGTGCTGCAGCACACCGGCACCCAACCCGCGCGCGAGTGGACCGGGCGCTTCGGTCTGGACGTGGCGCGCCAGCCCAACGACCTCACCCTGGCCCTGGGCACCGGCAGCGCGACGCCCCTGCAGATGGCCCAGGCCTACGCCACCCTGGCCAACGGCGGCTGGCCGGTGGCGCCGGTGGTGATCGAGAAGATCACCGACGCGCAGGGCAAGGTGCTGTTCGAAGCCCCGCCCGCGTCTCCGCTGACCGAAGAGACCCGTGCCATTCCCGCGCGCAACGCCTACGTGGTCGGCAGCCTGCTCAACGACGTGGCGCGCGCTGGCACCGCCGCGCGGGCCCAGGCCCTGCTCAAGCGGCCCGACATCTACGGCAAGACCGGCACCACCAACGACGCGGTGGACGCCTGGTTCGCCGGCTACCAGCCCTCGCTGGCCGCGGCCGTTTGGGTGGGCTACGACAAGCCGCGCAGCCTGGGCGGCGGCGAGTCGGGCGGACGCATCGCGCTGCCGATCTGGATCGACTACATGGGCGCGGCGCTCAAGGGCGTGCCGGTGGCGCAGCCCCCCGCCCCGCCGGAAGGCCTGGTGCGCGATGGCGAGGACTGGCTGTACGCCGAATGGCACGACGGCGGCTGGGTGTCGCAGATCTCGGACACCAGCGGGGTGCAGTACAAAACCAACCTCGGCAGCGAGATCGGCAAGGTGTTCAACTCGTTCGGCGCCTGGCTGCGCGGCGAGTCCAGGCCCTGAGCGAAGGCACCCTGAGCGCTGCACGGCGGCGACAGCCCAGCGCGGACCGCGCACCTATCATCGGCTCACCATGAGCCCTGCCGCCCCCTCTCCCGACGCCGCCGCCCTTCCCACCGCCGTGTTCGAACAGGACGGCACCCGCTGGCAGCCCAGCGTGCTGGCCCGCGGCCCCTGGGACGCCCGCGCCCAGCACGGCGGTGCGCCTTGTGCCCTGCTGGTGCACCTGGCCGAAAGCGCCCTGCCCGACCCGGCCTGGCAGCTCTCGCGCCTGAGCATCGAGCTGATCAAGCCGGTGCCGGTGGCGCCGCTGACCTCGCGCTTGGACACCCACCCGGGTCGTTCCACCACGCGCATGACGATCGACCTGTTCGCTGACGATGTGCTGGTGGCCCGGGGCCATGCGCTCCTGGTGCGCGGGCAGCCGTTCGAGTTGCCGTCCGGCTTGCCGGGCTGGTCGCCGGAGTTGCTGCGCCCGCTGCCCGACGAATGCCATGAGCGGCTGCGCATTCCTGGCCTGCCGGATGGTGTCTCGTTCTACCAGTCCACCATGGACCACCGCATGGCTCAGGGCGATGCCGCGCAGCCCGGCCCGGCCGCCGCCTGGTTTCGCCTGAGTGTGCCGCTGGTGCAGGGTCAGCCCAACTCCCCCGCCATGCGGGCGGCGGCCGCCGCCGATTTCGGCAATGGCCTGAGCTGGGTGCTGCCGGCCGAGCGCTACCTGTTCTCGAACGCCGACCTCAGCCTGCACCTGCACCGCCCACCCGAAGGCGAGTGGATCGGGTTGCGCTCGGAAACCCAGGCCCACGGTGGCGGCGTGGGCACCACCTTGTCACGTCTCTACGACGTGCACGGCCCCATCGGCGTCGCGATCCAGACCCTGGTGATGCGCGAACGCGCCTGAGGCGCGCTCAGCCCGCGCAGATGCGCGCCTTGGCCTCGGCGTACTCGCGCTTGAAGCGCGCCACCAGATCGGCGGCGGGCAGCACCTCACGGATCGCGCCGATGCCCTGGCCGCAGCCCCAGATGTCGCGCCAGGCCTTGGCCGCGTTGGCGCCCTCGCCGGTGGCGAAGTTCATCTTGCTCGGGTCGCTCTGCGGCAGGTTGTCCGGATCCATGCCGGCGTTCTTGATGCTGCCCTTGAGGTAGTTGCCGTGGATGCCAGTGTAGAAGTTGCTGTAGACGATGTCGTCGGAGTCCGACGCGGTGATCATCTCCTTGTAGCCGTCCACCGCGCGCGCTTCCTCGGTGGCGATGAAGGCCGAGCCGATGTAAGCCAGGTCGGCGCCCATGGCCTGCGCGGCCAGGATGGCACCGCCCGAGGCGATGGCGCCCGAGAGCGCGATCGGGCCGCCGAACCATTCGCGGATTTCCTGCACCATCGCGAACGGGCTCTTCACGCTGGCGTGGCCACCGGCACCGGCGGCCACGGGGATCAGGCCGTCGGCGCCCTTGTCGATCGCCTTGTGCGCGAACACGTTGTTGATCACGTCGTGCAGCACGATGCCACCCCAGGCGTGCACCGCCTGGTTCACGTCCTCGCGCGCGCCCAGGCTGGTGATCACGATCGGCACCTTGTACTTGGCGCACAGCTGCATGTCGTGCTCCAGCCGGTCGTTGCTCTTGTGCACGATCTGGTTGATCGCGAACGGCGCGGCCTTGTTGTCGGGGTTGGCTTTGTCGTGCGCGGCCAGGGCCTCGGTGATTTCGGCCAGCCATTCGTCGAGCTGCGAAGCCGGGCGGGCGTTGAGCGCGGGCATGGAGCCCACCACGCCGGCCTTGCATTGCGCGATCACGAGCTTGGGGTTGCTGATGATGAACAGCGGCGAGCCGATCACCGGGAAATTCAGGTTCTTCAGAACGGGCGGCAGGCTGCGGGCGGGTGCGGTCATGGTGTCTCCGTTGGGGTTCGTCAGGATTCTCGGGGCAGCGCGGGGCGAGGCCCTGTCGATGCGGCGACAGGGCGCGCGAAAACCGCGATCAGAAGGCCTCGATGGCGAGCGCGGTCACGGCCTCGGCGCCGTCCACGATGCTGTCGCGCACGCCCGGGGCGCGGCTGAGGAGGTGGTCGGCGTAGAAGCGCGCGGTGGTGATCTTGGCCTGCATGAAGGCCGCGTCCTTGCCCTGGGCCAGCTGGTCCTCGGCCACCATCAGCGCGCGCGCCATCTGCCAGCCCGCCACGAGGTTGCCGGCGAGCATGAGGTAGGGCACGCTGCCGGCGAAGGCCGCGTTGGGGTTGGCGCGCGTGTTGGCGGCGATGAACTCGACCACGTTCACGAAGGCCTCGCGCGCGGCCTTCAGGCGGGCATGCACGGCCTTGGCGTTGGCGCTGCCGCGCATCGCCAGTTCGGCCTCGGTCTTCTCGATCTGGGCCGCGATGGCCTTGGCGCCGGTGCCACCATCGCGCGCGGTCTTGCGGCCCACGAGGTCGTTGGCCTGGATGGCGGTCGTGCCTTCGTAGATGGTGAGGATCTTGGCGTCGCGGTAGTACTGCGCCGCACCCGTCTCCTCGATGAAGCCCATGCCGCCGTGCACCTGCACGCCCAGGCTGGTGACTTCCAGGCTCATCTCGGTGCTGTAGCCCTTGACCAGGGGCACCAGGAATTCGTAGAAGGCCGCGTTCTGCTTGCGCACCTCGGCATCGGGGTGGTGGTGGGCGGCGTCGTACGCGGCGGCGGCCACGCTGGCCATGGCGCGGCAGCCTTCGGTGGACGCGCGCATGGTCATGAGCATGCGCTTGACGTCCGGGTGGTGGATGATGGGCGCGGCCGCGCTCATCGAGCCATCGACCGGGCGGCTCTGCACGCGGTCCTTCGCGTAACCCACGGCCTTCTGGTAGGCGCGCTCGGCGATCGCGATGCCCTGCACGCCCACGGCGTAGCGCGCGGCGTTCATCATGATGAACATGTACTCCAGGCCCCGGTTTTCCTGGCCCACGAGGTAGCCCACGGCACCGCCGTGGTCGCCGTACTGCAGCACGGCGGTGGGGCTGGCCTTGATGCCCATCTTGTGCTCGATGCTCACGCAATGCACGTCGTTGCGCGCGCCCAGGGAGCCGTCCGGGTTCACCATGAACTTGGGCACCACGAACAGGCTGATGCCCTTCACGCCCTCGGGCGCGCCGGTCACGCGCGCGAGCACGAGGTGCACGATGTTCTCGGCCATGTCGTGCTCACCGTAGGTGATGAAGATCTTGGTGCCGAACACCTTGTAGCTGCCATCGGGCTGCGGCTCGGCTCGGCTGCGCACGGCAGCGAGATCGGAGCCGGCCTGCGGCTCGGTGAGGTTCATCGTGCCGGTCCATTGACCGCTCACCAGTTTTTCGAGATAGGTCGCCTTGAGTTCGTCGGAGCCCGCGGTGAGCAGGGCTTCGATCGCACCGTCGGTCAACAGCGGGCACAGCGCGAAACTCATGTTGGCGCTGTTGAGGATTTCGCCGCAGGCCGCGCCGATGGTCTTGGGCAGGCCCTGGCCGCCGAAGTCCACCGGGTGCTGCAGGCCCTGCCAGCCGCCTTCGGCGTACTGCTTGAAGGCGTCCTTGAAACCGGGTGTGGTGGTGACCACGCCGTCCTTGAACCACGAAGGGTTCTTGTCGCCCTCGAAGTTCAGCGGTGCGATCACGCCTTCGTTGAGCTTGGCGCACTCCTCGAGCACGGCTTGCGCGGTTTCCAGGCCGGCTTCCTCGAAGCCGGGCATCTGCGCCACCTGGTCGATGCGGGCCAGGTGCTCGATGTCGAACAGCATGTCCTTGAGGGGGGCGGTGTAGCTCATCGTCTTGTCTCCGGGGGAAATTCAGGGGGCAGATGCGGCAAGGGCATCGCGAACGATGCCCTTGTCTTTCTCAAGCGGCTCAGAGTGCCTTGATCAACTCGGGCACAGCGGTGAACAGGTCCGCCTCCAGGCCGTAGTCGGCCACCGAGAAGATCGGGGCCTCGGGGTCCTTGTTGATCGCCACGATCACCTTGGAGTCCTTCATGCCGGCCAGATGCTGGATCGCGCCCGAGATGCCGGCGGCGATGTAGAGCTGAGGCGCGACGATCTTGCCGGTCTGGCCCACCTGCCAGTCGTTGGGCGCGTAACCCGCGTCCACGGCAGCACGGCTGGCGCCGAGGGCGGCACCGAGCTTGTCGGCCAACGGGGTCATCACCTCGTTGAACTTCTCGGCGGAGCCCAGCGCGCGGCCACCGGAGACGATGATCTTCGCGGCGGTGAGTTCGGGGCGGTCGCTCTTGGCGATCTCGCTGCCCAGGAACTTGCTCTTGCCGTCATCGGCCGCGGCCGTGGCGGTTTCCACGGCGGCGCTGCCACCGGTGGCCGCCGCCGGGTCGAAGCCGGTGGTGCGCACGGTGATCACGTGCTTGGCATCGGTGCTCTGCACGGTGGCGATCGCGTTGCCGGCGTAGATCGGGCGTTCGAAGGTGTCGGCGCTGATGACCTTGGTGATGTCGGAGACCTGGCCCACGTCCAGCGTGGCGGCCACGCGCGGCGCCACGTTCTTGCCGCTGGCGGTGGCTGGGAACAGGATGTGGCTGTAGTTGCCGGCCAGGGCCAGCACCTGCGCGGCGACGTTCTCGGCCAGGCCGTGCTCGAAGCCCGGGGCGTCGGCGTGGATCACCTTGGCCACGCCAGCGATCTGCGCGGCCGCCTGGGCGGCGGCGGCGGCGTTGTGGCCGGCGATGAGCACGTGCACGTCACCCCCGCACTGGGCGGCGGCGGTCACGGTGTTGAGGGTCGCGCCCTTGATGGAGGCGTTGTCGTGTTCGGCAATAACGAGTGCGGTCATTTGTCAGGTCCTCAGATCACTTTGGCTTCGTTCTTCAGCTTGTCCACCAGGGCGGCCACGTCGGCCACCTTGACGCCGGCACCGCGCTTGGGCGGCTCGCTGACCTTGAGGGTCTTGATGCGCGGCTTCACGTCCACACCGAGGTCTTCGGGTTTGACGATGTCCAGCTGCTTCTTCTTGGCCTTCATGATGTTGGGCAGCGTCACGTAACGCGGCTCGTTCAGGCGCAGGTCGGTCGTGATGACGGCCGGCAGCGTGATCGACAGGGTCTCCAGGCCGCCGTCCACTTCGCGCGTGACGCTGGCCTTGCCGTCGGCCACTTCGACCTTGGAGGCGAAAGTCGCTTGGGGAAGCCCTGCCAGCGCGGCCAGCATCTGGCCGGTCTGGTTGCAGTCGTCGTCGATCGCCTGCTTGCCCAGGATCACAAGCTGGGGCTGTTCCTTGTCCACCAGCGCCTTGAGCAGCTTGGCCACGGCCAGGGGCTGCAGTTCTTCGCTGGTCTCCACCAGGATGGCGCGGTCCGCGCCGATGGCCATGGCCGTGCGCAGGGTCTCCTGGCACTGCGTCACGCCGCAGGAGACGGCGATCACCTCGGTGACCACGCCCTTCTCCTTCAGGCGCACGGCTTCTTCCACCGCGATCTCGTCAAACGGGTTCATGCTCATCTTGACGTTGGCGATGTCCACGCCAGTACCGTCGCTCTTGACGCGAACCTTGACGTTGTAATCCACCACGCGCTTGACGGGGACGATGACCTTCATGATTGGGTTGCTCCTGATGATTGGAAAAATGTCGTCACGAATTGACGTGCACGTCAACTCAAGGATTGTATGCGGATGGTCAGCCGCCTCATGGGCGCTGCCCTCGTGGGCGACGCACAATCCGAGAAAAGAACGGTCGTGCTTTTTTGCCATTGTAGGCGCTATTGCCCCTGTATGGAAGTCTCCCTAGTGAAACGGCACGTGCCTTCGGTCTCGGAATGACCGTTTGATTTCTTAATAGATTGTCAAAACGGCTGCAACACCGCAGGTCCATCGATATATTCGTGCAAACACATTCTGTTTCTTTTAATCCTTTGAACCACCTGCCCGAGCCACATGCGCATTGCCGCCATTGATGACGATCCCGCGCAGCTGGATCTGGTCAGGGTGGTCGTCGCATCCATGGGCCACGACTGCCACCTGTTCGAGAATGCCAACGCGCTGCTGCGCGTGCTGCCCAAGGAGACGTTCGACCTCTTCATCGTCGACTGGGAGCTGCCCGACATCCCCGGCCTGGACGTGATCCGCGCCATCCGCGACACCGCAATGGCACCGGTGCCCATCCTGATGATGACCAACCGCAGCGACGAGCGCGACATCATCGAAGGCCTGAACTGCGGCGCCGACGACTACATGGTCAAGTCCGCCCGCGTGGGGGAGTTGCGCGCGCGCCTGATGGCGCTGCTGCGACGGGGCGGCCACGCCCCGGCGCCGAGGGAGCTGGTCTGGGGCCGCTACCGTTTCCTGGTGCAGGACCGCGTGGTGCGCGTCGACGGCACCGAACTCTCGACACTGACCAGCAAGGAATTCGACCTCGCTTTCCTCATGTTCCGCAACATGGGCCGCCTGCTCTCGCGCGCCCACCTGATCGAGGCCGTCTGGGGCATCGACGCGGACATCTCGTCGCGCTCGCTGGACGTCTACATGTCCCACGTGCGCAGCAAACTGAGCCTGCGCGCCGAGTCGGGCTACAAGCTGGTGTCCGTCTACAGCCACGGGTACCGGCTCGAAGACCTCGGCCCGGTGCCGGCCGCCCTGGCCCATTGAACATGCCCCGCACCGCCCCTCAACCCCCTTTGCGTTCGCCCTGGCGCCTGGTGGCCCGCGCCGCCGCCCTGCTCTGCTGGAGCGGGCTGGCGCTCGCGCAGCAGGACCGCGTGCACACCGTGCAGCCGGGCGACAACCTGTACGACCTCGCGCAGCGTTACCTGGACGACCCGAGCCAGTGGCCGCAACTGCAGCGCCTCAACCAGGTGAGCCATCCACGCCGCCTGAGACCCGGCAGCCAGCTGGTGATTCCCGCCGCGCTCGCGCGCCCCGAGCCGGCGGTGGCCGATGTGCTGCACGTCGCGGGCCAGGCCAGCGTGCGCCAGGGGGCGTCCCAGGCCCATGCCGCGCCGCTGGTGGTCGGCGGACAGGTGAGCGAAGGCGCGCAGATCGAGGTGGGTGACGACGGCTTCGTGACCCTGCGCCTGGCCGATGGCTCGGTGGTGCGCCTCTCGGCCGGCACGCAGGTGCGCCTGCGCGAACTGCGGCATGCGCCCGCGCCCGGCCATGCGCAGTCCGGCCTCGACCTGGAGCGCGGCCGGGTCGATGCCACGGTCAAGCCGCTGGCCTCTCCCCGCAGCCGCTTCGAGGTGCGCACGCCGCGCGCCGTGGGCGGCGTGCGCGGCACCACCTTCGGCGTGGCGGTGGGCAGCGGCGGAGACCTGATCGGCGATGTGCGCGAAGGCGCCATCCAGGTACGCTCGCGCGCCACCCCCACGAATGCGGCAGGCACCCTGGTGCGCGCCGGCCAGGGCGCGCGCGTGGGCAGCACGACGGTGGTGGCGCCCCTGCTCGCGCCGCCCGACCTCTCCGGCGTGCCCGACGTGCTCGAGGACGCCTCGCTGATCGAACTGCCGCTCGCCCGCGAAGCCGGCGCCGCGGCCTGGCAGGTGCGCATCGCCAGCGACGACGCGGCCGAGCGCGTGGTGCGCAACGCCGTCTTCCCCTCGCCCGTGGCGCGTTTCGCGGCGCTGGACGATGGGGCCTACCTGCTCGCGGTCCGCGCCATGGATGGCCAGGGCATTCCCGGGACCGAGGCGGTGCGCCGCCTCGTCGTCAACGCGCACCCGACGGCCCCTTTGCTGCGCGAACCGCGCCAGGGCAGCCGGGTGGTGGGCCCCGCCATCGAACTGCTGTGCACCGAAGGCGCCACGGCCGTGGGCTACCGCTTCGAGGTGGCGCGCGACACCAGCTTCACCGACCTGGTGGCGCAAACGCCCGACCTCGACCGCTGCCAGCACACCGTTCGCCCGCTCGCACCCGGTGCCTACGTCTGGCGGGTGGCGGCGGTCGCCCGCGATGCGCAGGGCGAGCGCGACCAAGGGCCGTTCAGCCGACCGATGCCGTTCCAGGTCGTCGCCCTGCCGCCCACCC
>Ga0247822_10001335_pt1 | contig 15009 bp, 15 predicted proteins | sample 13C_Cellulose_Da_FD_192423 | JGI IMG/M metagenome (GOLD analysis project Ga0247822, IMG submission 192423) | Soil microbial communities from agricultural site in Penn Yan, New York, United States - 13C_Cellulose_Day30 | ecosystem: Environmental > Terrestrial > Soil > Agricultural land | place...
CCAATGTCCCCAGTAGTCCGCGGCAGGAAACGCCGTGGGGCGGGAACTCGGGCGGCTTCACCTGGCCGGATTCGAGCTTCGGCGGCGGGGTCTCAGGTGGACGGGACAACGGCGGCTTCGGCGGCGGCTGGGGCCGGTTGCCTACCGGTGGCGGCGGCTTCGGCGGCGGTGGCGGATCGGGCGGCGGATTCTCGCGGCCACGCACCGGCACGAGCGGGAATCGCACGAGCGGCGGATTCAAGACCGGCGGCGGATTCTAGCGGCCCGCCCTCGGCGTCGGCGTGGTTCGGCGTACCTCAGCCCCTGGGTTCGATCAGGTCCCACCTGTTGCCGTAAAGGTCCTCGAAGACAGCGACAGAGCCGTAGGGCTCGTGGCGGGGCGGCTCGAGGAAGTTGACACCGCGCGCGGTGTAAGCGGCGTGGTCGCGGGCGAAGTCGTCGGTTTCGAGGAAGAAGCCGACCCGGCCGCCGGTCTGATCCCCGACCCGCGCCTGCTGAGCCTCACCGTCGGCCTGGGCCAGCAGCAGCCGGGCGCCGCCGCCGGCCGGGGCGACGAGGACCCAGCGCTTGCCACCACCGAGCGGGGTATCTGCCAGAACGGAGAAGCCGAGCCGGTCGCGATAGAAAGCAATGGCTTCGTCATAATCGGCGACGATGAGGGCGATGGTGGCGATGGATTGGGGCATCGGAAAGAATCTCACTGGGACGGCTGTGATGGTATCGGCAGAGACCGCCCGGCTGGAATGGGTTCGGCAACCGATTTACCTGCGACGTTTCGTGCACGAGCGGCGTTTTTCTCCAATACGGTTCATGTGGAGAAAGTGGTTTCGCAAGGACAGCAAGATTGACCAATTGGTCAACTTCCCATTGCGCGGCCTTGGAAAAAGCGCTTTGTTGCCACCCAAGCTCCGGCCGGCAGGCGAGATACCTTGCCGAAGAATGCCGGGGCGTAATGCTATTCGGGAGACAAAACATCATGAAATTGATGCGCACCCTGCTCGCTGCCACCGCGCTTGTCGCGGTGATGGGCGGCAGTGCCTACGCCAAGCAGCTCGTGTTCTGCTCGGAAGCCTCGCCGGCGCACTTCGATCCCGGTCCGACGACCGGCGGTAACGACTTCGACGCCTCGTCGCGCACCATCTATGACCGCCTTGTCGAGTTCGAGCACGGCGGCACCGCCGTCGTTCCGGGCCTCGCCGAGAGCTGGGAAATCTCGGCCGACGGGCTCGAGTACACCTTCAAGCTGCGTCCCGGTGTGAAGTTCCACACCACCTCGTACTTCACCCCCACCCGCGACCTGAACGCCGACGACGTGATCTTCTCGTTCGAGCGCCAGTGGAAGCAGGACAACCCGTGGTACCAGTACCTCGAGGGTCTTTCCTGGGACTACTTCCAGGGCATGGACATGCCCAAGTTCCTCAAGTCGATCGAGAAGGTCGATGACCTGACCGTCAAGATCACGCTGAACGAGCCCAACGCTCCGATGCTGGCCAACCTCGGCATGGACTTCGCCTCGATCGTCTCGAAGGAATATGCCGACCAGCTCGCCGCTTCCGGCAACCTCGCCGACTTCGCCAACAAGCCCGTCGGCACCGGCGCGTTCACTTTCGTCGACTACCAGACCGACGCCGTGATCCGTTACGCCGCGTTCGCCGACTACTGGCGCGGCAAGGTGGCCCTCGACGACCTGATCTTCGCCATCACGACCGACCCGGCCGTGCGTGCGCAGAAGCTGAAGGCCGGCGAGTGCGATATCATGTCGTACCCGGCCCCGGCTGACATCGAGGGCCTCAAGGCCGACACGAACCTGACCGTCCTGGAGCAGGAAGGCCTCAACATCGGCTACATGTCGTACAACACGACTGTTGCTCCGATGGACAACGTGAACGTCCGCAAGGCGCTCTCGATGGCCATCAACAAGCAGGCGCTGGTCGACGCGGTCTACCAGGGTGCTGGCCAGCCGGCCAAGAACCTGATCCCGCCGACCATGTGGTCGTATGACGACAAGATCGTCGACACGCCGTTCGATCCGGAAGGCGCCAAGAAGCTCCTCGATGAAGCTGGTGTCTCGGGCCTGACGCTCGACCTGTGGGCCATGCCCGTCTCGCGTCCGTACAACCCGAACGCACAGCGCGCGGCCGAAATGATCCAGGCCGACTGGGCTGCAGTCGGGGTCACCGCCAATATCGTGACCTACGAGTGGACCGAGTACCGCGAGCGCGGCAAGGCCAAGGACCGCCCGGGTGCGTTCCAGATTGGCTGGACCGGCGACAACGGCGATCCGGACAACTTCTTCGCGACCCTGTTCTCCTGCTCGGCCATCGGCGTCAGCAACTACTCGAGCTGGTGCAACGAGGACTTCGAGAAGGCCATCCAGGACGCCAAGAAGGTCTCCGACCCGGCTGAACGTACTGTGCTCTACACCAAGGCCCAGGAAATCTTCAAAGCCGAAGAGCCGGCCCTGACCATGGCGCACTCCAAGGTCTTCATGCCGATGAGCAAGCGCGTCGTGGGCTACACCATGGACCCGCTCGGCATTCACCGCTTCGACAACGTCGACGTCACCGAATAAGACAAGCAAAACTGAAGGGCGGCGCTTTGACCAGCGCCGCCCTTTGGCACATCATAAGTAATGCTCCGCTTCATCCTCCAGAAACTCGCCCTGATCGTGCCGACCATCATCGGCATCACGATTGCGTCGTTTGCTTTCATCCGCCTGCTCCCCGGCGACCCCATCCTCGCGATGGCCGGCCAGCATGGCGTCACCCCCGAACGCTACGAGATCCTGAAGGAGCAGTTCGGCTTCAACCTTCCGATCTGGCAGCAGTACTTCAACTACGTGGCCGGCATCCTCCAGGGCAATTTCGGCGTCTCGCTCGCCACCAAGCGCCCGGTCATCGACGAGTTCCTCACACTGTTCCCCGCGACCGTCGAGCTGGCGCTCTTCGCCATGCTGATCGCCGTCGCGCTGGGCATTCCCGCAGGCATCTTTGCCGCCATCAAGCGCGGCTCGTGGTTCGACCAGATCACCATGGGCGTGGCGCTCACCGGCTATTCGATGCCGATCTTCTGGTGGGGCCTGCTCCTCATCATCTTCTTTTCCGGCTATCTCGGCTGGACCCCGGTCTCGGGCCGAATATCGCTGAGCTTCTTCTTCCCACGTGTGACCGGCTTCATGCTGATCGACAGCCTGATCGCGGGCAAGCCGGATGCGTTCATCTCCGCGCTGAGGCACCTGATCCTGCCGGCTGTCGTCCTCGGGACCATCCCGCTCGCCGTGATCGCGCGGCAAACGCGCTCGGCCATGCTCGAAGTGCTGGGCGAAGACTATGTGCGCACGGCTCGTGCCAAGGGGCTCGAGCCCAACCGCGTGGTCGGCGTCCACGCCTTCCGCAACGCGCTGATCCCAGTCGTGACCACGATCGGCCTCCAGATCGGCCTCCTGATGGCGGGCGCCATCCTGACCGAGACGATCTTTTCGTGGCCGGGCATCGGCAAGTGGATGATCGACTCGATATCCAAGCGCGACTACGTCTCGGTGCAGTCGGGCCTGTTGCTCATCGCGTTGATCGTCATGGCGGTGAATCTCATCGTCGACATCCTCTACGCCGTCATCAACCCGCGCATCAGGGTGCAGTGATGGCCGCAGAAACCACCACCTCCTCGACCTCGACCGGCCGGTTCAGCGGCCTGCGCGAGTTCTGGTACTACTTCTCGATGAACAAGGGCGCAGTCCTCGGGCTCGCCGTGTTCGTACTGCTGATCCTCGTGGCGATCTTTGCGCCCCTGCTGGCGCCGTTCCCGCCCGACCAGCAGTTTCGCGAGTTCATCCGCATGGCGCCGCCCTGGGCGGGCGGCACGCAGCCGCAGTTCTTCCTCGGCACCGACGAGGTTGGCCGCGACATCCTTTCGCGCCTGATCTACGGCTCGCGCTACTCGCTGATGATCGGCTTCATCGTTGTAACCGGCGCGCTCGTGGTCGGCGTGACCCTCGGGCTGCTCGCGGGCTACTACCGCGGCTGGGTCGATGCGCTGATCATGCGGGTGATGGACATCATCCTCGCCTTCCCCTCGCTGCTCCTGGCGCTTGTGCTGGTGGCCATACTCGGGCCGGGCCTGTTCAACGCCATGCTGGCGATCGCGCTGGTGCTGCAGCCGCACTTCGCGCGGCTGACGCGCGCTGCCGTGCTGAGCGAGAAGAGCCGGGAGTATGTCACCTCGGCCAAGGTGGCCGGCGCCGGGCACCTGCGGCTGATGTTCATCACGATCCTCCCCAACTGCCTTGGGCCGCTGATCGTCCAGGCGACGCTGAGCTTCTCGAACGCCATCCTCGAGGCAGCGGCGCTCGGCTTCCTCGGCATGGGTGCGCAGCCGCCGACGCCGGAATGGGGCACGATGCTGGCGCGGGCGCGCGAGTTCATCACGTCGGCCTGGTGGATCGTCACCATGCCCGGCCTCGCCATCCTCATCACGGTGCTCGCCATCAACCTCATCGGCGACGGTCTGCGCGACGCGCTCGACCCCAAGCTCAAGCGCAGCTGAGGCCGAACATGCCCCTACTCGAAGTCAAGAACCTCACCGTCTCGTTCGATACCTCGGTCGGCGTGTTCCACGCGGTCAAGGGCATCGACCTCCATGTCGATGCGCGCGAAGTGCTCGCCATCGTAGGCGAAAGCGGCTCGGGCAAATCGGTGGCGATGCTCGCCGTCATGGGCCTCCTGCCGCCCACCGCTACGGTCAGCGCCGACAAGATGACCTTCGACGGCAAGGACCTCCTCGCCATGCCGCCGGCAGACAAGCGCAAGATCATCGGCAAGGACATCGCCATGATCTTCCAGGAGCCGATGACCAGCCTCAACCCGTGCTTCACGGTTGGCTTCCAGATCGAGGAAGTGCTGCGCTTCCACCTCGGAATGGACAAGGCGAAACGCCGCGCGCGGGCGGTCGAACTGCTCGATCAGGTGGGCATTCCCAACCCGGCCGAGCGGCTCAATGCCTATCCGCACCAGATGTCGGGCGGACAGAACCAGCGCGTGATGATCGCCATGGCGATCGCCTGCAACCCCAAGCTGCTGATCGCGGACGAGCCGACCACAGCGCTCGACGTGACCATCCAGAAGCAGATCCTCGACCTGCTCATGCGGCTCCAGTCTGAACACGGCATGGCGCTGATCATGATCACCCACAATATCGGCGTGGTGGCAGAGACGGCCGACCGCGTGGTGGTGCAGTACAAGGGCAAGAAGATGGAGGAGGCGGGCGTGCTCGAACTCTTCACCGCCCCCAAGAGCCCCTATACGCGCGCGCTGCTCGCGGCCCTGCCCGAGAACGCGACGGGAGACCGGCTGCCGACCATCTCGGGCTTCAGCTTCGAGGAGGCCAACTGATGGCAACGGTTCTCGAAGCCAACAATATCGTGCGTGACTACCACATTGGCGGCACTCTGTTCGGGGGCGGCCGCACCGTGCACGCGGTCAAGGGCGTGAGCTTCAAGCTCGAGCAGGGCAAGACACTGGCGATCGTCGGCGAGTCGGGCTCGGGAAAGTCGACGCTGGCACGCATCCTGACGCTGATCGACAGGCAGACGGCAGGCGAACTCAAGATCGACGACCAGGTCGTCGACATCGCCAAGTCCGGCGTGACGCCGGCCATGCGCCGCAAGGTGCAGATGGTGTTCCAGAACCCCTATGGTTCGCTGAACCCGCGCCAGAAGATTGGCGACGTGCTGATGGAGCCCCTGCTGCTCAATACGTCGATGCCGGCGGCCGAGCGGCGCGACAAGGCGCTCGACATGCTGACCAAGGTTGGCCTCCAGCCCGAGCACTTCAACCGCTATCCGCACATGTTCTCGGGTGGACAGCGCCAGCGCATCGCCATTGCCCGCGCGATCATCCTCCAGCCCTCGCTACTGGTGCTGGACGAGCCGGTTTCGGCGCTCGACCTGTCGGTGCAGGCGCAGATTCTCAACCTGCTGGCGGACCTGCAGGACGAGTTCGGGCTCACCTACGTGTTCATCAGTCACGACCTGAGCGTGGTGAAATACATCGCCGACGAGGTACTGGTGATGTACCTGGGCGAGGCGGTGGAACAGGGCACGCGCGACCAAGTGTTCGCCGATCCCCAGCACCCCTACACCAAGGCGCTGTTCGCCGCGACGCCGCGCGCCGACGTCGAGAGCATCAAGGCGAGGCTGGCCAGGAAGTCGACGCTTGCGACCGCCTGACGCGGCTGCGGCGCAACCGGCTTAAGCCGCTGTTAAGCGAGGAACTTTAGGGTTCTCGGCATGCCTCACCTGCCGGTGTTACCTATTGCCGAAAGCTGCCGCAAAAACTCTGGCACCGGCCGCTAGCGCCCGCGGCACGAAGAGGCACGCCCGCCCGAAATCGGCATTGCTCAACTTCACGCTCTGGATCGCGCTCCCTGCGTTCGCGGTATATGTCGGCGTTTGTGCGCTGGTGTTCGTCGCCATGCACCTGATGAGCTCAGAGATGAACGCCATCGATTCCGACCGCGGCAAGAAGGCCATCGCCGCGGCCGTCGAGTCGCTCGTGGTGGGGCTTGGCGAGAGCGCGGCCGACGAGGCCACGTGGACCGAGGCCTATATCAACACCTATATCGAGCCGAACCCGGCCTGGCACGACTCTACCTGGGGCTCCACGGCGCGGATCTCGGACACCTTCGACACCGCGATCCTGACGGACGTCGACGGCAACATCATCTTCGGCGAGACCAACCGCGGACCGGTAACAGGCACCCTGGCGAACGCCTTCTCGGGCGTCCCGAGCCTCTTGCGCGAACTCGAGAGCGGCATCGCGACCGTGGGCGACGATGCGACCGTCGCGCATCTGTCGCGCAACGATGGGGGCGCCGCGGCGCTGGCAGGCGCAGTGGTCCACGGCAATTCGGGCCAGGCGAGCATTCCGCGGGAACACCGGCGCATCCTGTGGCTCGCCAAGCAACTGGACGACGCCATGCTGCGTGGTGTCGCGGCACGGTTCGAACTCCCCCTGCCCCGGCTGGTGAGCAAGCCGCAGCCCGGACACGACTGGATGGCGTTGACCGATGCCACGGACGCCGAGATCGCCATCATCGACTGGCCGCCGCGCCGTCCGGGCGACCCGGCATTCGCCCATACCATCACCGTCGCGGTGCTGGTGATGCTGGTCATCGGCGCACTCGTCTTCGTGGTGCTCGCACTGTTCCGCCGCTCGATCCAGCAGCGCGCCGTCGCCGACGAACGCGACTGGTACAATGCGCGCTACGACGAGATCACCGGGCTCAGGAACCGCTTCGGCCTCGTCGAGCACATCTCCAGGCAGCTCACCAAGAAGCGGCCGGAACTCCCGGTGGCCGTGGCACAAATCGACGTCGATGGCGTACTCGACGTGACCGGGCTCTATGGCCGGGAGACCTCGAACCAGTTGCTGACAGCGCTGGCCGAGCGCATCGAAGCGCTGGCCGATGGCACGGTGACACTGGCGCGTACGGCGCCGTCGGAGTTCTCGATCGAACGTTCCGGGGAGGACGCGCGCGAGGTGGTTTCGAGCCTTGCCGAACGCATCATCGCGACAGCGGCGGACCCGGTGCCGGTGGGTGCGCTGAAGCTCAAGATCCGCGGACTGAGCGTTGGCTTCGTATCGGCGACGGCGACACGTGACAACGTTAGTGACATTGTTCGCATGGCCGAGACGGCAGGCGCGCGGGCGCGAGAAACCGGCGGCAACCACCTAGTGGTCTATGATCCCAGGATCGAGGACGAACGGCGCCGGCGCATCGAACTGCAGGCCGACATCCGCCGTGGACTGGACGCGGGCGAGTTCGATCTCGACTATCAGCCGATCATCGACTTCCGGACCCAGGGGGTGATCGGTGTCGAGGCGCTGATGCGCTGGAACCGCCGCGCCGCCGGACCGATGGGACCAGGAGAGTTCATCCCTGCGGCGGAGGCCTCGGGCCTCATCGACGACCTCGGCATGTTCGCGTTGCGCCGGGCGATCGAGGAGATCGGGCCGCTGGGCAACCTCAAGATCTCGGTGAACGTCTCGACCGCGCAGTTGCGGAACCCTACCCTGCCGCAGACGGTATTCACCGCGCTCGACGAGTGGGGCGTGGACCCGGCCCGGCTGCAGCTCGAAGTGACGGAGTCCTTTCTCGTCGCCCATCCCGACCGCGCCATCAAGCTCATCGAGCAGTTGCGGCAGGCGGGCGTGCTGATTGCGCTGGACGATTTCGGCACGGGCTATTCGTCGATCGGCTATCTCAAGCAGTTCAGCTTCGATCGCGTGAAGCTCGACCGTTCGCTGGTGGCCGATATCGACAGCGACCCGGTGCAGGCGGCGCTGGTCGAATCCACCATGATCTACGCCTATGCCATGGGGCTGGCGGTGACTGCCGAAGGCGTGGAGCGGCGCGAGGAGGCGGCACTTCTGTCGCGGCTGGGGTGCCGTGAGTTCCAGGGGTACCTCTTCGCACGGCCGCTCAAGCTGGCGCAGTTGATGCGGCTGATCGGCGAGCAGGAGCCACTGAAAGCCGCGAGCTAGCGGTCATACCCATCCTCGGAATGGGATGGTTCTGTGCTCACCCAATGCCCCTAAGGGGTAGAGGAACCGAGGCACCTGGCGCAGCGGCCGCGCAGCTCGATGGTGGTGCGCTCGAGGCCGAAGCCCTTCTCCTGCGCCCAGGCCGCAAGGCGCTCCACCACTTCGGGATCGGCGAACTCGTCGACGCGGCCACAGCCGGAGCAGATGGCGAAAGCGGCGGTGCGGGCCCCCTCGTGGCAGCCGGCATCAGCGCAGCAGACGAAGGCGCTAAGCGATTCAAGCCGGTGGGCGAGGCCCTGCTCCACGAGCTTGTCCAACGCGCGATAGACCTGCAGCGGCGCGCGCAGGCCATCCTCGCGCAGCTTGTCGAGGATGTCGTAGGCCGAGAGCGGGCCTTCGGCATGGTTGAGGGTCTGCAGCACGAGATCCTGATTGCGCGTCAGGTCGCGCGGTCGTTCGTGATGGTGGTCGTCGTGGCTGTGCGCCATGGTCAGACCTCCTGCTTCTTGCGCCAGAGCCGGGCCGGCAGGGCGACGGAGATGAGGAACAGCGCGAGCGCGGCGACCACGATGGAGGGGCCGCTCGGGGTATCGAAGCGCAGCGAGCCGAAGAGCCCGCCGGTGACGGCAAGGGCGCCGGCGAAGGCCGAGACGACGGCCATCTGCTCGGGCGTGACGCTGATGCGGCGGGCCGTGGCGGCGGGGATGATGAGCAGTGCAGTGATCAGCAGCACGCCGACGATCTTCATGGCGATGGCGATGACCGAAGCGAGCAGCAGCATGAAGACGACGCGGGTGACCTCGGGGCGCATGCCTTCGGCCTCGGCCAGCTCGGCATTCACCGTAGCGGCGAGCAGCGGCCGCCACATGGCGACGAGGACGCCCAGAATGACAGCACCGCCGAGATAGATGACCACGATGTCGATGACAGAGACGGCGAGGATGTCGCCGAACAGGAATCCCATAAGATCGACGCGGATACCGCTGAGGAAGGCAACGACGAGGCCGATGGCGAGCGCGGAGTGGCTGAGGATGCCGAGCAACGCGTCGGTGGAGAGCGTGTTGCGCCGCTGAAGCAGCAGGAGCGCGCCGGCCACAGCCGCGGCGATGATGAAGACGCCGAGCGTGACGTTGATGTCGAGCACAAGGCTCAGCGCCACGCCGAGCAGGGCCGAGTGGGCCATGGTGTCGCCGAAGTAGGACATGCGACGCCACACGATGAAACAGCCGAGCGGCCCGGCGACGAAGGCAAGGCCGATGCCGGCGACGAGGGCGCGGGTGAAGAAGTCGTCAAACATGGCGGTGATCATGCCCTTCGTGCTCGTGCACATGCTCGTGGGCCTCGACGATGCGGCCGTCGGACTCGAGCACGCGGCCATCGGGCAGGTGCGTATGGTCGTGATGATGCTGGTAGACGGCCAGCGCATTTGCGGCGCGGGCGCCGAAGAGGCTCAGGTACTCGGGACTGCGCGCGACCGATTCCGGCGTGCCGCGGCAGCAGACGTGGCCGTTGAGGCAGATGACCGTGTCGGTCGCGGCCATGACGACGTGCAGGTCGTGGCTGATCAGCAGGATGCCGCAACGCGTCTCGTCGCGGATGTGGCCGATGAGATCATAGAGTGCGACCTCGCCCGAGAAATCGACGCCCTGCACCGGCTCGTCGAGGACAAGCAGGTCGGGTTTCCGGATCATGGCTCGGGCCAGCAGCGCACGCTGGAACTCGCCACCCGACAGATGCTGAACCTCGGCCTGGGCGAGGTGGGCAACACCGGTAGCGGCCAGCGCGGCGGCAATTTCGTCCTTGCCGTACTGGCCGGTAAGCGACATCAGGCGCTGGACGGTGAGCGGCATGGTCCAGTCGATGGCGAGCTTTTGCGGCACGTAGCCGATGCGCAGGCCGGACTTGCGGGTGACCGAACCGACGGAGGGCTTCAGCACGCCGGTGACGAGCTTGGCAGTAGTCGACTTGCCCGAGCCGTTGGGGCCGATCATGGTGACGATCTCGCCACGGCGGATCGACAGATCGACGCCCTCGACGAGCCAGCGCCCATCGCGCCGCACGCCGGCGCCGGCAACATCGACCAGCACTTGTTCGCTCAAACGCGCATCCATGAAATTCGCGATTCCGTCTCTTGCTGACGTTCTACCATTACGTTATAGCGTAACACATCGATATCGTTATGTCATAACATTTCACCGCTTGCGGCTGCTATTCACGGATGAGGGCCTGTTCGATGCACAAGAGATTTCTCGCGACGCTGGCCACCGCGCTGGTCCTGTCGACTGCAGCGCTGGCCGAGGTGCCCAGCGTCGTCGCGACGGTGAAGCCGATCCACTCGCTGGTGGCGGCGGTGATGGGGGATCTCGGAAGCCCGGCGCTGATCGTCAAAGGTGCGAGCTCGCCCCATACCTATACGCTCAAGCCGTCCGATGCGCAGGCGCTGCAGAGCGCGGACCTGGTGTTCTGGACGGGACACGGACTCGAGCTGTTCCTGGCGGACTCGATCGGGACCCTCGCGCCCAAGGCCGATGTGGTCGAACTCAGCCGATCGCCCGGGATCGAGCTGCTCGCGCCGCGCGAAGGTGGGACGTTCGAGGAGCATGCGCACGAGGGGGAGGAGAGCGAGGACGGCCACGATCACGGTCATGAGCACGCGGACGAGAACGGCGCGGACATGCATTTCTTCCTCGACCCGGTCAATGCCAAGGCGATGGTGGCGGTGATCGCGGACCGGCTCGCGGCAGCCGACCCCGAGCACGCCGAGACTTACCGTGCCAATGCCACCGCCGAGACGGCCGATCTCGACGCGCTCATCGCCGAGACCGAGGCCAGCCTCGCGCCAATCAAGGACCGGCCGTTCGTGGTGTTCCACGACGCCTACCAGTATTTCGAGAACCGCTTCGGGCTCAACGTCGCCGGGACGGTGACGGTAAGCCCCGAGGTGGCGCCGGGCGCCGACCGGGTCAACGCGATCCGCGACAAGCTCAAGACGCTCGACGCCGCCTGCGTCTTCGCCGAGCCGCAGTTCGATCCCCGCATCGTGCAGGTCCTGATCGAAGGGACCGGCGCGAAGCAAGGCGTGCTCGACCCCGAAGGGGCGACGCTGGACGAAGGCCCGGGCCTCTACCGCAAGCTGATCGGGAACCTCGCGGCCAACCTCAAGGACTGCCTCGCCCCATAGAACGCGGCCGGGGCGTTGACTACCGCAACGGCCCGCGGAAGATGAAGAAGGCGCCGGCGAAGATGAGGACAAAGCCGATGGCGTGGTTCCACGTCAGCTTCTCGCCTAGGACGAACACGGCGAAGCCGACGAAGACGGTGAGGCTGATGACCTCCTGGATCGTCTTCAGTTCGGCGGCCGAATAGGCGCCGTAGCCGATACGGTTGGCGGGGACGGCCAGCCAGTATTCGAACAGGGCGATGCCCCAGCTCACCATCACGGCTACCCACATGGCAGCGTGCGGGAACTTGAGGTGGCCGTACCAGGCCACGGTCATGAAAACGTTGGACGCAACGAGCAGGACGATCGGCATGACCGTCTGAAAGGTGAAGGACATCGGTAGCACCGGAGAATCGGGGTGCGATATTGATCCTCGCGCCCCGCTTCCGCCGCAAGCCCTGCCCAGACTCACGAAAATCCGCCAAGATGTGCGGACACGAAGGAGATCTCGCCATGCGCGCGCTCGCACTGCTCCCGTTGCTTCTCGTCACGCCGGCTCTAGGTGGAGAGATCAAGTGCGAGGGGCCCTTCGGCGCCGACAGCTCGGAAGCCCGGTTGATCGAGACCTTCGACAAGGAAAATGTGGTGACCGGCGAGGTCCCCGGCCCGGAAGGCTCGACGGTGCTTGCGACGACAGTGTTCCCGAACGATCCCGCGAGGACCATGGAGTTCGGCTGGTGGGACGAGCAGAGGAACGAGCAGACAGCCTATTTCACAGTGCCGGCGGGGGAACTGACGCCGGGCGGGCTCAGGACCGGGATGACGGTGAAGGAGGTCGAGGCGCTGAATGGCGGCCCCTTCCAGATGTACGGCTTCTTCTGGGACTATGGCGGCACCGCGATCTTCGAGGGCGGCAAGCTCGCGGCGCTCGACGGCGGCTGCGAGGTGACGGTGCGATTCGGGACGGCTGAGTATCCGGCCGAACTCAATGTCGATGCCATTTCCGGCGACCAGCAGATCTCGTCGACCGAGCCGCTGCTCGAGAAGGTGGGCGCGCGGATCGAGACGATCACCATCGGATACGCCGATCCCAACGTGGTGGAAGATTGACCGCACCCCATCGGACGGCGTAACGATAGCCCAACGTTGGTTCCGTGACCCCGTTCGGGCAAGCGGATCAAAAGGGAACACGGTGCGGCGTACCCATCAGGGACCAAATCCGTGGCTGCCCCCGCAACTGTAAGCGGCGAGTGCCCCTCCGATCACCACTGGCGAATGCCGGGAAGGTGGAGGAACACGAGGACCCGTGAGCCAGGAGACCTGCCAGCGTGCAACCGGGCGAAGAGCCCAGATCAACGTGCACACGGAGGGTGTCCACTCATGACGACCGCGACGCAAACGTCGACCACTATTGCCTCTCTCTCGATCTCGCAGCGGCTCACCGCAGGTGTGCTGGCGCTGTTCCTCGGCCTCGTCCTCGTGGGCGGGGTGGGCTTTGCCAGCGACATGGCCATCCACAATGGTGCGCACGACACGCGCCATGCGCTTGGCTTCCCCTGCCACTAAGCACCCCCGCGAGACATCGATGAAACTCTTCCAGCGAATCTTCTTCGCTGCGGTCCTTTCTGGGCTCGCAGCCGGCTTGGCCATGAGCGCCGTCCAGCAATGGCGTGTCGCCCCGCTGATCCTCGAAGCCGAGACATACGAAAACGCAGCCCCCGCGGGCGAGCATAGCCATGACGCGGGCACAGCGGCCGCAACGACCGAAGCAGCGGCTCCGGCCGACGACCACCATCACGACGAGGAAGCCTGGGCGCCCCAGGATGGCACCGAGCGGGTTGTCTACACCGTGCTCGCCAACGTGCTGGGCGCGATCGGCTTCGCGTTCCTCCTTGCTGCCGTCTCCGTCCTTTCGGGGATCGAGATCACTACGCGGAACGGACTGATCTGGGGGTTGGGCGGCTTCATCGCGCTGCAGCTCGCGCCAGCGGTGGGCCTGCCGCCCGAACTGCCGGGAATGCCGGCGGCGGATCTCGTGGCCCGGCAGGCCTGGTGGATCGGCGCCGCGATCGCCACAGGGGCCGGGATGCTGGCGATCGCCAGGCTCAGGAACTGGACCGGGATCGTGATTGCCGTGGTGCTGATCGCGGCGCCGCATGTGATCGGCGCGCCCCCCGCCCCGCACGAGCCGAGTGGCGTGCCGGCGCACCTTGCCACCGCCTATGCCGCCAACGCGCTGGCAACAGGCGCCCTGTTCTGGCTGATCGCCGGGCCGCTGCTCGGCTGGCTCAACGAGCGGTTCGCCAAGTCCGAGGCCTTTGCCCTCAAGGGAGCACACGCATGACCGCCGAACTCGCTAGTTCGAAGATCCCCGTCACCGTCATCACCGGGTTCCTCGGCGCGGGAAAGACCACGCTGGTCCGCCACGTGCTCGCGCATGCCAAGGGCAAGCGGATTGCGCTGATCATCAACGAGTTCGGCGAACTCGGAGTGGACAAGGAGATCCTCGCCGGGTGCGGCGACGAGACCTGCCGCGAGGAGGACATGATCGAGCTTTCGAACGGCTGCATCTGCTGCACCGTGGCCGACGAGTTCATCCCCACCATGCAGCAGCTCCTCGCCCGCGAGGACCGGCCGGATCACATCGTGATCGAGACATCCGGCCTCGCCCTGCCGCAGCCGCTGATCCGGGCGTTCAACTGGCCCGAGATCAAGTCGGAGGTGACGATCGATGGTGTCGTCACCGTCGCCGACGCGGCGGCGCTGAGCGAGGGGCGGTTCGCCAATGACGAGGCCGCAGTGGACGCGCTGCGGTCGGCAGACGCCATGCTGGACCACGAGACGCCGCTGGGCGAATTGTTCGAGGACCAGCTGATCGCCGCCGACATGGTGATCCTCAACAAGTCGGATCTCGTCGCAAGCGACAAGCTCGACACCATCGAGAAGCACCTCAAGGCCGAGATGCGGCCGGGCACCGGTATCGTCCGCGCCCACAACGGGCACGTGGATGTCGCGGCCCTCCTCGGCATGGGCCTCTCGACCGAGGACAACCTCGCCGGACGCGAGAGCCACCACGAGCTCGAGCATGGCGGCGAGGGGCACGAGCACGACGACTTCGACTCGTTCTCGGTCACCCTCGATGGCGTCAACAGCAAGGACCATCTGCTCGCGACGATCGAGGAGACGATCCGCGCCCATGACGTGCTGCGGCTCAAGGGCTTTGCCGCCCTGCCCGGCGCTCCCGCCCGGCTGGCCATCCAGGCCGTGGGACCGCGGGTCACCGCCTATTTCGACCGGCCGTGGAAACCG
>Ga0247822_10001336_pt1 | contig 15009 bp, 11 predicted proteins | sample 13C_Cellulose_Da_FD_192423 | JGI IMG/M metagenome (GOLD analysis project Ga0247822, IMG submission 192423) | Soil microbial communities from agricultural site in Penn Yan, New York, United States - 13C_Cellulose_Day30 | ecosystem: Environmental > Terrestrial > Soil > Agricultural land | place...
GTGCTGCTCACCGGGACGATCCCGGACCACACTGAACCGGTCGCGTGGGTCCGTGTGCGGAAGGTCGGGGACAAGACCCAGCGGGTGTTCTACACCTCGCTGGGCCACGTGGAGGACTTCCAGGACCCGAGCTTTAAGCAGCTGCTGGTCAACGCCCTGGGCTGGACGACCGGGCACGAGTTGCTACCGACTCGCCGTTGATTGGGCGGCCCGGAGAGTGTAAAGTACCAATCACGACCCCGAACTCCTGGTGCCGGATGCGGACCGACCTGACTCTACTTCTGGAGGACCTTCCGCTCCGGCCGCCCGGGGCACACTCCTCCGTCCGCGCCGGCTGACCTGCGAAACAGTAGGTGAAAGCGGCCCCGGGACCGAGGAGGTCCCGGGGCCGCTTGCGTTTCCCAACCGCGAGGGCCCGATGACGCCGACCGCCGACCCGAACCGGGTCACCATCTTCGACACCACGCTGCGCGACGGGGAGCAGAGCCCCGGGTGCAGCATGAACCTGAACGAAAAGCTGGAGATGGCCCACGCCCTCAAGGACCTCGGCGTGGATGTCATCGAGGCCGGCTTCCCCATCGCTTCCCCCGGCGACTTCGAATCTGTTCGCGAGATCGCGCGCCAGGTGCAAGGCCCGATCATCGCGGGCCTTGCACGCTGCAACCCGGCTGACATCGACCGCGCGGCCGAGGCAGTCAAGGACGCCCCACGGCCGCGCATCCACGTCTTCCTGGCGACCAGCGCCATCCACCGCGAGTTCAAGCTGAAGATGTCCCGCGAGGAGATCGTCCGCCGAGCCGTCGAGGGGGTGAGGCGGGCCAAAGACCACGTCGCGGACGTGGAGTTTTCGCCCGAGGATGCCGCCCGGACCGAACTGGACTTCCTGGCTGAGGTGGTCGAGAAGGCGGTCGAGGCGGGGGCGACCACGCTCAACATCCCGGACACGGTCGGGTACGCCGTCCCGAGCCATTACGCGGCGATCATCCGTCACTTGAAGAAGACTGTTCGTGGCATCGACCAGTGCGTGCTGAGCGTACACTGCCACGACGACCTCGGTCTGGCGGTGGCCAACACCCTGGCCGCGCTCGGCGAGGGCGCCCGCCAGGTCGAGTGTACGATCAACGGCATCGGCGAGCGGGCCGGCAACACGGCACTCGAAGAGGTCGTGATGGCGCTGCGGACGCGGCAGGACTTCTACCATCTCTCGACCGGCATCAACACCCGGCTGCTGTACCCGACCAGCCGGAAACTGTCACACGTGACCGGCATGCAGGTCCAGCGGAACAAGGCGATCGTCGGCCAGAACGCGTTCGCCCACGAGGCCGGCATTCACCAGGACGGCATGCTCAAGGACCGCAGCACCTACGAGATCATGAAACCGGAGGACGTCGGTATCCCGCGGACCGAGTTGGTGTTGGGTAAGCACAGCGGGCGGCACGCCCTGCGGCAGCGGATCCACGACCTCGGCTACCACCTGACCGACGAGCAACTGAACAAGGTGTTCGACGCGTTCAAGCAGCTCGCCGATCGCAAGAAGGAAGTGTACGACGCGGACATCGAGGCACTGGCCGAGAACCAGCTTCAGGTGGAGAACGGCAGACTGTGGACGCTGGTCGGGTTCACCAGCACTGCCGGCACCGGGTCGCAAACGTCGGCTGCGGTGTCGCTGCGAGACTCGGAGGGCGAGGTACGGCGGGACGCGGCCATCGGCAACGGCCCGATCGACGCACTGTTCAAGGCGATCAACCGGATCACCGGCGCGGACGTGAAGGTGGTGACATACCGGGTGCGGGCGGTGACGCAGGACATGGACGCCCAAGGGGAGGCGTATGTGGAGGTGGAGGACCGCGGCCGGCGGATGAGCGCCCGGGCGGTGTCCACTGACATCATCGAGGCCAGCGCCCTGGCGTACCTGGAGGTACTCAACCGGGTCGCCTCCCGGCAGGTCCGCGACCGGCTCAAGCCGACGGATCACGTCCCGCCGGAGGTGGTGCCGGTGCCGTAGGATGTCCATCGGAACCCGAAGCGTGAGTGAGGAGCTTTACCCACGCTCACGCCTCGGGCTCAATCAAGCCCTTGAGTGATTCGACCCGTTTCGGCATGTCCGGGTGTCTCCCTAACGGGTCCAGCAGCACCGCGTGCATACCAGCGGCGGTCGCACCGAGATAGTCGTTCTCCAAATCGTCGCCTACCAGCATAATCTCGTCCGGGCGGCACTTGGAAACCTCAGCCAGTATGCGGAAGAACTCCGCCCCCGGTTTGCGTACGCCTATCTGTGAGCTGATAAGGACTCGATCGGATAGCGGCTCCAGTTCGGGGTGGCCTCGCAGGACGGACATCAAGCGATGGTCGTAATTCGATGCCAGACCGAGGATCATGCCCTGATCCTCAAGATGCGCAAACACAGCAGGCACATCGGCCGGAACACGCCAGGCGCCCGGTTCTGCGAAGTGGGTGTACAGATCCCAGAAACAATCGCTCGGTGTACCGGGCAACGTCGCTTGAACGATCGTCTGCCACCGGGCGAACTCACGCAACTCGTCCGTTATCCAGCCGGCGCGCTCGTCGGCCTCCTCCTCACGCCGGAACGCCTCACGAAACCGCCTGGAGATCGCCGCGGGGTCGGCCAGGAGTTCGTATCGGGCGGCGGCCTCGGCATACACGACCTCAGCGGCTGGGTCAGGGTGCAATACCGTTCCGACCGCGTCGAAAAAGACTGCGCGGGTGCCGGGTGGAAGGAACCGGACACTCATCTGCTGGCTGTCGAATTATCGGCGACACCTGGGAGGACTGACTTGCGCGGCCGTCCCGGCGGCTCGTGCCCGCCGCCCAGTTCCATGCGGATCGCCCGGAGCGGCTTCGGCGGCTCCGGCACTCGCCCGGCTTCGCGGGCTGCCTTGGCCGCGACCGCCACCTTCAGGAGGTGCAGCCCGCCCCGAAAGACAGTGAACCCGATGAGTCCGAGCCCTACGGCCTCAACGACCCGACGCTGTAATAGAAACACGAAGTAACAAACGGCGAACGCGGCCAGTCCGACCCCGAGCAGGACCCAGCCGGCCGCCTCGCGAAGCCACACGCTCATCGTCGCCCCCTGCTAAGTCCGACCAAGATATCGCAGCAGGACAATCACCACCACGAACGCCGCGATCCCGCCGAAGAACACCATACCGCATGTCAGGGCTAGCGCCTCAAGGAAGCTCCTCCGCGGGCCGGTCGGAGCCGGCCTCTCCTCGGGCAGCGGTCGGGAATGTCTTGCCGCCTGGGGCCGACGGCGGACCAGCCCCCAGGCCCGCCACTTCTCCTGTCGGTTCAGCTCCCGCCGCGATTCCCGCCACTGGGTGTCGAGCAGGATGAGCCTCGCCTCACCCGGGTTGAGCCGGCTGAGACGCCAGTACCAGAACGCCAGTGCGGTCGGCAGTGTGACGACCGCCGTCAGCCCGGCCAGCATGAGGAACCGGTTCATCGATTCGTCCGACCGGTAACCGCCGTATGACGCCGCCGGACGGGCGAGCAGGAGTGGTGGCGTTTCGCGGAAGTCGAGTCGCAGTTCCGAGACGATCAGCCACACCACCTGTCCGATGAGGACACACACGGCGACCGTCGCGAACATCCGACCCGTTTCATCGGGTGGGGCAGTCGATCCGGGTCGTTTCGGCGCTCTGTCTCCTTTGCCGCCCGGTAGGCCAGCGGGGACGTCTGACGGCATTCCCTGGAGGGTCAGGCTCAGCAATCGAAACTGGCAGGCGAAGTACGTGAGTGTTGCCGCGACCAACACGAGGTCCATGACCCGGAGGTGGCTGCCGGGCACGTCGGAGAACGCTGTCACGCTCAGCCAGGCCGTCAAAGGCAGGACGGCCAGGTTGAGGACTAAGAGGAATAAACCCGGCATCACAGGTGAGCGGAGCAGCAGGCCCAACACCGCGAGGGCGACCGGCAGTGCCGCGAGGAGGTTCCCGTGGCGGAAGACCAGCGCCGCGGCAGCGATCAACAACGACGCCAGCCCGACGAACAGGTAGTTCCGGGCGACGGGGTCGCGCAACCAGGCGAACCATACCGTGGGCCGCGCTGTGTCGGCGGTACTCATCGCCGCGTCCTCGTTCCGCGTAACCGATCGAGCCGGTCCATCACCAGCCGGACGGGGTCGCCGTCATCGACCCGGACGACCGTCGCTCCCGCCTTCGCCAGTGCGGACCGCACATCCGCGAAGCCGCGGTGATACCGGGACACGAGCACCGACCGGACGAGCCCACCGAGTTTCAGCGGCTTCGGTGCATCGTCCCGGCCGCGGTCCGGATTCGATGTGTCCCTGGTCTGTCGATCCGGCGGTGGCGGTACGTCGGCGGGCCAGGGGACGATCACGAGGACATGATGGTGCCGGGCGCGGGCGACCTGTGCGGCCTGGACCAGCGGTCGCAGGTCGCCCGCCACCTCGGTCAGGTCCGCCAGGATGACGTACAGTTCGTTATCGCGTGCCCGGCTGACAGCTCGGATGAGCGCGGCGGCCAGGACGTCGACCTTCCGCTCGCTGCGAAACCGGTAACGCCCGGCCTGGTCATGTAACACCAGCGGCAGACGGACGCGGTGGTCGAGCAGAAACCGGGTCGTCCGAGAGGCGAACGAGTCATCGTCGTGGAGGTGCCGCTCGATTGTGGCAGGAGTGCTTCCGTCGAGGGCAGCGTAAAGCGTTGCGAGTTGCTTGCGACGGGTGGTTCGTGTGCTTCGAGGCGGCAGTAAGCCGCGGACGCCGTGGACGAGCCAGATCAGGCCGGCCAACGCAGGGAAGAACAGGATGATCGCCACGACCAGTGCGAACTTGCCAAGCCAGTCCCAGCCGGACCCGCTGAACGTGGACACGGTCCGGGCCACGAACTCGATCGCCTCTGGCCGGACCAGGACTACTGGCAGGCACAGGAGGACAAGGACCACCCAGAGCCACCGGCTGTCGGCGATCGGTCGCCAGTACAGCCCGAACGGGCGCGAGTTGACTTCCCGGGCGGTCAGGTCTGGGTAGAGTTGCTGGGCCAGCGGGTGCGCATAGCGGGCGAGCAGGTCCGGGTCGGTATGCCCAGGGTCGGGGAGTCGAGCGGCGGCTTCGCCCAGTTTGCGGAGCAGTTGAACGACGTGGACCCGGGTTCGGGCCGGGGCGGTCACGTCCGTGGATGTCTCGTCGAAGATGGTCAGCCCGACCAGGTCGCGATTGGCACCGGCCGCCTGGGTGAGCGCGGCCACCACCTCCGCCGAGCGGGCGACCGGCGCCCGTCCGGGCGCGCCGACCCGCGCCCCGTTGGACGCATCGAGGAAGAGTACCGACCGGACCGGGACCTCGTTTTCGATCTCCTTGGTGATAAGTGTGCCCCGCTTGGCCGACGGCTTCCAGGCGATCATCTTCGGCGGGTCGCCGGGCTGGTAGTCGCGCAGGTCGAGTAACTCGCTGCCGCTGCCGGGCCGGCGCAGCCGGTGTACGCCAGGTGGCGGTAGCGTGTTGAACCGCTTGGTGCCGCGGTGACGACCCTCCTCGTCTGTCAGCGGCGGCAGGACCAGGAACTCGACCGGCTGGCGGATGAACAGTCTTCGGTAGAACAGCCCGGCCACGTCCGCGACCCGCACCTGCAAACCCTCGAAGCGAATCACACCCGGGGCGTCGGCCCGCAGCCTGTACTCGATTACAGCAGGCTCCCCCGGCCGCAGGTCGAACGCCGCGGAGTTGGACCGGTGTCCCGGGACGAGGTCGGTCGGCGGCCGGTCGGCCAGGTGAACGAACGGCAGTCGGGCCGTTCCGCAAGGTGTGACGGTGACTCGAACGGTGAAGTCGCTCCCGGCCCACACCGCCGGGACGGGCCGGCCGCCCTGAAGGAGTACCCGATCCACACGCAACCGATCGGCGGACGCGCGGAAGCGGTACGCGAAGACTACCCACTCGATGAGAAACCAGGCGACGAGTGATAGACCAAGGATCGGGATGGTGCCGGACCACCACGCCGCCCAGGTTGTCCCGATCAGGGCAACCAGGGCAGACAGCGAAAGGAACCACCAGCCACGGGCGGTGAGCAAGCCGATCCTCCGAGTCACTTGGTCCCGGGTACTGGGTTCTCGGTACTCAGTGGATTGCGGGTGGTGTCACACCGTCTCCAGTACCTTCACCCGTGCCAGGACGTCGCGGACCACGTCGGAGACGTCGCGGCCCTCGATCTCGGCCTCCGGGCGAATGATGACCCGGTGCCCCAGCACCCCGAACGCGACCGCCTGAACGTCCTCGTGTGTGAAGAAGTGCCGGCCGCGCAGCGCCGCCCGAGCCCGGGCGCACTTCAACAGGTTCAGTGCCGCCCGCGGGCTGGCCCCGAGCGCCACGTCCGGGTGATTGCGGCTCGCCTCGGCCAGTTCGACAATGTACCGGAACAGTGATTCCCGGCAGAAGATGCTCGGCAACTTGGCCTGGAGGCTCAGGATCAGCTCGGGGGTGAACAGGGGCGGCGGCTCGGCCGTCGGCCGGCTGTGCAACTTCAGCAGGTTGACCTCGTGCTCGAAGCCGGGGTAGCCCATCTCCACCCGCAGTAGAAACCGGTCGAGCTGTGCCTCCGGCAGTCGATAGACGCCCTCCTGCTCGACCGGGTTCTGGGTGGCCATGACCATGAACGGCAGCGGCAGCGGGATCGTCTGGCCGTCCACCGTCACCTGGTACTCCTGCATCGCTTCGAGGAGTGCCGCCTGCGTCTTGGCCGGGGCGCGATTGATCTCGTCGGCCAGCAGGACCTGCGTGAAGATCGGCCCCTTGCGCAGGATGAAGTCGTTTGCGTTGCGGTCGAAGATCGAAGTGCCGGTCACGTCTGATGGCAGCAGGTCCGGGGTGAACTGCACCCGCTGGTAGTGGCAACCTAAGAGTCGGGCGAACACCTTCGAGATCGTCGTCTTGGCCACTCCGGGGACGCCCTCCAGCAGGACATGCCCGGCCGCCAGTAGCGCGATCAGCAGTTGTTCGGTGACGGCCTCGGCCCCAACGACCACGGTGGCGACCTGGTCGGTCACCTGCTTGGCCAGTTCGCTTGCCTGTTTGGCCAGTTCCTGGGCGGGGCGGATGTCCTCGCCGACGGGGGTGAGTACGGGGGTCACGGTCAGGGGCCGACTCATGCTGCGTCTCCGGTGTCCGCGAACCGCCAGCGGCCCTCCGCGGCCGCACGCCGGACGGCGTCGATCATCGGCTCCAGCTCCTTCCACCGGGTATAGGATACCGGTCGCGGACGCGGGCCGAAGGCCACATCCCACAGGATACGAAGGTCCTCTCGCAGAGTCGTGTTTCCTCGCCCCTGGACCCGGACCTCGGGCAGTTTGTGAGGCTGGACGGTCGCTTCAGGAAGTCCCCTGGAAGCGAACAACTGCTGCAAGTACTCGCGCAAGACGCCACCGTAGTCGCCGGTCTGGAGGATCTCCTCACGGCGGCGGGCGAGCGACCCGGGCGGGGCAGTGCCGGCCACCCGGCCGGTGTCGGCCGGGATCGGCGGAACGTCCGGCTCGTGGCGGCCCTTCCAAACCCGCCGGACTAGCAATGCGAGTAGCATGAGCGCCGCGAAGGCGGACAGGAACCGGACCACCCGGCCGAACCGATTATCGGTGCCGGCCACGATCTCGTTCGGCCGGTCGTCGTCCTGCCAGCGGGCGATCCCGCGATTGATCGTGTCCGTGACCTTGCGCTGCAACTCGGGGTCGAGTGGGTCCGGCAGCGGAGGGATGGGGATCGGCGGCATTCCCTGGAGCGATTCGTATCGGACCACGTCGAAGTTGGACTGCAGTATCCCGTTCTCGATGAACAGGCACTTCGACCGGCCGTTCGGACCACGAAGCCACTGGACCACCCGGTCCGCGAATACCACGTTGTGGTTCGGCGGTTTGCCCTCAGGAGGGGCCATCATCTGGTTCGAGAACACGCTCGGGTCGGACAGGACGAGGCACTGGAACGGTGATTCCCCTCGTCGGCCGGAGCCAGCAGCCGCGAACAGCCGGTTGGCTGGGTTAGACCACTGCCCGAGCGCCGTTCGGACGTGGGCCTTCGGCGGGAACCCCGCCAACTCGGACCGGAGGAATCGGGATTTGGACCCCATCACGAGGGTACTCGGCTTGTTCATGGCCAACTGAGTGATGCCAAGGAATAGGCCCCACTCGGAGTCACTTGTAGCGGCGACGATCTCGCCTGGCCGGCGCGGCACAGCGAGCGGGCAGTCCGCGAAGCCGTCGTACGCTCCAATCCCGTCGGGACAGGTCACCGCATCGCCAGTGATGCGGGCATCCGGCTGGTCGGGGAAGAAGTCCGTCAGCGTGAGTTGGCTGTCAACTGCGATCAGCACGGCCCCGCCGTTGCGGAGTGCCCGCTGCGTGTACGGGTTCGGATCAACTCGGTTCCTGGAACTGACCCGCGGGTTGCCAAAGACCACAACGATCAGATCGGAATAGTCTGGCTCGGCGATTTCACCCGGTCGGACGGGTTCAACCTTGTGGTAGTGCAGGAGTCCGCGAAACGCTTCGGTTCCGACGGCCCGGAGAGTGGGGATAGGCTCGCGCCGCTCCGTGGGCGGCTGTGCGGGGGAGGGGAGGGCAAACAACCCGACCAGCGCGAGCCCCACAGTGGATAAGCGGAACGGCATCATGCGGCCGATACCCCGGCAAGCTCGCACAGGTACTCGCGGGCCTCGACGATAGCCCCCGGCGGCAGCGGCTCGTTGGCGGGGGTGTAGCGGGCGACCTCGTACAGCCGTGCGAGCGGCTCGGCCAGGGCCTCGGCATGTGGTGCCGCACGCTCAAGGGCCGCGGCGATGGTGAAATGGTTCCAGGTCCGCGCCCCGCCGCCACAGACCAGCACTGACAGATACTCGAACGCCTTGACCAGTGCCTCCCGGTCGGCGATGTGTCGCGGATCCACCGGCCACGGTCCCAACCCCGGCAGCGGCCGTGGGCCGGGTTCGCCCTGCGTCATGAGCTTCGGCCACAGCCACCAGAGGACCAGCGCGAGGCCGGCCACCACGAGCAGGACCACCACCGGCAGCCACGAACCGGTCCCGCCGTTGACGCCTCCGAGCCCGCCAAAGGACGAACCGGACGGTGTACTCGGCGGTGCAAAGCTGGAGTCGCTGCCCAGGCTCTTTCCGATGCCGAGGTCCGGTAACTTGACACGGGAGCCACCGAAGCGGTCGGCGATCTTTCCGAAGCCTTCACCGGCCGGGCCTTCGAGCAGTTCCCCGAGTGAGCCAGTGTCCGTGCCCGATCCGGACTGACCGGTGAACATCTCCAGCATGAGCTGCCGGAGGGCCGGAGTCTCGCTCATTGGGCCGACGTTGTTCTCCCACCAGCCGGCAACGGCCTGGAACTGCCTCTGTCGCTGCTCCAGTGTTTCGCCAGTCACTCCGCTATTGCCCGGCGGTCGGGGCGGGGTGAACCGGTCCGGCATTCCACCTTCCATGTCGATCGGCTGGTTCGGTCGCATGCCAGGCATCGGACGGTTCATGCCCTCGGTCCGGTCGGGATTACGATCTCCCTGCATCGGAGGCAGCGGAATGGGTGGGCTGATGTCACCCGGTCCGGGCCTCATGCCGGGCGGCGTCATCGGCGGTATAGATGGCGGCTGATTCGGCTGAGCAGGTATGTTACCACCAACACCGGGTGGCACCATCCCTTCGGGTTGGGCGCCGAACAGTCTCACCAATTCTTCGAGTGCTTCGCGTTGCTTCGGATCCTTCAGTGCCTCGTAGTCGCGAAATCGTTCGGCCAACTGCTCGTTGGAAAGGTTCGGGTTCAGGGCTTTCAGCTTCAGGATTTCCTGAATCAGCTTCGGATCGATGTTCGCTCCCTTCAGGAGCTTGAGTTGATCGGCCAGCCGGCGTAGGGAATCGGGACTGACCAACGTCGGTCCGAGCGGCAACTCGTTCATCGGACCGGTGCGTGTCGGCGGTGGAGCCGGCGGCTGTGCGAAGGTGGCTGTAGCGAATAGCAACAGACCCGCTACGGCCGCGAGACGGAAGCGGCGCGGAATGCTGATGGTGCGAAACCGGGTGACGATCGACACGCCTGGTCCTCGGGAGGCGGACCGATGGGGCCGCCTGTCCCATTGTTGCGGAGGTCGGGCGCGCCGGCAAGCAGTCGTGCGCGGTCGTTACGACGCCGCCGCGGCGGGGGCGTGACCGGGGTGCTCGGTCCAGCCATCCGGGGGTTCGTCCGACTGATCTGGGTCCGCGTCCGCCTCTTCCTCCCAGACGTCTTCCGGCGGCAAGTATTCCAGTTCTCGCACACGGGCCTCGATGCAGTACCGGGCGATGATGAGGAACCCGCCGTACCACAGCCAGCTAAACCGGAACAGGTTGTGACCGAAGTTGCCCATGAACAGGAGCAGGAACACGCCCATCCCGACCGCGGAGGCGACCTGGAATACGAGGTCGTTGGACCATTCCGGGTGCTCCTTGCGGATGGCTGCGATCCGCCGCAGGTTCAGCCAAAAGCCGGCCAGGATTGCGAGGAACGCGACCAGCCCGAACGCCCCGAGTTCGCCGACGAGCTGGCCGTAGAGGTTGTGCGACTCGATCTTGCTGCGGGTGGCCGGCCGCCAAGCCCCGGGTCCGACGCCACTGAGCGGGTTGCGTTCCCAGAGCCGGAATCCGAGTTCCAGCCCCCGCATGCGGCCCTCGCCGGAGACCTGCGCCTCCTTCGGCCCCACACTGGGGTCGATGATCGTCTCGAACCGTGTCTGCAATTCCTCTGGCAACGCAACGAAGACGGCCGGCGCTCCGAGTGCCAGGGCGACCATCCAGGCCCATCGATTGCGGCCACGGAACACCAGCAATGCTGCCCACAGTCCAAGCCCCAGGAGCGACGACCGCGAGCCAGTCAACAGGATGCACAGCCCCGACAAACCGGTGTACGAGACCAGGGCATAGCGACCCCACTTTCCGCCCAGCCCGCTCCGCCACAGGGCGGCAACGAACGGCAGCGCGAAGACGATACTGGCCCCGAAGCTGTTCGGGTCGCCCAGCGTCTTGTCCACCCCGATCATCCGGGCGATGCCCATGCGGTAGGTATGTCGACCGGACAGGTACTCGCGGAACGAGTGTGCCAGGTAGACGCCCATCACCGCCAGAAATCCGGCCACGACGAGCTTCAGGGACTGCTCGTCCTTGACGGTGGTGACTAGAAGGATGTAGAAGACTACGACCTTGAAGTAGTCCTCGACGATCGGCTGGGACCGCTCCATCCAGGGGCTCATGACCCAGCAGACGAGGACCGCGGCCGCGAATGCGGCGTAGGCGGCGTGCATCGGATTGGAAAGCCATCGCTTGCCGGGGTACAGCACCCACACGGCCAGGGTGGCACACATGTACACCCGCTCGACTCGCAGGTCGCCAAGGGCCGGCCAGACCTCGAACGGCCGGTGGATGAACAGGAACATGTAGCCGATGAGCAGCCAGTGCATGGCGACGTCCGTGTCGGTAAATCGGCGGGCCGGGTATCGTAACCCGTGCGGGCGCGGCGGGGGAAGGCCAACTTTGAGGGAGACTTCGGATGGCGCGCGACCTGACCGGCAGCCGGGCAATCGTGACCGGGGCGTCCAGCGGCATCGGCCGGGCGGTCGCCGCCGAGTTAGCCGCCACCGGGGCGAAAGTAGCCGTCGCCTCCCGCTCCGCGGAGAAGCTGGACCAGTTGGCGGCCGAGCTTCGCGGCAATGGCCGCGATGTTCTGTCGGTCGTGGCCGACGTCACGATACCCGAGGACCGCGAACGGCTGGTGCGTACTGTGGTGGACGCCTGGGGTGGGCTGGACGTGCTGGTGAACAACGCCGGGGTGGCGAGCTGGGGCCACTTCGCCACGTCCACCGAAGAGATCAACCGGCAGATCCTGGAGGTGAACTTCTTCGCCCCAGTCGAACTGACCCGGGTGGCCATGCCACACTTGACCAACGGTCGTCAGCCGGCTGTCGTCAACGTCACGTCGATGTGCGGTCGCCGCGGGATGCCGGCGTGGCCGGAGTACTCGGCCAGCAAGTTCGCGCTGATCGGCATGTCCGAGGCATGGCGTGGCGAGTTCGCCCGGTTCGGGGTGGACGTGGTCACGATCGTTCCGGGCTTGACGAAAACCGGCTTCAACGACCACCTTCTGAGGAAGGAGGGTCGGGCCGACCTGCCGCTTGACAGCGGGATGGAACCGGCCGAGGTCGCCTGGCGAATCGTCGCCGCACTGCGGGCGGGGAAAACAGAGGTGGTGCTCGGGTCGGAGGCGAAGAAAATACTATTCGTCAACAAGTTCGCTCCGCGGTTCCTGAACCGGCGAATCGCGAGCGAGGTCACGAAGCTTTACCCCAAGGGCTGACCCCGATGGCCACCACAGAATCGGTGAAGTCCCTGGACGATCCCGGGTTCAAGGCCGAGTTACAGCGGCTCCGGCGGACCGACAACCTGACCAACTGGTACTACATTGCGAGAACGTATTTGTACCTTGCCGCGGTGATCGGTGGCGCGGTCTGGGTGTTCGAGTTGGCCCGCACCGATGCGATCTCCTTCTGGTGGACGGTTCCGACAGCGCTCGCAGCCGTCGCGCTTGTTGGGGCCGGGCAGCACCAGCTCAGTGGGCTTGCGCACGAGGGTGTTCACCACATCCTCTTTCGCAGCCGATATCTCAACGACCTGGCGTCCGACCTGCTGACGATGTTCCCGTTGTTCAGCGCGACGCACCTGTACCGGTTGCAGCACCTCGCCCACCACCAGTTCGTCAACGACCCGGACCGAGACCCGGACGTCTCGCAACTGCGCACCAGCGGCCACTGGCTCGACTTCCCGGTATCGCCCCGCGTCTTCCTGCGAACGCTGGCGAGGCAAATGTGGGTGCCGAAGTTGGTCCGCTTCATGCGGGTGCGGGCACGGTACAACGCCACCGGCGCCGACCATAGCCCGTACCTCATCAAGGGCCACACGCCCAGCCGCACCGCCGTGCGGATCGGCCTGTTGTACATCCTCTCGCTCATCGTCTCACTCACCGCGCTCTACTACGTCGGTGATCCGGTGCTGCTGGTCGCGGTCCCGGTCGCACTGTGGGCGGTCGTCAGCGTCGTGTACTGGCGGTTGCCAGCCGACAAGTTCATCCGAACCCGGCTGCACCCGGTGATACCTGCCCGGTACATGACAATCCTGAGGCTCGGGTTCGTCACGGCACTGTTCACCACCCTGGCAGTCATCACGAAACTGACCGGTGCACCGGCGGCTCTGTACTACTTCCTGCTCTGGGTAGTGCCGATGTTCACGTCGTTTTCGTTCTTCATGATCCTGCGACAGATCGTGCAGCACGGGAACGCGGACCGCGGCTGGATGACCAATACGCGGACCTTTCTAGTCGGTCGGGCGATCAACTTCGCTGTCTTCCCGATGGGCCAGGACTACCACCTGCCGCACCACATGTACGCGACGATCCCGCACTACCGGCTGCGGCGGCTGCACGAGTTGCTGATGCAGTACCCCGAGTACCACGAGTGCGGGGTCGAGGTGAAGGGGTACTTCTTCGCGACCGAGTACCCGAAGGCGGCCCCGACGGTGCTGGACGTCCTCGGACCGGAGTATTCGGCCCGGCACACCCGTGCGGTCCACATCGACGACACGGTTCTGGACAACGACCGGTTCGATGATGCGGAGCAGATCCGGCAGACCGGCGAGCAACTGCGACGGTCGGCCGGCTAGATCACGCCTCCCCAGGAACAGGACGTTCCCATGATCTCACAGCCTGACGACGCGCGGTGGAACTGGGCGGGCCGGGCCGTCGTATTGCTGGCTACGGTCGTCGCATTGGTCGGGGCGCGGCCGTATGCCGGAGGGTGGAACGACGGTAGTCGCCTCGCCGCCGCCGAATCACTGGGCGAGCGCGGTACTTTTATCATTGACGACTCAGTCTTCGTCCGGGTGCCTCCGGCGGACGAGTGGCGGCCGACGCCATACCCGCCCGACCGCGCGGACCTGCTGACCCGCGGTACCCTCGACAAGCTACAGATCGATGGCCACTTCTACTCGGACAAGTCACCCGTTCCGAACGTGATGATGGCGGGCCTCTACCGGGCGTGGCTGGCACTCGGCGGCCCCACGGCATGGGAACGTCCGGACCTGTACTGCTGGTTTCTCACCGTTGCCACGTCCGGGCTGGCGTTTGTCGTTGCGGTCTGTGCGGTCCGGCGATTGGCAGTTGTTGTCGGGTTGGACGCGCGGGCCGTGTTCCTGGTGGCTGCGGCGGTCGCGTTCGGTTCTGTCGCCGCGGCCTACTCCCGGCACGTCAACAGCCACATCCTGTTCCTCGGTGCGGCGTCGGTGATGTGCCTCAGTCTGGCGAATCGCGCAACCGGGTTTCTGTGGCCGGCCGTAGCTGGAAGTGCTGCCGGGTTCGGGTACACCTGTGATCTCGGCGTCGGGCCGACACTGCTCGTCTGCCTCGCACCGTACTGCATGTGGGTCTACCGGAGGTGGCGACCGGTCGCGGTTGTCGCCCTTGCGGCGCTCCCCTGGATCATGGCGCACCACGCCCTGAACTACACCGTCGGCGGTACATTGCTGCCGGCCAACATGGTCTCCGAATACCTGCAGTGGCCGGGCAGTCCGTTCACGGATGAGGTGATGACCGGCGGGTTGAAACACAACCCCGGCTGGTTCTTCGTCTATGCCGCGGAACTCGTCGTCGGGAAGAAGGGCATCCTCCTGCACAATGTCCCGCTGTGGCTCGCCCCGGGCGGGGCGGTCCTCCTGTGGTTGCGGCACAAGGAACTCCGTCCGGCCGTCGCGTTCTGTGCCGGCTGGGCGGCACTGTCGGTAGCGGTGTACGCGGCCACGTCGAGCAACTCCGGAGGCCAGTGTTGTTCGGTCCGGTGGTTCGTACCACTGGTCGTGCCAGGGTTCTGGATCGTGTCACTGACGCTCCGCGAGTCCCCCCACTACCGGCCGGACTTCGCGTGGCTGACCGGGTGCGGAGTCGTACTCGGAACGCTGATGTGGTGGGGCGGGCCGTGGG
>Ga0247822_10001337_pt1 | contig 15003 bp, 13 predicted proteins | sample 13C_Cellulose_Da_FD_192423 | JGI IMG/M metagenome (GOLD analysis project Ga0247822, IMG submission 192423) | Soil microbial communities from agricultural site in Penn Yan, New York, United States - 13C_Cellulose_Day30 | ecosystem: Environmental > Terrestrial > Soil > Agricultural land | place...
CCTGCTGCTTCAGTCGCAACGCTCGCAGCCTCCGCCACTCACGCCAGCCGCATGGGGTGGAAACCGATGTTTCCATACCCCATTTTACCCCCGACCAACTTGATCTCCTTTGCGCAGTGATCAGTAAGTATGATCTCCTCTGTGTCTCTGTGCCTCTGTGGTTAATTCCGAATGACGCATACCCTCCTCGACCGTTTCCTGCGCTACGTCAAGGTGGACACCCAGGCCGACGAGCGGTCCACGACGTACCCGAGTACGCCGGGCCAGCTCGAACTCGGGCGGATGCTCCGCGACGAGCTGTTGGCGATGGGCTACGCCGACGCCCGGCAGACCGAGTACGGCATTGTTCATGCGACCATCCCGGGCACCGTCCCCGGCGCGCCGGTCATGGCGCTCAACTCGCACGTCGATACGTCGCCCGAGTTCTCGGGGAAGAACGTCAGCCCGCAGGTGATCCGCAACTACCCCGGCGGCGACATCGTGCTGCCGAAGGACACGAGCCGGGTCATCCGGGTGAGCGAAAGCCCGGAGCTGAACGACCTGGTCGGCAAGACGATCGTCACCACCGACGGCACGACGCTGCTCGGCGGCGACGACAAGGCCGGGGTCGCGGTCATCATGGAAGTGGCCCGCATTCTCGCCGAGTCGAAGGACGTGCCGCACGGGCCGGTGAAGGTGGTGTTCACCTGCGACGAGGAGATCGGCAAGGGGGTGGCGCACCTCGACCCGAAGGACCTCGGGGCGGTCGTCGCCTATACCCTGGACGGGGCCGGCACCGGCGAGATCGAGGGGGAGACGTTCTCCGCCGACAAGGCGACCGTAACGATCACCGGCGTGAACATCCACCCGGCGCTGGCGAAGGGCCGGATGGTCAACGCGATCCGGCTGGCCGGGATGTTCCTGGAGCGGCTGCCGCGACGGTGCCTGACCCCGGAGACGACCGACGACCGGCTCGGCTTCATCCACCCGTATGTGATCGACGGCGGCGTGCCGAAGACGACGATCCACTGCCTGCTTCGCGACTTCGACACGCCGAAGCTCGCCGAGTACGCGGACCTCCTGCGCGACATCGGCCGGCAACTGGAGCGCGAGTACCCCGAGGCGAAGGTGGAGGTCTCGATCACCGAGCAGTACCGCAACATGCGGGACGGCATGGGCAAGGAGCCACGCGCGATCCCCTATGCGATCGAGGCGATCCGCCGGGCCGGGCTGGAGCCGAAGCAGAAGATCATCCGCGGCGGCACCGACGGCGCCCACCTGACCGCACTGGGGTTGCCGACGCCGAACCTGTCCTGCGGGGAGCACAACTTCCACTCGCCGCTGGAGTGGGTCTGCCTGGAGGAGATGCAGGCCAACGTGAAGACGGTGATCGAGCTACTGAAGGTGTGGGCAGGAAGGTAACGACGGGTTGTCGAGCCATCGATTCAACGCTTCTCTTCGTCGCCTATCCGCAGCGTCGCCTTGCGGAGTGAGAAGCAGTCGTCGCCCGAGAACAGCAGCCACGCCGTGCGGCCGTCGGGGGACATCCACATCGTCGGGAAGTGGCTCGTCTCTCCGGGGCCGACGTCCCATTCCTCCGTGTAGTACACCGTCCGCCACGGACCCCACGGCTCCGGGGCACTGTAGATGCCGAACCCGCCTTTGAATCGCGGTCCCGGCTCCTCGCCGGGTAGCGTCTGGCACCACAGGTACTGTCGCGTCGCCGGGTGGAAGGTGATCCCCGACCGGTAGCACTTCCCCTTGTGCTCGAACACCGCCGCCCGCTTCGCCACGTCCTTCGACCACGTCGGCCGCTTCTCGGCGTCCAGGCCGGCGAAGTACTCGTAGTCGGCCCTCTCCCGGACCTTGCCCTTGGGCACCCGCGCCAGCACCATCCGGTCGGCCGGCGTGTACGCCGAGTCGGAGTCGTGCGAGTAGACGTAGACGAACCCGTCCCGCGCTCCCTTGTAGTTCTCGCCGAAGTTCAGGAAGGTCGGGCAACCGAAGCTCGTCGTGAACTTCCGGTCCGCCCACACCCAGTCGCGACCCCAGTCGTCCGACCACGCGAGCTGTGCGTTGCCCGCGTTGCGGGCGAACAGGTAGATCACGTCGTCGATCATCAGCAGACCACTGGCCTTGACGCCCTTCGGGCCGTCCCCCTTCCGCTCGCCGTTCTCGCTGCGGATGTTGACCCCCTTCACGTCCGGCGGCGTGCCCGTCACCTTCGCAAAGCCGAGGCTCAGCTTCTCCGGGACGAACGGCTCGAACCCGCGGCCGTCGCCGTAGGCGGTGTACAGGGCGCCGTTGCCCCACGTCGCCGGCCAGTTGTCGCTTCCCTTCGCCAGGCGGACGATCTCGGCCTTCGGCGCCCAGGTGATGCCGCGGATCGCCTCGCTCGGCGGGTACGGATCGCGGACGGCGTTGACGATGTGCTGGAAGAACCCTTCCACCCGGCCGCCCCAGTTGTCGGCGCCATCGTCGGGGAGTTGCGACTTCTTCGACCCGACCCCGAGACGCACCGCGACGACATCCAGCGACGGGCATACGACGACGAAGCTGTCGCCGAGGCCGAGCGCCCAGAAGGTGTCCTTCGACATCCCCTTGAAGGTGCCGCGGCCGTTGGTGCCCCAGTAGAAGCCGTAGTACGGGAACGGGGCCGGCAGGTCGGTCGGGTTCGTGGCGCGGCGGACGAACCCGCGGGAGAGGATGCGCTTGCCGGCCCACTCGCCGTCGTTGAGGTACAGCCAGCCGATCCGAGCCAGCGCCCGGTGGGTGATGCGAATGCCGGAAGCGAACTCACGGGTGGTCAGCCCACCTCGCACCTTCGGTCGGAACGAGTTCGCCCGCCAGGTCCACTCGTTCTCTGGGACGCCGATCGGGTCCATGACTTTCCGCTTGAGGACGGCCTTCAAGTCTTCGCCGAATTTCTTGCCGACCACCTCCGCGAGCATGTTCGAGGTATCGTTGCTGTAGATGCCCTTCGTACCGGGCTTATAGACCAGCAGCGGCGGCCGGCCATCGTCGAACCCGGCGGTCATTGTGGCGAGCTGGTGGATCGTGACATCCTTCAGCCAGCCCGTCTCGGCATTCACCGGCTTCTCGGTACCGATGTCGGGGTCGTGCTTCTGCGCGAGGTCGTCGAGCTTGAGCAGCCCGGTGTCGAGGGCCAGGCCGAGCAGGGTGGCGCCGACGCTCCCCTTGGTGCAGGACTTGATGTCGGCGAGGTACACCGGGTCGCCCCACTCCTTGACCAGCACGCCGTGCCGGATGACACAGCCGGACCCACCGCCGTGTTTATTGGCGTACTCCGCGGCGGCGTCGAGGCTGGCGGCGGAAAGCCCCTGGGACTCGGGGGTGCCGGTCGGCCAGTCCTTGCCGGGGAACTGGGCGAACGTCGGCGACGCGATCACACCCACGAAAAGGAGTGCGAACCAGCGCATGACGGCCTCCCGGTGTAGGGTGGGCACCGCCCACCGTTGGAGTGCCACGGTGGGCGGTGCCCACCCTACTAACCGCGGATCACTCCCAACTCCCGTCCCGCCTCGGTGAACGCCGCGATGGCGCGGTCAATCTGCTCGGTCGTGTGCGCCGCGGACACCTGAATGCGGATGCGGGCCTGCCCCTGCGGCACCACCGGGTAGCTGAACCCGATCACGTAGATCCCCTTCTTCAACAGTGCGTCGGCCATATTCGTCGCCAGGGCCGCGTCGCCGAGCATCACCGGCAGGATCGGCGTCGGGCCGGGCTTGACCGTGAACCCGGCCGCCTCCAGCCCGGCCCGCAGCTTCGCCGTGTTCGCCTTGAGCTTCGTCCGCAGTTCGCTTGCGGTGTCCGCCAGCTCGAACGCCTTCATTGCGGCGACGATGCCGCGGGTCAGGGTGGCGAACGGGGCCGTGATGCTGCCGACCCCCGCCGAGTCACTGCCGGTCGTCGAGACGTATAAGACCGCGGGCGCAAGACGCGACTCCAGCTCCAGGACAAGTGGTCGGGATCGTGGGGAATGCAGGTGGAGGTGGGTCGCCCGGACTCGCCCGAACCAACGGGACATGCCTGTCTCCTTCGGGTGGCGTTGTGGGTATGACAGCGCGGATCTCAGTACCGGCAGCCTGCCCCCGGGCGATGGGCCAACGCTGTTCGGTCCGTACCCCGGCCATCGTCGGGAGGTGTTTCCATTCCCGAACCGCGGTGGTCACGGAGTCACGTACGATGCGCTGAATTATCAGTACTTAGAACGAAGTGTCGGAATTACAACCCGGTGCATTCTGACTGGCGGTGTTTCCGACAGAGTATTTGACCGGGTATCTGACAATGAACTGGAACTAAGCGGTCCGAAAAACTGGTTCCCGGCGGAAGAAGGACTCGACCCCAGACATGGTGTTGCGGAAGGCGGTCCGGCTCGTTGGGACCGTCCGGCGAGGTAGGAGGTGAAGGTGGCAGTGGTGTTCGGGAAAGATGTTGCCCCGTCGGGTGGTCACAGCAGTTCGGTAGCCGGCTTCAGCGGCAAAGGTGGCCTCACGTTGACCGCATGCGGAGGGCCCGCCGAATGGGTAAGCCAGATGTCGGACATCTACCCCGAGCCACCTTTCCAGTGTCTGCTTTCCATCACGGATCTCACGGCTGGAGTCTGCGTCGGCCATGTGCGAGAGTCTCTCGTGAGTGATGCAGTGAGCGCCGATGGTGACCAGCGGGTCCGCGGCGAGATCCTTCGCCTGGTCGATGGTCATGGCGTCGCGGTCGAGCACCGCCCGTGCGTCGATTCCGTAGCGTGTGAACAACTCTTGCGCCGGCCCGGGACCCGCCTCGTGACATAATCTGTCCAACGTGTCATAGGTCCGTCGTTTCTCCTCCCAGGTGCGAGCCGGTAGCACTCGTGGGGTCGATGCGCCTGGAGGCAGGTACTCGACGTGGACGTTCGTACGCACGAGTTGGTCGAGTCCGCCCCACCAGTAGAAGACGGACCGATCGAGCAAGCCGGTGCAAAGATAGACCGCGAAAGGAGCACGATGCTTGCGGAAGACTGGGAGAGCGACCTGTAGGTTGTCAAGGTAGCCGTCGTCGATGGTGAAGCAAGCGAATCGCCCAGGGTAGTCGTTCTGCTCCAGCCGGCGGGTCATCTGGTCGAGATCGATGATCTCCCAGCCCATTCGACGGGTGGCACCGAGGATCCAATCCAGAACGTCGGCGTGGATCAAGTAGCCGGGGTACAGGATCGGGGCGCCAGGCGTGGCTACCCGGTGGAGAGTCAGGATGACGCCGACACCACCATACTTATTGGCTGCGATTCGGTAGATGCCGGACGAGGCAGCGGCTTCGGACAGGGCACTCTTGACGAAACGACTCGCGGATTGCTTGAAACGCCGATAGACATTCATCGTGAATCAGTTTTCGAAAAGCGGACGGGTTGTTTCGGTGGAAAACTGGGTGACGGTTCGAGGTATTCGACCGTGATCCCAGCTGGTGGTGAGTCAGGAGCTGGCGCCGACGGCTTGTCGTGAGGCCACGGGTGTTTTCTCCGACGGTCGAAGGGCCTCCATGACCAGTGTCTCGAACTGGTTCACCGCTTCGCAGCCGAGAACCTTGCCGTGTGACTCGAGGTTCCTCAGGTGCTCATCATCGCTGTGGCCGACCGGGCACTCGACGACTGCATCGAAGCCTCCCTTCTCCAGGGCCAATCGCAGCGTTTCCGGGTCGAACAGGAACTGCACCTCTCTCATCAGGTTGTTGACCACGAATCCGCCGGCGTAGCCGTCCGCACCGGAAAAGTAATTGTCAACGTACCACCGAATGTGACTTTGGAAAGGCTCTGTCCGGTTACCACCACACAGGTTCGCGAAGCTCCACAGGTTGGGGACCGCCAGTCGAATCTTCCCGCCTGGCTTCAAAACCCGGCAGCACTCTCGAAGCATCGACTTGGTAATTTGGTAGGGCAAGTCCTGAACGAAATGCTCGGCAAAAATGTAGTCGAATGTGGCATCGTCGAATGGGAACGGGTCGCGTGCATCCAGGAAGATGTCATTCGCGTGCCGCGGACGGAGGTCAGTGTTGAGCCAACCGTCGAGTCCAACCGGGCCAGCACCAAGTTGGAGCTTCTTCACCGGGTGCGACGCCAGGTAGGTACTGATAACTCCTGGCCGACGGTAGACATACTGGCGTTTGGTGATCTGGAACCGGAGGTCCTGCCGGAAGCCGTTGACGGCATGACCGAGAGCATGAAGGACCGCGTTCCGTTTCATAAAGTTCATCATGTGCGATGAAACTCTAGAATGCACTGCCGTTGTGTTGACTCGCGGCAGCCGGGTCTTGGGCTGGTTCTATCTCACAAGTTCACTTTTTCACGTTCAGTCATTCGGCTACGGGATCGTGGGCGTTGCAGCCCAGGACACTGCGTTATGAGCGCGATTACGAGTTCAAACGAGTTGTAGTGGTCGGAAATTTCATACTTTTTGAACCTCAACGAGATCGTAATACACGAATAAATCAATCTCCAGCGCGAAAATTCCATCCGCGAGAGATTTTCTCGATTTTTTTCGCACTGCTTCTGGGAACAAAGTAGGCAGTCTCGTGACTGTGTCGGACTGCTGAGGGCGCAATTGGGAACGAGCCACTGACTCGTGGTTGTGGAAATCAAGAAACTGGTCGGATGTCGCGGGGCTAGCGTCCATCGGGTTCGAGTTGCTGAATCTACGAGCGAGTGTTCTATCCCTTCGTCGAAGTGCTAAACACTGACCCTTCATAGCACTGATTGGACGAGTAAGCGTTTCCGCACTGTGGAAGTTGCTGGATTCACACCCGGTTCGTGTCGTCCAGGCAACGGCCTGGCTTAGCCAACACACCCGGTACCGGGAATGACGCAAGCCTCCCGTTAGTTTTGATTGTCGATCTTCTTCGTTTCCTGCTGCACGTACTCCTTGAACGCGCCCATGTTGTAGCTGATGAACAGGAACGCGTGGTGCAGCGCCTGGTAAGTCTCGTCCTCGGGATCATCTGAGTAGTCTTTCCGCAGTGCGTACAGCTTCGCCAGGAGTTGATCGGCATTCGGCATGTGCGGGCTCACGTACGGGAACAGCTCGGTTTTCCAGGCTCTGTAGCTTGCCTATCTTGCGGGGTTCGGCATAGACTTGTCCTGCCGGCGCTACCCCGTTGTGCCATTCTAGCCGCCTTGACAGCTTGCGGCCGTTGGTGTTAGAACGCCTCGCCCTGCGTTCCCACCCGCCGGCGGAGCCTCCTGGGATGGTCAAGCGCAGCAGTCAAACGCTCCTCGCCTGGTTCCTCGTCTGGGACGTGGCCGTCACCGCGGTCGCGTGGGTGGCCGCGTACTTCCTGCGCTTCGACACCGGCATCCCGCTCGTCAACAACCACCAGCCGGACTTCGCCCTCTGCTTCGGCAACCTGCCGCTGGTCGTGATCCTGGCCCTCGTCTCGTACCGGATCGCCGGACAGTATCAGGTCCACCGGCTTCGGCGGTTCCGAGAGGAGTTGGTCGCCGTCGCCAAGGGCGTCAGTCTCATGGCGCTCCTGGTCATGTCCACCAACTTCGCCCGACAGTACGGGTACGAGTCGCGGTTGGCGATGGTGATGTTCGGGCTGATGGCGTTCCTGGGTGTGCTGACCACACGGCGGCTGACGTGGACTGCAATCGGCCGGTTGCGGGCGATGGGATACAACCAGAGCCATGCCCTGATCGTCGGGACAGGCCGGCTCGCCCGGCGGACATCGCGGTCGATGGAACACGCCGCGTGGATGGGCATTCAGACGGTGGCCTACGTGGACGACCACCCAGAGCGGCACACTCACACCGACAGGCCGGTGGTCGGGCCGATCGCCGACCTGCCGCGGCTGGTCCACGAACTGCACATCGAGCACGTCTTCATTGCCTTGCCGCTGAACCGCTACGCCGACGCCCGGCGGGTGTTCGACGCGCTCTCGCAGACGATCGTGGACGTTCGGCTGGTGGCTGACGTGCCGGCCCTCTCGGCACTGGCGCTGACCACCAGCAACCTGCACGGGATGACGTTCATCGGCCTGCGGGAGAGCCCCTACCACGGGCTCAACGTCGTGGTGAAGCGGGTCATGGACGTGGTCCTCTCGGCGGCGGCGCTGCTGGTCCTGTCGCCGGTGATGGCCGCGATTGCGGTGCTGGTGCGGCTGACCAGCCCCGGGCCGGTGCTGTACCTACAAGAGCGGTGTGGGCTCAACGGCCAATCGTTCAAGATGCTGAAGTTCCGTACGATGTGCGCGAACGCCGAGACGAACGGCCCGGTGATGACGAGCCACGACGACCCCCGGCGGACCCGGCTCGGGGCGTTCCTGCGAGTGACGAACATGGACGAGTTGCCGCAACTGTTCAACGTGCTGCGCGGGGACATGAGCCTGGTCGGTCCGCGGCCAGAGCGGCCGGTGTTCGTGAACCAGTTCAAGAGCACGATCCCGAACTACATGGCCCGACACGCGGTCAAGTGCGGGATCACGGGTTGGGCGCAGGTCAACGGCTGGCGCGGCAACTCGTCCTTACGCAAAAGGGTGCAGTACGATCTGTACTACATCACCCACTGGAACCCACTTTTCGACTTGCGCATCCTGGTGCTGACCGCCTGGCGGATGCTCTTCGGTCGTCAGCGGCACGCGTATTGACGGTTTGTCACCCCCGTCCTCACTCCCGAAGTTATCGCCTGTCAAGCAATTCGGTCTGTGTTAGTCGATCGCATTTCCGCCGTTCATTAAGGACAAATGAGCGTCCGCGCCAGATTGTTCAATTCGCTTGACGAGCCCTGTCAGCCGATCCATCATCGGAGTCGATTTAGTGTTCGTTCCTCTCCAACAGGCACATTTGAGGGGTGTTTCATGGCGTCTCCCACCTACACCCGAGTCGGCCGACGAGCCGGGTTCACGCTGATTGAGTTGTTGGTGGTGATCGCGATCATCGCGATCCTGATCGGCCTGTTGCTCCCCGCCGTCCAGAAGGTCCGCGAGGCCGCCGCCCGGGTCAAGTGCCAGAACAACCTCAAGCAGTGGGGCCTGGCCATGCACAACTTCCACGACGCAAACGGCAAACTGCCGTTCTTCACGACAGTGACTCCCCGGCGCCACACCTGGGCCCCCTTCGTGATGCCCTACCTCGAACAGGGGAATCTGGTGGCGGGGTATGACATGAACGTTCACTGGTACCAGAACCCCAACTGGATCATGGCCCAGACGCCCTTGTCCGTCCTCTACTGCCCCAGCGACCGGCCCGGCGCGATGTGGACGGACCAGACGGGCTACCCCGCCGCTCGGGGCAACTACCTCGTCTGCCATGGCAACCTCACATTCGGCGGCCCGGCGATGGTCGGCCCCGGCCGCGGCATCTTCGGAAGCTCGGCGGCCACCAACCCCGCCGGCAACGTGTTTACGCCTTACCAGACCCAGATCCCGCAGATCTCTGATGGCACGTCGAACACCCTGCTCATGTCCGAGGTCATCGTCGCCAAGCAGGACAACAACCAGAACGGTGGCGGGCACTGGCCGAGCGGCGACTTCCGCGGTCACATCTGGCACGATGCCACCTCTTCCAACCCGAGCCACTGCCCGAACATCTTCATGACCATCAACGGGCCGAACAGCTCGGTCCCGGACAATGGCCTGTGTGGGATCGTGACTAACACCGACCCGGCGATGCCCTGCGTCAATGGCAGCACCACGGAGCGGGTCAATACGGCCCGGAGCCGGCACTCCGGCGGCGTCAACGCCGTGTACGGCGACGGCTCGGTCCGCTTCGTCTCCAACTCGATCAACTTGCTCGCCTGGCAGGCGATGGGCTCGATGAGTAACGGCGAGGTCGTCTCGGAGTGAGCCGACGCTCCCTGCTCGCTACCCGGCGCCCAGCCGGGTAGTTCCTTCCGATTCTTGAGGAAGCCAATTCGCCATGTTCCACGTTGCGGTTCGCACCCTCGGTCTGGTCCTCCTCGCGTCCCTGGCGGGCTGTGGCGACGACAAGGGATCGGTTACCGGTTCGGTGACATTCGACGGCCAGCCGGTGGCGAGCGGGACGATCACGTTCGTGAAGTCCGAGGGAGGCCTCGTCCGGGAAGGGGCGGTCATCAGGGACGGCAGCTTCGAGACCAATCTTCCGCCGGGTCGGTACAAGATCGAGGTCAGCGCCCAGAAAGTTGTAAGTAAGAGGCAACAGAAGGGGTTCGATGGGACCGTGGAGGAGATCGAACTCAAAGGCGAGATGATCCCCGAGTGGTACAACGCGAAGACCGAATTGAGTGAGGAGATCAAGCCGGGCTCCAATACCCTCAAACTAGACCTGAAGAGCAAGAAGTGACCGGAACCTCGTGAGGTTCGCGCCCGCTTTTCCATTTCCGGACGGCCGGGTATGATTACGGCATGTCCGACACCTTGCCGCTGACCACCTTACCGATCGCCGTCCCGATCCCGAAACCCGCCCTGCTTGAACAGCCGGAGGACGCCCTCCGCGCCTGGCTCGCGGAGCGGGGCCAGCCGCCGATGCGCGCCCGGCAGATTCGCCGCTGGGTCTACGAGGGGCGGCCGACCTCGTTCGAGGAGATGTCCGACCTGCCGAAGGGCCTCCGGCAGGAACTGGCCGACGCGTTCGACCTGTTCGGCACTCGGGTTGAGCGGCACCTCGTCTCGGCCGACGACACGCACAAGCTGCTCTTGCGAACCCGAGACGGGCACTTCATCGAGTGCGTGCTGATCCAGGAGGAGGGCCGCCATACTGCCTGTGTCAGCACCCAGGTCGGCTGCGGCATGGGCTGCGTCTTCTGCGCCAGTGGTCTGAACGGCGTCGAACGGAACCTCACACCCGGCGAAATCCTCGAACAGCTCGTCCAGCTTCGCAATCTCACACAGGCGGATCGCCGGCTCACGCACATCGTCGTGATGGGTATGGGCGAGCCGCTGGCCAACCTCGACAACCTGCTCGCCGCGCTGTCCGTCGCCGGGGACAAGAACGGCCTGGGGATCGGTGCCCGGCACGTCACCATCTCGACCGTCGGGCTGCCGGCCAAGATTCGCCGGCTCGCCGACCTCGGCAAGCAGTATCACCTGGCGGTCTCTCTGCACGCCCCGAACGACGCGCTCCGCACCGAGATCGTGCCGACCAACGACAAGACCGGCATTCCGGAGATCCTCAAGGCGGCCGATTACTTCTTCGAGACGACCGGCAGGCAGGTGACATTCGAGTACGTCGTCCTCGGCGGGGTGAACGACCGACCGGTCCACGCCCGGCAGTTGGCGAACCTGCTCCGCGGTCGGAAGGCCCACATCAACCTGATCCCGTGGAATGACGTAACCGGGCTCACCTACAAGCGGCCGACGGACGACGACCTGGCTGGGTTCATCGCCACCTTGCGGCGGGCCGGAGTGAGCGTGACCGTCCGCCACCGCAAGGGGGCCGACATCGACGCCGCCTGCGGGCAACTGCGCCGGTCGGCTGTGGCCAGTGAAGACAAAGAGGCAGGGTCGGCTGAACTGGCCACTGGCCCCTGACCACTGGCCACTACTCATGACCGGACAGACCAGCGCCCTGATGGCCCTCCGCGACCCGGACATCCGGCTGATGCTCCGGGTCCGGGAGGCCGACGACCGACAGGCCTTCGCCGAGTTGGTCGGGCGGTATCAGCACCGTCTGGTCGCGGTCATGAACCACCTGGTCGGCCGCCCGGACGAGGCCGAGGACCTAGCGCAAGAGGTGTTTCTGCGGGTCTACCGGACGCGGCAGAAGTACACTCCGAAGGCCAAGTTCGCCACCTGGCTGTTCGCTATCGCCAACAACCTCGCGCTGAACGCGCTTCGGGATCGTCGCCGCAAACGGGTCGTGTCGCTCGACCCGCCGGACCCGAACGCCAGCGGGCCGTGGCAAACCGACCAACTGGTTTCGGATCGCGGCCAGCCGCCGACCCAGAACCTCCAGCAAGTCGAACTGGCCGCGGTGATCCGCCAGGCGCTCGATCAGCTCAACGACCGGCAACGTATGGCGGTGGTGCTAAATAAATTCGAGGATCTGAACTACGCGGAGATCGCCGAGGTCATGGGGCTGACCACGAAGGCGGTCAAGTCGCTCCTGAGCCGGGCTCGGTCCCGACTGCGGGAGTGCCTGATGCCCTATGTCTACATGGACGGGGAGGCTCCGCCGAAATCACAAGCCGACGACGGGGGCGACTAGCATGGCCGACCAACCCGCCAACCGGCCGCCGCCAGACGAACCCGCGCCCGACCCGGACGCCGATCTGATCGCGTACCTGGACGGGGAACTGGACGGCCCCGAGGTACAGGAGGTCGAGGCGCGGCTGGCGCTCGACCCCGCGGCGCGGACCCGGGCGGATTCGTACAAGAAGACGTTCGACCTGCTCGACCACCTGCCGCGGCCCGAACCGTCCCTTGATTTCGCTACCCGTACCCTGACCCGGCTTCTACCAGCGACGCGCGACGAGCTACAGACGGCGAGATCGGGTGCTTCCTCGTCGCGAGTCGCGCGTCGCTCGCGACTCTGGGTCTGGCTGGTCGCCGGGGGGTTGGCCGCTGCCGGGGGGTACGTCGCCCATTTTGCACTGCGGCCGGCGGCGGGCCACACCGACGAACTGTCCTACGCCGATGTCCGGGTGATCGAGAACCTGCCCCTCTACCTGGGGGTGGACGACCTGGAGTTCCTCCGGGTGCTGGACGACCCGGAACTGTTCGCACCAAGCCTTGTCACCGGAGCGGGTCGGACGGACGTGTCGCGGCCCGACGCCCCGCCGGTCAACCGGGAAAAGCTGGAAACACTCTACACGAGTTACCCCGCGGCCCGGCGGCAGCAACTCCGCGACCTCGATCAACAGCTACGTGAGGTGCCCGCATCGCAGCGCGAACACCTCGTCCGGGTTCTGGAAGGGTACGCGGTCTGGCTCGACCAGTTGACGGATGCGGACCGCCGGGAGGTCCTCGCGGCCGCGGACGCCGACGCCCGGCTGGACACGGTCCGGCGGGTGAAGGAACGGGCATGGCGGGACAGCCTGCCGGCCAAGGCCCGGGATCAGCTCAAGCTCGTGGCCAGTGACCAGGAACGGCTGGGGCTGGTCGAGACGAGGAAGGTCGCCGAGCACGCCCGCCAGGAGGAGTGGCAGCTCGCCCGTCGGCAGTGGGACGACCTCCGCCCGGACCGCAAGCCGTGGCCGTTCTCCGACCCGGACCTGGCGCGCGGGGTGGACGAGTACATTCGGACCGTTCTGAAGGTCGATCCGTCCGTCCGCCCGGAGGGGAAGGGGGACTTGCCGGCGGCCTGGCGAGTGACGCCGGCGGAGTACGCCGACCTGCGGGTTCGGCACCTGGCCGCGGCCAACGGCGGCGGCGGGTGGGACTGGTTCAGCTATGGGCTGGTCGTCCACCGGCTGTCGCAGAAGCACCCGTACCTGCCGCCGTTCGACGACCGGAAGCCGCTGACCGACGCGACGACGTTGCCGCTTCCACTGGTGCGGGAGTTGCGAGCAAAGGGTGGTCTCCAACTGAACGAGAAACGATGGACCCGCGGCAAGTGGCCGGAGTTCGCCCTGGAGGTGGACGCGGCCGCCGATCGGGCCCGGGTGAAGCTCGCGGAGAAGCTCGGCCCGTCCCGGCCAGGGGAGTTTTCACCCGCTGTGAATGTGTTACTCGACGGTTTGTTGCCGATGCTAACGCCCGACGAGCGAGTCGGTCTGGAGAAGCTTGAAGGTGAGTGGCCGGAGTACCCTCGGGCCGTGGTGAGGCTGGCCCAAAAGCACGACCTGTCGATATCTGGCGTGACGCTGCCCGGCCGCCCGAGCCTGTGGACCCGCTACTACAGTCTGGCACCCCACAAGGAATAGGGGTTAGCCGACCGGGTTGGAAAGTGTGCCGATCCCGGTGATCGAGATCTCCACCGCGTCCCCGGGCGACAGGTTGAAATCGTCGGGCGGGACGATCCCGGTGCCGGTCATGAGCAACACCCCGTTCGGGAAGTGGTTCTCACGGGCCAGCCAGTCCACCAGCCCGTCAAGTGACCGGGCCATTGCCGTGAGTGGGGTGGACCCGTCGAAGGCCACTTTCCCCCCACGACGGATCACGAGCCGGATCGTGACTTCCTCGGGACGCGGCATCGCCGACGCCAGGGTGACGACCGGGCCGACGGCACACGACCCGTGGTAGATCTTCGCCTGAGGCAGGTAAAGGGGGTTCTCCCCCTCAATGTCCCGGGAACTCACGTCGTTGCCGACCGTGTAGCCGACGATCCGAAGGTCCGGGCTGACGACCAGGGTCAACTCCGGCTCCGGCACGCTCCACTTGCTGTCGCGGCGGACGCGGATCGGGGCGCCCGAGCCGACGACGCGGTCCGGGGTCGCCTTCAGGAACAACTCCGGCCGGTCGGCAGTGTACACCTTGTCGTAAAACTGCGCCGCCCCGGCAGACTCCTCCTCGCGGGCCACCTTGCTCCGCTTGTACGTCACCCCGGCCGCCCACACCTCCTGCCGGTCCAGGGGGGGGAGCAGGTCCAGGTTCGGCAACCGGACGGCGGTCGCACCGGAGACGGTCAACTCCCGGGCCAGTTCCTCGGGGTCCTCGGCGACCAGCAGGTCGGCAAGAGACTTCACCGCGCCGCGGTCGAGGTCGAGCGGCAGGGCGAGGTCGCTTCCCGGGTCAATCCGCACCACACCAATTTCACCCGACGGACGACGGACCCTGGCGAGCCTCATGGTAACCCCCGGAACGCGCTGATGTTTTCAGGGCAGTTTACGGGCCGGGGGCGGGGATGGCCGGTGCGGAACCGACAGCGGACCCAGTAGCGGCAGGTAGACCGGGTCCGGGATCAGTCGCGGCCCGCGCATCGCGCCCAGAGGTGCGCCGCGTGGGCCGGCTGCGACCGGGGCGTATCCCGGCGGCGCGTACGGGCCGACCTGTTCAGACATCCACTGTGACAGGGCCGGAAACATGGCCAGGCCGGTCTTGCGGTCGTGCCGGCCGCCGGGGATCGGTACGACCGTCGGGCGTATCCCACGGTGGTAGGCCACATCCAGGAAGTGTTCTACC